>Ga0126342_10005840_pt1 | contig 21653 bp, 18 predicted proteins | sample Cyp1metagenome_FD_92528 | JGI IMG/M metagenome (GOLD analysis project Ga0126342, IMG submission 92528) | Coral microbial communities from Lord Howe Island, Old Settlement Bay, Australia - Cyphastrea 1 metagenome | ecosystem: Host-associated > Invertebrates > Cnidaria > Coral ... | reverse complement strand
TCTATATATATATAGAGAGAGAGAGACATATAGTATGTGTTGGGATGATGCAGTCCCAATTCTACCCACCGTTTCCTGACTTCTGCCATTACCCTTATCAACCCCCAGGACGAAAAGCCACCCTGCAAACCACTGACCAATGAGTGGGGTGCTTATTGATAGAGAAAATATGAGAAAATAGTTTTGCAGGGGTTTCTGCAAATGCTCCCTCAAACTGGATTGCACTCTATTCATGGGTTATGGATCAGAAATGCTTGTGATCTGATAACCGATTTGTCCAACAAAGTAAGTCGTACGCAACTACATCAATCAGCGGCTTGATCCTTATCAACATACATCTACTTATGTATTTCTACAAAATATTCATCAACATCAGACCACTCTGCGAGCCATTCCTTACCCAATTCTTTGGAACCTTCCAACAGTGTGGTGCCCCATAGTTAGCTAAGTTGGTTCATAACTCCAATTTCACTAGGGTTTATGGTAGATATACCATGATATACCCATACTTTTCATGGGGCTTATAAACCAACGTTCACATCACTGAGGGAAAACACCACCTTTCATCATTCCCCCTTTCGATCGATCGTCCCCCTTTCGATGCTCCAAGCAACTTCACCACACGCGTCTTGATCGACTGCACCTCAGCAGCTTCATCCACGTCAGCACCTCCTACGGCGCACCGTTGGACTGGTGATGTTTTATCATGATTTCGGGATCTAGCATGAGCTGACCATATCTAACATGAATTAACCATATCAACTAACATTGTTAATAGTGTTAACATGAATTGATAGGGGGCTTAACATGATTTAACATAAGCATATCAAACCAATGATGAATCGATATGGGTGTGTCTGAATATGTCCATGTTACCTTCTGTTATGGTAATGTTGTAGGGACACTTGAGGAACATGATTCAATGATGATGATCAACTGTGGGGTTCAGGGGTTGCATTTGTTCTGACGGACCCAAATATGGATAGCATCATAATATATATATATATACAAATATATATATACAAATATATATATATATATATATATACATACATATATATATACAAATATATATATATATACATATATATATATGTTCAAACAAATAGACATGTGCACAAATAATCACGGGATAAGGGATATATAGGGATATAAACTCACCCCAAGGCTGCAGGCTTTGAAGGCAAAAATGGATGGTTCAACAATCCCGAACTGGAGGGATTTATGGGTTTGTTGAGCCGTTCTGCCACGTGGAAGAATAACACTCTCAAATACACGCAGCTATCTGTTGAGATGCATTGGCAACCTAGCGCATCCTAGCACTTAGTGAATCTTCCACTGTTAACTGTTATGTATCCGCTTCTTTGTCAATTGAAATTATGGCTCACAACGATCCATGCACACAATCTCTCTACACATTCTACCAACAGGCATGAACACTTCTGTAAGCACATATGCCCTGCGGTAATCAAACATGGCAAGTATGGCAATGGATGCGGACACCTTCCAATTGATCAATGACTTTCCCATTCAAACCTCCATTTAGTGCGGGGATTTATTAGGTGTTTGAAGACACTGAAAGGTACCGACAAAAGCTCCTGACACACTCTGCGGAACAATGTCACCTGGCGAGAGCTGTGCTGACGTCTTTCACTACAAAAAAATACAATTACCCTCTGGTTATTTAACATAGCCATGGAAAATGGCCTATTTATAGATGGTTTACCTCTTAAGAATGGTGATTTTCCATGGCTATGTTAAATAAACAGATGGTATATACACTGGCACAAAAAAACTATGGAAAGATTCACCATTTTGAATGGGAAGATCAACTATTTCTATGGCCATTTTCAATAGCTTTTTGTATGTTCACCAGAGGTTACATCATACATATGTGCGGATGTGTCTGCACAAGAAAGCAAACCTCAAATGACTCGCCTGGTGCGTACGCACCCAAGGACAGCTCCACATAGCCGCAGCCCTTACCTGGCTGAAGCCATGGTGGGGTCATTGACTCGACCAGAATTAAAGGAAACTTTGGGTGGTGGTATGCCCCAATTTCAAATGCACCCACATGGTGCTTGAAGGAAAGTTCAGCAAAGAACTAATACTGAAAGTCGAACAAAGGCTGAAGAGAGCAAAGGGATCTCACCCGCCTTCAAAACCTATCCCCAGATTTTACCCTCTATATCAAACATGGCAATGGAGAAATCCACAACTTATAGATTATATTCCATAAATAGCCCATGATTTTCCATAAAATATAATCCATATAGTCCATAATTTTCCCATGATTTTCCCATAAAAACTTCCATTTTGATGAGGAGACCGAGGCTACGACCCCGGTAGCCTCGGTCCGCGCCTGGATCGTCGGGCAGAACGATGACGAACCAGTCCTTGGGAACCAAGTGCCCGTCCTGGTTGTACCTCGTCGTATGCTCGGTGCCAAGGACCCAAGTGGCATCTCATAAAGAGACACGTGTCGTGTTGGTACGTTATTGCCATTTTTGGAGATGTATGTAAACTTCCACATATATATATATATACACATCATATGATTATATATATATATGTATGCACTTTGATGTAAAAATAAATCAAAATAAATGAAGAAATCATATATATATATATAATATTATACAATTATATACATATATATACATCTACATCTACAACATGCATGTACATTATACATGTCGTGCTCCGTCAAAATTGATGCCTGGAATGCTGTTGCTGCCAAGGGACACCTTCTCAAGACTAAAGGTCACTTGGCCCAACTTCACCTTGAAACCAAAGCTGTTCCTTGATGTGGCCAAGAAAGTTGAAGTGTTTAAAAAAAACACACGAAACACCAGAGGGGTCATGAGAACTGTGAGTTGGTTAATTTAATATGATATATGTATATACTTATTATAATATATATATATATATATCACATAATGCGTATATATATATATATATATATATTATATAGCATAGCATAATATGTAACACTCTAAATGGGGTTTATGGATGTTTATGATGGATCCATCTATAGATGGACAGGTGAACAAACAAAACAACTTCCAATCTCTTTGCATGGGTATGGGTCTAGAATTCAAAGCCCAAACCTGCACAGATTGTGTCTGGTTGGTAGTTTTAACCATCTTATCAAAAATATGAAAGTCAATGGGAAGGATTATCCCATATATTATGGAAAATAAAAATCATGTTTGAAACCATCAACCAGGTGGGGTCGCACCAATGTCATGAACCAAGGGACTTCTGGTGATACACGGCCACCACAGCATCACCACCAGTAAAGTCATCTTCGCTCATATGCTTCGAGAAGTCTCAGGTTGATGCGCTTGGGATAGGGGGCCTTGAAGTTGAGGCCTGGAGTTGTAAAGCCCAAGTTTTGAGGAGGATTGTGTCCAATCTTTCCCAAACATAATTAGTGGGTTTGACTGATTTTTTGGGGTGGAAACCACTCCAAATCACCATTGGTCTGTCAAGATGTTCCCTGCTAAATGGTCATTGGTCATACATTGCGGGTAAATCCCCAATTTTCATTAATTTTCAGATATTTTCAGCATATGGTCGTGCAGTATCTGCGTTCGCGGAATTTGGACATTGGTCATACGGCCCAGCTACCTGAATCTCCATCGAATTCAACAGACAGGTTATGGCGGTTGTGGATGGTTATGGGGCAAGCTGTGGCAGTTTATCAGGTTGGCGTCGCCAATGTCGCCAAGTTGACAATTTGTATTCACTTCAGCCAACACATATGTGTCAAATTTCATTGGGGTATCAGCCAATTCATTTCAAATGTCACTAATTTGTTGATTATTTGGCACTATGCGTCTCAGCCAATTTCATTCATGCAGTCAAACATTGTCAGGTTCCTGTACCAGCCCCAATTGGCACAAGAACATCCCCTGCCACCAGCTTGGTGATGTCCCACCGCTGATGTCACAAGAAGCTGTAAAAGTTGTTGAAGGTACAAGCAGAGGCTCCACTGATCACCTGGCGAATCCCAATGGCAATTGCGACCTGTTTCCGGATGTTTCCAGTCTCATGAAATACGCTCTACCCTCTGGTAAACTAACATAACTATATGGAAAATCATCATTTTTAATAACTATTTCTATGGCCATTGTCAATACAGTAGCTTTTTGTATGTTTACCAGGTCGGGTACTGTTGACCATCCACCCATCCTGGCCCAGTTCCACTGAGCTCCTAGCCTTGGGCCACCCTTCCGAAAAATGATGGAGTTCGTCAATTGGGATGATGAAATTCCCAATATGATGGGAAAATTGATGGAAAAATGTTCCAAACCATCAGTCAGTTTCAAGTTAAGAAACCCACCTAAACATAACTAGTTTAACTCTCAAGCAATCCATTGATTCTCATGACGCGGGCGCCACGCGCCTGCGTAGTTCTCTTCTCACCTAAGCACTCCACTTCCACATAGGGATTGGGCATTCCAGCGGCATCTCCAGGAACCTTCAGACCTTGGAAGCTATGTCACATACTCCAGCCAAAAATATGGGATGATGTGCTAAATCTAAAAATGCTAGAAACATACACAATAATTAAACCTTCAATATCCTTCAATAAACTCATTTTGTGCTGGATGATTGCAAGAAATGACACAACATGACAAAACTCGGTGGAGTGAATCATTTTTTCTGACCCCTATGGCCCCGCATGGCCCCGGATGGCCCCGCACATCCCCACACATTCTGGCCAAAAAGTTCGCGACACAGCTAGCTATCACACAGCTGCTGGAAGGTTTCGAATGAGGGAGCTACCTTCCGCCTCACTTGACCATCTTACGGGTCAACAGTGATTCTCTAGGGAACACCCACAAAAAAAAGCACGTGCAACGAAAACGCACTGCCTGGGACTGTTAACCAGCTAGAGATGATCATTACCATCTGCTTATTTAACATAGCCATGGAAAATCACCATTTTAAATAGGTGATCCATTTATAAATGGGCCATTTTCCATGGCTATGTACCAGAGGGTACCATTGCCTATAAAAATTCTGAATGCGGTCCTGGCATCCGCCCGAGCCCCCACAAGTCATCGGACGCCGACTTTTTTGCGACGTTTTTCCAGCCGCTCCAAGCAGCATCTGTGGAAAGTGCTGTTATTTTCTCAATAAAAAGGGGACGAAATAAATCAGCCGAGCAAGATCCCATCCAGACAACTCAGGGGGTGAGGTGTCCTCGCAGGGGAGTGTTGTCCCAGTTGTCCCATGATTTTGGGAGCCGAAAATCACCAGTCCCAGGACCGCATCATCAGACCAACTTACAAATCTTAAAGCAATAAAAAACAAAAATGATAACACTTGTCGCTCACGTGTCGTCTGGGGCAACTTTGACCTATATACTACGAGCCAGTCTCTTACTAAAAATATACCAAAAATCAGTGGACAGGACTAATGGGGGGTAAACCTAACGTGAAACTATAGTTTCTCTTGCCTGCGCTCCCAGAAAGGCAAGTGCCAGCGATCGAACAAGTGACATGAATATACCAGAACATGTTATTTAATTAATACCTCAAAAAAGTGCCGTTTGCAGCATTTTCATTTTGGCTTATGTCAACGATGCGCCCCGGTACCAGCGTAGCATTAATCAAGTGCGTGTGGAAGTTGGAAAAAGGATGAAAAAGGCACAAATGGAGCATCAAGTGCATGTGCAACTGCAAATGCATGTTAATATTCCACCCCACCCCATACCCCATCAGCGTAATATGGACATCACCTTGTCAAGAAAGCTACTTCGTTCTCCGGGGCCGATACCATTTCTGTGAGCAAAAACAAGCCTGAATGGAATCCATGAATATCATCATGAGCTCTCACAAGAATTTGATACCATCACCCCGACTAACATAGACCATGACCGTGCCAAATGCAGGATTGGGAAGCCTACCCTCTGGTAAACTAACATAACTATGGAAAATCACCATTTTTAATGGGAAAACTCACTATAAATGGCAATTTTCAATAGCTATGTTAAATTACCAGAGGGTGCTTTCATCTGGACTCAGGTAATCCCGACGACCTCAAGCACAGTAGGTGCCCTGCAAGTGCTTCGCGGGTAAATTGCCAGGACACATGTCTGGCACCCTGGGCGCTGGCCAACATGGTTCACCTCTTGGTTAATTATACGTATACCGGAGAAAACATCTTTACCCCGGGCTAAAAATACAAGAAACGTGGAAAACCAATGATTCCCCGAGGAAAATTATATAGTAAATCTACAAATGCTGGATTTCCACATCACGAGTATGTAGTTGACCCCAGGGGAATTGAAAACAAGATTTCTAGACACGGGATGAGTTGAAGCATGTTGAGACATGTTTTCCTGTTGAAACATGTTGGGCCATTTTGCCATTTTGAAGCACCATGCTGAAACTCATATCATACTCATATCTTGTGTCCAAGCTAAGGAATCAGCGCAGCTTACACATATATTTCTCATATTACATACCAACCTTCACTGAGATGCTGCCTATGGAAAATACGACACGTCCGTCCACCAAAACCATGTGGCTTGATGTGAACAGCCGGTATCAAAATATGTGAAGTCGTGTTCCGGAAATGGGATCTTGAAACGACCATTTTTAACCAGTTGAAATGACCACGTACTATCATCATGCAGAAAATATGCGTGTGCATCTTGTGCCCAAGGGGTGCAGTACCCCATAGTACCCCCGAGCTTTTGACAAAAATCGAGGCTTCTGGGGCAAAGAACCCCCAACAATTTCCATGTTTCTTAGGGTTTTCCCATAAATGGGGCTACCCAATAGCTGGATGGTTTATTTCATGGAAAATCACAAGCAAAAATGGATGCAAGGGTGTAATTACCTCCATTTCAGGAGTGTTGCCATTTCCAGCCAGGGTGCATCTCCAGGCAGACGTTCTCATGCACATCGCAATGACCGAAATGGCTGCACAAAAGCTCAAAATCTCTGGCGTAGACCTACCAAGGTCTACTTGGGCGATTTTCACATCATTTGTGACCCTAGGATTTCTGAAGAAACAGCATGGATCGCCAAGACAAGGAAAAAGTGACAAGGGTTGTACGTAGATCTTGAATAAAGGGCACCTGCTGTCCGTCCAAAATGGCAGTCAAAATCGCATTTTCAACGGTGAAAATGGGTTTCGGGATGCCCCATGTGCCTGATACCTGAAGTATGATTTTACTGTTCTACGCTATGTTTTGGGGGTTGCCATTGTTTCAAGCTTGTTCATAATGCATCTACCCACTTCTCTCTACTCGAAATTTCACTGCATAGATCACACATACCCATATATGTTTGGTACGGATCACACATGGGCCGTGCCAATACTCACGGTCATGGTTGAAGGGAACATCTTCATGAAACCAAGCTGTCACAAGTCACAATGCAAACAAGGGGGGGGGTCCAATCATTGGTTGTATTAAGTTTGAGGGAACATCTACAGGAAACAATGTTTTCGTTCCCACCAAACATGGGAGTTTCCTGAAGCTTTGGATCCATCAGTTTCCTGCGTGGGTGTCTTCAATGGCCAAAAACAAATCCTGGCCAACAAAAAATGTAATCAAACATGGCAATGGGAAATCAACCATTTATATTTAGTTGTTTTTCCCAACCCAAAACCTCCATTGATAGGGGATTTCCCAGCTAGCCATGTCTGAAAAACAAGAAGGTAAATCCATCAATATACCATTATATATTATTATCCCACTATTATCCCAGTCTTATCCCTATTGAAACCAGCTTAAACATTATTGAGCCATATTAAACTTTGTTATAAACTAATATTCAACATTATCAAAACCACATTAAACCATATTAATCCCTTGTTTGGGTTGCCACTAAACCAGAAAAAACCCGCCTGACGTACCAATGCCTTAGTTTCACAGCTCAGATCGCCAGCCCAAACGTGATTGCAGCCCTCCACATGAAGGATGTCCTCGGACTCTCGAACAGGGATGACAGGGGCCCCTGGGCGCCCACTGAACTGTGGATGGGCCATGATGGGCCTGCGAAATCCCAATCATCCCGGGTTTCAAGCATCCTTTTGGTGGTGCAGGATTTCTGAAACCACTTTCACTTTGTATTTCATCAGGTTTACAAAATCATTATGGAGATTCAATAAGGGGTTTAAAAATTATAGTGGCATAGGTTATAGCCTGATTATTTTTTTAGCAGTGTTTCATCCCATATATATATATAATAGGGGATGTAACCCATAATTAGGGGATTTTGAGCCAGTGGGATCCACCCCACTTAGTACCAAATGTCATCTGGCTCTTTTTGGGCCATGAAAGGCCCACCAAAAAAAGCTGGTGCTGATTCCCCCAGTCATAACCCATGCCGCAAAAAATCCCCATGAAAGTTCTTTGGGATCACCGAAATCCAGTTGAAACAAATAACTACCCTCTGTTTATTTAACATAACTATGAAAATGGTCCATTTATAGATGATTTTTGATGATTTCCCGATTACAAATGGTGATTCTCCATAGCTACGTTAAATAACCAGAGGGTAACTGAAACCACGAGGTCATGTGTATTGCAGCTCAAGTTGACAAAGGAGTTCATGTTGACGCACCGGATGTTTATTTCGGGATTCCACTTTGGCATACTTTGGCTTTGTGATCATCTGCCAATCTAATTTAACAACCGGAGTCTATCAACCGCGGCTTCACATAGGTTTGATCTATAGAATCTAGGGCCGCGATCATTTTGAGCGGTGAACACAAAATCGCTCCACACGTTGATACTGGACACATGAGTCCTGGACGTTTCTGATGCCAGCGGCCCTGGAAAATAGTCCATAGTCATCGAGTCGATTAATTGGGGATGATCACAATTTCTCCATCACCTGGCCTCGGGAAGTTGATTCATGTTGATTCTCAGTTTGAAACCACGAGCCATTTTTGCGACCTGAAATGAAATTTGAAATGATCCCATTTTGAGACAGCGTCCCCTAGGCAACATGATCTCAGTGAGCTCTTCATGAGGCTTCACCCGCCCTGGTGAACACCAAAATGGCTGCTGAATGGATGTCCATCCCAAAAACGTCTGGAAAGTGGCACCGGGAGGGAATAAATTTTCAGTAAAAAAATGATCATAAAACATTGTAAATACCGATGTGCTACGCACTTAGAAGGGCAAACACCCTGTAAAAGACGGATTAAGTTTTTTTAGTCACAAAACACTGTAAACACCAGTCCATCTCTCTCTCTCTCTCTCTCTCTCTTTTGATCCTTTAGTGGAAAAATCACCCCCATGAAGGGCGCTTATACTAGGTTTTGATCCATCCGCGCACTATAGAGCCATCTTGGCAAAACCAAGTGTCACTGGTATCGATGTGCATGCTCGCATGACCATGATCTTTCAGAAATTCGTTGGCTGAGAGCGCAAAGTAACGGTTGTCAACGGGATGCTTGATGCCTCAGTCTGGCAATCAAAATCAAGAAAAGATCAAAATATGGCTATGGATCAATACCTATACATAGCATTTTTAGGGGGATGAACATCCACTTACCAGCTATTTTGATGTTCACCAGGGGGATAGGGTTTTGACCCATCCCCATATATCAAAACCAAGGAGCAACATGAGCAGTGTTTAAAACCTTGTGTCGTCCCTTCATACGTACTGGCTGGTTGATAGGCATTTCATGGCATTTCCCTGATCGATTGCGATTATCCGACTATCCCGAATATATTGATTACCCTCTGGTAAACTAACATAACTATGGAAAATCACTGTTTTTAATGGGAAAATCCACTGTAGATCAGCATTTTCAATAGCTATGTTAAATTACCAGAGGGTAGTACCATCCACTATATATAATCATCAACCAAAGAGGGGTTCTGAACACTGCTCACATGTGTCCCGCAGAGTCCCGCAGTCCTGAAGCGAAAAATCCCCTTGACCCTAGAGGTCCTAGAGGTCACTTCAGGAAAATCCTCGTGGGCCACAAACATGTTTTTCTTGTGGTTGCAACTCAACCTACCCTCTGGTAATTTGTTACATAGCTATTGAAAATGGTGATTTATAGTGGATTTTCCCATTAACAATTGTGATTTTCCATAGCTATGTTAGTTTACCAGAGGGTATCCCAAACAGAAAGTCAATTATGTCAATTGGGCCCATCCCTGTTTTCTTTCGCCCAGCTGCCATGGGGTCCATCAAAGAACTCCGCCTGCGGAACGAAGGTGCAATCTTCCGCAAACAGGCTCAGCGTGCCTGAGGCAAGGGCGAGTGAGGTAGGCCCAGGGCAGGCGAAAACGTGGATGGCAACAAGAAACATGTCGTCTTTGTGGGTCTTCAATCAACTACACATATCATAGAATCACATACCCTAGAACAGCTAAAAATCAAGAAATCAGGAATGAATAAAATTTTGCCGCCCTTAAAGCTGAAATCCCCATTTGAAACAAGAATGGTAAAACCACAATTTTATCACCATTTTTTTTAAATAACCATTCCTGGATAAATCGGCCAAGTCAAACCATTTACATCCATGATCCATTGGTTACTGGTTCATTCCCCCTCAAAAAAAAAACGACTACAGTGACAAGTGAAATCCATTGAAATCCCTGAAAACAGACAGGAAAACATCTGAAATCCCAAAAAACAAACGGTAAAACATCTGAAATCCCTGGAAAACAGGGAGTAAAACATCTGAAATCCCTAAAAATCCTAAAGACAAACGGTAAAACATCTGAAATCCCTAAAAATCCTGGATCTGCGCCTGAGATGATGTCCTCCATCTTCTTCTTGATCGCCGAGTCCACGTCACAGACTAGGCGTCGCCAGCCCCAGCCGCCTCCGTAGGCGTCGAAGTCGCCACGGAACTGGGCAACGAGACGTTCGTAGGGGTCGCGGAGCCTTGGTCATCGGCGAGGGCAAAACATGGTCATCAAAGCAACCAAATTCGGAAAGTTCAGGAGATTTGTAGCATGTATAGCTGATTTATACATATATATATATATGCATGTATAATTTACATATATGTACATATATATATAATGTATATATATTATATTTATCTATTAGCTTACTTGATGTATAACTATAGTATGCCACCTGGATTTTCTCTAATAACTCAAAATCAAAGTAGTTATATAATGGTAGAAACAAACTAACATAATTGCCAGGCACAACATTGAAGGGGTGAAAAAGCAGCAAAAACGTGGCTTTGTCAATGGATTGGATTTTAGTTTTACTTAAATGCCATCAAAGCTGCATTCCAAAGCTCTGTCCTTGAAAATACCCTTCAGCCACATCTTGTGGCCAATATTTACCTCGGCCGCTGCTTCGTGGTGGGCGAACCTGTTTCAACACCAGCAATATGCTTCAATATGCAAAAAACGGGGATCATCAGCCCCTAAACATTATTCAAACAAGCAACCAATACTCTTGTTAAGATCCCCAGTAGATGGGGGTTTAAACTACCAACGGTTATATAAATGCGGGTTCAGGCTGTGGTGTCATCATCGACCACCTCCCTAGGTTGGGGCTAAAAGATGAGGATCCTGATGAAGCACCATATAGCAACCCCCCAAAAAATGGCGCCGAAAAGTGTTTCCAACCTGTCATCGAGCTTTGTGGCCAGAGGCACCTGGGGTGAAGTACAAGGGACAGCCCGTGACGTTGGAGATCTGATGCAGAGCAGGATTCATCCGTCCCCAGATGCGGCCGCCAACACCCATCTTGGTCCTGGGGCAGGGATGGCGCTAGGAACTCCGGCAATGTGTGGAAATCAGGATGGGACATTTATATAGATACTATATGATACTACAGGATACTATATGATACTATAGGATACTATATGATACTATATGATACTATATGTATACCACATATATTTCCAAGTGTCCCACTTTTCGGCACATATTTTTTGGGTTGCTGATGGTTGCTAAAATAGTGATTCTAGGATCCAAGTGTGGATATCCACCAATCAAAGCCCGGGTGTGATCACGTGTCAAGTTCTTCTGGGTTGGGTCCCTGACATATTTGACACTTGAGTGAGCTGGCTAAATCCTTCATCAACAACATTTGGGCAAGGCAATTCTCTTTGAACGAGTGGGCGCACTCAACCTCACTCAACCTGCTTCGCGGCTTAAACCTATCGCCCAAATATTAGACATATCAACCAATCATCAGTAACCAAGACATCAACCGATCATCCCCACATCAACCGACATATCAACCATGAACCAATCATCCAAAGTATGATTGAACAACTGCACATTTAAAGGCTCCAACCAACGATTTAGACAGGACTCTGCAGCATTGCAAGTCTCTCATCCACCTCAGATGCCGCTGGTGATTTCCGACCACTGAAGCGTGGCATCATGATGGTATGTTTAGGGTGATTAAACCCCTGATGTAATGGGGTATACCCAAACAATGATTTTTCTAATGGGAATAATTATATGGGAAAGTGATGAATAATCATCAGAATTTGGGGTATTGTCAGACAAACAAACGCTCATGGAGGATCATCTGGCTCAGTCCAATGGAGGGTCTACTTTCCCTTCTCACGGGTCGTATTTTCCCATCAGTGTTTCCTTTCCATAGATTTTTTCTTCCCAAGGGGCTGGTTCTGGGGGCCTGGGGGTTCCAAAATTGGTCTTTTCCCTTCCCGTTTTGGTGGTTTTCCCTTCCCCGAAGGGTTTGGGTTTCGGTGTTTTGCATTCCCGCTGAAGTTTGTTGAATGCTGCACGAAAAGGAAAGCAACAGCAACAACATCGCCATCCACAACCGCAAACACAACCAGCAGCAACAGCAACAACAGCAACAACAACAAGAAGAACAAGAAGAAGAGCAAAAAGCTTTGAAAAACGCATTGGGGAGGCGTTGCTCCTGTCATGCTTTGGCATTCTGTGGTGGAGATTGCATATATCCAATGCTCATGGAAGGCAGTCGATAGAGACCCCTAGTTGTTAACGCAAAAATTGTTGCAGAGATGTGGGTGGCTGTGAGTGTAAATGGTGGAGTTCTGGGGGGACGTGCGTGGATATATGTGAGAGATTGTGAGAGGTGTGGACACATTGACATAGGAATCAATCAACCGAACTGGTTGAAGTCTCCTCCATAGACGTTGGCGCAGCAGGTTGCCTCCAACAGGCACTAAAATCAAAACAATGTTGTTGCTGCTGTTGTTGTTGCTGTGGTTGTTGCTGACACCGGAAACCGAGAAAACCGAACGCAGAAAAATGGGAGGGGAAAAGCTTTCTGGGAAGGCAAAAACCTGATGGGAAGAGAAAATAACAATTGTTGGGAACACCCTGATGGGAAGGGAAATACCAAACTGGGAGAGAAAGGACAGCAGGGGGGGGAGAGAACCAAAACGGGAAGGCTAAATGGAAAAATACCAAACCCCCAATGGAGATTCAACGTAGCCAAAGCTGAGCCAACCATGCCACATGTTGCCAATCTTTTTTGGGAAATACTAAGCTGGGCTGGAAGATAATCTGTGATCCAACGCAGGCTGTGAGGATCAGGATTGCGTCCGGTCACCTGGTTGTTCCCTTTCAACTTGCAAACAGTCCCAAGAAAGCTACGTGTCATTTGCATTCATTATCTTAGTCACACAAGAATAGTATCAAATTTTAGGGTAAGAACTGGCATGTCAATTGAATTCAATGGATGATCGCTTCTTGAGAGTTTCAATAGGTTTCAAGTTTTCCGAACGCTGAGCTTCAAATCACTAAGCGCTGAACAGAAATGGGAGTTCCCTAACTTCTTAAAAGTCAATGGTTCAAATTCCGATATTCTATACAAAAAAGTGCTGCGTATGACTGATGTGGAACAAGTCCCATGTTTTGGCGAAGATATTCATGGGCGACAGATTGCTTTGTGGGGTCGGTCCCTTAGGACCGTATTATGACATCGCCCTCTGGCCCTTTTTGGATTGAGAAGTTCATACTACCCTCTGGTTATGTCAAAATAGCTATTGAAAATTGCCATAGAAATAGTTGATTTACCCATAAACAATGGTGATTTTCCATAATTATGTTACCAGAGGGTACCAATTTTTGCTGGTCAATGATGGTGTATCCCCAATTTTGCTGGCATCGGTCCTTCCAGACGTGAAAAATCAGGCCTTCCCTGGAACCGATCCATCCCATCTGAATAGAGGTTTCCTACAGGAAGGCCCCTATACTATACTTATCAGTTGGTTTATAATCCTTAACTATCGTTATATCCTATACAGACCCTAGTTAATTAATCAAGTTAGAAAAGCTGCTTGTATTATGATTGTGTTAAACCCTTAAAACCCTTCACAAACCTCACAGCTATATCAACGATATATCCCACTTATATAGATTTTAATGGAAAATCACCACTTTCCATGGGTAAATCAACTTTAACTGGCCATGTTTAACTATTTTTGATTGGTAAATCACCTATCAATGGCAATTTTCCATAGTTTTGATGTTTAAATGTGCAACTGGGGCACTGTGAGCATGTCGTTTTCGACGATCGCCATGGCTTCGGCCCAGGCCAAGTTGCGCAGGGGACCCTGGCAGACCCAGGGTAAGAAGCGTGATGCAACATGGGAATCTCAGCAACAACACATGCCATTCCCCAGAAAATCCTTAGAAATCCTTTGAAATCCATAGAAATTCTCCAGGAAAAAACAAAATCTGGGCTAACTTCAATATCTTCAATGCTCTTGGCCTTTAACTGGGATCTCCAGATCTATAGTAACAATTGATTCTGGAAGGGGGGATCTTTTTTCGTCCTGAGGTTCGCCATTTCGCCATCCCGGCCTGGGACTCTGGAAATTCTGGAAGGAAGGCCACCTTCTCAATGGTATGGCCAAAGTTGTAAGGAATATGCATAAACACCACCTCCTGAAGGTCCTCCTGGGTCATATTCAGCTTCTCCCTCGGCTCCCTCACCAGGGCGTCCGTCACCTCCCTCGTCTCCAGGGCAACTTGCAGAGACACTGTTTCCGCAACAGCATTTCCATCATCGAATGTCTTGGAACTAAGAGCTCCCCACCAGGTGGCAAGCAGCAAGCATGCCAATCGTTTGCAAAGTATGGATGGATGAAAGGGTTTCATCCTAGGCGGTTCAATGGCTTTATCTTGAGTTGAAAAGCAACGGCACGCCAAGGTCAAAATGGTGAGGAACCGGATGCGGGACATTCGGCATGGAAGCACTCTAAAACTTCTAACTTTAAAGTAGCATGTTTGGAAAAGGACTTTCAGAATGGGTTTCACATGGTTTCATGTTGAATCTCCGGGTGCAGCGAAGTAGCAACGAATACCAGCATCTTCAAAATAGAAACAGGTCTGCTTGATCTCGTAAGTGGGCATTTTTTACGGGCTTGTTGCATGGACAGCTCTGCTAATTATTCAATCCATAGTGAGCAGCTACTTTCAGAATGTCTCACAGCAGTATATGCAAAGCGGGAGCTCTTGCATGCCTTCTCCAGAATATATGTTCTCAAATATATATATATATATAGAGGTATCCATTATAGAATCATATATATATATACATTCATATATGGTTGATAGTTTAATCACATACATTATCATATTATATATATAATGTATAAAAAGACTTTGAAGAATAACATGGCTGTGTCTGAAAATGGCCCCCTACCCCCAAAGGGCAATTCCAATAAGGAAAAAACCATGATTTTCACATTGATTGACACATATATGACATATTGACAATGATTATCACATGATGAACCAATGGGTTTCAGGAGCTTTCCCAATATTTTCAGTCAACAGCCATATATAGACACTGATTCCCCACATTTTTTTAAAGGCCTTCAGCCTGACAAAGCGGACCAATCTTTGTTGAACATGGATGAGTCCATCATCACATCATCCAATATCGCAATAGCAATGCAGTAGTAACACGATCAATCAATAATGAATATATGAATGGGGATACAATGGTGATGGTGCCTATTTAGTGACTAATATCATGGTATGTAATGGTATATAATATATAAATTGTATATAAATTGCCAAATGGGGGTGTCCTAAGTGAGGATACTCCAAAATCATCCAGTCGTCATGCACCAATACTGTAGATGACCATGACAAAAGATATGGTGAAACGCCAATGGTGACGACTAAGGGGATCCCCCATGACTTAAGCAACCACCACATGGTGACTCAATCATGGATCATTGTGGCGGTTCACATCGTTTACATCCTCGGGCGCTCTAAAATTTTCACCACGGCACCGGCCACGGCATAAACCTCATTTCAAGTCTGTCAGCTGGTGGGTTTGAAGGGACAAGCTACAAGAGAGACCTTGGTTTTCCCATCCAAATTATGAGGAGATTCCTGCCAATTCTCTGCTAAACCATGCTCAACCAATCAATTCCAGAAGGCTATTTTCATGGCCAAGTTTATATAGTTTATGAGAACATATCTATGATATGCTTTCCTTTTTTCTGCATCAATCCAATGACTGTCCTGATGACGTGAGACACTTGAGACACTTCCCAGTTGATTTGGGTCTTGAAGTCTTGGCCATCTCTCGATTTCAAACCAGGACTAGCAAAATCGGATGGTTTTTAGTGCTTATTTCTTGGATATTTGGGGATGGTTTACCCCATAGATTCTACCATATTTTAGTAAAACAATGCAGACATATTCGAAAATATACCCTCTGGTAAACTAACAGTTTGCTATTGAAAATTGCAATTTATAGTGGATTTTCCCATTAAACATGGTGATTTTCCATAGTTATGTTAGTTTACCAGAGGGTATCAAAACGTGACCCGTGGTTTCAGGGTCTGATTTATCGTCCGTTGATTTGCCGTATCTCCACCCATGCCGGACACATCCAACTTGAAATCACATCCCACGCAGTTTCGTCCAAGCAAAAAAATCAGTTGACATCAACTTTCTCCATGCACTCAAAAAGGAATTGCACATTTAATTGCATTTGCATATGGGTCAATTTATTGCTTGCCCCATGTCATGTTGCCAAATTTCATATGGATCAACAAATACGACCGAACTACAGTATAAACCTGCGGCCTGCTGGACATGAATTTCACGGAATCACAGTCGCACAAAGATACAAACGTAACTATATCGTTATATTACTGTATATACATATTTACTGTAATCCCATGTAATCTATATATATATATATGTAAATATAGCATATACAGTAATTGTATATATATAAAAATATATACATTTACATATACATAAGGCTTCCAAAAAAAACAGGTCCCGGGCCATCCAGAAATCTGGTCCCGGTCCTTGGCGACTCCTTGGCGATTTCGATCCAAGGGACTGAGATGTTGACCAAATACTCCGATCCCATAGCAGCTCCACCGCTCCGTTACGGGCGTTACGGCGCCATGGCGCGCTGCATGGGGCGTTACGGGGAGGCGGTTCGGCGCTGAACGGCGAAAAAAAGCGAAAAAAACCAAGGGGTTGAGTGGAAAATCAATGTTTACATGTGTTTATTGTTGTATAAATGGTGTATGAATGTTATATCAACATTATCTGAAGTCATTGAAAGGTGATGTTTCGGTCGGCCACCAATCCACTGCATCTGTTGAAATTAGGGGGACGTTCGTGCTCTCGCAGGTTGAATCAATCAGGAAAGTAAAATAGGTGAACATAGTAGGATCTTTGAGGATTCATTTCTGATAAGAACTTTAGTTGTTTCCTACTATTATTTCCAATGGACTTTTCAGTGGGCTCTAGCAAAGGATAGCAAAGGGAACCCTCCAACCTTACAACCTACATACGAGCCAATCACGTCCCTGCTTCCAGCCAAGACAGGGCGGTGACACAGACATCTCCATTTTGTTTAGGAATGCACATTTCCATGTTCAATGTTCAAGAATACTTGTTCTTACCCTGGTTCTTTTGACAATCTTGGAACCTCGCCATCTACAACATTATGAAGCAACCACAAAATAGATAGCAGTGGGCTTTTGTAGGTCTCTAGCCCACTGCTGGCACCCTCTTGGTGGCAGCACGTGAAGCCCCACATTCAATGTCCAAAGATGATTCCGCGGAGACCGTCTCAGCTGTTCACAATAAACCGAATACACATCAGATGCACAAAAGCACCGGCATGTACATACATGGACCCACATGTGTATGTATGGATTCTCATGAACAACACCAAAGTAGATTATCTAGGGTTTATGGCAAATAAATCTATGGTTCATGGCAAGTTAGTGGGGGTACACTCCAACAAGCATAGCTGGGGACTGGGGACAACACGTTGTGTCACGTACATCTATTCTTGTTCATTCATCCCCACCATCCATTCAATTCCAATTTGTCCCACGAGCCCCCTTTTTTCATGAAAAAAAACACTACATGACTAGCACATAATCCTATGAAATCCATTGGACCCCCACATAATTCCATATCAGATCAACCAAATCTTCCCACTGCCACTGGTATCCACTGGTTCCCGACTCGAGTCGTTCCACCAGGCCATCAAAAGCTGACCTTTCTGTAGGATCTATAGGATTTCATTTAAAATTCTATGGGGACCAATGACCAATGTGATTTCTATGGGAATCTATGGGGGTTGCTGGGACTCTATAAGATTCTAGTGGGATTTATACAGGATTTTATTGGGATTTCTACAGGATTTAATGGGGGTTCTATGGCGGGCAAAAGGATTCTATAGGAATTTATTGGGCTTCCTATGCTATCTAATGGGGTTTCTATAGGGCTTGGGATTCTATATCTAGGCTATTATAGGATCTTATTGCGATTCTATAATGTGGCACACCCAATGCCACAAACGACTCTGTTTGGGGATGGATGAACCCCCACCCAACAATGGTACTATTTTGGGGATGAATTTACTATTGGGTTTACCACTTTTTGGTGATTTTTGTCAGGGGGTTGTCCAGGGGATTAACCGATAAAACGGAGTTTGACCGGATTTACCAGAATATCTGGTTGGTGGTTGAGCCACCCCTCTGAAAAATATGAGTTCGTCAGCTGGGATGATGACATTCCCCATATATGGGAAGTCATCAAATTCATGTTCCAAACCACCAACCAGTTTATTTCCATGTTAAGGGCAATAAACCAATGAACACGATTGAAGACAGGGATAAATCCGGAACAGCATTTTACAGGGCCCAGGGATTAACAATCCAGAAAATGGCATGCAAAAGAGTTACAGCTACCCACAGGGACTTGTTACTTGTTCAGGCTTGTAAAAACTGGTATCATGGGGGGTGCCACTCAGAAGTTGATAAACTAATTTAATAAATGACATAAACATAACATAAACACACATAGACTATGGAGTAACCTTCATCATAAATCCAACTGCTGACCCGGAGATCCCTTTCCTCCTTCGGATCCCATCCTTCGGTCTGAGCCGGTCACGTCTTCTTGGCTGTGCTTGCCACAGGCCTGGTTGAGCAGGAAGATTCGTGAGCACTTCTTTGGGCGTGTTCTTTGTAGAGAGCTTGATACTGTGGATGGTTGCGAACTCCTGCAGCAGTTGACTGTTAGTTTTTCCCATGATTTCATTATTTATAGGGTTTCAACCATCCTTTTGGTGGTGCAGGATTTCGCAACCATCCACAGTAGGTTCCAGGTTGGATTACCGGATCCTTTCAGGGCATCGGCGACCCACAAGATATTGCAGGGAATATAGTAACCAACAAGTAAAAGAATCATAGACACATAATTTATCTGCTTGTCTATTTGGGGGTTGCTGCAGTAAAATCATCTGGGTTTGTCGTTTGTTGTCAGGACTCGAGCAATAACAACCATAAAGCGACGTCCCATCGGCCCACTTAAAGGTGCACATTAAAAAACACATCAGTAAACCACACATTAAGCAGAGTTTCTAACACATTGAACAGAGTTTCTTATCCTTGTCTTTCGGTGAGAAGTATATATATATATGTATATACACACAGATATATATATATATATACATATGTATATATATAAATATATTATAACCTACGCAAACGCCTAGGCCGAGCCTGCACCATTGCATGAGGTAGCCTACGCGAGTACGGGGTGCGTACGCAAGCCTAGAATTACGCGGTGTAGGCTTTGCCCACGCGGTCAAGCGGCCATGCTTATTGCAATATACATATATGTATGATCATTTAAGTATATATATGTATATCTCTCTCTCTCTCTCCCTCTCGAAATGTATATATTTCTTTCTTTCTTTCTTTCCTTCCTTCCTTCTTTCCTTCCTTCCTTGCTTTCTTTATTTTTTTATTTCTTTCTTTCTTTTTTTATTTTTCTATTTTTTTTTTTTTTTTTTTTTTGTGTGTCTTTCTCTTTCTTTCTCCACATCCCCCTCTCCACACGTCCAGTCACGGGTACACACACAGATATATATATATATATACATATACACATACATACATTCATGCATTACTTTACATTACACATTACACATTGCACATTGCACATTGCACATTGCACATTACACATTGCACATTACACTTTACATCACAATACATTACAGTACACATTACATTACATTATATTACATTACACATTACATTACATTACATTTGTATTTTGTTGTGTGGCATGATGTTTTCCGAAGTGAAAAAAACTCTGGCCGTTGTAGGTGTCTCCTCAACGCCTAAGCCGCGTCGTCTCCAGACATTCGCGCCTATAGGTCACCGGAGATACTTCGTTCTTGTGACCTGGTCGCGGTGATCTGCTTGGCCGAACAAAAAAAAGCTGGTGATGCTTAGGAATCGCAAAAAATGTTTCGCTCAGTAGCTTAACTACGAGTTATAAACAATAATTATAATATACATATATATATGTTAATGTATATATAGTGTTATTTATCTAATTTCATCTATATATATATATCACGGAGTTAAACAATGTTAAACTAAAGCAACAAACATTTCACTGGGCATCACCACGGCACCCAGCCATTCATCAAAGCATGATCAATCAAAGTTATAGCCACAAGCTATATTGATCATCATAAAGCGATACAACAATGTGTACGGTTAAATTCAATTAATGAAGCCTTTGTCTACAAGAAGATTACACTATGAAGCACCAAACTGTTTGTGTGGCTCATTTCTTGAAAAGATATGACCAAACATGAAAATCAATGAAAATCGATAAACATCAATGACAGTTAAACCATGTCGAACCATATTGAACCAAAGAATGGGGCCGGAGCCACAGCACATTTGCTGGCACCTTTGAAGATGTTCGAGAAATCCGTGCGGTTGCCTGTGCTCCACTGCTGAGAAGAAATCATGACCTGGAATGACCTGGATATGATCTGGATATGTATAAGGTGCACACACGGATCATATCCAGATCATATCCAGAAGTACTGTATGTACACTATTTAGGTGTATCTGGATATGTATGTACATACTGTATCAGAAGTGTCTGAATTCATTTTTAAGTTCCAACTTTGCATTCAAATCATTCAAAGGTGTATTTAACATTATTGGACCACAATTTCATACGCAATTCCCACGAAAAATGGGTGGCAAATGGATGTTTTTTTGGGGTCTTCCACCCAATAAACCAACCAAATCCCTACTACCTTAGACGGGGGGGACCTGGAAAATGTAACATACATTTTCCATATGCTCAAAATGCAGGTTTTGGAAATTCTGCATTTTCCACATCTTAAGTACGTAAACTACCATATGTA
>Ga0126342_10005839_pt1 | contig 21654 bp, 12 predicted proteins | sample Cyp1metagenome_FD_92528 | JGI IMG/M metagenome (GOLD analysis project Ga0126342, IMG submission 92528) | Coral microbial communities from Lord Howe Island, Old Settlement Bay, Australia - Cyphastrea 1 metagenome | ecosystem: Host-associated > Invertebrates > Cnidaria > Coral ... | reverse complement strand
GTGATTTTCCATTGCTATGTTAAATTACCAGAGGGTATATGTAATGTCAACCCCGGATTTTGCTAAACCATGGTTTATTAATTAGGGGGTATTCCCCCAATAGTCATGATTTGATACTTAAATGGTACCCTCCCAATTAAACAGCCTTTATTAATCCAGGGTTGACATTATGTATGATTCAATATAATGGTTGACTCCGAAATAAACAAATAATCACCACTACTAATCACAAACAGACCACTGCTAAACAGTCTTGCTAGGGGGTCTTATTGGGATGTATTATCCCTGAGTCCAACAAAACGGTTGTTCCAGGATTTGCAATCCAATCATGCCATGTCACATCATGTGCTCACTGGTAAAGAACCGTGGCTGACCGTAGCATCAGCTCGGAAATGCACATTTGATTAGCCCGGAAATACACAATGCACTGATTCTGATAAACTGGATGGTCGTCCCAAGCATCACTGGTATGGTTTGCTCTGCTGACAAGTCCGCCAAGACATGTCCAATGGAAATTCCAGCAGTCTATAGCCACAATCTGCAGGGGTCATATTTATATCCCAAGCTTTGCTTTGGCTAGTAATATGGTTATACACCCCATAAATGAATAAATAAATACATGAATATAATATATATATATATTATATATGTACTGAAACATACAAATACATGTACACAAACACAAACATATAAAACCATATTTAAACATGTAAAAACATCTATAAACCATGTATATATGATGTAATTATATACATACTCTACGTATATATATATATATGATATATAATTATGTACAACTATAAAGCATATGAAAACATCACCGCAACTGCACCCCCAGCCGCACCACGGAAAGTGTTGCGGGGCTTCCAACGCCCAGCGTCCAGGCTCTGTCGAAAACGTTCCACCTCCTCCGCCGATAGACTGGCCTCGATGCCACGTTTCAACAAGGGGCAGGTCTTAAAACCATGGGAAAAGCGTAGGAGCAACAAAGATGGGGACTGAACGGGATTTATAGCTGATTTATATGCTAAGTTGGCGAACAGAACTCCAATAACTCTATGGTTTATGGTTACTTGATGATCTGATGGGATTATAAACCAACTTATAGCTAGGGGGCACGGCACCATATAGTAGTACTTGGGGTGGAACCCAATGTTTATCTTAGGAGGGCGTATCCATTGTGATCAATAGGATTTTGGTCAAAAGAGCTGAGTATATGTTGAGTAATTAATTGAGTAATTAATTCTTTTCAATAGGGCTTAAGGACTAGAACAGCTTTGCCGTTGCTGTAAACAGAGCAAAGATCTGGCAAAATGGTTTCTAGATTTTTCATGATGTTTCCTGCACATTGCATGTAACCAGTTTGCGACGCACTATGATGGGTCGGGAGTCAACTCCAGTTCAAATCCGCTGTACGATTTGAGGACAGGATCTTCTTGCGAAATATTGCGCCGCACATCGCTGCACTGTGTCCACAACTTCCAATATCAGAGCAACTTTTTATGACATGGACTACGCGACTGCCCTGAAACTGAGTATTCTGAGATGAAATTGCCACAGCGTGGCAGTGGAAAGTCCGCAAGAACATCTTAAATCTAGATCTATTCTACCCATATTTACCAGGGCGGGAAAATGATTTTTACCAGCTAAATGACTCAAGGTCAATTCCTGTGAATTAAACCCATGTAAAAGAATCTAAGTTACCATAATTTATAAGTTATATTCCCATGATATGCCCATGATATCCCTACTAAATGGGGATCATTACCCCCTCGGCTAGGACACCTTTTTGAAGCCACGTGGCCTTTGGTATGAGCCATCCTTCACGGTGGTAGGCATCGACCTTCCGATTAAAGCACCAATCCGTATCTAACCAGTCGCTTGACCCAGAAGGGCCAATGTTCTACATTGGAAGGCATGGAAAGGCATGGAACAAACCTGCTGGGCCCCAATCATCTTATCAATGGGAATTCCAGGATCCTAAAATGGAGGTACTGTACCATATAAGGCCTTACATATGGTAGGTACCTCCAATTTAGGAACCTGAAATGGCCAGTAATCTTACAAGAAATCTCATATTTCATGGTCTATTCACCTCGGATTCGTCAGGTCGACACAGCAAACTGATAACTTTTCTCAGCCTTCCATTGCTCAAAACAACATGTGTTTGATTGTGTTTGTGTGGTGGTGAACCCCCGGATTTTTCTAGATTATGTAATAGATGATATATGATGATATCCACCACATGATTCCCTGGTGTCCAACTTGTTTCATCTGTTTTGGGACTGGTATACATACAAAAGGGGGTGCGGTCCGGGCTATTTAAACTCCCAAAGTTGGGACGTAACATATAACAGATACTGCATATATATACACCCTCTGGTAAACGTTTCCATAGCTATGGAAAAACACAATCTTTAATAGCTGGGTAATCAACTATAAGAGGATCCTTTTCAGCTATGTTAAATTACCAGAGGGTATATATATATATATATTTATACATATAATCTTAGTTCACTGGAACTGCACCCCCCCCAAGTAGGTTGTAGAAGTTATTCCATATCCCAAGTTCCATCCGTCCTAAAATCCCATCGTTTTTCGCATGAACAACTGCCATGAAAATCCCACCAGAAAGTTGCTTCAGGTTGCGGGTGAACTCAGCCCATGGTGTTTGTTGTTTCTGACATGTGTTTTTTCTTTCAGATGTTTACCCAAAAATAAAACATGTAATATGGCCAATATATATATATATATTATATAATATATATATATATTATATATATTATATAATATATATATAATATATATAATATATATATATATAGTAAACCCAATCATAAACCACATCCAATTGTAACATGTATGTTGCTGCGAACCATAAATAGTCATCAATTTTCATGGCTTTGTGATGATGATAACTTTTGTTCTGGGCAAACTACTTGCGTCACAAACCTGAGATAAGCAAACAATCTAGGGAATGATGAATGATTCCCCAGCACCTATCTCTTACTATCATCGATAGTCAGTTTGCACCTGGGAAGGATGGCAAAATAGCACACAACTAAGAGTATCATATAGTCACATAACTATAGATAATAGATAGCACATTCATCAAATAATATTCCTGTAAAATTGCAGTTCCCCCTATCAACTATCATACCACAGACCCTACTGCCCTGCTGAACCACTATCGCCCACCTCCCCCGAAGACAGGCACGGCTGCCATTCCGACGACTCGTCGTTGCGCGGACGTTTCGCAGGCGTTGAAGCGGCCATGGCGCAGCAATGATGCCGAGGGAGAACTAACTGGCACGGCGGTGATGTTCTGAGATATTCATCGAATCACTGTCAATGATATTGAAATCTACTTTGTAATGTAAGTCATGAACTGAAATATAGTCATTGTATTAAATAACTATCAATGATATTGAAATAGAACTATCAATGATAACCAATCATTATAGTCATTGTATGAATTTTACCAAAGATGGTAAGTGCTGGGGATCTCTGGTTACATCAATGTTCATCCAACCAAACAATGGCTGATAGCCAGCCACGTCCCTGTAAGTTTGTGGAGTTGATTGGGCTAATGGGCTTCCAGCAAATGCAGCCCAGAATTCTTTATTATGTGGTTGAAGTGGGCAAAAAAAGCACAGTATAGCACAGTGACTCCTGGCACAGTCTCTTCAACCACAATTGTATACAATTGTACAATTTTTATTTACAAGTATGTATGTAATGATTCATACCCCATAGGATCCATGTATGCTATATATGGTAACATTTACCATCAATATACCCCAAATGTTGGCATATATACCATACATGGATCCTATGGGTACATGTTAACTGTGACTGGCAAATACTGGCAATATGTTAGGAACCATTTGGATCTACCCGAGTGACAAGCCACCTTGAAACTCGCTTTTGGAATCATCACAGCAAGTCTCATGCGATTGGTATCGGGTCCTCATGGGTGCTGCCTGGTAGTCTGGATATGTCTGGATGTGCCCATAGGTCTTGTTCAGCAACAATGGTAGACTTCACAGCTGTGAATCAGCCAAGCTGCGAAATAGCTGACATGCATACGGGCATAGCGTCCCCTGGAGAAAATGTTGAGTGTATCTCCCTCGTCTTCATTCCCAGCTTCATGGCTGACAGGCTTGGGTTTGCATCCCTTTTGCTTGACCGGCTAAAACCCAAGAATACGATAGAATAGGAATATCCACTAGTAATATACCCTCTGGTAAAACAAACATGGCTATTGAACATGGCCATTTATAGTTGATTTACCCATTAAAGATGGTGATTTTTCCATAGTTATGTTAGTTTGCCAGAGGGTAATTCAGAACCAACTCTTGAGTTGCCACATCAGAACTCAGGAACATCAAAGTGCGCTGCTTGCTTGTAATGCTTTCAGGTCAGTGATAAAACTTCCATCAACCAGCCTTGACGGCTGTGTACCCTTAACGGCTGGGTCTCGACTCTATACATATTTTGGTCGGCTATAGTGACTAGTTCACAAGATCTCAGAGGATGCTTGGAGCTTTGTTGTTGGATCATCTCTGTTAAACAAACATGTTAGCGGATAATCTCCACATTCAATACACGTTTCATCTGCAAATGGGAGTTTGCCCAGTGCCATGTTAGATTGCCAACGGATAATTCGTTGTCATATATAGGAAGAAGGCACTAAATTTGGACCTGGACTGTTTTGTTTTCCAGCCACACGACATGTTTCCTTAACCAGGGTGAGAAGGGACCCTTCCATCAGTGGCCCTGGGTCTCCGACGGCACTTCGGCATACACGTCCTGTGTTTGGGGAAGGCCCGAGGGAGGTCCTGCCTGCGACCGTGAACTAAACATGATCACATACTTATAGAATATACCAACTGGGTCCACTCCAAGTATCTTCTAAACTAAAAGTCTAAATACATATGTGTATAATATATATATATATATACATATGAATTATATATATATGTATATATATATACAATTATGCATTTCCCACATTCCCAGTTGGCAGATTCTAGGGATGATACAGCCTGGAATTCTAGAGGTTGCTGATGGGGCAATGGCCAGGCCACTCAACAATAAGTACTGGCCATAGGTACTGGCCGTTAGTATACATGAAAGAACCAACAACCAAGCACGCACACTTCACCAGAAAATTCCGATGACTCATTTTTGTTAACCCCAGGGTTCATCGTGGATTATCATTACCCATGACGGATCCATGGTGCTGCTATATATGGATAATTATATATGGTAACATGGATACCATCAATATACCCCCAATGTTGGCATATATACCAGCACCATGGATTCTATGGGTTATGATTACTTTGGTGGGAAAACATGAGTCATTTCACTCTCAGAGTTCTGCACGTTCAGACTCCTGGTGAATCTCCAGGATTTAGATGGCTCAAAACCACGCCGAACGAACTTGGGAGATCTAAGAAGCCTATGGATTTCCGGCTTTGAATGTTTTCCTATCTATGGATATCACCGTGATTTCACCGGTTGAAACATATTGAAGCATCGAACACAAGACAAGTGAAGCAACACACAAAGTTAGATTTGGTTTGTTTCAACAACTGAACTATGAGGCCTTAGCCAACCAGAACCAGCCCATTGGCACCTTCATAGGCTTAGGATATGGAGCACCAGGAGCGTTGGCTGGAAGTTTCTGCGGCCGCACATAGCGATTGATTCGTATCCCTGGCAGCCGACTGGTCCGACTAAATTCCCCGATAGCCAAAGCCAAAGGACCAAACAAAATGATACCCTCTGGTAAACTAACATAGCTATTGAAAATGGCCATTTATAGTGGATCTACCTATCAAAAATGGTGATGTTCCATAGTTACGTTAGTTTACCAGAGGGTACCCTCTGGTAATTTAACATAGCTATGGAAAATCACCATCTTTGATAGGTAAATCATTCATAAATGGTCCGTTTTCCAATAGTAATCTGGTTGGTGGTTGAGCCACCCCTCTGAAAAATATGAAAGTCAGTTGGGATTATTATTCCCATATATTATGGACAGTCATAAAAAGTGTTCCAAACCACCAACCAGTGATAGTTGAAGGGACCAAACATGTGCTGGTCTTGATTTCCAATACGACCGTCAATATCCACAGGTTCATCCCCATGGTTTTTCAATAAAATCACCTCTCCACACATTGAAAGCCTAGGCCCAAGAGTGAAAATCTCTAAGACCATCCATCCAGTAATCCAGTATTTGCCTCGCGAGTTTTTTGCTCGGCGCATCAAACGTCTGACCTGCGCTTTGGCGCAGAAAACCGTTGACGGCGAGATATCGCTACAAGATCTCTCACAGTTTCCTTTTTGATCAAACAAAAATCACAGAATGAAAGTCAAAACTGAGTCAAAACAACTATTTGGAGGTTCCACAACGCGCCTACCTTTGCTACTTCAAACCCTTCTCATGCTTGAATCAATTTTTGAGGCATGTGGCTTGATCCAGTTGGACATTAAGTGAATGAGAACCAATAAGGATAACCCAAATGACACCTGGTTTTGATGGTAGACCTGGTTTTCTATGGATCAAGACTTTCTATATTGTGGGTCAAAACCTTCAAACCAATGGTCATTTGTTGTTCTTTCCTTCTTTATTCCGTTCTTTCTGGATAGTAACGCCCATTGTTCAAGATTGCTGTTGATAGATTGTTGCAAGCGTTGGTAATACAGACAGGAAGCAGGGAGGCAGAGGACCAGGAAGTAGACTAGCAGAAACACATGACTGAAAAAAACAGTAGAATAGTAGAAGTAGAAGGGCACAGAAGCAGAAAAGCAGAGAAGCAGGAAAAACAACAAGCGGAAAAAGCAGAGAAGCACACAAGAGAAAGGCACAGAAGCAGACAGGCAGAAAAGCAGAGAAGCAGAAAAGCAGAGAAGCAGAAAAGCAGAGAAGCGATGAAAGCAGAAAAGCAGAGAAGCAGGAAAAGCAGAGAAACAATGAAAGCAGAGAAGCAGGAAAGCAGAGAAGCAGGAAAAGCAGACAAGCAGAAAAACAGAAAAGCAGAGAAGCAGAAAAGCAGGAAAGCATAGAACCAGGAACCCAAAAAAATCCCAAACCTCGCAAAGAAAAATACATAGCACTCCTTTATAAAACTATGATATGTTGGGTTAACTATCTAGCTTAAGTATCATTAAAAATCCATCGTTTGGTGGTAAACTATCGAATCTTCTTGGGAACCTCCATCCGATCCGCCGGCGCGCCTTATGCTCGGTGAAGACCGGTAAGCCGACGCGAGGCCTCAGCGTGAAACGGTGAGGCCAAACCGCGCGACCTGGGAAGGTTTCACCAAGAGAAATGGAATAAACCCTCTGGTAATTTAACATAGCTATTGAAAATGGCCATTTATAGTGGATTTTCCCATTGAAAATGGTGATTTTCCATAGTTATGTTAGTTTACCAGAGGGTAAAACCTATGGATGTCTCTGAAAAATGGGGCTACCACCATTTTTCATCCAGTCGTCATGGATGACCATTGACTTCGTATTGAAACAACATTGGTGACTTGGAGATCCCCCCCTTTTAAGGCCCATATGGATCGTATGGATGTCTCTGAAAAATGGTTTCTACCCCAACTTTATGGCCATGTGAACGGGACATTTGTGATCACCCATGTGATTCATGCCACCCAAATGGCATCTTAAATGGGAAACGGACCGGTAGTCCACAATTGAGTTCCATGATCTTCCCAGCGACTAGTTCGAGGATTTTCCAACTTGCCACGTTGGACATCGGAGAGTATCAAACCAAGATGAGAGAAAACCCTAAGGCCCTAAGGCTACGTTGAAGTCAGTGCCAAGTGATCCAAGTGACTTGTACAGCAAGGGTCGAAGCTTTTGTCCCATTCGGTTCAAGACCTTGGCACGGCAGCTCTCATCGAAGCACTTTTTCGCGATCCGTGGAGCAATGGTTGTCCAGGGGTTCCTTGAACTGGATGCAAATGGGGATATAACCAACAGTAAAGTTGGGATAATTTGGCGATTTAAGCAATATGTCATGCAAATGGTGTTTGATCATGTCATAGCTACTTGGGTGGGTTTATACAGTAAGTGGGTTAACGATTGTGTTTATGGTAATTCAAACTATAGTTGGACAAACCAATAAACCAACTTGTGACTGGGGGCACCACCTCGTTCACCCCAACATTCACTCATTCATGCAGCCCCAGTTGGTACCATCAACGTCCTTGGATTTCCGGGCCGCTTGAAGAACTAGTCGCATCATTCATCACCACTTGTCTTAGTGGTGAAAGTTGTGGTGTCCGCCAGGCTGATTTCCGCAGTGCTTGTTCCCAGCCAGGTCGTCCTGGTGGTGGATGGAGGCGACAACTGGTCAAATCCGGGCCGGTTGAGCTTCCTCAGGTTGAAGGTGCTTGAGAGTTACTCAAAGTAGTTCTCCTCAAAGATCTCTCATGGGTTGGTGGGGCTTGCTGAACACTCCGTTGTGGTCTAATTGTTTCTGAACTTTGCTATGGCTTCTCTGTCAGCCTGTGGATTCACAAATCTGTAAGAAAATGTATATTTCCCAGTTACAGTGCCTGTATGACCATAAAACATCATGTTTAATCACCAGTTTTACAACTATATAACACCAGTGTGGTTTGCCACAGAGGTACTTGATACATATGTTGACCATTACCCATGTTGACTCAATCAACACATGTTGCTTGCTTGCATTCCTGTTGATCACCAGTTTTACCATAATTGTTTGCCACCATCCATTAACACAGCTTCACCACCCAAATCACCACACAAGTTGGTTCAAAATGCGATATACCCCATTTCCATTTTTCAATAATTTTAATGAAAATCATGAAACGGGCATGAATTTGCATTTTCAGACACACACACACAAATCCCTTGTATGAACATATTTAGTCGGTTGTTACATATCACCATGAATTGAAGGGCAAATTCCATAAACGTTTCCTGTTTCTTCTGTTTGTTTTTCCTTGGATGATTATATATCCCATAAAAGTTCTACATTTCTGGGCTGGGTCAGAAATGCCAATATATTTCTAGAATACATATCCCAATGCTGGATAAGAATCATAGATCTGTTGCAGGTTGAACTCTTGGTGAAACCAAAACCTCGAATCAACAGATGGGTTTAGGGACCGTTTTTTTAAATTCAGGAAACCCATATATATATATATATATATATATATTTATTTATATATGTATATATATATATATATCTATTTATATATATATACATGATGCGCTCCGTTTTTTGGGGGGTTACGTTTTATATGGGACAATCATCTTTGCCGAGGCACAAAGGTGATCTCCTTCAGGGAGAGACGCTTCTCGTAGAGCAAGGGCTCGATGAAGGGCCGCAGCCTCGGAGGGGTAACGCAAGGATTAGATGGCAAGGAAGATGCCTCAGGGTATCTCGGTTTGTACCATGTCATATATATATGTGATAATATATACATATATATATATATTATATGTATCACATTAAATGTATATTATGCTATACGTATGTATATAGTTAGAATAGGGTTTGCCCATCTTCCAAACCCTGAACCCCAAACCTGACAACCCACAACATACACAACATAAACACAATAGATCGCAAACATTTCAGAACAACAAACCACAAACACCAAACCCCAAAACAATCAGAACAATTAACCACATATCCCAATCCAAAAACAATCTCAATTTTTCAACAAGACTTGTCTTGTTGAAAAAATGCCCGCCTAAATTTATGAAACATCATCACAAAACAATACCACCAAAATCACAATATAAACTCATCACAAACAACATCACAACAACAAAAACTACCAGCATAACCTTGCCTAACTAGACTTCATCCCCAACAACTATTATATTCACTGTTCGCAATTTGGGGTGTAGATCCCCCCTACGCCAGACCTTACGCAATGCTTCCGCGACCACAATTTTGACTTACGCGGCATGCATGTAAATATAGTTACTTACGCAAAGCTTATGCTGAGAGGTTTGACTTAAAACGCATAGGGAATGCCTCCGCCAGAAGGTATAATAATGCTTGCGCCAGAGCTTACGCATTGTTATTTTGCAAAAGTGGCTCACGCCACCTACCCAGGGTTTTGCTTACGTGACCCACTCATATGACACAACTCTTCTTAAAGTGTATTCAGGTGTCGATGATCTTGTCAAGCGCTAAAAATCACAATTACTATAATAGTGCTGCACACATATTTCATGATTACCCTCCAGTAATTTAACACAGCTATGGAAGCCATGGCACCTTTCGTTCGATGATCTGCTGTACCAATCACAAATTACACGCTAGAGTAACCCCTGCAATCAACAGATCTAAAACAACCGACCAACCATCATTTGGTTATTCATTGTTCATAATAAAAACATATATTTGGTATTTCAATCAATCCCTGGATCAAATTAACCAATCAACAAAGAGGTTTATAATATTTTATAATGATGAGTAACATCTTGTAACCATCCAACATTTGATGATTATTTAGTTGGTTGGCTTCTTCCATCCTTCAGTAATCCATGAATCTTGTTCCACCCATTCTTGGTGGTGAACTCCCTCGGCTGAGCTTTCAGACCGTTCCGCCTCTTCGTTCAACTCCCTTCGGGCATAGCCTAAAACGTGGCGGATGTGGGTTGCTGGGATGAAGTGTTTCTATCGTGGATCCCATGTACATCTACGAAATCTTAGTTCATATTTTGTCCATGATTGATCTGTTTAACACTATTTATACAGTAGTTGTTTTTTTCGTGTATTCAATGTGGTTGTTTGAATCCAATGTTGACAAGTAAGGGGCATCACCAAATGTTCATCCAGATTATTAACACACCCGTCGGCATGGATCATCGAGAACAGGCAGGGATGCAAAACAACAGGTGCGGAAAGAAAACACCATTTGTAGATAATTCTCATAGGGAAACCATTCCTTTTTCACCTCTTTCTGTACGTTTCCCCTAGGGTTATTTTTACATGGTTTTATGTCTTTTTGTTGGGACAAAAGAAAGTGTAGCCCTAAAATTGGATGGTTCAGACCAAAATGACCAATCCATCCAACTGTTTGACCACAACTAAGCGCACGACACAAGGTCCCTCGGATCCTGACGGGGGAAAGTCATGCGACAAAAGCTGCGTTTGGTTATAGTGGGTGATACTAGCTGCTTTAGGGAAAACCATAACCAAGTTCAGAGAGATACCGCACAAGCATGAAAAGAACATTTTTTTGTGAGATGGGATATGGCGGACATGGGTACTTGGTAAGACTTTCATGGTCTTTCGCTCACAATTTTAGAGCGCAAGCATCATCTCTTGGTTGAAACCTGAACTCAGGAAACACCTGAGCTTGTCAAAATGTGCCCCAAATCCATTGCTTAAATGTTGGTTAATCCGATTAATCATAGTTTGTCTTTTGAAATTAGCAGTTGAGGGTACCACACTCTCAATCACACCCATATTTGGGGTTGTCCCATATGTTATGCTTTTTTTAATGCAGAGACCTAGTTTGAAGAAAATGTTCTGCGGCCATGGCTTGAAATCTATACAGCCTGCGAGTCATTTTGTAGTGAGGTCGTGGGAAGGTTGCCGTAATTCAGCCACCACACAGGACTTCAAACTGCTTACATCCCTATATCTACACCCATCTAAGAATCTATTTAGATATATAAAGGCCACCTATGGGTTCGTCTGAACATATATCCCAAAAACCCAATGGCTGTTCATGGTTGTTGATCATGTTCCCTATTACAGATGGTTACGCAGAGATATACTCCATGTTCAGACACATCCAGATTTGGTCCCTTCACGGATCACTTGAGCTCTTGAAACATATCCCAATCCCATCTCAATATACTATATAATAATGTGGTTAAACCAATAATAAACCATCCCCTAAATCACCATAAATGGGTGGTATACACCATAAAAATCTTGTTGGATTATTATTGGTTTACCAATATGATAGTTGGTTGATAGGTTTCCATACTACTGGGTTACTTCAAAATCGTCTATAACCCTGGTAATACATTCCTTTCAATAACCAAGCAAACATGATACTTGAACCCAAAAAGACACTCTATATTTTTTCTGGTTTCATCCCCATTTTATCACCATTTGGCGATTGACCATCAATTAATTAATTCCCAATAAATTGATGGTTTTTCATTGATGGTTTGATGGTCCAATCATCAAAAATCACCAATTAGTTGATGCAATCATGGTTTCATGACCATCCCCTGTAGTGGGTCTATCATTTAATTGCTGATAGTTACTATAGTTGGTGAAACACCTTGTTATATCATGAAGATTCCCATAAACATGTTCAATTAAATCCGAATAATTTTCAATTATGAAACCCAATGGGATTTTTTTTGGATTCTTCATGGACCTTACTTGAATGGACCCTTAAAAAATTAATTGATGGCCATTCAATTGAGTTAAATCCGCCTTTCAATGGCTATTTGTGAGCCGCCCACCGTTTTTCGCCGCCCTTGAGCCGCCGGGCTCACGCTTGGGGCGGAACTTTCGCACCGGGCGAGGGTCCAAACCTTGGCGCCGCAACGAATGTGGAGGTTTTTCTGCTGGCTGCCAACAATGGGAGGTGTTGAAAATCGTGATTTAGTGGTGATTTAATGGTGGTTTCATTCAAGATTTAATTCTGATTTTATGTCTGTTTGATTTATGATGACTTGACGATGAACTAGTGGTGATGAAAAAAGGTGGTTTCGTGAAATTAATAATGATGTAATGATGATTTGGTGATGACTTTGTTGTTATTTATGGTGATTTAGTGGTGATGCAATGATGATTTCATGGGATGTTAATGGGATTTGTTGGCGATACAATGGTGACTTACGGGAATTCAACTATATATACTTTCAACAAGAAGCCTGATGTTTCCCCTAGCCAATTAACTATGGGGTTTTAACATGCCAATGTTGTGATTTGACAGAAAGAATTCGGGGGGGAGTGTTAACCAACGAAAGCATGTATGTATCATGATTTATCCAACACAAATCAGATTTCACCAGCAAATGGGAGTTTTACCAACAAACATGGTGATATGGATTGCTTCTAATCTTAGATACTAATCGCCAAACAAAATCTGATCCCCTTGAATATGGACAAAAAGGACGCAATCAAACGATCCAACCGAAGTTTTTTTTTTTTACCCAGTCGGAACAGGAGGATTCAACCATCGGCCCAAATCAAATTGTCATTGGTTAAATATGATTGTTCATCCCACATATTGATCTGGTTGGTGGTATACCTACCCCTCTGAAAAATATGAAAGTCAGTTGGGACGATTATTCCCAATATATGGAAAAAATGATTGAAACCACCAACCAATGATGGTTAAACCATCGAACACCACCAGTTTTCACCATTTTTCGGATGAATGCCCCCCAGGAAACAACGTTTTGGGTCTCCCCAACTGGTCTCCTGAGAGATCTCCGCGTCACTAGGGGGCGCCTGACACCATGGCGCGGCTGAGCCAATGAAACTGCTGGGATTGAGCAACATATTTTTGTTGGTTTAGAAACACAGACAAATATGATTAATGTAACTAAACACACACACACACATGGTCACATATGGTCACATATGGTCACATATGTATATATGTACTGGTGCCAGGAGCTCTTGTCTTGGGCACCTCTATCAAAAGAGTATATGTATATGTATGTATATATCTATATATTTGTATTGATTCATAACTGGTAATGGGGGTGACCTGCAAGAATGAGGTTTTCACCCTCCTGTGATTTACAAGATTGATGATTGATTTTTGTTGGTTGTAACTATTGTATATGAGTAGGGTTTACCCACGGACCTGTGATAAAGATGGGCACAAAAATCGACTGTCCGACCTCCATGAGATGGTCCCGTCCAAGATTGCAAACATAGCCAAGATATCCTATATTATGATTATCCAGCCATATGCCTTGGAATATCATCTATTTTTGGCTATCCAACCCAAAATGAATTTCCCATTTGGATATTTCTAGGGCATTTCAACTTACTATGTTTGATTACCGCAGAGTAAAAAACTATTTCATCTGTGGTCCCCTAGTCGAATCTTTTTGCACCTGAGCAGTGTGGTTTCAGCAATCTTGATTTCTGTCGATTAAGCTCCACAGGGTTCCTGATCAAAAACCCAAACTCCACCGCTTTTGTTGTGATTAAACGATATTAAACTCACACTCTTCTAGTATCCACATGTGGAATCAAATTTCATCCAAATATCCACTTTGAAAGCATGGGGGAGCAAACTTGTTTTTGTGAAAAAAAAACATCAACAACTCTGTGAAAACCTCAAACCCGGGCCTCCAAGGCCACCTCGCCCTGACAAGGTTTGATCAAAGGGGGGATGAAATCCCACAGTGACATATATAGACTATATAGAATATGTAGAATAGATACAATATATGCAATATATATATATATATACAGAAAATAAAAGAGATCCATTTCAGGTTCATAAAATAGATCACTGACTCACCTGAAACGTTCGCCATCTTAAGGGATAGTTACCCCTACGAACCCTCAATCCAGTGACCTCTTAGAGAGGTAGTGCATATGAGATACATGCAGGAAAATAAGTGCCATAATGGAATCATATACTATTCTACGGAATGTAGTACAATATGTAATACAATAAATAAATATATATATATATTATTATATATAATATAAATAAAAGGGACCGAACACAACAAGAAGGGATACAGGGATACATATAGGACATGATAGTATTCAAATAGGATATGGTGGGATACAATGGGATACAATGGGAAATCAAATGCAGGAGTAGGCACCAACTTTGATAGGTGAATTGGTTGAATGAACGCTAACTGCTGGGTTTGAGGTGGATATTTTGCTTTAGCTCATTTAGCTAAGATGGGGCTATAAACTAACAAATCATAACTGGTGGGTAACTTCCTGTAGTATTCTAGGGACTTAGCCATCAAACATCGATAAAATGGGGATAGAATGGGGAGATATGATCCAGAAAAACAACTCCCCTACTTAGATTATACGGCATTTATAATAAAACAACTGGTGATTCAACGGCACAAATTGGGCTTTTGACACCTGATGTTTCCTGATTATCACTGATCGGACCGACAAAACTGGGCTCTGAATTGGTTGTGCTTCGTGGCTTAGTGTTTGTGGGGCAGATTGCATCACTCAAAAAACTGGGATGTAACTATCAAAGAGTATACCCCAGAAAATCTCAAAGTAGTGATTACCCATGTTTACTACGTTCCTCGAACAATGGCTAACTCTCAGGGTGTAGTTCTCAATTATAGATGGCAACATCCTAGTGATGAGTTCATGGTTAACCCATGTTAACTCCCATTCATCTCTTGGCCGGACATGTGACTTTTACATCTGAAAAAAATCCATCCATTTTCCTGGATTCGCTTTAGGAACCACTAAAGAAACACCACTTTTGGATTCCCAGTGGATTCCCCAGTGGTGGATTAACCAATGGGAATCCCCGTCCATGGCTGGAATTTCTCCACCATGGCTCGAGAAGAATTTCCCAACGAAACTCACTCAACTCCGCGAGTTTGAGGATTCCCCTTCGCTATGTTTGACTACAGTTACGGCCATTTATCAATTATATAGCCAGTTATAACTGGTTGTAAATGGGTTATACATTCTATAAATGAGGTTATAAGTACTTATAACTGGTAAAGGGCCATAACTGTACCGGGTCCCATCATATCATCATATACTCCCATTTCTGTGGCGGATGATCCCACTGCATCCCACTGCATCCAAATTTTGGACATCCCACTCTTACCATGCAGCACCATGCCCATGAAATAGAAAAACATGAATAAGAATTTTAATTGTTCACCATATTTAATGGTTAAATCTTTATTTTCCATAGTTTACAGATGATTTTCCCAGCGAACTCAACCTCCATTTGCTTCGAGGATTTCCCCAGATTTCCCGAACACGTTTGATGACTGGAGGGTTTTGTGGTCAAAAATCCCAATGTTTCTTTGTTCCTGAGTAATATCCCATCAAAATTCCATCAAAATTCCCATGGATTTCCCCATTACTTCAGTGTATTTCCATGGCATTTCCCTGGTGAAACCACGTTTTTTTCACCCGCTGCACCTCTGCCCCTCGGGCCACGGAGCGGCAGTTGCGGCAGTTGGGCGCTGGCGGGTGACCTCACGAGGGAAATCGACCGGAGATGTCCGTGACATGGAAGGTGTGGAAGTGGAGAAACATGGCCATATAATATGGGTTTATGGGTTTCATAATTAAATATGGGTTTCCTCTAAATTTTCCCATCATCCAATTTTATGATAGCATATGCAATACCACTGGCGATAATAATAGCCTTAATATATGGATGTCACAGGAAAATACTCTATGGGATCAACATGAAACTAATATAATCTAATATATTCATATAACTTATATCAAATCAATAATTACTTAACTGGTTGGTGGTGCAATAACCATCTTGAAGGATATGAAGGTCAGTGGGATGACATCCATACATCCCATATATTGTGGAAAATAAAAAATGTTTGAAACCATCAACCAGTTTTGGTTTCCCTACAGCTCCAAACACCTTCTGGGACTGTATTTGGAGTATTTTGGGTCAAAACATCTTCTAAAAGAGGGTATTTGGAGCACTAGGACTTATGAAAGTTTATAAACAATAAGACACATGGATGTGATGGATTTAGATGTGTTTTTCCATTAGTAAGCCATAAATCTATGTACGTATTGGGAACTTATGGTTTATGATGGATTTGTATGGAGATTTATGGTCAATGGTGGATTACTGTATTTGATGGGATGTGACGGGATATTGGGATATCTCTGATATACCAAACAAAAAAGGATCTTGGATTAAATTGGGATTCGCCCTCAGTAATTAATCAAAGATGTAGAAACACCAAACATGACCTACAAACTGTGGGTGTTACAAATCTATCTTAATTTGCTGGACGAATATTTCTCCATGGAAAAACAATGAAAAGAACATCAACTAACGTTACCCCCTGGTAATTTAACATAACTATTGAACATGACCATTTATAGTGAATTGTCACGTTCAAAATGGTGATTTTCCATATTTTTTGTATGTTTCCCAGAGGTAACACATCCAACCGCAACCATGAACACCGAATGCCATGCACCTGGGTAATACCAACGGCTGCGAGAAAGAAACCATTCATTAAAAAAACAATCCATTTACCAACAGTAAATTGGCCATGGCTATTAGTTATAACTGGTTATTTTTATGGGATGAAATAGATTCTATAAATGGGGTTATAAGATGTTATAAGTACTTATAACAGGTATTTCAGGCCATAACTGCAGCCACTCACCATGGAACCATCGGTTCACCACCGTGGATTGGTTCCTGGCCTACGACGAAAGAAGTGCTAATCCAGGAGCCTGGAGCGGAGTGTCACAAAAAGGCGCCTTGGAAACCGATTTGTGTACCACTGGTACCACCTACCATCACCCACCAAAAAAACCCTAAAGGTTGCACCTCCAACACATAGAAGGGCGTACAAAGTATGGGTTCTTAACCCTAGTGGTTTCCTAAGCAGCCTTAGATACCCATGAAATGCCATGAATGTTGATTTAGACTTGATGTGAGCCATTTTTTTATTGAACGCGCATCGAACATGTCTTTAGACAAATGTTTTGGAACTGTCAACGCTTGGAAAACATATCCATACTCGCTGTCTTGATATGTATTGATAACACAGGAACTCAGCAGAACTATGAATTCAGCAGGAAACATTCGTGCAGTCATGAGCCCCTACTAGTTAAAAAACATCGACAACCCTGTTGAACAGAGGTGGTAAACTAATCCTAGTCTGAAATAGCCCTGAAGCAAAGTCAATCCTGATTTTTATTAAGAAAAACCAATTTTGAACATTTGTATATTATATATCATATATAATTACATGTCAACTTGCATGGTGCAGGTGGAATATATAACCACATTAGAGACAAATTAAACACATATATCATACACAGTGTTGTTTTATCCAAACAAATTGGGTGTGTTTGAAAATTGCCTAAATCACCAAATTTGCAACTTTATTACTGTAATCGGAAAAATGGTGATGAACCAATGGATTGAAGGGTACCCATGGGCCATGGGTACCCTGTTTTCAAACAAACCCAAATCATAGAAGTACAGTCATGATAAGATACGCATCATTTTTTCGTTCTGCCGCATTGAGAAAGTTCTCGCGCTGTCATGCGAAATAAATTCTATCAATACAGTCCTGAGTCAACCAACCGTAGCGCAACAGACCTAAGTGGCGAACTACTTTGATATACCATCTGCCATAAATCCCAGTTACCCTCTGGTAAACGTTTACATAACTATGGAACATCACCATGCGTTTTTCATGGGTAAATCCACTATTTCGACTGGGTCACGGCTTCAATAGCTATGCTATGACATAACCAGAGGGTAAGTCCCAGTTATCTTAAACCATTGGTAATTCAACATAACTATGGAAAATCACCATTTTAATGGGAAAATCCACTATAAATGGTCATTTTCTCAATAGCTATGTTTGTTTACCGGAGGGTAAACCATAATGTGGTTAAAACATGTTAAAACAATAATAAACCATCCCGCCATCCCGCCTAAAGTCGTCACCACGCACACGGCAGCAAGCCGTAGCGCCAAAGGCGATCGGCAACCGGGCGCCATCACTGTGCCCTGGGGAGATGTCAGTGACATAGGTGGAACAAAAAAATTGAAATGGAGATTTAAGTGTTGAACAATTGGGATTAAGCATGGTTTAGCCCTGAAAAAAAACATGTTTATTGAAACTTATATGAGGATCTACCATCTGGTTATTTAACATAGCCATGGAAAATCACATTTTTTAATAGGTAAACCATCTATAAATGGGCCATTTTCCATGGCTATGTTAAATAACCAGAGGGTAACATGATTTAAGCAGTATATAAACATGGGAATTTCATCGTGAAACATGGCAAAAAAAACAAATCAATCGGGGGGATTGAACGACCTGAGTAACCAGTACCGGGAATTATGGTCCAAACCTTGGGGCGCATATGTATTTATACACCAAAATTGCATACATGGTTGATAGATGAGGGTAACATAAACAAAAACCCGGCGGACTCGTTACCGTCGCGCGACTCTGCAAAAAACATGGTTTGATCTGCACAACAGCTCAGTTTTCTGATTGAAAATTGTCTTAAGCAAGATATTGCGTTTTGTCTCAGGTTGCAACCCTTCCAGTGTTTCTGTGCTTGAAACGAGTCGAATTGCCAGCGTAGCTTTTTCCTTTGTCAGCATTCACAGCTTTGCCAGAGCTTGGCCTGTTTTCACAAGCAAAGACTCTGAACCAAGTTCCCAACGCCATGGTTGGCTGCGGATGTATTCCCACATCAAAGGATTGGCTTTACCATTGGTGTGAGTGCACAGCGTATCAACACCTATGTCACTTCATGCACATGAACCATCAGCAAACATATCAACTCACGTACCACCACAAGTGCACAGCGTATCAACACCTATGTCACGTCAATGAAGATGATCCATGAAGAACACACTATCAAGAACGTTATCACACCCCCCCCACCCCCCCACCCACCCACCCGAAACCCCCCCAACCAACACCCAGCGTATCAACACCTATGTCACGTCAATAGAAAAAAATGTTACCTAACGTATTCATGTATGTGCCAGCGGGATGTATATGTATATTCATCTATATGCCAACCCCACACCACCCCATCCTCATGTTGTCACGAAGCAAGTAGAAGTGGCGTAGCAAGTCAGTGACGAAGCAATTGCAACGTACGTTATCACCCCACCCCAACCCCACCCCAAATTCATGGTCCGGTAAACAGTCCGCTAGCAAAAACATGTAATGGAGATACATCACCATCTTGGAGCGGATTATTTGAACTTGTAGAGGATCCAGTTCAACAAATTTCCATCTCCAGGGTATGTGTTTATTTTTGGGTCAACATTCAACAACAGCGCGCCCCACCGATCTTGTTTATGTTTCGTTCTGCGGAAACAAAAGGATATAGTAGAAAAAACCACCACGAAAAAAACACTAATTACATTTTTTGACGGGAAATATGCATGATTTTGTTTGTTCAAATGTTTGCGTGATCCTGACATAAAAAATCATTCCTTTTCGGGGAAGGCTGGTTTTTTGGTTGGCGTTTCCAGGACCAGATGGAGCTGATGCGTCTTTCTGAGGCAGGAATAGTTTCCTGGAAGTTTCGGAGTGCTTGATGAAGAGTAGGTTGGTGGGAAAAAAAATATCTGTTTTTTTTTCTAATGGACGTATTAAGAAAGTAAATAACTACACATAACTAGAGGTGTTTGAAGGGTATCTAATCTTGGCTATGGGCCTCCCTGTGGGCGGTGGTCCAATTGGTGAACGGGTTAGCATTTTTTGCCCAGGAAGATCATGTTTTTTCCACATCAATCCATCGAAAAACCACATCAATCCCTAGAAAATCCATCGGCTCTTGATTTCTTTCCCGGCGAGCTGCTCTAGATTTTCGATTTTCGCAGGGACTTTTGGACGATGATGTTTTTTTATTTGTTTTTGAAACTTCTGACCGTTTGGGGTTCCCAAAGAGTCCAAAGGACAGGATGTGTTTTGCACAGTGAAGGTTGCACGGACCAAAGTTGGTGTGTTGAACGAAAACATAGGGCAAAACATTGACATAGATCATTTGTTTGGACTTTGCGACTGCTCTTGAAATGGTCTAGCATGGCTGGGCAATCTAAACTCTGGCTTCATGGAGTTGTGCCTTGAAAAGAGAAATGATCCAATACAACTGGAATAAATTGACTCAACCGTTCAGCCAATGGACCTTCAAAATCTGTGCAATATCTACAATACGACTGCAGTCACAAGACACTGACACTGCAAGAAACCCACAGGGATTTGAACTCTGTCCCAAAAAAGGTCCAAAAATATTGTGTTCGTAGATGTTCGTAGGTTCAATTGCCAGGGACCTGCTCAAATTGTTCGAGTTGCCACCGACTTTTGATCTTCTTATGTCTTGTTTGTTTGATGTTTGGGTGACCATGCAACATTTCAGGTGAGTGAATTCTGAAATGTGCTAATTTATCCAGATATTAACAGATCAATCCAGATATATCCAGATAAATTCAGATAGTTTAAATTATTTTAACATATTAATCATATTTATCAGATTTATCAACATCCATTTCAGGTCAGTCAATTCTAATTCAAAGGTTTCCACCATCGATTGGTGAAAAGCTGCCCTGGCCTCACCGACCCACGTGGAGGCGATTGGAGCACTTCAACGTGGTGGATCGGAGGGTCTGTGCGCATGACAGCTGGAGCTGGTAGCGCGTTTTTTTTTTTGGGGGGGGGTGGTGGGATGGGTGATATTCATGGGATTTCATATGGGTGAATATGGGATAAGAGTAGATACTTGTGGGATAACTATAATATACATTAATATACATTGCGCCCGCTGTGCGGGTAAGACATTTCCACCCGCAGACGAAGACGAATTCCGAAGACGAATTACGAAGACGAATTCCCCGAAGACGAATTGCCCCCCGAAGACGAATTCCCACC
>Ga0126342_10005838_pt1:12500-21657 | contig 21657 bp, 15 predicted proteins | sample Cyp1metagenome_FD_92528 | JGI IMG/M metagenome (GOLD analysis project Ga0126342, IMG submission 92528) | Coral microbial communities from Lord Howe Island, Old Settlement Bay, Australia - Cyphastrea 1 metagenome | ecosystem: Host-associated > Invertebrates > Cnidaria > Coral ... | reverse complement strand
CCATCACTGCCATCACTGCCATCACTGCCATCACTGCCATCACAGCAGCCCTATCTTCACTGGGGCACAGAACGACGCGGCAACACGGAAGACAACCCACGGCTTGGCAACGAGGGACGTGGCTTGGTCTAGCGCTGCGGGAAACCCTGAGGATTCCGGACCTCTTGACCGTGAGATAAAACCACACAGAAAACTCAAAACCAAGGAGTTCAACCAAGTCATAACCTTCACTCATGTGACCTTCTGAAAAGCTGACCACTCATCTCACATGGGACAAACAGCGTCAATCGCACTTCGTTGGATCTTTTGGCACGGAGCCATTCGATGGCACATGTTGGCACGCTCCTCACGAAAGAAACTCAGGTTCGGAGGTACTTTGGCATTTGACTGGCGCCTCCCCGGCTCAGCCGATTTTTTGGTTTAGTCGACTGCCGTGCGGGCCGTGCCAAATCTCAGGTCTAAAGAGTTCAAAGGTTTCAGGGAGGTGTTTCCTTTTGTCATGTTGTTTGTTGTTCTTATTGGATTTTCATGGATTTTCAAGAGGCCGGCATGGCTGGCGGCCAAGGAACCACTCTGGAGAGGCAGCGAAACGGGCTCAGAGAATCATAGCAGCACTGCGTCGTTCAGGCATTGCTGAATCTGTTTAAGCGGAATCAATGGTATTAGTGAAAATTGAACCACTTGGTATCTTAGTATCATAATAATATCATAATGCTATTCATCATGACAATAATTCTTCTATTATCTCACTAATTTATGGAAGGTTGACTGCCACTTGCAGTATGTGTATGCTTTGGCCGGAGGCATCCTGCTGTGGAATTGAGCAGTGCCGAGTCAACCTGTCCCAACTTTCCACTTTGGCAAAGCGCAGCTGTATGCCATCGCCCAGACATGTCAGGGGCCAGGAAGATTCTCAAAGATTCAGAGTCATTGCGAGTCAGTATATAGGGGTTTCCATAAATGGGGTTACCCCAATAGCTGGATGGTTTATTTCATGGAAAACCCTCATGGATTTTTTATGATTTTTGGGGACCCCTATTTTAGGAAACCTCCATATGGGCTATAATTCGTTAATCATCTCATGAGGTGAATCCATACAATGGCTAAATCCCCAAAGGATTTTCATGACCATCCCCCACTAGGGGTATTCCAACTGACAGGAAGCACTAATGTTCACCTCAAAATTAGCTGGAGATGGATGTTCGTCACGTTCATTCTCCTTAATTTGCTACTTCTAGGTATTGATCCCTGGGTGGACTTCACCTACAATATTTACAATGGAGGCTATGGGAGTGATAACACATGCGTTCAACTTCTTTCATCATTTTCAAATATCATCCAAGTAGTGCGGTTCCCCCGAAACGCCAATGTCAATCATGCACTCCACGCATGAGCGCAAGACTCTTCTGGTGAGAGTTTTGGCACTTTTCTACCTCACCTGGATAAACGGGCAATGTACATGGTGATATCTGTTTTTCATAGCCTCTGGTTATGTCAAAATAGCTATGTAAAAAAGCCATGGCCCATAGAAATAGCTAGAAATAGTTGATTTACCCACTAAAAATGGTGATGTTCCATAGTTATGTTAGTTTACCCCCATAGAAATAGTTGATTTACCCAGCTATAAAATGGTGGATCTGTCCATCGTTTTTTCTTAACGTTGACGAAATGATGGGTAGCAGTCCGACTGATCCGCCTACAAAATGCTGCCAGGGTCGGCCACCAACCATGCCCGGAGCCGACCCGTTTTATCCAGGCTGGTTGTGATTCGTATCGTGCCTGTGAGACGCGTTTCCATGAATTTATAAGCTTTGGTCAGCAATCTCCAGCTAGAGAAACTACTGTACCCAATTACATCTACATATTTGTGAACTTTTGAGTTTTGTCTTTAAAAGACAATCCCAAACGATTGGAGGTGTGTCAATCTGTCAACAATTTGAGAAAGCGCGCATGGTTTTAGGTTTCAGGGTATGCAGAAAGGCTCTGACTGCAAACAGATCTCGGCTGAAACTTTCAATACTCTCTACTGCCCTTGTGGGTTGTGGAACGCATGCAAATCATCTGGAGCTGTCCCTTGTGGGTATGGCTCAAAATATCTAGGGATATTTATATACCCCAAAAACGGACGTTCAAATATCAAACATGGTCAATTTTGGAGTCCAGTGGTTACTTCCTCACTTTTGAGCATCCTGAGTTCATGGGGATGGAAATGGTGCCATTGCTGACGGGAACACCACGGTCTATCATTGGCAAACAGCAAGCGCTGCTGAAGCCAGGTCTGCCGCTTTGGCCATGGATTTTCTTCTTCCAAAGCCCAAAGAAAGCCTTCTTTCACACCTCAACTCGTGGCCTGGAAGTCACTGGAAGTCCAGAAAAAACTACAGGGCGTATCCTGGAGCTCCTGAAAATGCCCTAGGAAGGGATCAGTGGCACCACCGAAAATGGCCAAGACGGTCTTCCAGGAGGCCGAGGGACATCTGAGAGACCCCGAGATTTAAAAACACTGGAAATCCATTTCAGCAACGTCCAAGAGCTATCAAAAAACCATCAAAAGCCCATTGTGGATTGGTTCTAGTGGCCTATTCAGATTTGTATGATGCCTAAAAAACCATGATAACCATGTTACTGAGCTCCATACACAAGTGGACAGTCCCCTAACGAATCCTACGGGGTGTGAAATTATACGCGTGTCGACATGTCAGCAACATGAATCCGATAGTACCGATAGCACGTGAGCAGGTCGAAAGGACATCTGTTTCGTTGATTTCATTGACATCTATGTTTGGTGCGCATCCGAATTCTATCCTCAGTATATCCCCAATGCTACCAGTACCATTATAGCTCACTATTAGAACATTATAGATGTGTATATATATATACATATATATATATATACATATATATATATACATATATATATATATACATATATATATACATATATATATATACATACATACATATATATGTACATATATACATATATATATATATTATATGTTATTATATGTTGACTTTTCTACAGTGTTAGGTCCACATCTCTAACCATGCCATGGATTTCCAGATCAACAACTCCTTCACCTTTAAGGGCTCCAGAAAACTCCTCCATTGGAGGAAGAGCACGCCTCATGGGCTGCCCAGCGAAAAAGTCATGAACTCTGGCATCATCTTTGGGACTAAACACCCAGGAAGTGTGTTTTAAAAAGAATGAATGGTTTGAGTGAATACGACTGTCTATGGGCATTTTGACGGAATCTACAGCTGCAGTAATGGATTGGACTGGCATCAGCTCAATGACGTACTGCCATGATGCTTACAGTTCGCAAATAGATAGTAGTTGGTAATGAGTAATCCCAATGTACCCCTAGTGTGAGGGGTCGGGTCGTCACCCAATCAATACACATCTTTGGGTTTCTTAAAAGGTAGACTGCCAGTGATGACACTCCCCTTAGGGAGCAAACCTGGACAAACATTACCCAAGGGGCAAGGAATGACTTGACGTGGGAAAAGGAACCTGCACACCCCCCGGCCAGGGGTGCAGAAACCTCGCCACAAGAAGCAAACAACAAAGAAACTTACCCCCAGGCCTAGGGAAACAATACTAAAGGTAGACTCCAAAACCAATGATTCAATTGTCTTCCTATGTTGGGGGCCCCCATGACTGAAGAACCATCCATTTCTTACTGTTTCAGAACTCAATTTTACTGGTTAAACCACCATTAATAACCATGGTTCCAGCACCAGGAAAACCATTGCTCAGCACTTGCGACCTTCGAAAATAGCAGCCAGGGTCTTACTGTGCCTGACATTGAAAACTGGATTGTTCCAAGGGAAACCCTACAAAGAATCCGGAGTTGCCATACAAATCACAAGCTGGATCAGTAGCAACCCATCAAGTCCAAACTAGCCGGGTATACGCCCTGCAAGGGTTGTAGATAGCCAGCTGGAAACCATCCTGCATCCCCTTCCTCTTGCATTGTTTTCCGGCCTGCCGAGAGTTCTGATGGAAACTCAAGTTAAATTTAGTAACAGGATGCCAAAAAATGCATGTCGAATGTCCTCGTTGTTTGTTTTTTTTACCAATGTGGGGAAGCAAACCGACACGCGGAAGTGAGAAACAGACACTGCAAGTAACGAAGGTCGGGTTGAGTTGAGCTGCTCTGATTCCAGGACGAAAATGTGATGGTGACATGTAGGTTCAAGGCTTATATGTCTGGACTCTCCTGCGAAATCTGCAACAAATGTCAAAAGGTCACCTTTGAAAACAGGATATCTTTAAAAATGCTACAAAAGAAGTGCAATACCTAGAAAATACAGCTCCAAACTGTCAGATTTCCCAACGTGTGCCGATCCCAATGCCGCTACTGGGTGACCCCAGCACAGCCGAACACCAGCGGCCCACCCCGTCTCTGTGACCTGGAGAAAGAGAAAAGCGGAGAGGCAAGCTGCTGGTGAAAGAGGCAAGCTGTAGCTCTGACATGATGAAAGATATGAAAGTGAAATTATGTGAAATTTATGTGAAATTTATGATATGCTGTGCTTCTTGAGTCGTTTGGAAACCTCGGAAACCTCCAATGATCAATGTGTATCAGAACTTGCTTGGGAGAACGGCTTTTTATGTGGGCACCGTTCAGCTTTCAAAAACGGTTCCATCTCTCGCAAAGAAGAATCAATCGTGCAGGCTCGCCTGAAAGACTCTAATGTAGTCATTCTGGCTGATCTTTATCTGGGCCTGGGAGGCACACAGCACTTACCCTCTGGTAAACTAACATAACTATGGAAAATCACCATTTTTAATGGGTAAATCCACTATAAATGGCCATTTTCAATAGCTATGGTAGTGAAATCCGATGCTCTTGGACAACGCACAATGGAGGCCTCCTCCCCTTCAGCGGGAATGTAGTCGTACAAGGCAATCCTGACCTGAAACTTTTTCACACCGGACTGGACAACAAAACTGGGGATGGATTAAAACCCGTAAAGCCATATAAATCCATAATATATGTGTATATATATATCCCCATTAAAAACAAAAAAAAACATATTTGGGGGAGCATGAGCATCCAGCAGAATCCTATACCAGCTATATACTTTGGAGTTCACCAGGATACCAGCAGTGACTGCCCGAGATTCAACACGCGACTCGGATCGCCTCCCCCTCAGTGGGATTCATCATGGTACTATCAGCCTGGGAACACAGAGGGCTCCCTTTGTCTTCTACAGCTTGATGACTAGGCTTGCTCCAGAGACTCTCCATGGTTCACGACGTTCACGACTTCTTTCTGAAACTGTCTTGCTATCTGCAGTAGTCTGTCTGTCCACTCATCCATCTAGCTGAATCTAGCTGGTATGCCTTCACTTGTTCCTTCATTCATTTATCTATTCGTTGATTCATAGATTTATGGATCCATTTGTTTGTTTGGGTATTGGTCAATTTGAGACTCAAACAAAAACCACCGATTTGGGTCTACTGTTGTAGTCTCGTAAACCATCCCATTTTTGGGTACCCAATAACTCAACCCATACCCATCTGGCAATCCCACACAATGGGGTCGGTTTCTGCAGTTTCCCTTAGAAGCCACATTTAGTTCCATATGTTCAATTACCAGAGGGTATGTTTGGGGCTATATCTCAACTACTCAGCAGCTAACTGTGAAATGACCAAAATGGTACCAACCACCATTTCAAATAGCTCAATCAGCGAACTCAATGGCTACCAAGCGCTATTTATCGCTACAAATGTGTGGTAAACCCAATGCCATAAACCATCCCCAGCCTTCGGCTCCGCAGCGACGGAGTCCTCTGGCTCAGGCTCCGCCCTTTCGCCGGTCAGCTTCAGGGGTTATATAAGCATCAAGAAATTGGATGGATCCTTAAAAACATGTGGTGTTTTTGTGTTTTAATGCAACCCTCAGTCAAATATGATTTAAAAAAAAACATCACAGAAACCGTCACAGAAATGTGGATTAAAAAAACCTGAATCATGCTGAGACCAAGCCAAGCCAAATCATGAGGATTTCAGCATCAAGAAGGAGTTTACTGATGAATACCGGGTGGAAAAAAAATGCCAAAAAAACATTTGGGGGACAAAAGACTCGCCAAAAATTGTATAAGTAGATATAGTTAAAATGGAAATTCATTGGCGCTTAAGGCGCTTAAACAATTTTACTGTGTCAACTTTAAAAACTGTCTGAAGTGTGTAACTGACCAAAAAGTGCAATAAAAAATCGATTTTTTGTCTTTTAACTAGCAACAAGTCAGCATGGCACCAGTTTTTTATTTACGGCCACTTGTGCTGCCCCAACATCTTGAGGGATGATTGTCACCTCATATTCGGTGACCTTTGCAGTACTTTGTGGCCTTCCGCATGTTGGGATGTTATAACTTGATGTCTCTGGGTTTGCGAACCCAGAGACGTGTTTGATGACCCTCTGCGGGGAGCACTCTTTACATAAACCCTTTAAAAAAAACTTTGGAAACCCTGGGAAAAAAAAACTAAATTAAACCTAAAGAAACCCTTTTTGAACCCTAAAAAACACTAAAGAAACCCTTAAAAAAAAACGGAAAAGGTAAAAAAAAACGTGTGAAACTGTATATAGTGAAGTACCTGTGGGGCGTAGCGCACGTGCTGCAGGAAAAATTAGTGACTTAATCACCCAAAATATGGATGCAAACCAAAAATAAGATAAATAAGTGATGTCACCACCAAAAAGGGACCCTCAACTATTGAACTATTGGGTGGACTTCACCAATAAAGATTGTAGGCATTTGACCAACAAGAGTCAGTGATTTCAACACCCAAAATACGGAAGTTTAACACCGAATAATTTGGAATTAAACACCATCATTCAGAATGGGGATTTACAATGATGGAGGTTAGAATCTGGTTGTTCGTTTTCTTTCAAAACAATGGTGAATTTTAGTGCAAAGCTCATTCATCACTCCAAATTTTTTCTCAGTTTCGATGGACAAACTCCCGGAAACATGGCGCAGCTGAGGACGGAGCTCGTATTGAGATCGGGTGCCTTCATTTGAGTTGATCGTATCCACACCTCAGGTGGGATGGAGATGAACCGACTGACCAACATTTATGGACAAATGATGACACCCCGTACGCGTATGGACATATGTGATGTGTGTATATACACATACGACATCTGTATATCTTATGTGTGTTCTTATTGATATCATTATCACTATTACTATCATTGCTATGACTATCAGTATTATCATTATGGTTTGTATTGCGGTTATTACCATTATAATTGTTACATACTATTAAATACATATATATATAATATAATATAATATAATATAGTAAAATATAATATAGTATAATATAATAAAGTATAATATAATATAATATAATTTAATATAATATAATATAATATAATATATAATATGATATGATATGATATAATATGATATAATATAATATAATATGATATAATATGATATAATATGATCTAATATAATATGATATAATATAATATAATAAAACATAATACAATACAATACAATATAACATAACATGACATTTTATATCATATCATATCATATTATATTATACTATATTATGTTATATTATATTAGTTATTTTATTATATTGTATTAAATTTTATTATATTATATCATATCATATCATATCGAATCAAATCAAAATCATATCAAATCATATCATATTATATTGTATTGTATTATATTATATTGTATTGTATTATATTGTATTATACTATATTGTTTTAAATTATATTATATATTATTATATTATATTATATTATATTACATTATATTACATTTTATTATGTTATGTTATATTATATTATATTACATTATATTACATTTGATTATATTATATTATGTTATATTATATTATTTTAAATTATATTATATTATATTGTGTTATATTATATATTATTATATTATATTATATTATATTGTATTATATTATATTATGTTATATTATATATTATTATATTATATTATATTATTTTATGTTATATTACATTATATTACATTTTATTATGTTATGTTATATTATATTATATTACATTATATTACATTTGATTATATTATTTTGTTATATTATATTATATTACATTATATTACATTTTATTATATTATATTATATTATATTATATTATATATTATTTTATTATATATCATTTTATTATATTATATTATCTCATATAAACCACATAAACCCTATATTGTGTGGAGCAAATCCCAGCAAAAGCATATCAACACACCTTGGAAGCCACCAAACAGTGCTGAGGCAACAACTTGACTCCGACCTGGCAGGGTCCCTGGACATGAACACCACCAACTTAACCAAACTGCTGAAGTTCTTTGGATGTTGGACTTCCAGGGTCCCAGGACACCTAGGCCAGTGCCACAGCATCCACAGCCGCAAAAATCTGGCCGGAGTGTCATAAGATAGTTCTCCACTGCGCAATTGTGGGACATGTGCTCCTGTCGGCAGATCTGCCAAAAATCACTATTGAGCTGCCCCACTTCCTTGCTGCAGTCATTTTTTTTTCATGCTTTCATGTTACAGGATCCCTACCAGAACTGCACAGCATGCTGGCGTGCAGACCTCATACGCGGATGGAGCGCCACTCCAGGAGCAGGAAATGCCTGCCGGTGCTTTGATCGATTTACCAAAGAGCGAGTTATTCGCTCATTTGAGGTTCGGTCTAACAGATGAGAAATCAGCCAAAAAGGTCTCAATGGCGGCAAAAGTTAGCCTTCGCCAAGATAGAAATTAGAAGAAAGTTGGCCTGTGCAATGGGTTTAATCACGTTAGTTGATGCAGAAATGCATTGATATTCCCCCAGGTGCTCCCGGTGCACAGCAAATTTTCCCCTGAAATCTCGAAGTTTCTCGAAAGAAAAACGAGAGTCTCAGACTGATACTGTACCAGTAATCTAATTAAGACATCTACTACACTACTGCTGGAAGCGTGCCTTCTGCACGCAATTGAGTTCAATTGGTTTGGCCCCGTTTTGGTTGAGGGGGAAATCTGCAGGAACCTTACCCTTTACAAAAAATCGGGTCCGCTTTCGGTCCTGCAAATTTTCCCTTCAACCAACTCTGGCTGCAAATGAATTGGATTTCCCTTCGGGAGAATGGAACGTCTACCCCATAGTGATCTCAC
>Ga0126342_10005838_pt1:0-7500 | contig 21657 bp, 15 predicted proteins | sample Cyp1metagenome_FD_92528 | JGI IMG/M metagenome (GOLD analysis project Ga0126342, IMG submission 92528) | Coral microbial communities from Lord Howe Island, Old Settlement Bay, Australia - Cyphastrea 1 metagenome | ecosystem: Host-associated > Invertebrates > Cnidaria > Coral ... | reverse complement strand
AGATATAGTCATGTAGAAATGTTTGAAATGTGATATACTTACTTAGTGGATGATTCATCATCATCCCGCAGTATAAGAAATAATCTATCCAGATCTTTGAGGCGAATGTTGAGGTTTCTTGGTCTGGGTTTGTCCGAAGATGGGGATATATGGGGATATTTTGCATGAATCTGGATTCCACATCCATGTTGATTGGAACGATTGATCAACCAATGGATTCGGGATATCGACAAGGCCATCAATTCAACTGGTTCAACTGGGATCAAGGCGACAACAGATACCAGTGACATCATAGGCCAAGTGTCAGTCATAAGTCGTTGAATCTCTGCGATTCGATTGGGGTCTGGAAAGATGTGGACCCCATCTCTGGTGGCCCAGTAGAGGGGCAAGGGCAAAGCGGCGTCTATGACCAGCTCCAAGAAATCCGTATCCCCACGGGCTGGATATGTGGTCGCTGAGGCTTTCCCTGTCGATCCCGTCGGCAAAGAGCTGGCGGAATGACCCGACCTGGATCCTGGCGACTTCCCCGGTGGAAACAAAACAACGCCCACCGACGCAAAACATCAAAACCATCCACTGACAATAAAAAGTTACAACTTGCACCACTACAAAAATGTACAAGTATACAGGTCATGTACAAACCTTTGGCTTCCGGGTGAAGCATCCAGAAACTTGGCCGCTCCTGTCTTTGGCAGGATATCCAGGCATGATGAGGAGGGAGGAGCCGGGATGTCACCCACGGCTACAGCCACAGCTGCTGCCATAGCCCTCCGCTTTAACATACGATGTCTCAAAAGACCGAAGCCAAATAGAATTATAAGAACTGCTGCCTGAAAGATCTGAAAGTGGGAGAGAGGCTTGAAAGTGACTGAAGTGACTCTAGTGCTAGCCAGTATCAATGATTTGACGGCAGTTCAGCAAAACAAACACGGCACTTACTTGTATGAATCTACCGTATGCCCGTATGCCTAAATATCTATACATGATCATTAGTGGATCTACCTTGGCAAAAACAAAGCCGTTTGAGGGTCCATTGGTCTTCCACCAACTGCATGATGCATAGCATAAATGTTGAGCAAGCCTACCACTTTGAACTACCTATATTATATAAACACATTCACATGAATTCACATGCTCAGAGCAAAAAAACGAATTAGTCAGTCAGAAAAAATCCTTGGTACCCTGGTTTTCACAAAGTGGTTTGTAGATATGGATGATTGTGGATGTGCATTCCCCACATACCGAATTATTCAGAATATGCAAAACATCGCTTTTGACCCATCACCAGTAATTAAATCATATGATATAAATCCCCGTTGTTTCTTCGCCATGGTACGGTAACACCAGCAGCCAGTGCAGCGATTGGAAGATCGGTCGACAGCGCCCCGGCATTCCCTGTAACCTGTTCGGTTGGTATGCAAGAGCAATCCACACAGGTCACATTGCCCTCGACGCAAACGAAAGGCAAACGACCTCCCGGGATGCGGATCAGGCAAGGCGGCATGACCATATTCAGTGCATAATTTGTTTTTTGTATCAAACCAGCCAGTTTGGGGGTCAATAGTTTTGAGCCAAACCTAGATGATGGTATTTGAAAATATTTGAAAGGTGAGATATCCAAAAAGTCTACTTTAACAATTGTTCCAAATGGCTGTCCTCACGTCTGGGACTATCGCGCATTCCCTACAATGAGAGGTCGTAATTATGAAATGGCAAAACTACCCGCAACTTGGGGTAAGCAGCAGTTTAGTGTGTATTAATAGATATGATTAACTTCAAAAATAACCCAGAAGTAGCATCTCATCATGTCCCAAATGTTTCCAGCCTGTATAGTGCTCAGGGCACTCCAGCTCTACTTTTTGAGTATGCTCCAAGTCTCCGTGCGCAATTTCGATTCCATCCAGAGTCACCACTCCAGCAGGGCAGATCTTGTGGCACTGAGTGCTGGCTGTCTCCAGGATGGAAACCTCCCCCTTGTTGCAGGCCACATCCAGAGAACCCGAGTAACCCTCCGGACACGCCAAAACCTGACGAGGCGTTGTACTTTGACTAGACTAGTGCACTTTAACCAAAAATATCTCAAACATTTCGTCAAATTCTCACTATCCACCAGATCGACACCACTGCTGAAGCTTTGTCCAGGCACGATATTTTCAGAATTATCGAGCTTGTCGTGGTACACACTGGCATTGTTCGAAGAGACGTATCCAGGTAGGCAAAAGAAGGACCGATTGCACGTCCCATTTGTGACGTCGATATACCCACCTGCACATGAATCCCACAACAAAATATATATCTATACATATAATAATTATATATAATATCTATATCACGTCTATAGGTATAATATCTATCTAATATCTATATAATATCTATATAATATCTATAGAATATCTATATAATATCTATATAATATCTACATAATATCTAGATAATATGTATATACTATGTATATAATTACTATGTATATATCTATATATTATCTATATGATATCGACACAATATATATATATATGTAATATCTACAATATATCTATAACCGGTATAGTATTTAGAAACTATCTATATAATATCTAAAAAAATATCTATATAATCTCTATACAATATCTAAATAAAATATCTAAATAAAATATCTATATAATATATATTATATAGATATATCTATATAATATCCATATAATATCTAAATAATATCCATATAGTATCTAAATAATATCCATATAATATCTAAATAATATCTATATAATTTCTATAAAATATCTATATAATGTCTATATACTATCTATATACTCTGTAATATGTACATATAATATAGTATAACATAATATAATATAATATAACATAATAAAATATAATATAATAATTTAATAATATAATATAATATGATATAATATAATACAATATGATATAATATAATATAATATGATATAATATGATATAATATAATATAACATAACATAATATCATATCATATCATATCATATCATATATATATATATATAACATCGGTATAATATATATAAAGATATATGATATACTGTCTATATAATATCTGTACAATATCTATACAATATTTTTTATAATATCTATAGTATTTAATATTCAGATGTTTTTAATCCTCTAGGATACCTTTTTTGGCGTTTTTTTCACGATGTCAATATGATGGTTTTTATGATTTGCAGATATGATGTTCTATGAATGGGAAAACAAATTATGTTTTTATGGTTTTGAAAATTGATCTTTTATGGGTGGGATTTTTTTTAGGTGTTTTTTCTGGGTTTGAATGCGTTTTTTTATGGTTTTGGATATGATTTTTGATTTCGATCGATTTTGGTAAGGGTTCCCTTTCCCAGAATCCTTTTTCCACCACCACAACCTGATTTAAAGCAAAATCGTTTAAAAAAAACGTAAACAGATCGTAAATGCCACCAAGGTTCTCAGAATCTAGTTTTTAGACAAAAACTCGAGAAATTTACGATTTTTTTAGGATTTTGGTAGGGAACCGTACCAAAATCGTAAAAAAAACGTAAATGCCACCAAAATCCCTTAAATCCGTTTTTTTAATCAAAAACTCGATAAATTTTCATTTGTTGCGATTTTTTACAATTTTGGGAGTGGTTCCTTTTCCCAGAAGCCTTTCCACCACCGCAAACCTGATTTGAAGCAAAATCGTTAAGAAAAAACATAAGCAAGTCGTACATGCAACCAAGGTTCCCAGAATCTGGTGTTTAGCCAAAGACTCGAGAAATTTACGATGTTTTTGCGATTTTGGTAAGGAACGGTACAAAAATCCAAAAAGAAACGTATAAATGCCAGCAAAGTCCCTAGAATCGTTTTTTCGCCAAAAGTTTGAGAAATTTTCGAAATTTTGCGTTTCCATGTCCCATCCACGACCAGAACCTGATTTGGAGCCAAAATCGAAAAAAAAATCATAAATGCAACCAAGTTCCCCAGAATATTGTTTTTATCCAAAAACCCGAGAAATTTACGTTTTTTTACGATAGGCACCCTCCATCCCACAAGGTCCTACCACTGTCCCAACCCAGGTCCTAGGTCTATCCTAAACCAAATCAAAACAAAAAAAATACCCAAAACCATATCCAAACCAAAAAAAATCGTATCCAAAACCATACAGCAAAGAATTCATATTCAAAACCTAAAAAAACATAAGGTCATTTTCCAGTCGTACCCAAAACCATATCGACAACCAATAACCACAATTTGAAAAGAAAAAACATAAATGGAAATCGTATCCAAATCGTTAAAAAAATATAAAAAACTATTTCGAAACCCCTTCATCCTAGAGGCTTAGGAACTCCGAAATATAAAAAAGGATATATCAATATTATATATATATGTGATCCCCCTGTGAATTGGGGGGTGCAACTTGGGTGCTGGGATTTTATAGTCTTAAATTAGGGGAGCACAGGTTGAGGAAAATGGTGGCATCTACAAAATCACAACATGTACCCATTTCATCACTACAAAATCATCACACCAACCCCCACAAAAAGTCTGAAATGAAGGAAGGGCGACAGGAAGCAAGAAACAACGGCCTAGCTTCAAGATGCTGCGTGCACCTTCCAATTTACACATGTTGCTTTCAAACAGCTGCAAGCTCCGCGCAATTTACAAACGTTGGTTTCACAATGTTGTAAGCGCTGTGCAATTTACCGATTTTAGCGGAACGCGCTACAAACACCATGCAGTATGTGCTATGTGCAGATGATAATTCCAACATGTTGCAAATACCATTCCACTTGCAGCTTCGAGCTTCAGCAAGCCGCAAAGTAGCATCCAACTTACAGAAGTCAATTTCAAAATGCTGCGCATGCCATGCGGTTTGAAAGTGATACTGTAGTTGCAATATAATATTTCAGACACTTTGCGATGCAATGCATTTTGCCCCAGTATGTTGCACATACTGTGCAAGTGTTTTTTGATTCTGAAAGGTGTAAAATCACAGCGCAGTTTTCAGATATGATTCCAAATCATGCAAGCATGATGCAATTTGCAGCTGTTAGCTTCGTGCTGCTGCAAGAATTGTGGGATGGCAAAGTTTCACGCAATGAACTAATGTTTAATAATGCCATGCAGTGCACAGGTCCTAGCTGCAAATGCTGCAAATACCGAGCAATTTGCGCAAATATTTTGCGGCCTAGAGATTCTAACACCACATGACCAAAATAGTGCACACAGACGCTTTTACACAGAGGGATGCTAATACACAGGGATGCTTTTATACACGGGTGCTTTTATTTTCACAAAGACATGCTTTTACACACAGACGTTTACACATACAGAAGCTTTTACGCGGAGATGATTTTACGCGCAACTACCCCCTATGCCTTTACACAGCATTGCTTTTACACAGAGGAGTTTTTACACACATGCGCTTGTACGCAGGAAGCCTTTTGACACAGAGTATCCTTTACACAGATAAGCTTTTACACAAATACTTTTACGCGGAGATGTATTTACACACAAATACATGTATACAGAGGCGTTTTTTGCACACAGATATCCCCAAGATTCCCCAAGATATTTTTACAAAGAGGTGTTTTGCACGGATACTTTTACACAGAGATGCTTTTACACACAGGCGTTTTTGGACTAGGACGCTTCTAGGCAGAGGAACTTTTGCATGGGTGAGGCTGGACACACGATTTACGGAAGGGTTCAAGCCATTTTGGACTCAGGCTGCCATCCAATCCCACCTGTACGTTTACACACAAATCAGGCTTTTGCAGGGAGATGCTTCTGCGCACAAGTGCTCTTACACAGGGAGGGGCCTTCGCACAGAGATGGTTTAAAAAGAGAAATTATTTTACAAAGGGATGCTTCTACACGCAGGTGCTCTTACACAGAGATGCCTTCAACACAGAGATGCCTCTACACACAGGCGCTTTAGGACGCAAATACTTTTACACAGCGGTGATTTTGCAAAGAGAAACTTTTGGACGCAGGCACGTTTAAACACAGGTGCCTTTACACAGAGGTGTTCTTACACACAGTTGTTTTTACACACACACACACTAATACGTTTACGCAGTGCTGTTACATACAAGCTCTTTTGGGCGGAGATTCTTTTACACGCAAGTACTTTTACACAGACATACTTTAACACACACTGACAGGTTTTTTACGCACAAATACTTTTGCACGGTGAGGTTTTTTAGATACAGGTGTTTTCTCACACATGCACACAAGCATGCTCTTTCACAGGGATGTCTTTAAACGTGCATGCTTCTACACAGAGGTATTTTCACACAAAGATACTTTTACGCAGAAATTTTCTTGCACGGAGATGCGTTCGCACACGGACGCTCTTTTACACACATATACTTTTACACAGAGATGATTGTGGTGGATACCAATTCTGCGCGAAAGAGTTCAGCAAGCAGGTGCAAAACCAGAATTTCACCGTTTTGATCTAGGCGCATTTTGTGCTAAAGGGTTTTGCGAGCGCAAACAACATGTCAATTTCACCGTGTTCTTTTTTCAACGATCGAAACGCATTGATTGCAAAAAGATCTAGGCAAAACCATCCAAACGCAAAAAAAACGTAATTTCGCCGCAGTTTTGACGATCGAAACACAGAAGGGCTAGGCAAAATCGCATGTTCGGCAGTTCTGGAGGATCGAGACGCATTTCGTGGGAAAGGGCTGACCCGGCTCAAACCCACATTGCAATTTCACCTCAGTTTTTGAGGATCGACACTTCGTTCGAGAGGGTTGCGTTTCGGGGACATCAATCCACGCTGCCCTGCAGCCCTTAGAGAAAATTGAGAAAACTTTTTGAAGTTGTAGGTGCCTTTGCGACGTTGATTTCCACCTGCATATTTATATTTTATTTAGAAGTTGATCCCCACCTGCACAATATATATATATACATATATTCCTTTATTTATTTGTTTATACTTGCCGCACTACCCCTGCATATTCTCATTTGGTGGTAGTTGTTTAAAGAAGATTCTATGTACCTGCATCTATGCACCTGCACCTAAACACCTGCGTCAATAAGATATATTAATATTTACATACCTGCATGTACACCTGTGTATCTCATTTTGTAGATGCACAAGTTGAAACTTGCCAAACATAAAAAAAATGACGATGTTTTTATTGTTGCTGTTGTTCATGATCATGATGATGATGATGATGATGATGATGATGGTGGTGGTGATGGTGATGACGATGACAATGACGATGACGATGATGATGACGATGATGATGGTGATGATGATGATGATGATGGTGATGATGGTGATGGTGATGGTGATGGTGATGGCGGTGATGATGATGGTGATGGTGGTGATGATGATGATGGTGATGATGATGATGATGGTGATGATGGTGATGATGATGATGATGGTGATGATGGTGATGATGGTGATGGTGATGGTGATGATGATATATGGCCTTAGACGGGAATGAAGATCATGATGATCAGGCGCGTTCCAAAGCGACGCATGAGACCGCGTTCCAAAGCGATGCTTTT
>Ga0126342_10005837_pt1 | contig 21659 bp, 23 predicted proteins | sample Cyp1metagenome_FD_92528 | JGI IMG/M metagenome (GOLD analysis project Ga0126342, IMG submission 92528) | Coral microbial communities from Lord Howe Island, Old Settlement Bay, Australia - Cyphastrea 1 metagenome | ecosystem: Host-associated > Invertebrates > Cnidaria > Coral ... | reverse complement strand
TGATGGTGGTGGTGATGATAATGATGGTGATGACGATGATGGTGGTGGTGATGATGGTGATGGTGGTGGTGATGGTGATGATGGTGATGATGATGATGGTGGTGGTGATGATGGTGATGGTGGTGGTGATGTTGATGATGATGCTGATGAAAGAAGTTCAATTTCAGCTCGTTTCGCCAACTTCTCGTAGTGCCCCAGGCTGCTGGCATCCCTGGCGCAGCTGCCCGAAGCCCTGGCGGAGCCACGCTTCGCGTCGTCGAGTCCCTGCGGGGCGCTCTGCCTGGCACGGCTCAGTGGGGTGCGCTATGGACGCGATGCTGTGGTCGGGCAGGAGACGGCCGCATCTTGGCTGAATTTTGCAGCCATGGAGCTGTTTGTGTTTTGTTGGATGATTTTAGTGCTGTGGTCCTGTGGTCCGTTTGCGAATTTGAACTTTTGGGGGCTCCAGTTCCATGAGTTTACTGATATGGTCAGTCATGGTCCTTAAATTGAATAGTAGATTGCGGCTAGGGCGGTAAAGGTGTTGGAAAATGTTTGGGCGATCCCGTGTTTGATGTGATACATTCCTTTTTCGCTAGCAATTTTTGAGCCGTATCCCTGTTGATGGAAGGTCGTGGCAGATGATTCTGGCATTCAAGAGTGCGAAATTTTGGGTGCCTAACTATACAAACTTTGACTCATAGGCTGTGCTATCTTGATTGGTGAAATCCTGAAATCATTGGGGTATCCCAAACCATTGGTCGCGGCTTCTCCCAACATTAAAATGGACAAAAAAATTGGAGAATTTTTGGGTCCAATCCATGGCTCTTCAGAATTTAAGGCAGCTGCAGCCTTCACATTGAGCCGCTGTGGTGCATGGACTTCGGGCAGTGGCAACTATCTATTGATGCAGGAATCCCCGTGGGCCTTAAATTTTAAGGGCAGTTTGACCAGTGAAAAAATTGGGAAAGGTGCTGGTAAGATGCTGCACGCACTGGATACACTTCGAAATTCACATCTAAGTCAGACGGTTCCTTTGTTTATATATTTGGAAATTGACATATCCGTGCCAACGACTGGGTTTATCCTTAGCTGGGAAGGCGCTGCGCCGAGACATGGAGGCGATCGAGGCGTGGCCTGGGAAAATACCACCAGGATTTTCATGACATTTTAGCGACTTTTGCGATGGCAACATAGATTTTAATGATTTTTCAGAACCCCACTGGATAGCTGTAGATTTTCTTGATGTTTATTTTCACCACCTCTTTTTATATCTTTCTTGGGGTTGCTATAAATGGTATCACAGGTTTATATTTGTGAACATCGGAGATTTGGATGTCGTTTTCATGAAGTATTGTGATATCATCTAATTTGCCAAATGTAGGTAGCATGGTATTTAGGTTGTCATGATTCCCCCAAATGTGATGCGGTGAATTTTGGTGTCCATGGCACCACAGGTGAATGAAATTCCCCAACTGATGTTCGTCCCCCCAAATCTGGCAAATCACAGGCCATACTTGGGGGATCTTGGTGCAATTAATGGGTGGACTTATAATTTCTCCCACTAGTTGGGATCCCCTACCATTTTTTGGTTCAATAACCACCAAAAAAAACCCGAGAACCATGGGGTTATACAACCCGCCCCAAAAAAACCATTGGAACTGCACTGTTGATCTAGGCCGAAGGCGAAGATGCGAGGCCCCGGCAAGTCCTCGATGCAGAACGCATCTCGAGCATGGCAGGAGCGGAGCTGGGAGCTTGGGTGGTATCCTATGGTGGATCCCCAGTCGTCACCATGGGTTTCAATACTAAGTCATGGTCATGACTTGGATGATTTGGAGGTACCCTCCTATTTTGGGAAACCTGCATATAACTTATATAACCATTGTCCCCGGGGAAAAAATGGGGAGCAGCTGCATGATAGAAATGATGCATGGAAAGTGATGGGTTGAAACTCAAGAACTGTGATACTTCAAAATTATCAATGATTTCAAATACTGTTTAAAAGATGATGGCTTGACTTTAGATAATTGGAATGATTGATTTGTTGGGATCTATTCCATCGAGGCATGGTTGTGTCAAGCCTTTTCTTGTTCATGCTAGCAACAGGATGACTGATGATCATCAATTATGGTACTTCTCTCTTATTTTTCAGGTTGGTGCCCCAACCACCAAGCAGTATTCGTTCATGGGTTGACATTTAGCCTTGACTGGAAAAACGAGGAAGACCTAATATGCTGCTACTTTTTGTTTGGCATCTACTTGGTGGCTCAAAAACGCAAGTGGGTTACTGTAATTCACTTCAGTCAAATCAGTCGGGTAAGTATGCTTGGCCCACTTATTTTCTGTGGGGTTATATATATATATTTATATCTATATTATCCACCTCCGATTCCTGGGGCGAAAAAACAAGTAACACCATCTAGCTAGATATATCCATAGTGAGCTCATGTAAAAATCACTATCTAATTATCTAAAAAATAACGTATGAATGTATGTATGTGTGTATATATATATGTATATATATATATATGTATATAGATAAATATGTATATATCTTATACATATGCATAATATATATGTATATATATATTGTACATATGCATAATATATGTATTATATATATATGCATATATATATATAATATAATATGTATATATATATATATGTTGATAATGTGATATAATTATATATATATATATATATTATACATATTTATAATGCCTGAAAACGTGGCATGGCAGGCTCTTGGTGGTTGGCTGCAGTGGCCATGAGCAATCTTCAGTTGGAGGTGGCTGCTGGTACTCCAGAGGTAGGGGTGACCATTTTTTTGGGGGTGGCTTGGTTGGTGGATTTCACCCATAAATAGTGGATCTTGGATATATATCTATATATATAGCTATTGAAAATGGTGATTTATAGTGGATTTACCTATTAAAAATGGTGATTTTCCATAGCTATGTTAGTTTACCAGAGGGTATATATATATACATAAAACCAACCATTTTCTGGGGATATGGGATGGAATGGGGATTGTGGCCAAGGACATGACTACAGGGTCTCTCTCTGATTGAACCACCTGGTCAGAGTGTCGAGGATGGTCTCTCGAAACAATGGGTGGTGCCCCCCCCCTGAACCGCAGCTTTGGTGACTTTTAATGTTCAAGCCTCTTTGTACCTCCGAGTTTGTGTTTTACCTATCATGTTTTTCCATTTTTCCTGCAATGATCCCGATTGACCAACTCACATTTCTGGAACTGCTTGAAACCATAAACCAATATCAGTCGATTCACTAGCAGAAAACCTAAAGTCTGTGCAGTTGGTGAATTTTTCATCCCAGAGAATCCTGAGAATCTTCGCATTTTTTTAAACATATGGTAAAGCATTAAAACCTTTCCCAAATTCACGACAAACAGATACAAATGGGCATTTCCATAAATGCCCCCGAATCATCCCATTTCATGCGATTTTTCACTATAAACCATCCAGCTATTGGAATAAATTACCCCCAGTTCTGGAAACCCCCAAATCAATCAGATTCCAACCATGCGGCAAGGACTGGGCACAGCGTGCGCCCGAGGCCCTCTTTGCAGCGATCTCCGATGCGGAAGGCGGCGCTTCGGTATCCCCATTTTGGTCAGTTCATGTTCACATTTCTTGTGGAGAGATTGAACAATAAAGTCTCCCTTATGATTCATATACAAACACATATGTATATGTATATATATATATATATATGTTTGCATGTATATATATACACTATTTATATGTGTATATGCAGATATGTATTTATATACATATATATATATATATATACAGATATGTATGTATGTATGTATGTATGTATGTATATATATATACATATGTATGTGTGTAATGTAATGTACTGTATATAATGTAATGTTAAAGTTATGTTATGTAGGTATGTAGGTATGTAGGTATGTAGGTATGTAGGTATGTAGGTATGTAGGTATGTAGGTATGTAGGTAGGTATGCAGGTATGTAGGTAAGTAGGTATGTAGGTATGTAGGTATGTAGGTATGTAGGTATGTAGGTATGTAGGTATGTAAGTATGTACGTACGTACAGTACGTATGCATACATGCATGTATGCATGTATGTATGCATGTATCTATTTCTCTATATATATATACATGTAAAAGATATGATATGCGACTATCGACCTTTTTTTTTCTCTGCGATTTCAGCTGGGAGGTGCAGCGCCAAGGGCTCGATCCCTTTGGGCACTGCATGCGCTGGGCAAGGCATCGGAAAAGGAGGCCGGCTCTGAAACAAAGGCGCCTTTGAAAAAGTGTGGTTAATACATGTTAATACCAAACAATGGTTCAAATTGGGTATGGTTCAAGCTTGTAGGGGACCAACAAGATTGGCAAGTTTAGTATTGAATCATGCCGCATTGTTTGGGTTCATAATTTTGATCCGTTGCCACATGGTTTAACCTGGATGATTCAGCTAGGAAAGTGGGGAGCAACTATGGTTAGGGTTGTAAAGAGAGTATGCAACAAAATCTCCAGTGGGATGGTCATTTCAAATTTCAAATCATGTTATTGTGGCAAGAATCATGGCATTGTCAACTGATGCTTGTTGGGTGTTAAAAACACACGGTCTCGAACAACGGTCTGAAGTTGCACATACTGCAAATGCGGCATCACTTTGTCACCTTCATAACATTTCCAAACGTCCAAAGCTCAAAGGTTGCAGATCCGTCGCCCTTTCGACAAGAAAACATCCTCGCGGGTTTCAAAAAGGAGACATAAGGAGACATAAATCACTGACTATCGCCGAACGAACGAGCACGCCAGGAACTTGCAAAGCAATTCCTCCAGGATCTGGAGAGCATGGAGGTCTCAAGCTACTTGGGCCTGCAACTTCTGCAAGTTCCCGAAAATCTCTCCGTTTCTTCTTTTTTTTTCAGGCAATGGAAAATTGCAAAATGAAGCATTTCTATGATGATTCTCCCATGTTTTTCCTATTTAAGGTATTTAAAGGTCGGGATTTGTCCACTGCTATGTTGAATTACCAGAGGGTAGTGGGTAGTGAGAGAGTTTCTGTTTTTGATCACCAAATCTGGGCAACTGATTGAACACGCTCTGGAAAGACTTGGCATGGCCTCTTTCCCAAACTTCTGCTCCAGGCTTTACCTGGGACACTTGGCAGCTTCTGAGGGAGCTCCAGCCACTTGCGGAGGAGAAGGAGGACGCAGCCACCAGAACCACAGATTTTGATCGATTTTGGTGGCCATCTTTCAGTGGAATCTCCCAAGTTGAGGTGTTCCCACGTTTGGAGATGGAAATAACCAAGATTGGCCCAGAGATGGAACGCCACTTGATTTTTTCAGGCCGATTCGCTGGCTTCAAGTGAATTGACACTGACAACATAGGGTCGTTGAGTACCATTCGGTAAAACAGTCTTGCATTCCAAGGCGCGGTTTGGTATGTGTCTAGATATACGTCGCCTTTTTCTTTGGCCAAACTCCTTTCCATGTTTCGCCAGCGCAGAGACCAGCAGGACTGTCCGTTCTCGACGAAATGGAAAGACGACTTGGCAGCCTCTGCAAAGGTGGGCTGGACGCCATGACCTGCAGCATGATCCGATAGCCCCTGAGGCGGAAAGCGATGCCTTCCTGATGTCCCCGCGGAAAGATGAGCTGCTGACAGCTTTGAAGGCTGTGTTGGCTTTGGTTGGGGATGCACATCCGGAGAAGTTCATGGGGAATTCTCCACAAGCCTTGATGCTTACCGTTAGAGAATCTTGCAATTGTTGATGAACTCCCAAAGCCCATAAATTGGATTAGATTAAGATTAGATTTGCTGAGATTAGACTAGATGATTAGATTAGCTATATAAATAGGCAGATGAGATGAGTTTTGACCCATCCCCCTATGGAAGTCCCTGGTAGGAGCTCCCGAAGTCAGAAGATCCTGAGCACCTCGGCTGTTTCGGTGAAGCATGGACACATTGCTGGGCACTTTGCCCAGCATTTTTGGGGATGCACATCATTGGACAGCCATATTTTGGGGGAAGTTGATCCGATCGATCTTCCATGGATTTATTCCAGCTATGAATTGGTGTGAAGCACCAAGGCTGGGCTCCATTGTCGGGCCCTTTTGCGCCTCGATTTGGTGATGGCTCTGTCATTCTAGAGGGGCCAATTTCAAGCATTAAATAGGCTTTAATCTACTGCAGTAGACTTCTATTTGTACTTCATATGATTCATATGTCATAGACTTGTAACTATAATCTACTTATTAGGATTTATATACTGTAGAAGTTAACGGTCAAGATTGGAGTTGACTACTCGTTTTGAGAGGATCATCGTAGCCCCATCAGAGGTTCTGCATACCCAGTCTGCTAAGCCTCAAACACAGGTTGGCTGACCATCCCCAACAATATCGCGAAGCGGCCCACCCTTGAAAACCACATTGCACCCCAAAAAAGGACTTCTCCAATCTTTGTCGGTTCCATGTCAATTTCACATGGCACCCTATGGGTTTGCCCAAGAACAGGAGATACCCGAAAAGATGGTCATACAGATGGCCCCTATTTCACTGAGGTTTGCCCGCCATTTGGAGAGGTAGAAACATCGCTGTTGACATCGATCCTTGGTGGGAGACAGCTGCATTTTGTGGTACTCTTGGAGGTACTTGTTTCATCTTGTTTCTATGATCTCCAGTTGTCAAGTTGACAAGCTTGCTGTTGTCTGAACATCGGCAGAGACTTGATGATGCACAGCAGTACCTTACGAGGTTCCGCGTAGAGGTTCCGTGTTGCAAGCCATGGTCCAGGTTCCTGAGTGCTCTGTGGTACTTAAAGATTTCTAGCCATAATGGAGCACTTGGCATAGACAAGTATCATCAACTGTCTCTAATTTTTGATAGGTGAATTCCATGTCTTTGAGAATTTTGGTAAATCTATGTTTTGCGGGTTTCAAAGTTGGACATTTTGGTACCTTCGGTAAGTTGAGCGGAGCGTTTGCTTCTCGAAGACCTGAGGATTTTCATCACTGCCTTGTGAGCCGCGTGCTGCGTCGTCAGCAGTGGGCCAAAGTGGCCCCCGAGCTTGAGGCGAGAGGTGGTCACTGTGGGGAAAGTGGATGGTTTGAAGAAGATCATATGGAGGTTTCCTACAATGGGGGATACCCCAAAATGGATGATTTACAAGAGAAAATCCTATTAAAATGGATGATTTGGGGGTACCCCCCTATTTTAGGACACCTCCACAGCCATATGGGTTTGTCTGAAAATCGTGTACCCCTAAATCCATTGGATGACCACAATTTTCCCTATCAAAATAGCTATTTGAGGATATACATCCCATTTTCAGACACAGTCATACGGCAATGAAACGTGGCTAGCTGGGAAATCCAAAAAATCTGGAGGTTTTTTCGCTGGGAAATTCATCCAAAAACGGGAAGTCAGAGGGCAATCACCATGGTTGTTGATTGATTCTTTGGAGTTGAATATGGCTATGGATCAATACCTATACATAGCATTTTTAGGGGGTTATTCACATCCATAAATCCCAGCTATTTTGATCCCTCGATCCTGAGCTAAATCAGACTCTGCTTGGTCCGAGTTCTTGATACCTTGATACCTGCCGAAAACAAGGTACCCTCTGGTTATGTCAAAATAGCTATTGAAAATGACCCAGTCGAAATAGTGGATTTTCCCATGAAAAAAATGGTGATTTTCCATAGCTATGTTAAATTACCGGGTATTCCTCCCAACCAATGGCACTCATTGGGAAGGAAGAGTATGTTCTCAAAATCATCGGAATCCTGATTTTTATATGTTTCAAGCTTGCCAACGTGGAGACCCTCGCATTGCTCATGTCTGATGATCCAAGCTAATGGAAGCGAACATGGTGCGCGACCTTCCAATCCGCACTTGCCCCCGGATGAAATTGATTGAAATTGCAGTATACGGACAGTATACATAAATATTCCATACTCCAAAAACAATGGCAAAAGGACATCAAGAGTGACTGATATACTGGCGATTCCTCAGCTGAGGTGAAGGAGATCAGTCTGGCCGACTGGGACAAAGCTGGGCCCTCAGCGGCAGCAGCTATGGTTGTATAGTTGCATATTCTCAGTAAAAGTTACATTGACTTAGTTAAATTAAATGGTATCTTTTTACATCCTCGATTTTCAACGAGGAAATCTATGTTGGGAATCTTGTCGAACTGGTACAAAAGTATCACGCTTAGGCTGGAGCATTCTGGGTCGTTTCATCCCATGTCACGGGACTTTCACATATTTCTCAGTTTCCATCTCCACTATACTTCTATTTTGAATACTGCATCATTTCTTGAAACAATTTGGCAAACTTGAAGTTTCGAACAATTAGGGAATCTCATAGTTTTGAATTTTTGACTATGATTTGAATATCATTTTTTTGAAAATCCTTTTCCTTTGCCACTTCTTTTTTTTCCGTCGCCCAGGAGGCTTCCTCTACGCATCGCGCGCATCTTCTTCAGCAGATCCTGGGCGATGACGACGGCGGCGATGCTGCTGACGATGCGGAAGCGGCGTAAGAAAAAAGGGGACGATGATAAGAGGATGGGGTTGGTAGCCGCTGATGATTGGATAATTTTTGGCGATATTCTTATGTAATTATTATCATGATTTGATGGCTGTGTTTCATTTTTTGATAATTAGAGACTATGGAGTGATTGTGATACATTTTCAGGTTTCTGATGATTTGCATGCAGACTACAAGCATTCTTGAAGTATGATGTACTATGGCAATTCTCACTATTGCTATCATAATTCTTAAATTCTTATGATATTCAAATATTGTGACCATTGTTGTTGTAGTTGTGGATTGTTGTGCGTTGTGTTGCTTTAAACGCGGTCCGTCCAGGCTGTTGACTGAGCCTCAATTCACTCAACGGGCAGCCTGGATTTCGCAGGTCATGCGCGCGCAGGCGCACAGGACTGAGGGCCTGGGATGACATGTCCAAGCTCTGGCTCGGCTGTTTTTGGGATTGGTTCACTTGCAGTTCTTGGTTGATTGTTGCTTAAGTCCGCATTTTTTATGATTCTTTAACATTGTTGCTAGGCTTAGAATTCATGTTTGCTTCTTGATGGGCTGAATTCTACTTTCTTTTCAACCATATTTGGAATGATGATCCTTAATGACGAGGATATATATATATAATTTTATATAGATGAGTTGAAACCACCAATCAGTTATTCAATGGTTATCCAAAAGGCCCAAACCATTTCTATCTTGTAGATTCAACTAATTTCCAGAATTTTCAGATGGGTAGCTCAGCCACCAATCAGTTATTTTGGTTGGTGATAACAAATTTCCGAATGGGGCTGTTTGAACATGGAATATCCCCATAAATAACTGTTTTGTGGAAGGGGAAATGAAGATCGCCCATTTGAACATTGAATTAATCACCCTACATTTTCAGACACAACTATAGATGTATGGATAAATAAATAGATAAATAAATAAAATGATATATTTATATACACAGATAGATCGGTAGGTAGATAGATAGATATAGATAGATAGATAGGTAGGTAGGTAGATAGATAGATAGATAGGTAGATAGATAGATAGATAGGTAGATAGATAGATAAACAGATAGATAGATAGATAGGTAGGTAGATAGATAGATAGATAGGTAGATAGATAGATAGATAGGTAGATACATAGGTAGGTAGATAGATAGATTGATAGATAGATAGCTAGATAGATAGATAGATAGGTAGGTAAGTAGATAGATAGGTGGGTAGGTAGGTAGATAGGTAGGTAGGTAGATAGATAGATACGTAGGTAGATAGATAGAGGTAGATAGATAGATAGGTAGGTAGGTAGATAGATAGATAGGTAGGTAGGTAGATAGGTAGATAGGTAGATACGTAGATAGATAGGTGGGTAGGTAGGTAGATAGGTAGGTAGGTAGATAGATTAGATTAGATTAGATTAGATTAGCTTAGATTATATAGATTAGATTAGATTAGATCAGATCAGATTAGATTATAAAGATTAGGTTAGATTAGATTATATAGATTAGATTATATAGATTAGATTAGATTGGATTAGATTAGATTAGATTATATAGATTAGATTATATAGAATTGAATTTATTGGATTAGACTAAATTTGGATTATATAGATTAGATTAGAATGGATTAGATTGGATTTGATTAGATTAGATTGGATAAGATTAAATTAGATTAGGTTGGATAAGATAAGATTAGATTGGATTAGATTAGATTAGATAGATATAAATATATATATATGAAGGATATATAAATATAATCCTGGAAATCCCCAGTTGTTTTCATCAACCTTGGGCATCATCTCATCCCCGAGGCAGATTTGATGCTGGCGAAGCTGGGCCCAGCAATGGCACCACCCGAGAACGGTCCGAACGGTCCTGCCCTGGGGGTGGGAGCGTGTGCGCCTTGGTTGAAGAATGGTGGATTTTCATCGTGAAAAACTGCGGTTTCAGCGATTTTCCTCGGGATTTCCAGGAGATTTGGTGGGCATGAAATGATTTCTGTGGTTTCCGGTTTCATGAAATATGGCAATGAGAAGCGCCGAAAATTCACTGGGGATCTATGAATTGGAAAAAACCCATGGAACCTTGGTGGATTTCCAGCCATGTGAAACCGCAGTTGTGGGATATTTTTGCCCAGTTACGCTGAGGGTGAGAAATGGGGTATCTGCAAGAAAATCTATATATATATATATAATATTATCTATATAATACAGGCAGTGCATACGCTAGGTTAGATGGACGTACTTGATTCCGTCCATCGTATTCCTGCAGGTGTATGAATCTTGAACCATGGCCCCTTTTTTGAACATTCGATGCTCCATGGAACTCCTGGGGTATCTCCAGGTGGCCGGTGCTGTAGTGCTGGCAGCTTTGGTGAAGGTCAGGGTGCGATGTTTCGCCTTTTTTTCGTGGAACATTTGGATATTTTATGGGCTAAAAGCGAATGTTTCATGGGACAGTTCCGTTTTGTAATGCGGAAATCCCAATTGGAAAATACACATTTTGAATGGAATTTCTTCATTGTCCATGAAAAAATCCGGAACATCTATTTGAAAAGATCAACCTGAAGATACATCTTGAAAACGTGAAAACACGCGCCGTAGCAATCGCAGCAATCCATGAAGGATGGGCGGTGAATCACCGGGAAGGGACGCAAACTTTGTCCAGGAGTCTCCGGACTGGCTGCTGAAGGCCTTCATTGGGGGCAATCCTCTGGCAGGTTTGTTGCATGTTTGTTGCGTGTCTAATGATGGTTGAGAATTGCGATGGAACACATATTTCATTCGCATTTTTGCACAAGACCAAAATATTATGCCAAAGTAAAACGTAAATATCTTCAAACATATCGAGTGGTCAATAGTGGCCATCATGCTTTGGTTGGTCGAAAAGCGATACCCTCTGGTAGACATAGCTATGGAACTTCATGGGTTTCCTGTTCGGAAATGATCTACGTTTATGGTGTTTTTTTTCATAGCTATGTTCGAATACCAGACTTTCCTGTTTTTTGTAGCTCCCGAATATCCATTTGATTCTTATTATCTTCGATTCAAATTTTCATAAAATTCATATATGATTTTCCACTTCAGTTTTTTTTCGAAGAAATCATGGCAAGGCTGTGGCCGAAACCACTCAGATGGCGGAGGCGAAAGTGCCAAAGCCTTGAAGGTGGGACGCTGCAGAACTTTTGGCACGGGATCAACGAAACATCAATACGAAGATAGGGGGCTAAACCGTTACACCATGTTAAACCGAGTCAAACCTACCAAAATATGTGATTAAGAAGGCCAAGAAAAATAGGGATGAAGCTAGCAAGACAGGGACTTCAACCAAAAACTGCGACTTGAACCAAAGAACATAAAACTTGACTTTGGCCAACGAAAATGGGTGTTGAAGCAGTTCGGATGTTAAGCTGGCTATGAACATGTAGACTCCATGGCCCCCGCAAATCGTGGTCCTTTGTCTTGTGGCCTTGTGGTTGTACAAGTCATTGGGTGCCCGCAGTCTCGACGTTAGTCTTAATTGGCCAAGCATGGAAACACAGAAACCATATACTCAACAACTGACGAAAGATCTTATGCAGCTAACATTCAACGGGGATGACATGAACCACGGTTTGGAAGCAATCACAATGGGTGCACATCCCAAAAGAATAGAAAAGGCATGACAATTGCATTAACTTGGTGTGTGGAAAGTTTACAAAGGAATCCCTTATTTTCAAGATCTTCTAACCACATACGGTTTTCCCACCAATTCTGGGATGCAAAAAGGTGGAAGGGTGCCCAACACTTGGGGAATACTATATTGAACTGCGTGCTTGGATGCACAGAAAAAATGGAACTTCATAAAATCGATGAGTTGACAAAGACAATTTGGTCAGCAAGTTGGGTCTGGCGTATCAACATGTCTAAGCTATCCATGGGTTTTTGCTATATGTATATGAAATGGGCGTCTTTAATAGCTATATAATAAAACTCGGTAGATCAAACTCACTGCTCAGGAGGCTTCGAAGAATGGGCGCGTGGAAGGTGATCTGTGTCTGTTTTCCCCTAAGAACACAGGCTGACAAAAGCCTGGAGCAATTTGGAGGACTTTTGATACGGATACAGAGTTCGATGACTTTTGATAGTTAGGCAATGCTGACAAAGTGCTGCAACGCTAGTCCAGTCTGGAAAGTCCAGAGAAGATGGTCAAAAGAAGTGCAGGCTGCAGCGGCTGCAGTACTCCAAACTGGCAATAGAAGATCCGCCACTCCAAACCTTCATCAATTGGTAGTGGAAATCCCAGCATTTTTGGGGAAACCAAAACTGGGGATCACCGCCAGGTGACATTTTCCACAGTTGGGGCCGGATGGATTGGCGGTGGGAATCTTACAAGATTCTGTAGACTCGGAAGGCTGGGTGGTTCAAAAGGAGGATGTGGTCTTCCCAGCTGAAAATTGACTTTCTGGCTGGATATGTGCTGTATTCTAATGTAATGCTTGCCCTTAGGATTGGAAGTCAGCCAAAAGAACCCGTAGCCATGCTGGCTTCCAGAACATACAGACCAAGTTGCTGGGGATAATTGGCTCGGTTGCCTGGCACCTTTGTCAGCCATCATTTTTGGGAGCCACTCTGATAGGGACATGGATTTTCGTCACCGTGGTAACCCGATGGAAAATCGGGTTCCAAATTTTCAGATTTCGCTTCCGGTTTCACCAGTGGACACCATGCGGCCATGCCATGCCATGCCATGCCGCTTTCCGTGAACGTGGGAGGCCGCATTTTTCAGGCCTCGGAAGACTCACTGCGGCGCTGCGGCCAATTTGTGCTGCGGGCGTACTTTGGCAAGTAATCACCGCAGTTTTTTTTTGTGTCACCATCCAATTTTAGGGATACTGGTGCAGTACCTAATTTTGACTCATAAGGCATATAGCCATATATCAATATATATCATATATCATATATTCACCAACAACGCTAAACTGGTGAGTTGATCTGATGCTTTGCTCCGTCAGAGCTCCTAAAAGGCCCTAAACACTGGGTCAACTGGGCCGAATTGGAAGGGGCGAGGCATACCTCACATCCAGCGGTCACATGGATGCGTGGCTGATTTCCATGAAGGCAATCAATATTGGGTATTGGTCAATGTCAACCACAGATTTCCCGTCTGTCCCCGAATTGGTTTGAGTGAATGTTTGCAGGAACCCAAGTTTGGAGGGTAAACGCCATGCTTTGTGCTAAGATACTGATACTGGTTAAATCCTCAACTTTGCAGGTGAACATCCGCAGTTTTCTTGCTGAACATATTGCAGTTGGTGGACCAAGGCTGGATGGTTCCATTCCAGTGGACAGAGACGAGGTGCTTCGTCGTGGTGATTCACTTTCGATCAATTGACCAAGTTTGTTCGAAATTGGTATTTTTTTTGCAACAAATCTCCTCGTTTTGGCGAAAGCTGCAGCTTTGTTGGTCAAAAGCGCTGTGATCCGTGGTTCCATTCCCATTTTTGTTGCCAGTCCCTGCATCCAGTCAATCCAGCCCTCCTCGACTAGGAAGGACGACTGTTCTTTGACCGCGACCCCGACTTGTTCGAGTGGGTTTTACGCTTTGCACGCACCGGCCACATGTCGAATGTCCTGACGACCGAAGTGAACTCCAGATGTCCAAAATGATTCGTGGAGGCTTCCCCCCACAAATTTCAACGATGCGTCATTCATAGATGTCCCAAATTTCCATTGGCGGATTCATAGAGGCTTGGTGGATTATATGTGGATTACAGTAGAGGGTTGGTGGATTGATAGAGTCTGATAGAGGCTTCCCATGAAAACCAACCATTGAATTTTTTAACCAACCATAGATAGGTAGATGAGAATAGCATTCCCAACCGTCCCAACCGTCCTTTCCATCGATGAATCGCTCTCGAAAAGTGCCCCGAAAGAGAACCCAGGCGAGATCGGCAAAGACTTCCCAGGTGCTCTTCAAGTGACTGGCACCAAAATTCCAGGGATTTTTGTCATTTTTGTGAAACGAAACGAAAATAGCTCTGGAATTTAGATCATTTTAGATCCAAAAAGGATCATTCTGACATTATGCTGACAATCTACAGCCTGTATTTTTCTTTAAACGCAGGGTGGTCTTTTTGAACAGTTCCCGGACCAACCATTGCAATCAATCCATTGAACCATTGGTTTTTGTGCATCCCTGTATCTGGTTATATCATGTTATATCCCCAATATCTGCCCATGATCTCATGAAAAATCCTCATAACTCACAACATCCATATGTTTCTTTCTTCTTTTACTGTAATATCTTTCAATTACATTCAATCACCATCAAGCATGATTGCGGGGTTTCATGGATGATTCTATTAACATGGATGATTTGGGGGTACCCCCATGTTTTGCAAACCCCCACTTGTGGCTTATACCATCGTATTATATCGTATTTGACTTACTGTAAATCATCGTGAATCCCCATGCAATCCTCATGTCATGCGGCCTGCGAGGCTGAATTTGACTACCTCCTCCTAGACTGGCCTGAAGCCTGTGGACGCTGCAAGGTGCACTTTGACAAAGCTCGTGACGCGGCAGAAATCGGGGACCCCAAAAACACCATGGCGTAAACTCTCTGTTGGTGTTTCATCATTTTTGCAGAAGTTGCCATGGAATCTGGGTTTTGGATGGTTTTGGGTTTATCCGTGTTTATGATTGGGCTTATCACAAAAAACAACTGAGTTTTGCCCAGATTTCGTGGATTCAAAGCATCGGTTTCCATCTCCCTGTTTTCCAAATGCCAATGTTTGGGGTCTCTTTGGGAAAGCCATGGAAAGCCTTAAGCCGTGGGCTGGATTTCCAGGAGATGACAAAAGGTATATCGGGGGAGATCAGCAACAAACATAAACTCATAAACAAGTAGTCACTAGTCCATGTTTCCCAAAACTCTGGAAATCACAGCGATTCGTAGCATTTCATGATCTATTCCACTAGGGGGACCCGCTCAGGGTTTGCCCATGTCGACCACAGGCAACAGTGAAACTGCATGCCGCCACCATCGCTTCCCATGGATGGAGGAGAAACTGGTGGATTTGTGGCCAATGTTGAAACTTCCATTGGTCAAGTTGTGTTACTCCAAAAAGAAAAATATAAGAAGAAGATGGGTTCACTGTTTGAGGAGCAGTGGTGCTAGCCGCTCCACAGTTTCTTTCCATGGGATTGGATGGCACCCAATCGACGTCCATTTCTCTTCATTTTTCACACTGCTAAAGGATGGTCATTGGTTTACTCAACAAGTCCCCAGTGTTTGGACGAGGACTTGGAAGTCTCCAGAGAGGAGAAACTCTGCTGCGCCTGGCCGGAACGCTCGGAGAAAGGGCCCTGCAAACATTGCGGCGCCGAGTGTCTCGGAGAGAGCTGGTGAGACCGCAGCATTTTTTTCTGGCGAAAAAGCTGGATTTTTCGATGCTAAAACCGATGGAACGCAGATATTTTTTTTTTTGAAGGATGCTGCCTGAAACACACTGTAGTGGGAAAAACTTGTGGGAGGATTCTCGTGATATTTTTCACTCAAGCCATCATGGTCGGGTGTGTCGGAGTAGAGTAGACCACTTCAACTTTGTGAAATATATAATTAGATCCACATGGGGGTGATTATATATATATTATATAATATGTATGTCATATATCATTATATCCCCACTTTTTGTCAAGTTTGTCTTTCTAAACAACACACTATCCATGGTGGGAATTTGACACCACGGCGCTCCTCCAAAGAAGGTGTGCTGAATCATAATTTCGGGTCAATAGGAAGAAGTCAGGTGTGAAAGATCAGCCCGTGACCGCTTTCAAGATATCACCGAAACAAAAAGACCAATTCAGTGTTGATACATGGTGAAAAGCCATGACAGCGGCGAGATAGCCAAGGACATGTGGCCGACAAGTGTTCAGGTGCCGATTTATTGGTTTGGGAGGTTCACTAAGGTGTCTTATACGGCTGAACCGAATTGCAAGGTAACGATTTATTGGTTATGGCCGTGTGGCAACATGGGACTGGAACTCTCCATTTTTATGACTGGTTTTTGGTCTTGATAGTTATGACTGCCAGATGACGTTGCTAGAGGCTGCTATTTTCCACTGTGTTTGGCGATTCCATGGCTGTGGTGATGCACTTGGCAGTGGATCGCGAAAAAAGATCCTAATGACCAGTCTGTCTATGGCCAGGGTCGGTCAAATCTCCAGTGCTGGTTGAGGTAAATCAATCCAGTGCTGTTTGCTTTATATATATTTGCAGAAACAAAACATATCCCAAAGTCATGAAGCAAGTGGATATCACTGGATCTCTCTCTATATATTTATATACACCCCATACATATATTTATACATATATATTTATGTATATACAGTATATATATATCTATCTGTCTCTATTTATCCGACCAAACAGCTGTTTTGGGCACCCGGTGGAGCCCGACGTCAGGACCTTGGTGAAGCGCTACGCCTGCTGCAAGGGTCACCTGGATGATCCTGGCTGCCGGCGCTGTCAACACCAAGCGGAGCTGGAAGATGCGAAAATGATTGACCCTCTTGGAGCTTAGGGTCCATCGATGTTTGTGTATAAAAATAACTATATATATAATAGCTATATATATATAACTATATCTATAACTATATATATATACATAACTATATATATATATACAACTATATATATATATAACTATATATACAACTATATATATACATAACTATATATTTACATAACTATATTTGTATAACTATATATATATATACATATATATATACACACTATATATAACTATACATATATATATATATATACAACTATACATATATATATATACATACACATACTCTATACATATATATATATGGACTTATGTGTATTGATGTGCTAATTTTTGTTCTTATTATATATAAAGATATTATATGATATATATATATATATATACATTTATCGTACTATGTATGCAAATCCCATGTAGTTAGTTGCCCATCCAATTGGCTGATTGTCGAGCTAACAACCCCCAAAAAGATGGACTTCCACCAATCTGGGGGTCACTAACAAAAGCCTGACACGGAACCCAAATATAGTGGCAATGGAAGATGTTTTTTTTTTGAAATTTCGCTCTCTTTGTTGGAGGCCTGAAACTTAGAGGCGAACTGTAGTGTTTTTGATGATTTCTCGGTCTTTTGCAGGTTCTTATACATATATATATGTTACATATATATATACATACATATATATATATATGTTACATATATATATATATATGTTACATATATATATATATATATGTTACATATATATATGCATATACATACACGTATATACACGCATATAATATACAGGTATATACAGGTACAGTATACAGGTATATACGTATATACACAGGTATATACGTATATACCAGTATACACGTATATACACGTATCTATACGTATATACAGGTATATACAAACTTACACACATTAAATACATACATTTCAACATTTCAATACATTTCATACAATTTCTACATTGCATACATTTCATACAATACATACATTACATTACGTTGCATTGCATTGTATTGCATTGCATTGCACTACATTACATTACACTACTTAACATTGCCTTACCTTACCTTACAATACATCCAAGTTGCATCCTTTTCTTTCTTGCTTAACTTACATCCCCATTTTGCTGATATCACACAAGTTGTTTGTTAAATCCTGACAATGTTGGCCGGATCATTCCAAACATTGCCGACAAAAAACTTCTCCAGTTTCTTGTTTTTTTTAACACAGATGCTGGTTTCCTAAAATGGGGGGGAGTACCTCCAAGTCATCATCCAGCTATTTATAGGGATTTTCCAGAAAATAAATGTCACGATATTGGTTATTATAGTTAATATAATCACCATTTAATGGAAACCATCCAATATTTATTGGTTATTTATAGCATAAATCACCATCCAGCGGGGGTACCCCCATTGAACCCCCGCAGGTGTTTGGTGGTGCAGCCTTTGTGCTGGTGGCCCTGCTGAGTCCTGTGGGATGCTCAGAGGGCCTTGACTTAAGAAACCACTATACTAGATAGACTGTTATTTCTATTTTTTAAATGACTTTTGTTACTTTTGTTACTATGATTATTGTTATTATTAGCATTTTTTTGAAGGCTGATGATTGTTCTTATTGTTATTCCTTCTCCTATTTTTTGGTTTACGTTGCAACCACAACCACCAATAGAAAGTGGATTTCATCAGCAGAAAAGGGATGTCTTTAAAAAATCACCCAAAAGTTGATTCAGCCAGCAAGAAATGAACATGAATTTAACGAGAAAAACCATGGGATTCCAGCAAACATAGGGATTTAACCAGCAGAATGGGGATTTAACCACCACTCCCTGGTGAAGATTTGACCACCAGTTCCCTGGTACAAAAAACTGGATCAGGTTGCGCCAGCGCTGAAGCCAGCGCAGGCTCCCATCATGTTTGGGTTTAGGAGGATATATATATATACACATGTATATGTATATATATATATATTTATATGTATGTGTGTGTATATATATATATATATATCGAACTCGTTCATGGGCATTACAAACCAACTTAGAACCGGGGGTACCACCCATCAGAAAAGCAGAGAGTCAATCATACTTAATCTTAACGTCACCTGAAGAGGTGATGCTTTGTATTGGGTTTATTGTAATGCAGCTTGTACTTGGGTGCTGCCCCGGATTTACAGCTGATGCATCTGAGTAACCCCAAAAAGATGCCAAGAAGTATTTCCATGATGGTAGTTCGATGATGTCTCCATTCTAGGTTTCCAGCTTTTCGGCAATTTTTGGGGCTTGCGAAAAAACAGGTTTCAAACGCACTTGATGTAGTAGACATTTCACCCGCCAACTCATTGACTTCTGGAGTTGAGGCAGGGATGCACAACGTTGATTTCTTAAAAAGTCGATATTTCAGCAGTGGGGATATTCAATGAATCCAATGAACATTGGGATTTCATGGGATTTCATTGGATTTCACGGGACCATTTATAGATTTGCCCTTGATTTTTCTGATCCATAGCATCCATAGCACCTTTTCCATGGGAGATTTTTTCACCAAGCTTGAGCAGCGATCCGCGGAGCCATCCTCGAACCAGGCCGAGGAGGTTGAGGTGGTTCAGGCCCGGCATGGTGAAATCAGGTGGTTTTTAAGGAATATTTCAAGGCAGTTTTTGGAATAAACACCTCAGAGATCTTGAGAGACAAAAACTACCCTCTGGTAAACTAACATAGCTATTGAAAATGGCCATTTATAGTTGATTTACCTATTAAAAATGGTGATTTTCCATAGTTATGTTAGTTTACCAGAGGGTAACTGGCTGTTTGGATGGATTCTTGACTATGGAAGAAATCAAATGCGGAAGCAGTGGGGAAAACATCGTCCACTTGCCCAGTTTTTGCCTGTCTTGCAGGCAGCAGCACAAAAGAGAAGAGAGGAGCAAGAAAAGGCCATGGCTTCGCCCCAAATCCTAGGAGTTCCCTTGCAATCGCTGCGCCATCCCGGTGCAACGTCACCATAGATTGGTTTTCAAACCTGGCCCGAAGGCGCGCCAGGAGGCCATTGCCAAACGGCAAGAAGCGGATCAGCGCCGAAAGGCAGAGGGCTTTGTTTGCATGTTTGGACAACTAGAAATCTCGATGATCAGTTTTGATACTAGAAATCTGGGCAATTGTGGGAAAAAAAAGGTGGCCCAATTTTTTCAACCTGGAAAGCTGAGAAAAAACAAAGCAGGATGGGGTTTGAGGCAACACTCGACGATTTTGACTGGTAAATCTGGGTATAGGTCAAAAGAAATCTTGTGATACCCACCAGCGAGAATCATATAGATTTGTCCAAGAATGTTGGATACTGCAAATGGCAGTTTTATTTTGAAACATGATGATCAACCATGACATGTTGGGTAAACAAATACATAGATTTTGTATCATTTTGTCAGACACACCCATATCATATCATTGGTTATATATATGAAGTTATACACTATTGAAAATGACCATTAATAGTGGATTTTCCCATTAAAAATGGTGATTTTCAATAGCTATGTTAAATTACCAGAGGGTATCCCACCAAAATAGGTACCCCCAAGAAATCCCAGAGATTTCCGGGTAGCACTTGGACAATAGCGACAGGAAGAAGCTGAGAAACGCAAAGCTGAGGCTGAGAAGGTTCGAGCAGAGGCGGAGGTGGGCACAGATTTAGTCGTCCATGTTGAAGGTGGTGGAAAAGCACAGGTGGATTGTGACCACACCATTGCATCCATTGCGATATCTAGATCATTTGCTTTGATTTGACAGGGGGGCCATTTTTGGGGACACATTCCTCACTCTTAAAGATTGCACAACCCTAGATGTCCTTGTGGACTGGTTGGCGTGTGGACTGGTTGGCGCCAAACAGACTTCCGACCCATCTCGTGCTTTGGGAATGCTACCTGTAGCCCATCCATGTCAAGAACGTCAATGTCCCAACACTGGAGGCCCACTAGTCCTTAGCAATGGCACCAGTGAAGGCTTCGTTTCCACTTTACTCCTTCCCTACTTCACAGCTTTGCCTCGAGTGCCATTCATGGGACCATGTTGGGCGAAAACTAAAGGCGTTTTCGGAGTATGATATACAGGGGATATACACAACTATTTGTAATCACACTTGTGTGCATAGAATACACACACACAGGGATACAAAAGACAATTGATTCGCCGTGCTGACCATTGCTGCAGCCAGGCCAGGAGAAAGGAGGCTGAAGAAAAGCGAAAAGCCGAGGCCGAAGCCAAAAAGCAGGAGGCAGAAGCCAAGCGAAAGGAAGCTGAAGAAAAGAAAAGGGCCGAGGATGAGAAGCGAAAGGCTGAAGCCGAAGCTAAAAAGCAGGAGGCAGACGCCAAGCGAAAGGAAGCTGAAGAAAAGAAAAGGGCCGAGGATGAGAAGCGAAAGGCTGAAGCCGAAGCTAAAAAGCAAGAGGCAGAAGCCAAGAGAAAGGCGGCGGAGGAGGAGAGAAAGGCTGCAGAGGCCAAGAAGAAGGAGGAGGCCGAAAAGGCACGAGCCGGGGCCGAGGCCAAAAAGAAGGCGGCCGAGGAGGAGAGAAAGGCTGCAGAGGCCAAGAAGAAGGAGGAGG
>Ga0126342_10005836_pt1 | contig 21659 bp, 20 predicted proteins | sample Cyp1metagenome_FD_92528 | JGI IMG/M metagenome (GOLD analysis project Ga0126342, IMG submission 92528) | Coral microbial communities from Lord Howe Island, Old Settlement Bay, Australia - Cyphastrea 1 metagenome | ecosystem: Host-associated > Invertebrates > Cnidaria > Coral ... | reverse complement strand
TATTTCTCTTTCCAACAAATCACAAGTTCAAAAATCCTGCTAATTTTTCCGCGGGATCCCGCGAAAAAATCTTGTTCGCAAAACATGAACCTGGTTCAAACAATCATCCCTTATCATGCAAACTTCTTGCAAATGCTAATGTGAAACCAATGAAAAAGACTGAAAATACCATGAAATTTCCTCCTACTAAACGGCTGCGGATGGACATACATGATCTTAACATATGTTACCCTTCTTGCAAACTCATTCCGACTCACGGCAACCCCCCCCGGCAAACCCATCATGTTGCATCTCCATTGTTTTTGAATATATCGTTACATTAGAACCCCATTACAGTATTTTAGATTATATGCCCTTTATTTAACATGTTTGCTGGAGAACATGATTTCCCAATTGCCTTGGCTTTGATCGTACCGTGCTCCTCATCCCCTCCTCCTTTCCTATGGATGATTCAAGTGATATCTCCATTGTTTCAGGTAACCTAACATCTCCATTTTGCATAATGACCAAAGGGCTCAATTAATACTATTATTTATATATATATATATATATTATGACTTGACAAAAACAAGACTAGTGCACCCAACAAAAGCTTGTTTATTCAGAGTTTTGACCACTTGCCAATGGTAGCCACAATCCAAAATCTAACCCACAAAAACTGAGTCATTAAGTCCATGTGAGTTGAGTCATTAGCTTCCATTGAGTCATTAAGTCCCTTGTTATTGACCCACAAGACCCTAATCCAAAATCAAAATCCAAAAATTGGGTCATTAAGTCCAATTGGGACTCATCAACTCACATCCCGTGGATTTTCCAGTTTTTTTCTAGTTCCCATGTTCTCAGCAGTTTTTTTCGGAGGCAACTTCTCGGATATCGTGAACTGCGTGGGGCGCATGGCGGTGGACGAATGTGAGCCGCAGACCCTGAAAGCCTTCTTGGCTGAGGCGCCGTGATGGTGATCCCAGTTGGACCATTTTTTGGTTGAAATTGCCAAGCGGAATGGTCAGAATAGGAATGAATAGGGTATTGAATTATATATATATACGGGGATACAATATGATACAATGGTTTTATGTTGAAAGAATTGTTCTTTTTTCTTGGGCAATTCTATGGGAGCGAAAGCATCAGGCATTCGAGACTGAATTCTCAATATCCACCATGGGACGGAATGGGGCCCCTATATAACGAGTCGTTTGGAACGAGTAGATCGGTCAAAACCTACATGAACATGAACGTGTATGTAGGAGGTCTAAAATATATAATATTTTGTTGTGTATATATATATATGTCTAATATATGTTTATATCAAATAGTAAATTTATATATATATATATATCATATCATATCATATCATATCATTTAATATCATATCATATAATATCATATCATATGTATGTTTATTTGCCAACATGTGGGTAGAATCGAAGGGGATGGAGTTGGCACTGGACCAGAGATGATAGGTAGATATGGGTGAAAGAAATGAACAATTTGAACCAAAAAACAATGAGACATTTTGTGTGACTCCAGATGAATGAGTAGCACACAATCAAATATGATGAGATTGGCAAAACCATGATTTGTGGATATAGCCCAAGCATCCAGCTTGAAGTGGGTCAACTGGCATAAAACGTTGCTAGCCTGGGTCCCCGATACCTAAGTTAATAAACAGCCGATTAAGTTGGTTGAACCAACTAATTCAAGCGGGTTTAAGTATGGTTGATGTCAGATAAATCCGAAGACCTCCTTTTTTTAAGCAACAAACTTTGCAGAGGGGGGCACCACCCTTTGCACCCACCAGCTGGCTGCACCATACACTGCAATTGGCTACTGATTTCCTTTGCCATATTTTTTGCTATATATATATAGATATAGATATCATTATCTGTAATGAGATAGATAGATAGATAGATAGAGAGAGAGATAGATAGATAGATAGATAGGTAGATAGATAGATAGATAGATAGTTAGATAGATAGATAGGTAGGTAGGTAGATAGATAGATATAAAGATATATTAATTAGATAGATAGATAGATAGATATATATATATACACATATTAATTATATCTATGTGTCCCTCCAGTCATTGCTCTTGCCATGTGTCCCCAGCGCTTTGCAGCTTCGCCCCGTCAAGACACGGCAGGTCATGCGTCGCTGGCGCGAGGATGCCAGCAGTGGCAACAGCAGCGCTCGCGCCTGCCTGACGCTCGTTTCGCTCGTTGCGCTCGTTGGACGTTGGTCGACGTAAAGGTATGTAAAGGTGCCCCGTTGATTTTTAAGATGATTGGAGGTTTAATGCTATGGTTATCTATGGTTCATGGTTATAATTATGACATGCGATTTTTTTTTGGGAACGACAAAAGAAGGGCTGCTAGGTTTGTTCGGAAACAAACGGAACCAACAACAAGGTGACATTTGATGTGGATAAATTGGGGTATATGGAAGCAAAAATGGGTCAGTCTCACCTGTTGAGATGGCGATGGAGAGAGAGAGAGAGAGAGAGACAGAGACAGAGACAGAGACAGAGAGACAGAAGCAAAAATGGGATGGAATGAGGATATAGCTACATTATATGCAAGAAAATTGCTATTTGGCAGGGGTTTTAGACTAAAGCATCAAGTACATATGGATATTCCTCACAATTAGGGATCGGCAAACTGCAAGAACTGAGACGGTTAGACTGCACTACCCAATGCAGGGGCAAATCAATTTGAGCCAGAGCGATATGAGTGTTCCAAAGTGCGTGGGTCAAAAAAGACGCTGGAATACCGGCTTCCCTGAACATAGGTTACCCCAAATAATCATATTGTTCTTATTCATTTTCTTTTGGGTGACATCTACCGTTCTTAGACTCCCATTTGTGAACTGTATATGCATCTAGTCTTAATAATATCCACTAATCCTATCTAATCCTTATATGTGTTCATGATCATGAGTTTAAAGTGCCCATTTTCTTTGCTAAATCAAGCAAAAAATCATGGAAACTGCAGCTCAGGACTTGTGCCTTGACTGTGTGGGTGAAACTGCTACGACCTGGTCAGCAGGATACTTGGGTGCGGCGCCCCAGATCTGGGAGAACAACCAGGATGGGTAGTTGCGGGTAGCTGCGGGTAGCTGCTAAGTGTGTGAGTGAATCTGTTGCTGTAAATGGGGATTTACATGATATGTGTATATACCCACACTGTCCATTTATATATATATATATGTTCCCATACATGCCGACCAGCTAAAAGCATGTTGTGTTTGCAGGTACCCACGATTGACCATGCAAACAGACATTGAATGATTTCAAGGTTGTTATACACATATACAGTAGATGATTTGTTGTGTTTGTTTAGCTGACTTGTGTAGCCTACTTGTCTAGCCTGTTATTTTTGCGTTTTTAATTTTAATTCCCGGTGGTTTCAGGTGTCAACCGTTCTTTTCGTTTGATCAAAAACTGCACGTTTGCACAAGAACACATGATATATATATATATATTGTAATTAGATCAGATACTTACATGAAACACACGCACACACACACACATATATATATATATATATATCATATTCATATGCATGTTGTATTGGCATCCACATACAGCACTCATCTCTAACCCAAAACACTGCTGAAGAAGATGTTCCCCGAGGTGAAGGAAATCTCGGCCATGGAAGAGCGCCTGATGACGGAGGGAAACTTCAGCAATTTGGACCAGTTCGCCCAGGCAGGGTTAGTTAAAGCCATCCATGTCGTTTTCTGACATGAAATTAGCTGGTGGTTATGGAGGTTCATTTTTCATATAATATTTAAATAAATAAATAAATATATATATATAGATATATAGATATATGTGCTATGTGATAGGTAGTGAACTGCTAGTGACCCATCCTCAGATCATGCCAGTTGTGTTAAACATGGATTGTTCCCATGTTTACGATGTGAAAACATTCAGCACATTAATTGGTTCGAGATATTTGCCATAAACTCACGTCGTGACCGAAGCCTGGAATCATGGTGAATGTGTAGGGGCATCCAGGCAGCTGGCCCAACTTTTCATAACTTTTCAGGTTCGTGAACTATTATGATTTATCCAGATATATCACGATAAACCATCCAACTATAGATATACCCATTATATCCATTGGTGATTATCCATAAATAATGAATATCCCTAATATCCCTATCATCAAAATAAGGACTTAGTTATCTAGATGGCACCTCCTTCCTGAGACATCGATGATCAGGCCTTGGCCGGATATGTGCCTGGCATAGGCCTGTCTCCTGATGATGCTGGGCGAGATCCCTCATCTGAGTGAGGCACCATTAAACAAATTGGGATTTGATGGGAGGCTAATATATAGATTAAGTGGGATAATTATATAGATATATTAATGGATATGACTACTGTAGGTGAAAAAACATTTCAATCAACATATACAAAATGATACAGTATGATATCAGCCGTACCTTTTGGACATATTCGGGGTAGGGAGATTTTGGGGAGGCTGTGTTATTTGCACTTTGGTTGTTCCAAGGGGTGGAGCCTCCAGGAAAGAGATGGAAGGATGATGACCGCTTTCCCATCGTTTTCCCGTGGCTGTTTCATCGTTAATTACATGTAATGTCAACCCTAGGATTTTTAGAAACCCCTTTACGGCTGTTTTTCATTGGGAAGGCACCATTGAAGTATCAAATCATGACTCTTGGGGGAATACCACCCTAAATCATAAAGCATGTTTTTTTTTCATGTGGTGTTGATATTACCCAATCAACTCACCAGAAAGAACTCCAAGATCTACACTCTGGTTATTTAACATAGCCATGGAAAATGGCCCATAGAAATAGATGATTTTCCCAGCTAGAAACTTCCATTTATGAGGGATTTTCCATGGCTATGTTAGTCATAACCAGATGGTATGACCTAGGAATGGGACCAGATGCTGGCGGTGCTGCGCGGGCTCTTCGTTCGTCTCCTGGACGGACCGTTCCTGGTGAACACGGAGGCCGCCGAGGACAAGAAGCCCTCCGACGAGACCTTCAAGAAGGACGCCTGGGTAGCGGAAACCGGGGATCCAGATTTCCCCTTAATGGGATAATGGGATTATATTGGGATATATATATATACATTACATTTATTTATTTATATAAATATATATATATATATATGGATTACAATCCAACTATTTGAGTCAATCTTGTTGGGGAAGCCCGTAAGAGTGCCTCCAAATGACATGAGACGACGTGGCGAATCCGGCGAAGCTGGTGGTATGTTTCAATTCCATGCGAAGAACGGAAAACCACATCGTTCACCGGAGTACCAAAAGTACCCTCTGTTAAATTAACATTGAAAATAGCCTAGTTTTAATCGAAACTAATCTTCCAAACCAGATGACTGCCAGGGTCGAACTGTTAATTTACCAGAGGGTAAATGTTATGACTGCGAGTCTTGGATGTTTAAAAGCGTTTGAAACATTTGTTTTGACGTCGCCTGGGAGGAAAATGATGCCAACCAAGATCAACCAATTTAATGTGGCAAACCCATCATCTTTGTTTTTGTAGAAGAAACAACTCACTGGTAAGATTACCCTCTGGTAATTTAACATAGCTATTGAACATGACCATTTATAGTGAGTTTTCCCATTGAAAAGGGTGATTTTCCATAGTTATGTGACAGTTTACCGGAGGGTAGGGATCAGTGATGTGTGTCGTTTGTGCGAATACATCGCATGGCAGGAGAACCAGAGTCGCGAGACCTGCCGATTGGATCTGATGGTGGATTACTGGACCAAGTTGTTATCCCATGGATGCTCCGAACAAGAGTTGCTCGCAACGCGAAGTGTTGCAAAGTTTGGGGACAGGGTTGGGGGATGTGGGGGGTGTTGGGATATGTTGGAGTATGTTGGGTTGGAGGGTGAAGGGTTTGGGGGTTGGTTCGCAAAAAATCCGAAGTGAGTTTAGAACATGCAGCAAAAAGGGAGCCTGCAATCAGTTCCCAACACTGATCTTACACAACTTGTCATCTCAGGTCCAATGAGCTCTTCAGCCGTTGTCCTGCCACTTGGCTATTGCCCACAGCCTGGTGACATGGAGATGGAGCTAGGGGGTCGAAAGCCAACTTTTTTATCTGGCGATGTGTTTGCCTGACTACTTCAGGGAGGGACTTAAAGTGCAACTAGATACAACATTCAACTTCTGTGGGGTATCCAAAGTCATCGGGTGGCTCGCAAGTAGCTCCAGTCACAGTCTTTGGCACTTCAGAGTTCAAATGGTTTTGGAATTTAATTTGAATCCGTGCTTCTCCATTTTTGTTGCTGTGTTCGAGTCCTGAATATTACTCAACTCAAGGTCAGGATCGGCAGTTTGAAATCGGAGGTTTTGCATTGAAGGGAACTATCCTCGTCAAAAAAACCAGAGTTATCCAGGGTTCCCGCCGTTGGCGCTCAGGAGAAGTGGAAGGTGCGGTTGGCTCAGAGTCTGATGCTGGGTTTGCACAGTCCCCGTCCGATGTCAGAGCCAGAAACCCAGCGAAACCATTGGAAAAATACCTTGATTTAAGCAACAAAGATATGGGATTTAATGGGTTTTCTGATTTGTAGCTGATTCATTAGCTAAGTGTACTTATAACTTATGCTTTATGCATTTGTATACGGCTATATGGTTAATGGGGGTTAGAAACCAACTCATAACTGAGGCGCCTCACGTTGTACGTCTGTCTGTGTTCAAAAAGTGTTCAAATCCTACTATCACAGGATATCACATGTATCATTTCACCCTGTTAATATAATATAATAGGATATGATATAATATAATATATATATACACAATATAATATATATGTGGTTCCGAAGCTTGTGAATGTTCCATTCCTATCTGGATGATCGAGGATTAACTCCTGGTGGAATCGGCATCAAGAAGATTCCGCGCGCGAGAGTAAACAGGCTCGGGCCGCCGGAGATTCCCATGGCTACCCCGCTTGGCATCGAGTGATTTTGGAGTCACCGGAGTGGCTTTCGTGATGGGAGCCTGGGATAGGAACTGGGATAACTATGGATAACTGGGAACCTCAACCAGTGGTGCTTCTTGCATCAACTTCTTCTACATCTTATACTCCTGGCTGAGGCGGCTTTCCAGCAGGAGCGCCCTGATGGAGGATGGCAGCACAAGGGGGGCAAGAAAGTCTCCGATATTCAGGTGGTGCTTACTCAGGGGAACTGGGTGGATTTGCTGCGCAAGACAGCGGGGCCGATTTGTTTTGTGAACATGAGTTGATAAATGTTGATAAACGCTGGATTTGAATTCATATTAGGCGCAAGTTTGGCTGACTCTCAAAGTCTCTCATGACACCGATGTCCCCTGATTTGGTGGTCGGCATTCAGATTTTTCTTCATGTGCAGTTTTTTCCTTTGCCCCTACAAATCCAAAATGACCCAGAAATCCTCGCATAGGTTGGCTCCATTGTCAGCGGCGTGGTGACCAACTCCTCCAACACCTTTGGAGTCTACGTAAACTTCGGGTGTGAGAAGGCACGTGCATCCCAGAACTGAGGCACTTCGAATTAGGTTGGTCGTTTCATCTCCGGAACGGTCTCAACATCCGCCGCTTTTCCAAGAAACAGTTGGAAACAGACGTGCAAATAACAACGCAGAACATATCCAAAACTATCAACAAAAAGGTAGCTCTTTACTGTTGGTTTGTTTTTTAGTCGCAGCAACCGCAACTTTGGAACGAGGATGGCAAGCTTTCAGTCCCAACGTCGGATTGGAAGAAGTATCGCGTGGGAGATAAGGTGGAACGCATGGTCACTTGGCCATGCCCAGGTGGGATTCAGTTCCTTTTGGTTGATTGCTGTGTACCGCGCCACCGCGCCACACATGACTAAGCCCCAATGGCCTTGTGGCCTACCCGGGCAGGGTCCCTTCAGCATCCCAGCCGTGGTCGATCTCGAAATTGGCGCTGATGGAGATCATGGATGTTCAATCCCCCCAAAATTGATTATGTATTTGATCTTCTGGGGTGTTGTTAGGCAATAGGGGTTGCAGATTGGGAATGCATATAGTTTTGGAGCCCCAAAATCATATGTAATCAAGTTTCATTGGGAGAATCATAAATCCAAGCATGGCAGTATCATATAAATGGATATCTGGATATCCTATGGATATCATATGGGAAAATCTGTGAAAATCATGGTGCATTGAGGTTGTGAACAAAGTCAACGTCGCACCTTGGCGTCAGAAATGGATCAATTTGGGCGCATCATTTATGACTGGTTGGTGGTTTGGAACCATGGAATTTTATGACTTTCCATATAGGAAGAATAATCCCAACTGACGAACTCATATTTTGCAGAGGGGTTGAAACCACCAACCAGTATGAATATGGCAATGGAAAATCTCTATCAATGCAGGTTTTTTCATGGGAAAATCATTAATGCCGGATTTTCCATGGCTGTGTTTGATTGGAGGGAAATGGACTTCTGTTTCTACTCACACCAAACGGCCATTTCCAGGCAAGATGTGCGATCCCAGTCGAGACGGTCTTGATTTGTTGAGGTTGAACTTTCAACCAATGTCTGAATTGCTGAGTGTTTCTGTTCTTTCCAGTTTTCCATAGTTTTCCAGTGGCCCATACTTTTTCTTATCTCAGTATCTCAGTTGATGATAGTTGATGCCTGATGGGGATGGAGCTAGCAGTGATCATGGTGCCCGGCTTTGGCGTTGAAACCTGCATCCTGTTTGATCCTTTTTGCTTCGCAAAAAATGGCATGGTATGAAGTGGTATGAAATTACCTGAGTCGCACTATCCCTTGGCAATCAAATATGGCTGGCCGGAAAAAATCTTTGCGATTTTCCCATTCGAACATCCATTCTAAAGTGTCGATTTCCCGGCAATGTTTGACGATACATTTGGGTATTACTTGGAGTCGAACGTAAGATTGCCACATGGTGAGTTGAGCTACAAACAACGCGAGTCACTTGTTTAAAATGGATGCCTGTGATAACAAGAACCATGAAGAACCTCCGAAGATATCATTTGGGGTAGGGAGTGGTATAATCATTCGGTTGCTAGGTCTATATCCCATTTTGGGCTTATTATTTGATATTATTTGTCATATTTCCCACGACGTATCCCGATTCATATTCCCAACCAGAACTACTATTCCCATTATATCCCGTTCTACAACCATATAAATATATATATATATATATCATATATCAAATATCATATATACAGTAGATTTCCCAGTATATTCCCCTGAAGTTTCCCAAATAAAATATCCCACTAGTCTTCCCATTCATATTCCCATTAATTCACCATTAACATGACTTAAATCAGCATTACATAAACCACCATTAACCAGCACGTTTTCATGGTGGAACCACTACTATATTTCCATTCTGAAAAACCAGTATTTTTGATGATTAAACTCATGATTTTTGATGGTTAAACTCTTAAACCATCGCTTTTGATGGTAAAACCCATGTTTTTCCATCGCTTTTGATGGTATAACCCATGATTTTCCTATCGTTCAAGCAGCGTTTCCCACGTCGAGGACAGGAAGTTTGTGGACCTGCTGGTGGTGGGCTCCAAGGGGCAATCCATCGGCCTTGAAGCATCCAAACAGGTGCGGAGTTTTCGAAGTCAGATCCTTGGGATACTGTGGATGCTTCAGAAATCCTGCACCACCATTTTTGGATGGTTGAAACATGTTGAAAGCCTATAAATAAATGGAAAAACTAAGAGTCAACTGGTGCAGGAGTTCGCAACCATCCGCAGTATCATTGGGAGATTATTGGGATATCATTGGGATCTTTGAATATTATTGATGAGCTTATGATGGTTCTGACAGGGTTCGAAGGAACCCGTACTTCAATGAGCCTGTGCACTCCAACTCTATCCTAAGTGTTCGAGTTCCATGTTGAGCATGTTGCATGTTGATGAGCTTATTGGATTGACGACAAGGCTATGAGGTTCGGATTGATGTAGGCTGAAGTTTGGCCCCTTTGGAATATTTTCCAAAGGAAAAATGGATGACGAACACACTGTGCCAATGGCTGATATGAAACACATCTTCCAAATTTCCTTTGTGGGGGAATTTTGGAGTAAATGCTCGTAACTTAGATAAGTGTGAAGGCAAGGCATGATCCAACTATTCTTGAGATGGAGGCTATGTCCATCATGGTTTTGATCAACCTTTGCGATCAAACATTTTTGTATCTTTCATGTGTGCCATGTGTGCTGGTATATTATATTACTACATATTACTATATATTACTACATATTACTACATATTACTACATATTACTACATATTACTACAGATTACTACATATTACTACATATTACTAGATATTACTACATATTACTACATATTGTTGGTATATTGCTGGTATAGTGTTGGTATATTGCTGGTATATTACTCCATATTGCTACCTTTCACTTCGTATCAGCTAAGATGCTGCAATAGCAATATGTAGAGCTTGGTATACATGTTGGTGCCATTGGTTTGACAGACTTGTCATTTTTCTGTTGAGATACCCGTTTGTACCAGTTGTAATCCCACAGAATTGCATATGGGGTATTTACTTGCGAAAGTACCCTCTGGTAATTTAACATAGCTATTGAAAATGGCCATTTATAGTGAGTTTTCCCATTAAAAATGATGATTTTCCATAGCTATGTTAGTTTACCAGAGGGTAGGCGGTTTGGGGTCTGTTTTAAGGTGCTGTGACTATGCTATGACCATGGATGATCCAAGAAGGAATCACCGACACCATCGAGTCAGTTGCTGTGACACCCAAAACTTGTAGTTGGTATTTAGAAATATCACATATCATTACACATATATATATATATGATATTGTTGATATTTATATATATATATAACTATATATAAATATATTCTAGATGCCTATTTGTTGTTGATACACTTGATACACCCCTATTTGCTCCGTATCTTTAATGCCTTCCCCCTAGTCCCATGCATTTTGCGGTTTACTCTTGGTCACTGAATCCACCATTCCTTGGTGTTGATGTATCCTTTGATCATCTACGACAATCGAAGATCCGCTGACACATCACAAGAATTGTGCAAACACACATCTGAATGCATTAAACTATTGTTAACCTACATTTCTATTTTAATATGTACGGTACACATATGCAATCAGCTATGCCAATATATATATATATATATTATGTATATAGGATTTTTGAATACATGATTTTATAATTAATATCCACATGACATTGAAATTATTTCGACCCAGCTCATGGTTTTTTTGCAGGTGGCCAAGAGAGCTTTGAAGTGGATCTCCTCGAACTCTGAATTGCGGAGCACCTTCATGGTGCCACGGATGATCCGCGTTTTTGAATAAATGGAGTTCGGCTTGGGCTGGGGGCCGTAAGTGGGGTAGAACCCATATAATACCCAATATAATAATAACAATAATAATAATATGTATTTATATACATATATACATACATATACATATATATGTGTGTGTGTCTGTGTGTATGTGTATATGTATGTAGGCTATATACCTCCCTAATAAGGAAAACGTAGCTCGGATTTTTGAACAGGGCACTCACCGATATAACGAAGAAAATGGTGGGGTACATTATAAGATTATTATAAGAATATACTATGAGCAACCATAGGGACGGAGTAGGTCATGTGATTTCAGCGGGTCGAACTCAGGTGACGTTGCAGAAGATGTTAGCCAAAGTGATCGTTGCGGCTGCTGGGACCGGTGATTTTGGACGGTTTTTCGGGATCATATCGAGGGATGAGGGATTTGATCCTGAGGAAAACGATCAAAATGGAAGGCTTGTGGATAGGTTTCATATGGTTTAATATGGTTTAATATGGTTTCCAAAATTCTGTAGGAGCCCTGATTTTAGAAAAGCAGTGAATTCCGTTGGGCAACGGCAAGTGTTTGCAAGTGTTTCTGCACAGCTGGCAGGGAATGCCCAATTCATCGGCGATGTCACATCAATGCATAAACCCAGAAAGAACCTGGTGAAATCAAAGATGGAATCCAGGGAAGGGTCGACGATTTTTCTAGAGAAATTGGTCACTTTTTTCGGCAGTTTCCTCTTGAAATCTCTTGAATTTTTGAGGTGTGCAACTCGCTGGTATTTGACAACATCATGGGCATTTGACTCCCCACTATGGGAAAGATATGGAACATAATGGAACCATATTGAAACGTACCCTCTGATTATTCAACGTAGCTTTGGAACATCAGCACTTTGAGTAGGTAAATCATCATAAATCATCATGTTTGATAGGTAAATCATCTAAAATAACAATTTTTAATAGGTAAATAATCATAAATCCTTTTGTTTATCATCCATAAACGAAGCATTTTCCATAGCAAACTGTTAAATCTACAGAGGCTAGTTCTTGTTGGCCACGGATATCCCGTTGATTCTTGGATCCGCCCAGGGGAGCAGCGAAGAGTTTGAAGCCAACCTCACTTTGTTAGGAAACTTGGCTGTTTGTTGTGGTTGGGAAAACCATGGGAAAATGGTGATTTATATAATTTATATAGTAATAATGGCTGGTTGGTGGTGACTGGAACCATTGAATTTTGAATGACTGTCCATTCAGTTGGGAAGATTATCATCCCAACTGACGAACTCATTTTTTTCAGAGGGGTAGGTATACCACCAACCAGGTATGGTTTTATTGTTTTACTCTGTTTTTTGCTATGGTTGAACTCTGGTTATAGATGAAACATACAGCGTTGACTGACCATTCAATCATGGTTCAAAGACATCACCACACATGCAAAATATTGCAGAAGACGAATTGTTTTGTGTTTGGTTCAGCCTGTGAACAGTTCGAATTTGCCTTAAATTAGTTGAATTTCAGAGAGCTAGTCTCTTTGGAATTCTCTGGCGCGGCCGTTGTATCCCAGATGTCAAGGACCAGCATTAGATGCCAAAGAGTCACTGGGCGCATTGGGGCGGTCAGGTTGTCTTTTGGTGTTGAACTTATTTCGTTTTTATTGGAGATACCGGGATACCCCTGCTTGGGATGATGTAAAACGACTCCTAGTCATGCCCAGTGGAAGTTCTCCACCGTGGAAGTTCCTAGTACGGATGAAGGGGCAGAAGTACGTTTCAGGCGGGGTTCCTGTTACCAAGGAACTGAAGTAGTGTCTTTTCAAAACATGATCCCTGGTTGGTGGTTTCAAACATTTTTTTTTATTTTCCATAATGACAATCCTTCCCATTGACTTTTATATTTTTCAAGATGGGTAAAACCACCAACCAGATCCTCATCTGTGTTTTAGTCGGTGCCTTGGGATGTTTTCGATTGGCACTTTTGGTATGGATTCAGCCGAGACCCGGTTGCAGGTGGTGTCCCTGATGACCCAGTGGCTAATCAGTCATGAACTCATGAACTTTGTGTTTGTTTCCTTATGTTTCTTTGTAAAGCCGTTAAGACATGTTTTGTTTGGTCATACCACATCAGACTATCTTCAGGTGACCTCAGGTGTTGTCATAAGACACTTTAACACAAACATGTCATGAAACATATATTTGTTAACGTCATGTAAAGGACACAATTGCTGGTGGTTTCCCACAAGACACTTAAAACATCTTTAAACAAAGATTTAAAACAAAGATGTAAAATAGAAACATCCAAAAATGGCCAACCTGTAAAAAACAACATTAGTAAAAACCACAATGTTTTAAACCAAGATTGCTGGTTGTCAACCTGCCCAACCAGCTTCCCATCACCGCCGCACCGCCGTCGCGCTCTCAGAAGCGTCGGTTTAGTGCAGCTGGTCTTGGACGAGAAGCCAACAGCCGCCTTGGTCCGCACGGTGCTCCTGTGGCTCAGCAGGACGGCAATGCCTCGAAAAATGGAGGTGTTTAGCCACCAAAAATGGAGATTCAATGAGTAAAAGCATGATCGATCCCACCATGTAAATCGCTCCAAGATGGCTGTTATATGACCATGGCACATATGGAAAAGCCCTGGGCTCGTGAAAATGATCTCCCAATTTTCCGTACGCCATGTGGAGTCAATTTCCATGTGAATTTTCAATCGGGAAATTCAGATTCCATCAGATGGGCGTGTCTGAAAATAGGTGTTGCAGTTACCACCCGAATGGAGTTGTGTTTGATGGGAAAACATGTGATTCACCATAAAAATGTTTGGGGTTTTCCATGGCTATCCCTATGCTATCCCTATATGTTCAGAAACCCACATGATATTGAATGCATTGTTGGCTCCGGTTCATGAATCATACCCGTTTGACAATCGCTATACACCGTTTGGTAATCAAACATGGCAATGAGAAAATCCTGCCACATGATTTTCCCATTGAAGCATCTAGCAATAGTTCAGGGATGTCACAGCTTGCAATGGTTGATTACCAGAAGGTATACGTGAATCATCCCATATGATCCCATATGAAGATTCATATACATATTCATATCAAAGATTAAAATATACTAAAGTTCATCCTGAAATAATTTAAATTTATCCCATTTTATCCCATGATCATCCCACAAAATAATAGCTCAATTATCCCATATTTTTTCTGTTTTATCTGTTTTATCCCATGATCATCTTATGTTCATAGCCAGCCAAAAAGTGAAATCCCACCGCCGAACAAAAATCACCAGGAGCTCCCCGGATGATGCGGTGCGTTTGTGGCCGAAGCTGATCGCCTGCGCGGGGAAAGAGGTGCAGAGCTCGGATTTCCAGCGCCGCGGCGGAGATTTTTGGTCGGAGATTCTGGGTTAATCACCATTTTTTATTATGTAAATCATCATAAATCATAATGTTTAATAGGTGAGTCATCTAAAATAATAATGATATTGAATATAATAAAGTTAACCCAGATAATATCAATATGGGTTAATAATGATATCTCAATGGATTGGTTTTAAGGGAAAATCTACAGGAAATAACCATAGATTTTCCCATTACATATGGAGCTTTCCTGTAAATTTTCCCTTCAACCAATCCATTGAGATATTGAATATAATATAGTTAACCCAGATAATATCAATATGATATATTATATGTTTTAATATGATCTATGATGATCTATAATATAGTTATTGAAGATGATAAATCAATGTAAATCATCATAGATCATCATGTTTAATTACGGTAAATCATCGAAAAAATCTTGCCCATTTTTTTAATAGGTAAATCATCAAACAACATCTGATTAACCATGGCTATTTTCCATGAAAATCATGAAATCGCCATTTTTTTGATAACTGGTTTGATGATAAACCATGGTTATTATAACCAAGTTATTATATTACATGATATTACATGATGATGGTTAATAATGGGATAGTAGTGAGATGAAAATATTGGATATTATATATAATTATTGAAGATTATTGAATGGTATACGGGTATACCCCCTAAGATTGCACTTCAGTAGGAAACATTATGATCATGATGGTAAATGAGGAGAATATCAGCAATTTTCATAGTGATGAATATAGTGATGAATAGTGATTAATAGTGGGGAATGGGTTCGGAATGGGTGGGTGAATACGATGAGAACATCACTGATGAATGCTGCTTAAGAGTGATTGATAGATATTATAATAGATATTATATAACAGTGTTTAATAGTGATTCAATACATATTTAGAGTTATTAATGAGTAATGGGATGATTGGAATGGCGATTCTATGACTAATTATATAGTGACCTCACGTCGTGACCGGACCCTGAAATCGGATCGGTTGGGGGGATCATCCCCATAGCTGGCCTTTATCACATCACTAAAGTAGATTAATTCATGTGGTTTGGTGATATCTAAGTAGATTAATTCATCCGGTTTGTGATATTTAGTGATGTTTTTCTTTATTTACCAAGATGGATCAAAGTCACCATGAGCCTTTCACTTGGTGAGCTTATGGGATTTCATGGGGTTATTGTTGCCAGAAGTGGGATTTGATGAGATTGACTAAGATTTCATGGGATTCAATGGGGTCTCACGGGATTTAATGAGACTTATATAACCAACCCAAATGGTGATTGGGAATATCGGATATATCATTGGCAAGTACCTAAAATGATTAGAAACCAAAGATTGATATCCCAGGTTTGGGGCTCATGGGCCAGAACTTGCTTGGTAGTTTAGGGGCTGAACCACGTAGTCGCGGGGGGTCATTGGGTCGTGGTTGGCATTTTCTAGGAGTTCAACCAATCTTAAATCACCAAATTTGCTGTGGTTATTTTTCATGTTGAACCATATAGACGATGTGCCAGATCGGATCTGAAGGATTTTGGGCCAGATCGAATCATGTGAGGTACGGTATGATACGTGTACCTGGCAGATCCAATGTTGGTTATTTAACATAGCCATGGAAAGTCCCCATTTTTTTAATAGGTAAACCATCTACAAATGGGCCATTGTCCATGGCTATGTTAAATAACCAAAGGGTAATTGTTATTCATTCCAGAACCCATTTTTTTGTGGATGTAAAGAATGGGGATCTCAGATGGTCCCCGTCGTTTCAAACTTATGTCAGTGTGTTTTGTTTAATGCTTATTGCCAACCTTACCATAGACATATTAAATGACGCATCTCTTGGTTTCAAAAGGGTAATGTCATGTTATATTCCGTTGATGATCCCCAACTCATCTACATGATTAATTGATCTTATATCATAACAACAGGTATTATATCTCCCATCATTTACCACTATAAACTTATATATATATAATTATATATGTATATATCACATTACTATATAATGATATATATTTATATATACATAGTATTACACTATACCATCAGTAAGTCGTCCCCATTTGAAAAAGATGCTAAAGCGGCCCAGGACTGTGCTGAGTCTATGCGACTTGGGACACCGGAAATGGGATCAACGTGATGGGAAAATCCACCCGAAACTGGTTGGTGGTGACTGGAACCATGGCCTTTCAAGACTTCCCATATTAATTTGAACTGGAAAATCATCCCAACTGACGTTCGCGTATATTTTTCAGAGGGATAGGTCAACCACCAACCAGATCACTATTATGATTAATCACTACTAACCACCACTAACCACTTTTGTTTATCCCACAATTATGTCATTTTTCAGATGGGTTAGCAGCAACCACCAACCAGATATGTTTCTATCATTAATAACCATTAATAACCATTAACCATTAGTAATCATCCATTTCTATTGAAACCTCCATTTCTTGGGATGGCGTCCCATCCCCGAGGTGAAAAACACAACTTGGAGCTGCCAAAGTTCACGCAGGAGACATCCCAGACTCGGAAATGGAATCGCTAATGCCATCTATTTCGTGAGAATATAATAGGATTCAATGGGATATATATATATACATAATTACATATATATATATATTATAGTAATAATAGTTTTGATGGGATGTAGTAGGATTTATTGGGATATAATTAGTATTCCTCCGGGCAAACAAAATCGTATCGTTTTTGGTGTTTCTGTTCTGGGGGAATCATCTCTGATTCTAAGGGATCAGCCGATCAGCCTGTTAATTTTCCTGAAGATGTTCCGGCTGACAGTCTATTGCTTTATATTTTTTCATGTGTCCACGATGTTTCATGATTTTGTTAAAAAATAATTATCATGATGAATGATGGATTATGCGTTTTCTTTTGTCATATTTCAATGTGTCAACTATGTTTCATCATGTTTTGTTTTTTCCATGTTTCAACTAACGTGATGTTTCAACGATGGTTTTAAACTAATAGTTTTCATACGTTATCATGATGGTTTATATGTGCTTTGGTCATGTTTCAACGATGTGTCATGATTTTTCTTCAGATTTTCTGGTTGGTCGCAGCCATGTCCCGCCAGCGTCGTTGATCGCCGTCCACGGTGTCCACGGCCAGGCCGTGTCCAAAGCCATGCCCCGCGAAGCGCTCAGCAGCTTGTGCGCTTCCACCCTGGCGGAGGTGCCCAGTGGTTGTAAGAAAAGATGGTGATTATCTGCAATGGATATAAAAGTAGGATTATATATATATATATATGGATATATATATATGTGGATTATGGAGATATAGTTACGGGCACATGGTTAGATCCTTTTTTGGAAATGTTAACATAAATTTCTATAGAGTAAAAATCGCAATGAGAACCCGAAAAACCCTTGCACTTAGAACCTCTCCATATCATGAGTATCTTTAATGATATGAGTTAACATCTACATATGTTTATAACCATGTAGATAGTTGGGGAGATTCGCACTTAGAACCTCTGAGCATGATAGTTATGTTGAACATATGATGCTATATATTTTTGCCAGGTTATAGGAATGATAGGCTATGAGGTAGATGGTTGGGGGACTTCACACTTAGACCCCCCTAACATAGCCGGACTCGCACTTAGAACCTGGGGAGGTTCTAAGTGCGCGAAAAAATCCATACCCGAGCGTTTTGGAAGATTTCCACAGGTTCTAAGCATTTGTCCGGCACTCTATCTATCTATATATATATGGGATATTATGAGATATCAATGGGTATAAATAGGATATACCCTGGCTTGGTTTTTGGGAAATTTGACATGCTTTTTCTACTCGTTTCTATGATGTTTTTATCGATTCACTTGCGGCAATACAAGTTGTGGTTCACCGTGACGGGTTATCCCCTGGGCGTTGGGGTTGCCATGGCTACCTTGGTGAACTAAGCCTCCATGGTTGCTGGGATATAAGCCGTATATATAACAAAAAGGTTGCATATTATATATCCAGTCCAAGTGTAGAACAGATTGATTCCAATGGATGAATTCATGCTTAAAAAATGGTAGAACATAGGTTATTGACCTATTTTAACCCATCCCGCCCATCCCCATTTTTTGATGGTTACCCTTTGGGAATCTAACTTTTTTTTCACCGATGGCCATGTTTAATGGGCAAAGCATCTACAGATTGATCATGTTCCAATGCTATGTTAAGCTACCAGAGGGTACATGTACGGTTTACCCCATAGGTTTTGCTACGATTTTTTTTCAATCATCCTTTTACCATGATGGGTGTTGCCAAAAAAAGGAAACCATTCCGTGAAAGATGAAGAAAGGTCTATAAAGGTCTTCATTTTTCCCATCTACCACCAAGATTCTAGTAGTGGATTGGAATATCTTGCATCTCTTTGGGGCATGGCCAGATGACAATTCATCCCTAGAATGGTATAGTCTTAAATCAGCTTGAGAATTACAATAGTTGTGGACAATTATCGCGGCAATCGCATTTTGGGGTTTGGATAGTGTAGTGATTTGCCCAGGTGCAATGGACACTTCAAAACATTCGAATGGCTTCGTCGAACATGGGCTACAGAATCAGGGTTGATCATCAATTTCCCCACTGAACATGGAGAATTTTGATGAATTTTGCGAACACCCCAAGAACATCTTGCTGTTTGAAGGTGGATTCAAGTTTTGGCTTCCATCTTTTCCAGAATCGATTGAGATAATTTCCAGGTTTCAGCGATTTCAGCGTTTCACCCCTTTATATTTGCGATTTAAAACCACACATGGTTTCAATGTGTTAGATTTCCCATGAACCAATCCATTGAACTCTGAATTTCCAGTCGTTGGCTTACTAAATCCATTTTTTCTGGTTCAATCTCCAACAAATCCATTGGTCCATGCATTGGGCGATTAATGTTTAATCCCTCTTATTTGGTTGCCTCTGGTGAATGTATGATTTCATGTCAGATGACACCCTCTCTTGGTCGCATCCTCTGGTCAATCTCCAATGTTTATCATTGGTTAAATCCATTAATTTCTCCAATCATAAATCCATTTAAATCCTAATTTTGGGTGGTTTAATTTGTTGAATCCCTTATAAGTTCGCCAGCACAGGCGCGCTTGGCCGCCATCCACGTACTGCGTGAACAGTACAAGAGCTGCTTGGTGGCTTCAAGTGGCACCTGGTGGTTGGGTTTACTTAATCTCAATGGTGCGTAAATGATATAACTGGTCAAACCATGGGTATGGATAGGTACTCTAAGCATCTCTAAGCTCCGGGCACCGAGGATAGGAGACAGCAAGAACTAGGCCTGTAGAGGAAGTAGAGCGACACCTGCAAAAAAACAGTAATTCTGTACCGATATAGCACCAGCAGAAGAATCTTTCGAACCAAGTTTTTTTGTTGCAGTCTTTCGAACCGGTGTTTTCTGCCACCGGTGGCGTCAACTGCCATGCCACCTGCGAGTCGTGTGCCGGTTGCCGGTCACCCATGGATTTTTTTTCGCTGGGACCTGGCCGAATCCTAGTAACACACTGGCACTATCCAAAACCCAAGAAATTTCACTTTGAAAAGTCCTATAATTTGTGTTATCCTATAAGGTATCACCATTAGCCATTAATGTTACCATTAATCCAGTTGTTTTGAAAAACCATTCACAACCATTAATGATAGTATGGTACCATTACTGTTTGGTGGCTTGGAACCATGGAAATTTATGACTTTCCATAAGTTGGGAATGTATAATCATCCCAACTGACTTTCGCATATTTTTCAGAGGGGTAGGTAACCATACCGCCAACCAGCAAAACCCTGGCCCGCGGGAAACTAATTCCACTAAAATCATGATGTCAAAATCCCCTTGAAAATCCACATGTTTCATCCATTGGTCTATCCCCAAGTGCTCGTGCCTTTAGGTGGTACTCCACCGGAGGACTTGCGGAAGCTCTGTATGGACACCGTGCCGGTGGTCAAAGCCGCGGCGCGCGATCACTGGGTAGCGCTGGGAGGCGATGCTGGGGATGGGACAGGGGTGAAAATCCAATGTATAATTCCTAGTAGAAACATGTAGAAACCGGTTTCCGGATGTTTTCTGCTGGTGCTGGTTTTCCGGCATGAAGCTTTGAGGCGGCACATCTCCACATCAATATCATCAATCAAGACACCAAAACTTAACGGTTGGGTTGGCGAATGACAGGAAAGGATGAAGGCTGGCAGAAGAAGAAGGAAGCGCAAGACGACGAGGACGAAACTTGACGCCAAACAGCTGGGGAAAGGTGGCTGGCAAGGGGTGAGAATTCTCTTTTTCGGGAGGTTGCACCTCTGGATTTTTGAGTTGTTTATTGAGTTCCGGATGCCTTTGGAGTTTTTCCACATTGAAATTGCAAAGTGATTGTATCATATTTCAGCCCAGCTTTGTAATACCCATTTGGACCCATTCAGATATAGCCCCTTCGCTGAGGACGACGATGATGCCTGAAGGCCTGAAGTCCTTCTCCCATCCACTGCGGAGGACAGAGGACAGGCAGTGGACTCGGTCAGGGCTGCAAGTGCCCCAAGGGAAATCCGGGCCTAAATCCCCAGCAGGGCTTGCAACATGTTATGTCAGTTTTTGGGGGATCTGCCCTATTTTTGGAAGTCTTATGGTGGTCATGATCAAGATTGGGTGTGGAAAGGGGGCTGTGGATTTTCCGAGATGAGATTCCTTGATTTACACTGCCCATTTTGATACGCGATGTCCCTGATGATGTGTGGCTCCATGGCCGTCCTGACATCATGTCCTCTTACATGTCCTGAACTGATGTTTGTGCCAGTGCGAATGACTTAAAACAACTTATGCATGTTACATACATACATGAAATAATATATATATGTATATGATATATATATATATATATATATATTATATATATATGATATATATATATATGATATATATATATATATGTG
>Ga0126342_10005835_pt1 | contig 21660 bp, 10 predicted proteins | sample Cyp1metagenome_FD_92528 | JGI IMG/M metagenome (GOLD analysis project Ga0126342, IMG submission 92528) | Coral microbial communities from Lord Howe Island, Old Settlement Bay, Australia - Cyphastrea 1 metagenome | ecosystem: Host-associated > Invertebrates > Cnidaria > Coral ... | reverse complement strand
GTGCGTCAGCTGGCAGCGAGGTGGCTGCTTGGAGTTTTGGGGAAACTTGGTTTTGTTTTTTGGGTTGAAACATTCTTTTTCCGGTTGGAGTCGAGATCTCAGTTGCTGTTCAGGGTTCCAGGAGGCTTCAGGAAACACAAAAACTATAGTGATTTTCCATGGCTATGTTAAATAACCAGATGGTAATCAAATTACATCACAGAGAAAATTAGGTTTCGACACATAAAATCGATGTCTGATATGGCCAAATGCTGCCAACAATATCCAACAGCCAACAATCATTCTCTGGGCTTGCCCACCAGCATGAGCTTCTGCAGGAGTTCCTCATCCTCCTGCCCATCAGCTGTCTGAATGCCTGGACCGGCACATGGGGCATTCAAAGGGTACATTGAGTACATTTGCAGCCGGGTGGTTTGCTCAAAAGAAACCGTTTCCAAGTACTATCCAGATCTATCCAGGACCGGGACCCCCAGAATGATCCAATTGAAATTTATGACCTCAAAAGTACCACTGCATGTGGATCATTGACACAGCCTATGGAGTTGCTGGACTGGAGCTGCCTGGCCAAATGCCATTTTTTTCCACAGAAAAACATGGGGCAAGACAGCAACTCAACTTAAAGTCAGGTTCAGGAGAATATCGTGAGATCAATATAAACTGCAAAATTGTGTGCATATATATATAATATACATACACTGATTATTTATTGATTGATTGATTCATTTATTTAATTATTTATATCGTAATGATGCATCTTTAAGAAATAAAGGATTAATCTCTTGGCATTTCTCGGCATCGAACTTCAAAGATTGCGACTCCAAGCCATCCTCAGCCTCAGCGCTAAGCTTTGTCCAAGTTACTCTCTGTTAAACTAACATAACTACGGAAAATCACCATGTTTTAAAGGTAAATCAACTATAAATGGCAATTTTCAATAGCTATGTTAAATTACCAGTGGACCAGAGGGTATCCAGTCGTTTCACCATGCTTTCGTCACTTCGTTTACCCTTGTTTAGCCTCTAGGATCTCTCGGCCCCCAACGCTGGCCCTCACCGCGCTGGCGACGCTGGCTAATTGTGAGACATTGTTTGGGACACTGCTCGACCATCGTTCGGTTGGATAGCCAGCCATTGGCGTCGGCGTAACATGCCCCGGGATCGAAACTGAGCGCACGATCGGAGTGGCAACCCCCGGAACCGTCGGCGGGACAGTTGCTACGGTTGCTACGACCGGTGGGGCGACCTGACACACGTCATGTGGGTCCCATGTCCCGTCAGGTCACGTCAGGTCACGTCAGGTCACGTCACGTCACGTCACGTCAGCCACTGCTTGGCAAATCTTGCAAAGGGGCTATCCAGGGCTCCAACCATGCGAGGAGACCGAACAGTTGAAGCGACGTGAATCGTCCTCATCGTTTTTTTGGAGGCCAGATTTGAGACACGCCCGTTGCGACCCTGTCGTGCCTTCGTGCGACCGGTCCACAAGAGACTTGTCTTGGACTCAGCGGCACCTTTGGTGAAACCGCCTGGGGCACCACTTGCACCGATGGTTTAAATTTAAGTCGTGTGTTTGTGTGATAGCTATGAGTATTTTTACATATATAGATAGATAGATATATATAGAGAGAGAGAGATATGGATATATGTATAATGTATATATGTATATATAACAAATATACAGTATATAATTATTTAATATGTGTGTGTGTGCGTGTGCGCTATTTTCTCTCTCTCTCTCTCTCTCCAGGGTCATCAGCCTCGTCAGCAAAGTCCCGCATCTTTGTTGTCTGTATCTCTCTCCATCGCCATCTCAGAGAATTCTATTTATTTGTCTATTCTGTATCTGTGCAATTCTGTCCAAAAATTTATCACTTGTAACCCAACCTGGACCTATGCAAACTTGCGCCAATCACAAAATATCACAAAGTCCTCCTGAAACAAGCCAGCTGCGCTCCATCAAAGACCTGCTTTCGTGCTTGCGGACGCATCCTCGGATGATCTCACAGCATGGAAATGGGTTTTTCAGTGGATCAAGCTTCTAGGAAACCATGGGGAACCATGAGGAACCATATTTTCATCCATATATCATATATAATAATATATATATCATATATATATATATATAAATATATATATATATCATATATAAGTTATAAATCCATAGAATACAAGTACCAATATATAAGTTATAAATCCATAGAATACCAACAAGGACCAACCTGGCACCTGGACCGACATGGCAGATCCGCAGCATGTCGGGGTGTCCCATTGAGGAAGGGGGGATTGGAAGCGCTGGTGACGGCTGCATGTTGGGATGAAGCCTGAAGCCCCCTACTTGGCAGCGTGTCATGCTATACGGCATGCCATGCCATGCAATTCAATGGAATGTCATCTAATTTCATTTTGTTGAATTCAAAAAATATTCATGTCATGTATAGGTGAAAAATGTATAAAAATGTCATGTATATATGTGAAAAATTGATCTAAAAAATGCAGGATAGTGCAAGATATTGCGGGGATGCGTTCGGATGCATTGGAAAATCAGGTCAGCTATGGTCAGCTATGGGATCTCATCCCGCCGGACGGGTCCCAAACCCCAGATCATCCAGAAAGCGCTGCAACCGACAGGGAACGGTGCGGTTGAGCACTCCCCAGATCCACCCATCATTTACCCTCTGGTAATTTAACATAGCTATTGAAAATGACCATGTATAGTGGATTTTCCCATTAAAAATGGTGATTTTCCATGGCTATGTTAAATTACCAGAGGGTACACATTCCTAGACCTGCCGATGGTACCAAATTTCTGGCACCACTCCAAACATCAAACATCTTTTTTTTGCGTAAAAAATGAACACCGTTTCGAGACAACTGATGGTTCACTGGACCAAAATCGTAAAACTGATGGACAATGGGAGGTTTTCGGATAAAAATAGACACGAGCAAAAGCAGTTCAACCTCGGATGGAAATGGAAACAGTCCCTGACTGTCACAGGTTTTCTGATACTTTGGTGATGTGGGACCAGTTGCAAACGCAGCTGACTCCGCAGCAAGATGCAGCAAGTGGCTGTTGAAGTAAATGCTGAACTTGCTGGTGCGACTGAATCAACGGGCCCAGCATCCTGGCGATGTTTTGTTCGGCAGATCGTGATGATGAATTTTCGAGTGAAATGAGCCAAGATTTAATATGAGAATATAATAGAATCAGAATAGATCGAGTATATCATGATATGTGATGATATATGTAGTAGATATGTACTAGATAATTATGTCATATTATGTCAAGATTGTGATTGCAGTAGGGTACAGGACAATCAGTACAGTAGTCGAGTAAGGTCAGACTGACTGGGTGCTCAAGTTGTTTTTTTTTTCCAAAAGTCTCCAGTCGTCTCCGTGACCCGTCTTCTGGGAGGAATCATGCAGGTGGCCACTGGTTGGCTGAAGCCAACTGGGCTTCCAAACGCCTGGCAAAGTCAGAACAGCCCCTTTGCGGATGGATGCGGATGGATGCGGATGGATGCGGATGGTCACTTCATATCTACCACTCTGTTGAACCACCGGACCAAGAGAATCACTCTTTGTGTAGCGAACCAAGTCAAGTCTATATGTCCATATATTTCCAAAATTGTTCCACTCTTTAATGTTCTTCTATAACTCTGATGTTCAAGGATGGTTGCAGACAATCGCACCGAATAGCACTGCCTAGACTGATCTTCCAGCTGCATTCGCACCGCTGCAGCTTTCGCCTTGATGTAAGCGAACTTTTTGCAAGAAATCTCTGCGAGCTGTGAGCTACTGTTTTGGTTGCCATCAACGTCTCTCAATGCCCCTTTTTCATTAAGCCCCTGGTAATGCTTCGATCCAACTCACATACTTTTTTTGGGCTGACCTTCTTTACAACTGCGCCAGGGTTTCTTGAATTTTGCATCACCTGCACTTCCAAAAATTACAAAGGGCAGGGTCAAATGACTGTAGTACATGACATGTGCATGTATTGGACTGCAACATTGTGCAATCAGTCAAAGCAACATCTCACGATGATTGTCGATATCGTCGGGGCCAACGTCAGGGTCAACACTCTACCACACCTTTCGTGTCGACGATCTCACTGAGGGCTGCCCCACATAGTCCCACCATGCCGTTGCCGATGGAGTAGTCCCTCTTGGAGCAGGAGATTTCCCGAGAGTTGAAGCCCGATTGTCGGAAGGGTCCGATGTTCTCAGTGCGGTCCCCAAAGAAGTGGACGTCTGACGCTGCAATGTGGATGTCTTTCGTGGCATACCACTCCACGATACCCTTTACCGCCTTAGCTCACTTTGAGCACTTGGCTTGGCAAAATCAATCAGACTGTGTTGGCACAGCATTGGTGGCATTTGGATCGAAGATTGTCAAAACGGCGTCGCATATACACATGCCAAAAAACAACCTCTTAAACACCTTAAAATGATATGTTACAATAAATATAATATACTCGTATGCTGTCCAGAGACATCTTGCTTTGTTCGGTCCTCAGTTGCACAAGGGCTGGCTTGTTGGAGTGATGGAAGTCACAACTTAGACTAAGCAAGGCAAGCAGCAACAAAAACCGCTACAAGAATAGCCTTACACATCTTACACGACAAGAATCTGGCCAACGCAAAACCAATGGCGAATTCACTTCGCTGCCGTCTGACCATTCCTTCGCTTCCCGTTCCTTTCTCTGGAGTCGTTTGAATGGACGACTCTTGAGGACGTTCTTCAGCAAATAGCGCCGCTCAGCTGAGAGATAACCACTAGCGGAACCAGCGGACACAACTCCAAGGTAGCAGTCGTTGCAGAAGGTCTTTTCCAGATTTTGGCCAGCTTCTGAAAGATGTAGCCAGCCTCCTGAATATGCTGAATCCCAAATGAATGAGGCTTTCTTGTTGTTGGGACAGTCCGAGTCTGGCCCTCGGATCCCTTGTTTTCCTGTCAGGGTTCGGTCAATGTCAAAGACACAAAGACATTCTCCGCCAGGGGTTGGTTGGTTCTCTGATGGCGGTGCCATGTCGGAAGGAGGGACTGTGGTCACTGGCTCCGGGTCGCTGCACAATTTCACTCCAGGTGTGTCCACGATCTCAGACACCAACGCGCCACAGTAGCCTACCATGCCATTGTGATGGGATTGGTCACCTTGGCGAAATCCAGGTCGCTACGACATGTTGGGCAGGCTACTCAACTCTGCCACTATCGGGTACAGAGATAATTCGCTTTGATTTGTTGTCTCTCTGGATGTCTCTGGATGTCTCTGGGGGTGGGTTCAATTGTTATTCTTCTATTACACATGCATGTGGGCCCATCCGTTCCTCTCCTATACCTCTCTTTGAGCATGCAATATGTCAATCTGACATACTGGGCGTACATGGCAAGCACGCTCAGCACGAACCATCACAATCATCACAACATTAACATAACCATCGCTGTAAATGTCCTAAAATATCTAAAATTGAAATTTTCCATTGAAGATGAGACACGAGAATCACACGAGATCTCACGTGAGTTGTAGCCCTTTGAAGCAAAAGGGCCAATGTTCTCAGTGCGATCTCCAAAGAAATGCACCTTGGGTGGTCGGATGGTAATGCCTCTCTGCGCATACCAGTTGACAATGCCCTCAACGGCATCCTGTTTCTTCCTGTCTGCATAGCCCAGCACCAAGGGGGACCCCAGAGTGCGGCGACGAGACCAGCGTGCAGCTTTGGGGTACTCCTCTCGCAGTTTGCTGTAAGGCTCGCTGAGCAGTACATGATCCAACAGATAGTCCTTCTCGTCAGGACCACTGGCCCAACCAGCTGAAACGATGCCCAAATAGCATTGGTTGCAGAAAGTCTGCTGCAAATTCTGGCCAGCATCTGAGATGGTCAACCATCCTCTGCTGTAGGCATAATCCATAATGCCCGGAATCTCTTTGTTTTGAGGACATTCGTTGTTCGTTGCTGTGCCTTGCTTCCCAGTCAGGGTGCGGTCGATGTCAAAGACACATAAGCAGTCTCCACCAGTTGAAGGGGTTGATGTGGTGGATCCCGTGGTGGATCCCGTGGTGGATCCCGTGGTGGATCCCGTGGTGGATCCCGTGGTGGATGCCGTGGTGGATGTGGAGGTATCTTCTTCATCCGCAGGATCATAGCAATAGTCAAAGTTTGAGACACCCCGACCAGAGCAGCCCGGAATTCTTTGATGACCATCTCTTTGGAAACATTTCAAAGAGCCAGCACAGTCACTGTCTTCATCGCAGTCCCCGGCACACTTCGGCATGTTGGCCCCACCTTGTGAACCATAACTGCTATCCAGGCTATCCTCCGTGCTGTCGCTGTCGCAGGCAGGGTTGTAGCAGTAGTCCATGCGATTGTAGGCAAAGCCATGGCAGCCGGGGACCGCCTCGTTCCAACTCCTTTCTTTGCACTTCAGTCCTGGAGCACAATCACTATGATCATCACAGTCGCCCTGACACTCCGTCATGCCAGGCTCACCATCTCGGCCCAAGTTCACAAACTCCAAGTCGCACTGCCCAGTGATTTGGCTTCTCATTTTCCTGAAGATCTTCCCAGTCGCATTCGAGTCGCCTGCCTTCTGTGCCTTCTGTGCCTTCACCACTGAGGCGACCTTCCGCTGCAGCAGCAGATGGTCCCGGGTCACATTCTGGGGGCAGCTGCCATCACTGCACTCGGCTGCGGCCGCGGCCACGGCCACCACGGCCACCACGGCCACCACGGCCACACCGAGGCTCCAAAAGGTTACCATGGCCCGGGGCTGGCGCCAGCTGAGCCAACTGACAGTAACTGCAGATCAACACTGAAGAAATCTAAAGAACACAAACAAGCGCTTGAAATGAACAAGATACAATTCTCATGGATTTGTAACATTAAGTGTAAAAGAATGCGATATATTTTATATCTATATTTTTTTTTGCTCATGGTGTGTAGTGGCTCACGCCGCGACCAAGCAGCAAATTCCAGTCAGCTGTGAACAGCACCACCGGCATAGTCGGGACCTAGCTCATCGCTATATACCTTTACATTCATTGATGAGCAGGTATCGAAAAAGATGCCGGGGATCTCTACAGAGGCACAAACTGGCAAATTGCTCAGGGAGTGCCAAAAAGACGTGGCAAGAGCGCCACAGAGGCTGGGGGGGTACTCCTTTAACACCATAGTGTTAAACTTCCCGTCAACTCCCCTGCCTATGCTCACCCCTTTCGGGAGCTCATCTACAACCCTCCATTGTCGAATCTGCAATCCCAGGGTAGGAAGATTCAGCGCCAGGATCATTGTAGGTTTGGCTGAAACTGCACCAAGGAGTCCCTGTGCGAACTCCCATAATTTGAAACCCGGCAACTGCAGCAACAACTGGAGGATCGGAGTGTTCCAAATTGATGCCGACGTGGGCTTGGGAGGTCTTGCTGGATGTTCCAGTGCTCCACACCCTCCCATATCATATAGAACACTCATCATAATGAGGCTGAAGAACATGAGTTGATTGCCAACCAAAATTTGTCGGATCTCCCGCAGAGCAAGACTGACGAAACCCCATGGTTGGTCAGCTGAGCGGATGACCCTAGGACCTTGTCTGGCACCATATCGGGCTCCCTCCCCAAGCATCTGTTCTCGGGCTCTACTCCATGTCTCACAGGGGGGTCCCCCTAAAAAGGCCACCACCCAGCCTCTTCGGGCCGCTGAAATCCAGAATTGCTGCACCCTCTCATCACTGACATCGCCCCATTGGCGGTCCAAGATGATATCCACTGACAAGGTGTGTATCACAATACCTGGATGTGACTCTGTGATTGCGTCAAGGAAAAATTGGAAATCTCCTTGACGACGTCGGCCGGAAAATGCGTGGAGAATAAAGCGATGTACTCCAAAGCTCTTTGGGGGCGCTGCTGTCATGGCCGCTGGACCTAGAGTGGCATTGTCGCACTGCCATTCCAGGTCCGCAACGGTGCGCACCAGCTTGTCATCACTTGCTTGATGTTGAAACCATGGCCATGTATTTGGGTCAACCAATGTACTAATGCTCTCATCAAAAGCAGACCGGGTCATTGCAAACACTTCCAGATCTTGGGCACTGGCATTCCCCTGGAAACATTCCATGGTATGTACATAGTGCGACCACGAAAGTGGCTTGGAAGTGGCTCTCGCACGTATCTGTTGGCACTTGTCAAAAGCTGACCCTTCAGACATGAACATCTCCGTGCATTCTCCATAAAATTCCACATCAAAATTTTCCACTTCACGCAATCGGACAGGTGGCAAATTGGGCCCCATACTTGCCAATGGTGGGAGGAGGCCATCATGCTTCTGATCCAATTGTCTATCGGTCTGTGAGCCATGTCCTTGCTGCGGTACGCAGCGATGGGGTTGGCTTTGAAGGCTGCGTCTGCAATGCTCAGAATATCTCAAATGGTTATGGAGCTTACCAAACGTGTAATATTCTTTCATGCAAACTTCACATCTCGTATGATCAAAGAGATATCGCAGATTGGAGAGAACACCATGTTTCTTGAACATGTGCGCTCCTTCACCCCCTTTGGACTTGAAAGCTTGTGCACAACACATGCAACCAAAGCGCTGGGCAACAAAGGACTCTTCCCTCTGCCGAACAGATCCAGATGGTAGGATCAGGTGATCATGCTCATAGAGGCAATCCAAGATACGCTGGTGTCCTTGTTGTACAACCCAATCATTGTGCTGTTGCAGGATTGCGTGTTGTATGGCACGCTTGATGAGTCCTTTCCAGTACGCTTTGTGATATATCCACAAATACCTCCAGGATTCAATGTTTTGATCCGGGGCTGTCAAACTGGAACTATGTTCAAGCTGCCGCCACATCCACATAAGGTCGTCTCGAAGCAATGCACACCATTCGGCATCACGATTGAGAAGGTCCCATGTGACCACATCTGAGCAAGCATGAAGAGTGCCGAGATATCGCAGTCTGGCTTGTCGCAGAAGCTCTGTGGGCGACGGCAGCTGCAATGTTTTGAGTATCCATTCATCAGAGTGTCTGTCATCAGGTTTGCAACTAAGGAGCCTTCTGTACAAACGCATAATGGCAGAATGAAGAAATTCTTTGGATCTCATATCACGGAGGACCCAGGATTCACATCCGTAAATAAGCTTACTTAGGATGAGGGTGTTGAAGAGTTGGACTCTTTTGCTGATCGCTATGGCTGTGTTTTGATAGATCACCTTACGGTGAGTGTTGAAAGCAGCGTGCGCAATGGCAATGCGCCGCTTCATCTCCTGTCGATGATCTCCACCGTGATGGAGCAATCCTCCCAAATGCTGGTATTGGCCAACAACAGAGACAAAATGCGTGCCTGCTTCACTCACCACAGGGATATGTCCAGCTGAATTGGGTCCAAACAGCTGTTGCTTTGCTTTGCGCACTCCTCGTCCACGCAACGAAAAGAGAATTTCAGTCTTCCCCTTTTTCAAATTCGGGGTCATGCCGAAACTAGTCAAAGTCTCCAACAACAGTGAGGTCGTAGCTCCGGCTTTGGTGATGAGTTCTCCAGGAGAGTTGGCTTTGATGCCTACACAGAGATCGTCCATCCAGACTGGGCCTGCGTAAGGAATTTGACTTCCAACTGTCTCAGAAACATCAAAAGGTTCAAACCTCTTCGCATCTGTGATATACTCCTGGAGGCCTTCATGACTCATCCGCTGCTGGAAGCATTTGATGACTCTGGCAAAAAGGTAACTGAAAATTACATCAGCAAAGCAGTCTCCAGGCCTGGAACCTACGGAGGTGTGGCAACAATCATCTTGTCCGTGGACTTGGAAATACGTGTCTGTATGCAGGGACTGCAGCACACGTTGCAGGTGTGGAGGCAGGTGTGCTTGGGCAATCGCACAAGGCTGTTGGAGATGCGCATGCAATTCATGAAGCGTCTCCGGTGGCATGGCGAGCTTTTGCACAATTTGTGCAAGTTGTTGATCTGTGTATTGGCCTCCGACAGCAAGAGGGCGGAGTACTCGGTAGAACGCTTCTGTGAGATCTACCATGAGCAGGGCAACTGACATGCCTTTGATTTGATGGCTTCTCAGGTATGCTCTGGCCTCATGCAGGCCCAGGGTGACGGGCACCTTCCTACGACCCCCAAGCTGTTGTGCACACAGGAATGTTTCGTAGAGCTGTGCTTGGTGCTGACGAACAGTTCTATGGAGAACCTTGCCCATATGTGAACTGATCAATAATGAGCGATACGAGGTGGGATCCGTAGTCAAGCCCTTCCCTTTGTAAGCTGGCACCAAGATGCCCCCTTTGTGGGACAACGATTCCTGTCCATGGACAACCAGCTTCATAAGGACACTATAGTACTGCTTGGCCAACGTGGTTGGGCAGGCAGCACAGAGCTCCGGCGGAATGAGATCCAGTCCCATGGCTTTCCCTCGTTTTACTCTTCTGAACGCAATTTCCAGATCCGTCAAGCTCGGCATGTCATCGGGACCAAGACACACCTGCTGCTGTTGGAAGGCATGTAGATTGGCTTGCCATGTAGCCACCAGCTCTGGCCAAGTCATGCGAACTCCTCCTTCCATCTGCCCAAAGAAGTTGATCCACTCGTTGCGAAGCTGGTCAGGACTCTGACACGACTTACCTTCTGTGGTTTGCAGCATCGGTAGCGTCGGCTTTTTGAGACTTTTGAGATTGGTGGATCCTACATGCTGCTTGACGAGCCTGAGAATTTCCATGGCAGAAGCTCCTTCAGGTAGATCCTGAAGATCGTGCTGGATGGCTGCTTTGCGCGCAGTCTTCAACTTCTGTTTCAGATTGCGAGCAAGAACATGCAATTGGACTCCCTGATGAAGTCTCCAACACGACAGGGCCACGGTGTAGCGGTGATATATGTCAGCATATCTATCACAGTCTTGCTCGCAGACCTGGGATTTCAAGCCAAACCATGCCGCACGCAACAATTCTGCACGAGCCCTACCAGAGATCTCCTTTCCAACTCGCCTACATTGAAGCTTCTGGGTTCTGAGGTCCCAGATATCTGCTGTGATGAAGCTCTTCTTGGCTTGGGATGAAGCCAGTGGACATGATTGCCGAAGACATGAAAGTAGATGCTGATTGTGCATGTCCACATGCGACTGAACATCTTGTGACCAGGCGGGGACAACATACTTACAAAGTTGAGTCTGCAAGGTCCCCCTACTGATAACTTCACGGTTAATGTTGCTTCCCCTGTTACGTTGTAATGGAATCTGTGACATTTCTTTCCAAGAAAGCTCAATCCCTGTGACTGCATGGTCCCAATGACTGTTGCCAAGATCAAACTCATCAATCACTCTGGAAAACATGCAGTCACGGAGTCGGTTCACAGGGACGCACACATGATCAATGCAGTGCTGTGTAAGACCATCAGGTGATGTCCAGGTAGCTTGTGGCCCTTGATGACAGGAAAATGTACCCGGAAGTGCGAGTCTCCATGTCTCAAGGAAATCACGAAAGAGCGGTGTGGACTTCGATGCTTGAGTGTTCCTAGGTCCTACATGAATCGCATCGGTGTGACCAGGTGTGGCATTTGCATCAATCAGGAGATAAATCTCCGCATCAGCCGCATGCTGTGTCAGAATTTCATGCATCTTGCACCACCATTCCCTTCTAGCGTTTTCCGGATGTCCACTGTGTGGAGCATGCGCAACAACAATCCATGCCGTCCACAACTCATGTGAAATTTTGGTGAGCAGTATACTGGAATCTGCATAGACAACCACAACATTCTGCTTGCTCAAATATCTGGGCCTGGCACCCACATTGGCAAAGGGCTGTCTGAGATTGATCCACAACTCTACTCCGTACTGCCCTCCTGAGCCACCTCCACCCAATCGCAGTACATCATCGCATTGTGAACAAATGGCGGTGGATCTAGATTCTTGAATGCCAAGAAAAAGCAAGTGCAAGGCTTTCATTTGATCACGTATGTATTGTAGTTTTCCACTGTAACCGTCTGGTCCTGTATGCAATGAATTAACATTCGCTGTGGCCAGACTGATACAGAATCGAACCAAACAGGAACGACAACGACTTGGTTCTGCTGTAGTGATGGTCGCGGGCAATGCTGGCGGCTTGACATCAAATGCAATTCCCGTGAAATCCGGCAGGCCCACATCTGGCGTGACCTGCGTCCACAAGTGCTTCAAAGCAGACTTCCAGACTTTCATATCCAGGGCCTGTCGTCTGTGGTAAAAACTGCAGTGTCGTTCACGCTTGGCCAACAAGTCGGCTAAGTCGTTCCAGGGATCATTGCAGTGTCCATGCACATGTTGGATGTTCAGACCATCCGCCAAGCTGCCCTCAAGGCATTGGAAAATCGCCCGGAGGTTCACAAAGGACTCATCAACTGTCGTTGCTCCGTTGTTGCCTTCTGCTTGGCATCCAGCTGTTTTGGAGTCCGTGCAAAATGTTGTAGGGATATTACAATTCTGCGCCAATCTCCATGCTCCACACCAAAACATGGCCTCCCTTTCCGCCGTCTCAGAGCCTACGCATTGTGACCCAATGTGATGATTTGCATCAATGTCATATAAGACTGGCTGTGCCGTCCATCCAATAACATTGACTTTTGAGCGAGTGCCATCAACATACTGCTCAGCTATCACCACAAACGCCCATGTATCTCCATTTCCTTCCTGTTCCACTTGGGCCGGTGGTCTCCTTCGGTGCTCCGGTTGGGAACTTCCGTCAGCATAGATGACAATACGATCAATGTGGTCCAGCACTTCACACTGCAGGAGCGCTTGGCGAACATGGTCCGGCAGGTCCAAGCCTGCAAAAGATCTGCACAGAATGCCAGTGGTTGATCTAAAGAAGGCTTGAATTTGAGGTTGCTCAACACCGATAGACCATGAACATGGTATCTCCTTCACTGTGACCTGTTTGGGAACAAAAATTTCACGGAGAGGACAAGCAATAGGCGTTCTGTCAGGCCAGGGTGTCGGTGTCTTGATGGGAGTCTGTGGTATGAGCGGTGTCTGGTTTCGAAATACTATAATTTGGCTGTGTGATGCAGGGGATTGAATCTGCAGAACAACTGCTCTATGATGACCTTGCCTGTACAACCATCTCATGTGATCAATTTCAGTTCTTGGTGCTGCCGTCACATCATGGTATGTGAAATGGAAAGGTCTGTCGGCATCATCAATATAGAAAATGTGCCATGAATTTGTTGGCGTCCAGAGATCCAAAGAGAGAAGAACGTCAATCTCATCAAGGAAGTGCCAGTCCTGTGAGTCGCCTGGTTGCATCCACTGCATTGCTTCTTGGATCACTTGTTCCTCACCAGCGTCTGGCAAGACTTCTATGAAGGTAGGCAGCATAGTCTTTTCATGAGCAACAATTCTGACAATTTTGCTTATCCCCTGCCTAGGTTCATTTGAAGGTGTGTCCCTACGTCCTGGATGAGTACTGCTGACATCTTGAACTTCGCTCCGCACCTGATCCAGCAGTTCATGATAACTCTTGATTGTAGTTTGCCTGAGGTCAATGCGGGTTTGAAGCAGGTTCATATGCGGCACAGGAGTTCGAGTCTCAGTGCCTGCTGACATGGGCTGTCTTTGTATACGGACATGGATGCTGCTGCCTGATCGACCAGGCCAGAACTGTCCTGGGAGCAATTCTCGGTTCTGGATCCATGCACGACAGCTAAGTGGCTGATTGTTCCATATACACGCTACATCATAGCCGCATGCTTGAACAACATGTTCCAATTGGATGTGTTCATGTGTGGTTGCCACAAATCGCATCAACTGTCCATCATTCAGGGCAGTCATGATAGAGTCTTCCACTGAGACAAGATTGGAGACCCATGTCTCTCTTGGCGCTTGTATGAGGATTACATGTGCCGCGATTCCTCGTTCCATGCGCGGCGGCGGTGGCAGAACAACTTCCATTTCAAGAGGGAAACGAGGATCAATGAGATCTCTCCAGCGTGCTCGAATGTTCTGTTCCCATGCTTGAAAGTGAGAGTCTAGTTGGACTGCACGATAATCAATGCTTGTTGGATACGCCTCTCTGTGGTCTACGAACCAAGTGAGAATTGTGGCAGATGCCGTCTCACGATGCCAGGAAGAGGTTTGTTGACTCCAACATGCATGCAAGTCTTGTATGAACTCAGGTTGTGCCCCAATGGGGGGTAGGCCTGGAAAAAATACCGGCGCATTACTGTTGAGCTGCGACTGTGAACAAGCTTGATCCTCAACATCCAGGGCAGTTTCTGTCTGTGGCTCCCTATCAGTCAATGTCCTTTGCATCAGGGACAAGGCATCAATACTCTGCGTGACATCATGCACTGAAAAAACTTCAGGAGAAGTTGCCCGCAGTTGCAAACTAAATCCCGATGGCAAAGGTTCAGGTATAGTGAGACTCAATTCTCTGGTGCCATATCGAAAGGTGCATTCACTCTGGTGGCAATAGGGCCAAAAGCCTAGAGCTTGTGCCGCAGTCTGAAAGCTGAGTGGATTGGGCACTGTAAAAGCTCCTTGCATGATGCCATTCTGTCTGGGCCCAATCAACAGGCCTGTGAGAATTCCTGCACTTCGGTCTGGTGGGCGTGCTTGTTCTAACAGGACATGGCATGCGACTTGACGACCCCTGGACTGTGACAATTGTGGAGTGACAATGTGTATGGATAATGGTACACTATTATCCAAATGGTCTCTCCATGCATGTCGAAAATCTTCGATCCAGGTGATAGCTTGACCTTCCAAACGTACTGGGCGAGGCTGGACACAGGACTGATAACTACTGTGATGGACAAACCAAGTCATGACATGCAGAAAAACAACACCCTGGTGATTTTCGTGAATGCCATGTGTGTCAAAAAATCCAGCTAGTTCATCAAACCATCTGAAATCTCCATCATGTCTGGGCAGCAACTCACGCATGGGTGCATGTGGCGGCAGCATCATAGGGATGTCAATTACATCATTGTTGGGACTGGGCTTGAGCTCCTGACCCGCCAAGGTCGGCTGGAGACTAGTCCGATGCTTTTGAATGCAAACCGCTGTCTGGACCAAGGAACTTTCATCCCCATCATCAACACTTTCGTCCGGCATGATTTTGATGTAGATTCCTAGACCATTGTGCACCTGAAAACTCATATCATCCGGATGAGGTGTCGGATGCACCCACGTCATGCGTCGATTGGAATACTTCGCAAAGAACGGAGCTGCTTCCATGAGGTCCTGTGGTGTGCAGCGTTTGGGCACTGCAATGGCAAATCTCACTATGACACTGCGTTCGTTTTCTGCCACGAATTCCAAAGCCAAAAGTGCAGATGACAGTAGAGTTGGTTTCTGCGTGATGATGACATGTGCTATGTGTTCCTCTATGTCGGCTCGCGGAACATGCGGCGCCACCATGTCAATCAAGACACTATCTTCTTTCACAATCTGATGTTTCCATGGGTACAAGACATCTTCTTCCCATTCATCTGGTTGGATGCCAAGTATGGCTATTCTCGGAGCATTGCATAAACGGAGACGTTCATGATCCAAATACCACGTGTATATGCTGAAGAAAGGCTCTGCTTGGTCTCCCACCGCGCACCTGTCAATATGCTGATTGACCAGGCTCTGTAGGTTCAACAACCAATCATGGGGTACAGCTTCTTCACTACTGCTGGCATTCAGCTCCTTTGCAATTTGGTCTGCAGAAATGGCATCGGTATGGGCTTGCATGGCATGAAAGCAGTCATCTTCTTCTTCCAGTGTGGCATTACCGGGTGAATCATGCTGCATATCATGGCGCACTACTTCAGCATCGTCTAGAAGGCTGGGTGAATAACCCTCAGGGACGGCGTTCTGTGGGTCACACAGTCCTTCGGCCTGAGTGGAGGCCGTCAGAGGCTCCTCTTGCGCAAACTGCTGATGCGGGACTGTAATTCTAAGATAGTGTCCATGCCCAAACGTACGTACTGCCAGATCATGTCGTGCCCATAACCTATGATCATGATGAACCAAACATCGGTCATCCAGGTTGGCGCATTGTTGGGCAACTTCACCTAAAATGAGGATATGTGGGCGGGCCATGTGCAGCACAACTTTTTTGACCTGTCTGGAAACTGTTGGCGTGCGTGGGTATGATCCGATTTCCGTGAAATGATGAATCTCAACATCTAACAACACTAGCTTGTCGCTTGATCCATCTGGGATATCATTGACCATTTGTACAATAATTGATGCCTCATTCTCATTCTCACCAACAGGCACAACCCTGATATGGTGAAGGCTAGTGATCTGCGCCACCGGAACCCCCAGACTCCGTGCCACATCCAAGAGCAAATTATCAAAATTTCCCCATCGAACTCTGGCTTGCACTGTAGGCTGATGCAGTCTATACAGTTTCGCTGTTTGCAGGTTTTCCGGGAAAGCTCTTGTCTGGTAGTCAGCAGGAGTACTATTTGACTCCATGGGATCAGCTTCTGATCCCTCTGGTTGATGAGATGCGGCAGCGTCTGCATCATGAGCAGAAGCCATGTCTTGATCACTGTCCTGTTCATGGAGGGTGACATCACTCGGATTGGTGTTGCGTGTGAGATAAATGGCTAGGGAATCACCTTGTGACATACGGTGCACTCGATCAAAGGTTTGGGGTATCTCAGTCCAGCCATGATATATATTGCATCTACGTCTCTGGCAGGTGTGATCAGCTTCAGCGGCATTGCGGATCATGATACCACTGATGTCTGCAGGAAACGATGCTGCAATTGAATAAAGCGGACCATCATTAGGAATCAATGGTGAAACCGTGGTCAAACCTACAAATCTCCCAACTTCGTCACCTGTGACAATGATCAAATCTGCTAAGCAATGCTGAAATCTCGGGTGTCGATGTGGTTCGGGTTGGACAACATAAATGTTGTGCGGTTCTTGTGCTGGAATTCGGTCTTGCCAGCTACTCAAGATTTCCCGATGCCAACGCTGCCACTCACTGTTCAGCTCAACCACCCTAGGAAACTTGCATTGCGGATGATGTTCATGATGGATATGCCACGTACGAACATGAACAATCATATCATTGTCATCAGTGAGTTCTCCCTCCATGAGTGCCAAATCTAATAGATGTCTGAGGAATGTAGGGACTTCAATGGGTTGCGCCGGTGCACCTTCTGCATGATGACCTTCATCTGCAACTGTGTCACCATCCAAACCTTCAACTCTTCCATGCAAGTCAGTGATTCTAAAATTTGTCACATGTGGACTGTTCAAGATACAGTCCTGCAATGATATGGTAAAGGGTTTTTTGGGGGAGCTCAACACGGCCACTTCGGACGGCGGAGCACAGCGCACCCTAACCCCCTCTTTGTTTTTGATCCATAATTGCCATGGCTTGTCGTCCCAATTCACCAATGTATGATGTGCAATCTGGGTCCGCACCATCATTGTTTCCTGGTCCGTTCCAAGGTACAATGTGATTTCAGGCAAAAACTGGAGATGAATCGTTTTGGTTTTTGCTGCCGGTGCAGGCGACACGGACTGTCGATTATTGCGCAGGCAACTCGTGAGGTTCTCATGATTATGTGGGCTGGTTACAAAGCATGGTAACTGTGAGAATGCATGATCATCAACTGTTTCAAATGCGATGATGTCATCTCTTTGCTGTTGCGCAGACAGAATGGCCATGAACGGACTCGTGAAATCACATTCATCAGTGATAGAGTGGATCCAAGGCAAAACTGGATTGTACTGCACTAGATTTGCGGTTTGCCCCCAGAAACTGCTTGCTGCACAGGTCGACTCATTGAAGCAATCCAACCCATAGGCATAGGCAGCACTGGCTGGGCCGCAATTGACACTGGCCTCATGCAGTCCATTCACCAAATGAACTGATCCTGCATGGCCCCCGATCACGATCCCAATGATCGCTCGCCAGCGTCTTTTGAGCGGGGACGTTTGGCATTGCGTCCCTCGTCCTCGCTGTCGGAAATCTCCTGCGTAGTTTCCGCTGGTTTTGTTCCATCTGGTTGCAAGCCCAGCGAGCTGGCGCAGGCATTGAGAACTCCCTGCAATGTAGACCGAAGTTTCTCTTCTTCTTGGTCTACAGGTTCCTCCAGTCCTGCTTCCTCCTGCTCCTCTTTGATCGCTTGCGTCTTGGCCAGCTTCAATGTAGATGGATCCACTGCTGCCTTTGCATTGACTTCGATGGCCTGCCTGGCCATAGCGATGTCCTGTCTTGCTTTGGCAGCAGACTCCTGTAGCACTGCTTGCTGCTTTCTGTAGCTTTCCAGCGATGTTTCCCATGCTTGTAGACCTTCTTTCAAATATTCCATCCATGCTGTACGGTGCTTTTTCCTGGCTTCCATGGCCTCCGACAAAGCTTTCTGCGCTTTGCTCAACGCCCTCGTATTTGCATGAATGTTGGTCGTGATGGTCTTGGCTAGGTCTTTCTCTGTCCGCTCGATGAGCGCTGTGACATCCTCCGGTGTTGTTTCTGCATCCGGGTAGGCCTTGCGCAAGGCTGTCACGAACTCTTGGTTCTGGGCATAGATTTGTGCCGAGGTGAATGGCACTGTGCTCGCTGAACTGGCAGCTCCTCCCGAATTGCCAGTGTTGCCAGTACCAGTGTCCACCACTTCGGTCTGTTTGCCTCCAAAGGGTTGCATGGCCTTTGGGACCGTCATTGCATCTTCTTTGTCTTTGTCTTTTCCTTTCTTTGTTCCTTTCCCCTTGCGGGCTCGGGGACTCGCAGGTCGACCAGAATACTGCTCCTGTCTTTTGCGACTTGCAGATCTGTTGCCACCACGATTGTCCCAATTCGACTGCTTGTGCCAGGACTGATCTTCCCATTTGGACCAGTCTGACCACTGTGTTCGTTGTGGACCCTTCGACTTCTGCCGTGGCTCCACCTCGTGTTTGATGCCTGTCGACCAGTGTGAGTGACACTGTGGACAGGTATTCATAATCTTCTTGTTGAGCCTGCTGCATCTGGAGCATCTCCAGGGATAGGCCTCCTCTGCCGTCGCCATTGCTAATTTGATTCTTCTCAAAAAAGCCACGTCTTTGGAGTGGTGTTGCACCAGTGTGTGATGGATCCTTTGCAGATCTGTGACAGTGCTCACCACCAAACCTTTCTTGATCAAATGCCAATGATGCCTCGCTTCTGCACGGCGTCTGCGTGCTCTCCGTCTCAAGGCGTTGGTAAATGATGGAATCTTGAATGAATTGAAATGCGATCACAAAGATTGTCAAAACCAGGATAAATGAACACATCCACCTGCGAATTGTCCACAAAGAAATAGCCTGTCCAGGAAAAATCAACTGGAATCAAGCAAATCCTATCAATGTGTATCACAAAATGAAATAACCGGTGTAGGCCACCGCAGAGCCAGTCAAAATTGTTGTTGAAGTCGGTGAAGGCCACCGCAGAACCCAGCAAAATTGACAAAATTAAAAAAGGGAGATTGTAAATAAACCGGTGTCAGGCCACCGCAGAACCAGTGTAAATATTGTAAATCCCAAATTGAGATTGCAAAGTGTTGCAGCCAGAGGTCCAGTCAAAGACAGCTAAGGCAAATCAAACAAATTGCAAAAAGCACCAACCAGAAATGAGCAATCACAGTCGAGGACAAGTCAAACTCGATCAATTGCCACCTGAAGTGCCAAATCACAGGGTTTTGAGGATGACCCTGAAACCAATTGAAGGCCTCTCGCACCAAACGAAAAGCCCGTGGGCGCCTGCTCAATGGCACAGGTCCCACTTAGATCGCGGTGAGCGTCGGGGGGCTGCTCGAGCCGCAACCTTTATATCTATACATATATATATATATATATGTGTGTGTGTATACATTGTGTGTGTGTGTACATTATGTACATTATTACTGTTACTGTATATGATAAATTATCATGAATCATAATGATGTCATAATGATGTCATAATGTATGCGATCTGTCTCAGCTGTTTCTCTCAGGCCCTGTCTGTCTCCTCCTGCATGGCCTCCATGGCCTGCAACGCTGGACCCAAGAAGTTGAATGTGGTGAAAACATGGAGATTTTATATGAAATATATATGAAATATATATGAACTTATCCTATAACTGGAGAGATTAACTGGAGTCAGTAGATAATTATGGTGAATTGTGATGAATATTCTTGAATTCTATGTGGATAGGAAAACGCTTTAGGACGGCTTTGGGCAAGTACAAACCCACCAATATTTATCGGTCATATTGGAATGTAGCAAGATCCAGCACCAGCCGATCTAGTCGTCGGTCATGGATTCAACAGTGTAACAGCTCTTCCAATGCCAAGTTGCTGCATGTGCAATGGTCAAACCTGATTCACCTCACTGATCTCACTGATCTCACTGCACACAAAGTCCCATACCGTCCCTGTAGATCCAACATGATCCAACGCTGGTATTGGTAACTGATGGTAACTGATGGTAACTGGTTAGGTCGCAGCATGTCGCAGCATCAAATGTGGCAGTCACCAGTGTCATCCAGTGTCACTACGTCTCTGAGGCCCAAGCTGATTCCAGTGAGGGTGTGCGCCTAGGAGGCAGAACCAATGAACCAATTGCTTGCACAGCTCGCCCAAAAACATCCGAATACATCCGACAACCCCCCGGGAACATGCCATGACTTGCTTGGTATCTTAATGCTTCTTGGTGCCGGGCCGTTGATGCTGCAGAGATACTTCGAAACACACCCCCTTCAGGCCTGCAGTGAAGCACCGCAGAATATCGGCAAAGCTGCTACACTTCTTAGCCAATTAGCTTCACTTGGCATCCAGATTGGTGACCCCAAGTTGGCTAAGGCCAACCAATTACCAGCTTCGCTGGTGGAACTTCATCACAGATAAACTACGCACATGGAAAAAGAGCTCCTGCCTGGATGTCGGTGTGGACATCTTGGGAGTTTCCACAGGGCTACTGGAAAGAGAAGGGCTCAATCTTGGGCTCAATCTTGGTGACTGATTTTGGGACACATCCGTAGATGAAGATGGTGACAACGGTGACATCTGCGGTCCCTTGTCAGCGGCCCTGTCCATCCTGTCCCCTTTGGGTCCCTTGTCGTGTCGGGGGGAGAGCCGCGGCGACGTGGCGCCGCCAGCAGTGCCCCCTGCGCCCGCTGCGCCATCCTTGGACCCTGCTGTGCGCGCGGAGACCGGCGAAATGCGCCGGCTCCGCCGACTCGACAGGGGCGAGGAGGGGCCAAACATGATGACATTCCAATCCAATGCCAAGCTAGGACTAACTGGAGCCAGCCATAGACACATAACTCACATAACACAGGCATCAAATGATGAAAACTGCTGGAACAACAACCAAAATACAACAGGAATACAATAGTTTTCAGGGTTCTCTGCAGTGATGTCATTTCGAACTCAAGACAGTTTCAAACTCATCAGCTGCGCACTCTGTTTTTTTGCGCCGATGCGACTGTGGGCTCCACTCAAGGATTAATTGGGACTGTGGCCCACCTTGGGTTAGCGAACCAAACAACAAAATCAACAAAGCCTTCACGCGCAGTCAAAACTATAATCATGAACATTGACTAACTATAGTCATGATATGTTCAATGGTCATTTCAGGAACCTAAATTGGAGGTACCTACCATATATAAGGCCTATGTAAGGCCTATGTAAGGGAATATCCCCACAAAATATAGCCTTATATGGTACAGTACCTCCATTTTAGG
>Ga0126342_10005834_pt1 | contig 21661 bp, 22 predicted proteins | sample Cyp1metagenome_FD_92528 | JGI IMG/M metagenome (GOLD analysis project Ga0126342, IMG submission 92528) | Coral microbial communities from Lord Howe Island, Old Settlement Bay, Australia - Cyphastrea 1 metagenome | ecosystem: Host-associated > Invertebrates > Cnidaria > Coral ... | reverse complement strand
GTACCACTGGGACAGGTCTACAATGCCCTAATTATCAGTCTAGACCTCTAGACCCTAGCCCCTCCAGGGGGGGGCCTTCTAGACCTTAAGTAGTTGAGGGTATTAAATATACATACTGTACATATATATCATCAAAAATGTGTTGATCATTCAACTCTCACGAGGTCCTTTATGAATTCGGTGCGGCTGCGCCTCCTCTGTCTTGATGCGCGACCAATCTGGAGTGGGCCTCAGTGTGATGAAAGGTGTTTGAAATCCCACAAGAACTTGCCATTTCTTGCTTGAACCATCCATCTTTGAGAAGGTATCCCTGTTGCTTGAAGCATACGCAGGCTTGGCGGGAAAAATCATGTTGTTACTCAAAAACCACCACGTTGCCTCTTACATTACAGACGTTGGTCATCCAAATGTCTGTCAGAACAACTACTTTTTGCACCTGACCTCTTCTCATTTGGACACCAGTACCGAAAAGATGCATCTCAAACCATACAAGTTTTCGATGCATAACATATTTTGGTACAGATTGTACTCACATCATTTGAGCAGGGACCAAAACTATAGGGTCACAAAGGCGGTCATGAGCAAAAGTTATCGTTTTAGGTAGTTCGCTATATCGCTTTACATGGTTTTGTATAGCGTGTCAAGCAACGGCTATTGATTTGGAGATCCATTTCCATTCATCTCCACATCGACAATAGGGGGCACTTCATGGTCAGCAGTCTGCTGTCCACTGTTCTTCTTCAAAGTGCGGAAGGAATTTCCCTCAGAAAATGTTGTTTTTTGCACTGTTGCGTGACCTGCTTCTGCAGATTTTGTCCAAAGTTATATTCAATGGTAGGTTTCAAGGTCAGGCTGGACCACCCCAAGTAAATGTTTCAAGACATTGACGCAAAATTGAAGTGCGCCACTCCAGGGATGGATTGGGTCTCTGGCTGCCCGGGCCCCTTTTGGCAATTTTTGGTTATCGCTACGTTGTGAATTTGGTTATCGATAATTTCATCTGGCAAAACCAGGAAGCACATGAAAGATTGTTTCTCAAGCACAGTCCCTGCTTTCCAGAGCCTGTGTCGTAACAAGCTTTGGCAGCAAGTTCTGTGGTCAGAAGTGCGTACTCTAGGCCTTTTGGGAGCACGTCTAGGCCTTTCGGGAGCCCCTGGATTCACATCCGACGAATACTAAAACAATGCATAGGAGGTTGCTATACAATCCCAAATGGCTTCGCAAAAACAACAACACCTTTCAACTTCACCATCAAATCACGTTGTGGCTTTAAGTAGTTCACCATATCGCTTTCCATTGTTTGCGACACATTTTCAACCACAGGACCTCTCATGTAGAGGTTTCTGCATGAACCTTTTAGGTCTTTGACCATTTGATCCACATATAACACGTTTTGTTTCAATGAATGATATACATGTTATTACATGTTGATAAATCATATGTCATGAGCAATGGAGAACATATGATATCAATAATGAACGATAAATATTGATAACATCAATATGGATTACTTACCCTCTGGTAATTTAACATAGCTATGGAAAATCACCATTGATTTCGTGAATTGTCCCATTAAAAATGGGCCATTTTCCATAGTTATGTAAACGTTTACCAGAGGGTATGTGATTCAGCAGTTGATAACATCAATCCACGCGCATCCCGCCTCGGCAACTAGCGCGACTGGTAGGGCGACCCCGTGGACTGCAGGGTGCCTATCGGATCGCGTCAAACGCGGCGGCTAAAAATGCCCGGAGTAAATGGGAACTTTAACGGGACATAACGGGACAATCAGATGATAAATAAGTCTCTGTACGGAACTTACTGGAACATTAAGCTTACTGTTTAGATAGATATATATATATATATATAACTACAAATATACTAAATAAATCTTCATCTAAATATATCTAAATAATTGATTATAAATACGACATTTTCCAGTAAACCATGTTTGATTCTCCGAGGCTAAGCAACAACTTGATCTTCCAGTTTTCCCAGCGGGCTCCTTGGATTTTCGCCAACTGTGCTTGGTGGTTTCATTCCAGAAATACAGGTCAAGGGGGGTCCTATCCAATCTATCAATCTATAGTATTCTATAGTACATATTCTATAGTCGCTATGAACAAGGCGACCTGACATATGGAGGTTTCCTGAAATGGGGGTACCCCCAAATCATCCATCTTAATCGGATTATGGCTCAAATTTTCCAATTTCCAAACTTGGTTGGTCTGCCAAACCAAATATGACCAATTTTGAGGGTCCATTGGTTGCTACCATGTTTGGGCTGCCCTGTATCGTCATCTAAACCCAAAAAAACAACCTTCAAAACTACTACAACCAACAGTCATAGATCCCCAAATCTTCAAAACTGATCAAACTCGAAAATACTTGAGATTACCTATATGCCTATATGCATAAATCAAGGATCATCAAGGTTATCATGTGGTAAACCCAACGTGGTCCCCAAGGGCGCCTGGCACCCAGCGCCCCGTCCCCGTGGCCAGCGTGGCCACCGGCTCTGGGCTCGGCGCCGGCAGTGCCGGCAGGTCCCGAGACTCCAGCTCTGGTCCTACGGGTGTTGAGGCCTTCCCAGAGATGTTAGATTCTGTTAGGTGATGTTAGATGGATTTATATGGTATATATATATATATATATATTATATGGTATATATATTATATGGTATATATATATGGTGTGTATATATATATATATATATGGTATTGCATGTTGATGTGATGCTCTGTGAAAATCACTCATTTTCTGTTGTGTTATGTTCAGATTTGAAATGAATATGTTGGTGCGATATGGACACTTTTGGGAATTGCTGACTGTTTGTGTTTGAATGCGGATTTTTTTAATAGGAATATGTTTGGGATCTAATGGGATATGCTTGATGTGTTCGATGTGAATGGATGTGAATGCGATATGTAAATAATGGGATTTAAAGATGACCCAAATCTGCAGTTTTTGTTGGCAAATTTGGATCCCAGCTTCTGCGCCGTCCTCGGGCCCTGCCCCAGCGTATCAAGCCACTCTCGCATGCGCGGCTTGCCGCCTGTGAGGCGTCGAAAGCTGGTGGCCCAGCCAGCCATTGGAGGCTAAACATTTGTCATTGGGTAATCATGGTTTGATATGGTGAACAAGGTGAATAATTATAGAGAATAATGCTTAATACATCTTAATACTGCATAATATTGGATAATAATAGCATATAATGGTTTAATGATGGTTGATAATGGAAAAATAATCAACAATAATGGATGAATAATGGATGAATCATGGTCATTGAACTGGATTTCACCATCTAAAATGGGGATATGTCATTGGAATCTGCTGGGTTTAATTTATTTCCCAAGAAGATTGGAATAGACTCCAGCTATCTGTTACAGTGTGCGAACTGGCAAAAAGATGGCCCATTTAGTTCGGTGATTTGCCGTTCCTATAGCTGGGTGAGGTGTTGAGAATAAGCTGCTGACCAAACGAAAACTTAAAGGACTTTAAGTATCGTTGCGGTCATGGGATGATTCAAGATTGGATGATTATTACATGTTGTTACATACCAGAATCAAACAGGGGGTTGTGTGAACATAGTATATATCATTATATATATACACATATATAGATACATATATATATATTATAATTATATATATAGCATTATATAGCCATGTATAGTCCCAGATCCACGAGTTACTGTAATGTATCATTCTTCCTGTTCAAATGGTCATCAAAATGACCTTTGATGACCAATGGTGCTTCAATCCTCGATTCCCAGCTTGAGGTCCAAAAATGCCGCCTCGGTGTTCACATTGAACTCCTTTCGCAAGTCACCCAGGTCGTTTAACCTCGCCGACTTCCACCAGAGATTTACCAAGGAACTTGCCGTGAATCAAATCATGGACATTGGATGACCTAGGCATTTACCACCCAAAACGGGGATTTTTTTACTCAGAGTACCACGGAGAACAATGGGATTCAACCAAGAAACATTGGGATTTTGTGATGATTTTTCGATTCAACCACCTCAAATACCAATTTTATCATAGAAATTCCTGCTGCATCCCCACCCCATGTCACCCCCCGGGACTCTGGCAGTGAACTCAGGAGCTGCTCAGACTCCTTCCTCCTCGCACTTGACATTGAAAACATGGCGAGAATGTTTCATACTGAAAGCACTTGATAGCACCATTGAAACCAACCTTGATCAGGCTGTTCAATTATGTATATCATAGGTTGACTGTTCACCACTATTTACAAACCCGACAATTTTTGTTATATTATATGTCTGTCTGAACATATGGTTGATCATCATGTTCCCTTATTCAAAATAGCCATTTAAGGGTTGTATACTCCAGGCAGGCACACCCGCAGCCAATGAAATCAGAAATTGCTCGTCCTTTTGGTCTCCCCCATGCGCAAGGAAGACTCCGCCTCGGCGATGCGACGATTTTTCTTTTTGACAAATTCCACGTTTCTGAGACGAAAAACGGTCCACGCTTCGGAGACTCACACAGTACCACTGAAAATTACGAACAAATATATATATATATATATATACACATAATATAATATGATATAATATATATATATGTACATATAGCAGTATATATATGTACATAATATATGCATATATAGAATTATCATGATAATACAAACGTCCTCCAAAATCTGTGGATTTTGAATTAGAATTTCAATACATGTGAGCCTTGCCCTCAGATTGTCTCTCACGTCTACTTGGCCATGGTTCACACTTATTGATGCACAAATGGTTGGTTTACCAGAGTACTATATGACTAGTTTGAGGGTCTCCAACCAAAACCACAAAAACAAGTTAAGCAAAACCAAACAAATAGCCATTCATGGTCACAAAAACGATATGACCAGCACCATCATTTCAATGGGTCCATTGGCACAGAGTGCCCTGCTTCCACCCGTGAGCAAAGGGTCTCAAAGCGACTCTCCCACCTGCGCTGAGAAAAAGGGTTTCCAAAAAAGACGTGGACATTTTATTGGAGTTTGATGAGATTTGAAATGATACAGAAATTGGTGTTCACTGTTTTCACGACTAAAAACACACAAAATAAGCGTTTGACATTGATGAAATGCTGATTGGTGGTAGGGCGATACCCCAAATGACAAAATGAGTCCTTAATACTCTTGTCATTGCTGGATCATCAAAACGTTCACGCGTAATTGTTCAAGTATATAGACATGATATAAACCATCAGCTACGAGTAAGTGGTGTCGACCAGCCCATATTTAGGGAGGCAAAGAACACAACTCATCACCATAAGTGGCTTCATGGGCCTTCTACGACCCCAAACCTGCGAATCACGGTGGCAATTCTGCTATCTCTGATAGAAACAACAGTTTCTCAACATAAAAAAAAACTAAAGATTGAACTCAACAGAGGATTAATGTACAGTAAGTAAAACAGTAATAAACCACCCCATTGTTTATGCTTCATATCACCCATTTATGGTGATTTCGGGGATGGTTTATGGCATTGTTTTAACCACATTGGGGGCCTTTAACCGCGATGCGAGGCTCAACCCTGCCCTGCCATGCCTAGCAAAGACCTGCTGCACTTCAGCTGTCTGCGCCTTCAACTGCTCCTGGGCGGTTTGCACAGGGCCAAGCATTGGTGCCATTGCACCCGTTTAGGAAATCATTACTGTAAATGTAAGCGCCAACTCTACTTTCAGAAATCAACAAATAACAAATATCTAATAGCATTAGTAATAACATATAATGTTTCTAACATCTATTTCAAAAGTCATGTTTCTAGCATCTTTAAAGTATATCTGTTTAATGTTTCTAACATCTATTTCTAACATCTATTTCTAACATCTATATAAAAAGGCCTTTAAAGTCATTTAACAGAAGTTATCCCCTTCCTTGCGCCACCGCTGCGTGACACTCCTTGGCTTGCGCTGCCAACTCTTCAGTCTGGTGAAGCGTCAGGCGATCTTCGTGGAGTCGTTGAACCTGCCAGGAATTCATGGGGACTTTCCATAGGGGTACCCCAAAATGGAAGGGTTTAATATGGAAAAAAAAAACAATGAACAACCTATGAAAATTGATGATAATAGGAAAACAACTATGAAAATGGATGATTGTAATGGAACCATCTATTAAACTGATTCAAAATGGATGATAAAAAAGGGTAGCTTTATGACTTAGGAACCTCCATATGATCACCCGCAAAATGAGACTTCCACCAAAAAAAACAAGGAATGCAACAGCTATACATATGTAGACCCACTAAGACATGCGGATAAATCTTCATTTCACAGGAGGTTAGGTAAGTATGGGTCAAAATTAGGTACCCCAATAATTGGATGGTTAATATTAAACTAGACTAACAGCTGTGGTCCCCTAGGTCTTCCATTTTGACCCACATCGGTAAACCTTGGGTGTTCGACGTTGTTTGGGTATAGTTTTTGAGCCGTTTTTTGGTGATCACTCCACCAGGATCACTCAGGATCACTCCAGAGTTGGCAAATGCCAAGGGCAACTGCAACTTACCCTTTTCTCAAGAAATACCCTCTGGTAAACTAACATAGCTATGGAAAATCACCATTTTTAATGGGAAAATCCACTATTTCTATGGCCATTTTCAATAGCTATGTTAAATTACTAGAGGGTATGTGTTTTTTCCTGCGTATTTCAAGGTAATTTGCTATGTCCTGCACCTGTAGTGCAGGTACTCTATTACCATAACTGTCTGGCTGTGCTTTTATGACAGGATGAGTAACATCCAATAAAAGAGTTAAGAATGTTGATAAAACTTGACAGAAAAAAACTATGGCACCACAACATGGGACTAGGAAGTAGCAGCTCCCAGCATGCATTTGTATTGAAAGGGGTCCTCCCTTCTCCATCCCTTTCATCAACATTCACTCCTGTTCTTAGTTCTTTGATCTATATACCGTATAAACAGTTTCATGTGTAGTTTGTGCTTTAGTGGGAGAATATATAGTTTTAACCAGTATGCAAGCGCGTTGTCACAAGTGTGCAGTATATGTACAGTAGAAATGGCAGCTTCAAACAAAACTTATATTATGTCAGTATAAGTTCATCATGGTATGGTAACCAAAAGGACACAAGACCATGTGCAAGAAACACCTAAGCAACCTGACAAAACAATTGTATCTATAGAATGGCTGTCTTCCTTGTGGATTGATGCAGCAAATCACAATGAAGTATGCAACAAATATTGCAATGACTTGGGCAGGGACAGTAACTTGGAATTTGTACTGCCATTTGCTATAAGAGTTCCACTGGAACTGTCGTGTCAACCCAAAGGCGACCTGGTACTGCAATCTCAAAGACCACCAGTGCAAATATTGTGCTATATATATATACGTACCAATAAATATATATATATATATGGATACAATGAATATCTTGTCTTTCGTTTTTGGGAAAAGAACTTTGGCACGCGTATACCAAGACCATCTATCAAAACCAATGGAGCTACAGAAAACAAGCAGTCAAAAATAGAGTTAAGGATGAAAACACCAAAACAGTACATTTCATCTCCCAAGAACTTTAATCTTTCATATGATCAAAGATGTAGAACAAACAACACATATTCAAACAAAAACAAAAACCACGTATTTTTGGGGACCTGCTGGCGTTACACTCTCTAATATTAATGGGTCTAACTCTGGTAGCAACCTCCATAAGTTGGGATATAAATTAATTAAGTAATCCCTACGACAATGGTTAAGGATGTAACCTATGGAACAATTACTGGAACGCACCCCCACTAGTCATTTAACATATGGAACATCACCATGTTTAACAGGTAATGCATCAGAGATGAAGCGTTCTCGCTACGTTAAATTGCCAGAGGAGATGTCATTTTGACCTCATCCCATGACAGGTTCACCGGGTCCCAGGTCCCCGAGGTACAGGTCGCCTCCTCTTGAAGCTTCTCCAAAGCACCGTCCCTTTCACCTGGCGCATGCTTCGAGATTTGCCGGTGAACAGATTGCGAACTGGTGACGACCAGTTAAGAGATGATCAAAATCATGATGCCATGGAAAACAATAATTTAGTGATTTTCAATACGTAAAAAATATCAGTAAAGTACCAGAGGGTAAATGAACCCAATCATCAGAGTTGTGGTTTGAATTTTGAAAAACGCCAAATAATTAGTCAGACGATCTGACAGGTGTCAATTTCCGCAAAGCAATATCTATTTGCGGATTGCAATCTGTGGCTTCAAGTACCATCCCAGCTATGTGGGACAAAAACATATCTAGAAATGGGTGGTCAAAATTAGGTACCCCAATCATTGGATGGTTCATACTAAAGATAGACTAAGCATGACTAAGCCATCTGTGGCCATAACCTGGATATACCTTGGGCGGTCCTGCTGGGGTTGTCACCTCCGCTTGCGATGACCACGGCGTTATGCGCAGAAGTCAGCTCCTTGGCTCCACTTATTTGACCAGATATTTTCCTATGAAATATGAAGGTTTCCGGTACATGTCTCCCTTGATTAAGTTAAACCAATCCAATGAGTGTGGATTCTAAATTCTATAGTAATATCCTTGAATCAGAAACGAAATTGTACCACAAATTGTAAACCCTTACATTGAATCATAGTTTCAAAGCCATAATTCGAAAATGTTGAAAAGTTCAAACAACACTTTCACCATGTCCATCCAAAATTTCATTAACCATGTCCATTCCGCTGGTTCATCAAAAGTTCAGGTCCCAAAGCCACCAGAGCTGCACCCTTTCCCATGGCTCCTTCACCTTCTCAGACAGGGTCACCATGCGATCCTCCAGCGATGACAAGTGGCTGGCAGCCATCTCCCACCATCCTCCAAGTGAAAGTGGAATTTGAGCGGCTCGGCGTGGTGGGGATCTGGGATATACTGTACATATGAGCTCACATGTATGTGTAAATATGTGTGTATGTATATATATATATATATGACATAAATTACATAAAGGGGGTGTATAATATATATATATATATACGTATTTAGGGGATACTGTATATATATGATATATATATATATGGGATAGATCCATCCATGTGGGGAGCACTGGACTCCCGCACAGCATCTGCCGTTTTCAGCGAGTGGAGTCGTAACATCAGCGAGTACCAGTTGAATAAATGATGTTACACTAGTTCATGATTATGACGTTTAAATTGTTATGCTAGTCAATCTAATTAAAGTAATAATGTATAGTTATATATATATATATATATACGTATATATATATATACGTATATATATATATATGTATATATATATATACGTATATATATATACACTATATACGTATATATATATATACATATATAGAATTAAATAGAATTATATAGAATTATATTCATATAAAATGAAATAAATCATTGATATGATATATCTACTGATTATCGGATGTTTTCTGCGTGCACCCATTGGCCATGCTGCCATAACTTCCCATTGCCATCGATCGAACCTGCTCCTGAAATGTCGGACACGGCGGCATCTGCTTTGGCCTTGGTCATGGTCATCCCCAAGCCCGGGTGGAGAGCGACCGTGCCCCGTGAAACACGGGAAAAGCCGTGGTGCCCCGTTGAAAAAACTGGGAAAACTTTCAAGTTGTTCAAGGTTTATGGAGACTATAACGGAGACTATAACCTACTAATCTACTATAACAAAAAAACAGACTGCTTTTCCCAAGTCACCATTCATAGCCGTTGGTAATCAAACATAACATAGCTACGACGTAGATGGCCCATTTGTAGATAATCTAATGATCTACAGCAACTATAAAACATATTAAAGCATGATTATTTTCCAGTTTTTCCATAGCTATTTTACATTACTAGAGGGTATACCCGTCCCCTTTCAAACAGTAGTAAAACCCTTTCAAAATCATCAACCCCACATTCATCCCAACAGTCATGGGATGGGGAGCCATCAGCAACCATCCGGCATCAACACACAAGGAGTACGCTAATCTGATGGAATTGAGACCATGATATACAAATTATATCTAATTATGACGGCAAATTGCGGAACCAATCGCTCCTAAAGTTTCAAGTTGTAAACAAAAGACCAATATTTCTAGATGAATTTTCCCCACAAACTATTGATAACTCTCACAACACCTGTTCCGACACCTGTTCCGACTTTGGCCGATTGAGACAACGACTGGAAGACTGATGTTCTGCAGAAACCTCTCCAACCTGCCAGGAACTAGTCAAATCCGTTGGTCAACTCTCCATCTTTGGTTCATCAATTCCCCCCTTCGAATCACCACGTTTAGTTCATTGAATCATCTTAAACCATCTTAACCGAAGCCGCTTCCCCCACTCTCATTTTTCGCTTCAAGACGCGAAAGGCGAAAAAGCTTCAGATTTGCATCTGATCTGCTCAGAGGCAGAGTACTGCGAATCATAGGGTGAATATGGAACCAGCCCCTCTTTTCTTGGCAAAGTGTCTTCTTGATACCAAATCTATCCAAATCTAGATCCAAGACCTTTCAAGCAACATGTTCCTGGCAAATTCCAAGCATCAACATGTGCCTTTTACATAGCTGGTCTGACAACGAACATGCTGGATGAGAGGTGACGAAACCTGTCCTTCATGGGTCTGGCTGTCATGGCATTCACGGGGCTGTTCCCATCTATGTCTTTTCTCAAAGCTGCTGAAGTGCCGACAAGGTCTGTCCATGTCTATCCACCAATGCAGTTAGGGCACTTTGGACACCAGATCGCTTTGGTGGGTTTAATCCAGGTGGAGGTCTCGTCGAATCAGCTTTTCTGCTTGGTGATTTTCAATCATGTTTTGTCACACAAAGAGCATTAAACCTGACCCATGAAATCACTCCTCGTAAGCAAACACCTTTTCAAACCACCAGCCAGTTGTGAACGGTTTGGATGTAATGATCTTCAAAATCAATTCGCCGAAAGCATGACAAGATTAGTTGATGTAAAATCTATCTAGCTCCGCAAGTCTCTCCATAAAGAGTCTTGCTGTTCCTTGACCTCTGGTTACACATTGTCACACCATGTGAGCACTGGCCCAAACGAAGCCATTTATTGGTTGGGAGGGACCTTAATCGTCCAAGACAAACAACAAAAAACAACTGTCGAATGGCAGCCACTATACTGATCACAAAAACTGATAGTTCATTGGGCAGATGCTCATCCCTCCTTCCCCATAAACAAAGATGGCAATCATGCTCAATGGGAAAATCAATTTTGGGTGTGACTGGAAATAGAGAACTGTATCCCATTCCAAGCACTGGTTAATCAACATTTGAATCATCATTTTCCCAGTCAACACTGGCCATTTGGAGGGTCTACCGGTGTAGCGTTCTACCCAGTTCTACCCTTTCCATGGGCCGAGCGAATGACAACTTGAAGGGGACTTGAATAATTGAAGGGTACGGTATACCCTACTCATCCCCTTTTCAATGATTATAATTATAATCCCTTCCTTGATCCCTTGTTACTAAACCTACGCCAAATCATAACAAACTAGGGTCCCTTCCCTATGTTTGTGTATTTTTTCTTGTTGTTTATGGTGTTTAATATAGACTATAGAAATATGATGGAAGATAGATATACATCCTGCAATTCCGGGCCTAGCGCTTTCTCTTTTTTTGGCTATCCAGGTGTGTCACCGAGCCTCCCACAGCCTACCAGTAGCGCGTCAGCAGGAACTCTTCCCTCTTTGGGGCCGCCGCCATCATCGACAGGAAGAGTTCCAGGGCGCTGAAGATCGGAACCACCTGGGCACCAAGCCCAAGGAGACGGCAACGGAACCATGGCGGCCCAGGGACCCTAGTCATGGGAAACGGAGGTTTCCATAGTCATGGGGGTCACCCAATAGCTGGTATGGTTTATTTCATGGAACATCCGGAAATAGGAAAATCTGAAAATGCGAAATGGATGAGAAAGGGGGGTATCCCTATTTTAGGAAACCCTCAAATCACTATAATCCAACCTTCTTTATCCTCTTTCACCGTCGGAACTTCTGCCTGATCTGCTCGGTTCACAAACTTCGGCGCCTGGCGAAGGCTGACCCAGCGACTTCTATCTGGCAAAAAAAACATGTTTTAGCATGTTTTAGCTGGTGAATGGACATTTTACCATAGCTGCCATAGGAAACGATTGAAGGACTAGTTAGTATCTAAAAATGGTCGACACAGTTATGTACTATATTTGGATTGTTGACCCTTGGAACAAAACCAATGCTATGGCAGGATGCAACTACCAACCAAGACAGTAAATTCACAACCTGAATGCTCAGTCAGGTTTCTTCACCAAACGATCCCTCTGAAGGGTCACTACTCATGTCTGGTTTCAACAGTTTTAACCCAATTTCAGGGCCCATATCCATAGGAGAGGTTTAGAAACTTCCAGCACTTGCTAAATGGACCAGGGTTTCCAATTTTCCAACATTTCTGGCAGGCACGAGTTAGCTGAACAATTGATGAATTTGCGTTGACGCTGGAAACTACAAAATTGTTCACGGGTCCTGTCACATATCAGTTTAAGCCATACATAAAGACATGTTTCCAAGTTGCAAACAGTAGAGAATCCCAAGGTGTGGGGCACCTCTGGACATATCAACATGAAAATGGCGCCATTTTAACATGCTTTCAGAACAGCCATGCCACAACTTCACCAACACCCAGCCGCCTCGATCATGAAACGTTCCGGCCCACCCGACCTGTCACAGGATCGAAGCAGGCAGTCGCTGCACCGAGACGATCGCCAAATGATACCCGAAATGATAGGGTCAACATAGACTAGACCCTGAAAAGCACCAATTTTTAGTGGAAAATAGTGGAAACTCATCTTCCAAGCCCTGAGAGAGTCTATGTTAATTTACACCAGGGTTGATGATTATGGTGATTGGCCAATTTAATTGCCACATTACCCACCGGGAATCAATTGGGCACTGCGACAATTCTGGTGTTCGAAAAACTCACTGGACAATGGTAGCAGTTAGCGATGCACGGCATAGAAACACAGGTGAGCAATGAAGCAAAACCATGCAAAAGCCGAAAAACCGCAATGTATTGCCATGCTAAATTTCATCACAACGTCCCCACCAAACAGGCAGTAGATTGCCGAGAAACAAATCTGATAGTCTTTCCCAATCGAAGGTCTCAGTCAAAGTTTCCACATCTCCTGCCACAATGAAGAGATTCTCTGGATCCTCAGCAAGAACTGACGATTTTCGGACCGGAAGATTCCACCTGCTCAAAAAGTGGATTTAGATGGATTTATACTATTTTATATTAACATGATGGTACATGATGGTACATGATGGATAATTTATATTAACTTTCAGACACTTAATTAATCTTAATTATAGGTACCAGTACATGATGGTACATGTTCCATGTCTGGATGGTGAGGTTTTGTTTCACTCCCAAACGTTGTGACTGTTTTTCTCATCTAAAATGTTCACTTCTTCGACGCTGATGTCATGGTTGCACACGAGTTGTAGCAAACATCATCAATTTCAAACAATTACACCCTACAGCACCCCAACAATAGAATGACAAACAGAGCAGTTCCACATCTGGAAACTACGAGTAACAATCAGTATTTACACCATCCTGCCAAAATTTCATGGCCTATCAGGCCTAAATTGGCGTCACCTGAGTTCCCCTGCTGCCAGGTAAGGCGACAGCAACGAAACATACTCTTGGGCCTGGCACCATGGTGCAGTGAAGCTTCAAATCTAAGGGCCAAACGATGTGTACATGTGTAAAATATATAATTACATATGTATGTTTGTATATATGTATGTATGTATGTATGTATGTATGTATGTATGGATGTATGTATGTATGTATGTATGTGTGTATGTATGTATGTATGGATGTATGTATGTGTGTATGTGTGTATGTATGTATGTCTGTCTGTATGTATGTATGTATGTATGGATGTATGTATGTATGTGTGTATGTATGTATGTATGGATGTATGTATGTGTGTATGTGTGTATGTATGTATGTATGTCTGTATGTATGTATGTATGTATGGGTGTATGTATGTATGTATGTATGTATGGATGTATGTATGTGTGTATGTGTGTATGTGTGTATGTATGTATGTATGTATGTATGTATGGATGTATGGATGTATGGATGTATGGATGTATGGATGTATGTATGTATGTATGTATGTGTGTATGTATGTATGTATGGATGTATGTATGTATGTATGTATGTATGTATGTGTGTATGTGTGTATGTATGTATGTCTGTATGTCTGTATGTCTGTATGTATGTATGTATGGATGTATGTATGTATGTATGTATGTATGTATGGATGTATGTATGTGTGTATGTGTGTATGTATGTATGTATGTCTGTATGTATGTATGTATGTGTGTATGTATGTATGTATGTATGTGTGTATGTATGTATGTATGTATGTATGTGTGTATGTATGTATGTATGTCTGTATGTATGTATGTATGTATGTGTGTATGTGTGTATGTGTGTATGTATGTATGTATGTGTGTGTATGTATGTATGTATGTATGTATGTATGTGTGTATGTCTGTATGTATGTATGTATGTATGTATGTATGTATGTATGTGTGTGTGTATGTATGTATGTATGTATGTATGTATGTATATATGTAGGTAGGTAGGTAGGTAGGTAGGTAGGTAGGTAGGTAGGTATGTATATATATATACATACATATGTGTAGATATTTTGAAACACAAAGTTGTTGTTTTTCAGTTTGAACAAGTCTGACACATATACACTAGACAAATTTTCATAAGATGATAAACATGATATGCATGTGACACACACACACACGCACAGAAGTGCCTTCTCTGTCATGAGACCACCCACCAGGATGGGAACCAAGGTGAATTTCTGGTCCTGCCGAGCTGGCAATGAGCTGGTTTATGTTGTCTGCCCCTTGGGTGGTTGGGTGGATTTTCAGATGTAACTGGCACTCTGGTAATCTAACAGTTTGCGATGGTAAGTTGACCATGTATAGTTGGTTTGCCCATAAGAGCATGCTGATTTTCCATAGCAAACTGTCAGTTTACTAGAGGCTACAACAACAGGCCCGGATGGTCAGCTTGTGAATCATCACGTGGTCAATCTCAGCGGCTTATTCCCCCAGTGAGGCCTTCACAGTTAGAAAAAAAAACACTGACTTTTTGTTGTGAACGGCTCTTGAAGTTTGACTCTTTATGAGAGGTACAAATGAGTCCTGCAAAACTTTAGCAGATCCAATGTATCTCGATCAGCTCTCAGATTCCCCAAATCCACCAGGTTGTTGGATTAACAATCGCCTTCTTCCCAGCATTGATTCAAGGGAAAATCTACATCCCATAGTAGTCAGGGAAACCCCACGTGATTGGCGCATAACCGATAGAAACAACATCAAAGAATGATCAAACAAATCAGCGAGACTCAGTGAACATGTGGGGGTGTCCAATTTATGGGAGTACTACAATTTGTGGATGCTTTATTTCATGGAAAAAACACACAAGAAATGGATAATTTGGGGGTTCCCCCATGACTTGGGAAACCCCCTAGGGGATGATGACCGCCCGTCCTGCGCCACGCAGCTGCGAACGAAGGGCAACAGAGCCTCGATGGAGCGTTCGCGCTGGTCCTGGCTGACACATTGAATGCGCCACCGTTAAAAAGATTTGATAAGCATTCAACACAGCAGTTGGATGCATATGTAGATGTATGTACAATATATATATATATATTGAATGCTTAAGCATGTATGATCATATTATATGATATATATATATATATACATATGTATATGGTCCCGACCCCTGTCTCCATCCCTCCCACCCCATGCCCCTAGCATCCGATCCCCAACCGATCCCAAACAACGCTTGTTGTACTGATCTTGTCTTGCTTGTTGTACTTGCTATACTGGATCCGTAGCTGACAAAGGTAACAAATACCAGACTATCTTACATACTATCTGCAAATTTTAGTCTATTGCATGCTTATATACAGCCTATACCTGTGATATACCACATATACAACCTATATAACCCAATATATACACCTAATTATTATATTACCCATTGTGTGCCTATATACAACCTACATATGTATATATATATATATATATACATATGTATATATATACAGATACATACATACATATTATATATGTATATAAATATATATATATATATGTAGCTCATATAGACCTATATACCCAACACTATATACCTAACATATACCTAACATATTACCTGTTGCATGCCTATACGCAGTCCATATATTTTAATAAAGTGCCCCTGTATACCTAATTATATTTCATTATCTGATATATGTTTTCTATAAACCCAAGTACATAGCAAATATATTCCCCAATGCATGCCTACATACTTATATACCTATATCTATATTATAAAAACAACTCCCAAGACTATATACGAAATATCAGTTGACTACCAATTTGCGTAACTACACCCCAACTAATATCTGTTGGTGGATCAAAGTGTGCTTGCACATCGCGTCGATCCAACAATGCAACCTGCAATATGGCAGTGAACTGCACGCGCATGCCCCGAAACATTCTGAAACCAAACTGTTGGCTGTATCCCGTGAATGTTAATAAAACCGAGCTTGTCAGTGTCAGCATTGGCTAATCACATATTTGATCCATGAATGGTCGTTAACGAAATGTCGGTCAAACTTGGTTACTTCCAAATTTGGATGATTAAACATTGATTCTGATCAATATCTCGTATTCCACGGCACTGAGAAATCGATCTATACCCACGCACAGCTCCAGAACTGTATAAGAATCTATGGGGCGGCTCGAGTCTGAGCTGCCCCACCCGGGGTTAGTATAGTATCAGCACTTCAACTGTGAATTGCCAGGGATCACCCTAGCCTCAGCCGTTGCCAGCCCTAACCCAATATTAGCGCCTGATCAACGGTCAGCACCTGGAAGACCTCCGCTGCCGGAATGGGCCGTGTATGGAATACCAGATCACATCAAATCTATCTATGAACACACTATGTATGTGTATATGTATATATATATAACAAGACTGTAGGAGTAATACATTTAATCATTATAGTATATATATATATATATACAGCATATTTATATACATAATCATGATCATATTACATCAACATGTGACCTATAGATTTCATGAAATTTAAATACACCATGGATGATCTTTGGTGATACCGTTCCGTTCCAGCCTTGGAACTTCGCAATTCCTCGAGCAGTGGAATATCCAGGGCAAAGTTGCCATACCTCCGCCGTTTTTCTCCGTGGGAACCGCAGGAGACGAGGGTTTGTGGGCGGATATAGGGGGTTATCAATAGGGAAAAGGTGCCTTTTTTCCAGTAAAATATAGTTAAATCATCTTCAACGGGAAAATTATCATGGATCATTATATATAGATACATATAGATATATAAACCTCACATGTTCCATTGGGCAGATTGCTATCCTGGAGGGAACTGGTGGCGAAAAATCTTCGGCCCCGGACCAAGCACAACGTTGTTCCGGGATGCCACAACCATCGATGAAACCTGGGCGCTGGCAGCGCTGGCTGCGGCAAGCCAAGCTGGGGGGATCCGGCCGAAGGGATTGATGGGGATCCAAAGATGTCCATGTACTAACTTTCAATGTTTGGATCTACCACCCATCAATATCCTAACTTGGGAAAATAGATTTAGTAACTAGAATAACGATCAATCCTAAGTATTCTGTAAGCCATGATCTCTGTCCTATAATGATACACATGCCATCGCCAGTTCCGTCTTCAAGAATATGCCTCTGTGAAATTTGGATAAATTTGGCTCATCTGAGGCCTTTTTAACGGAGTTCATGAATACATTCAATCATATTCATACATATTCATACATATTCATACCATATTTATACCATATTTATACCATATAATGGACCTAAAGAATCCTCAAAAAGAACATGTTTTTTTCGAAACATCGAAGCCCAGCCGTGGCTTCTGCGGATCCTCATGGGGAACCCATCGCCGTGACGCCGTGGCGACCGAGCAGCAATCCCAGACAGGTGAAATCACAAAGATTCGTCTGACCTCGCGACTTCGACGAAAAAGGGATCGTGGTGCTACCAGTAAGTTGGCTTATAACATCTGAAAGAGAATCTTATAATATCATTTCAACATCATAATCATCATATGAACAAATATGTTATATACAACATCTTATGAACCCATCAAAGTGTGAGCAATCTCTGAACTCAAGGTTCACAAAAAGGACATCAACGAATTGGGAAAGGTCCCATCACGTACCTCATGTTTCTACATGTTTGTATCCCTTCCATGTCTGCCAGAGTTTTTGAGGTGGCTCATTAGTGCCGAACCAACTAACCACGAGGCACCACTTTGTGAAACCAATAGGATGCTATTCCAGCGCCCAGCGGGGTACAAACATGGTTCTTCACCAGCTACTTCACAAGATGAAGATCCAAATATGATCCAAGCACGTACTTCCTGGTAAAGCTTCCATTTGAATCCATTTGGGAGGCTCTGGTCATTCAACCTCCCTTTGTCACTGGGTTGGTTGAACAACACATCTACAGGAATCCTTGGTTTTTGCCAACAACATTGCGGGTTCCTGTAAAAACTTCGAGATTTAGGGTGTTCCACAAGTCTTGAGTAGGAGTGGGTCCCAAAAAACATATCGGTGTACTGTTCATGGATGGTTAACTCTCCAATTTGTTTTAGCACAAAAAACAAACACTTCGCAAAGCTGAACCAATGAAATCCAGTTTTAATGATGTTTTCCCCCAGTGGGATGAATTAGAACCATCTCGGTATCTAGGGATGTTCCAAGCCATCCTTTCTGGTCGCAAACTTTGACCACTCCCCGGCTGGTCCCCAAAAGAGTCCACCTGCTGCAAGCCCTTTGGCGGGTCTCTCCGTAGCTCCGCATCGAAAAGGTCCTCGAAGTTGCCGTAGGCGCCTACTCGAGCTCTGGCCGGACATCAACAGGAAGATGCACCAGTGGGCCATTTTTTGGGGAAAAAAATCCGGCCACCATTGAATGATGAGAAAAGAAATCAGAAACCTATGAAATGAAGGCATTATATACTTTGGCAGATCACCAACCAAATCGAAGGATAGTTTTTGTTGCAGATTGTTCAAGCATGATTAATACTTTGGATTAGAATGGACAACGGTTCAACGGCAGGGAAACCAACTTACTAATCAGCTGCAATTGGCGACATTTGGGACAAGAAGGCTGGTAGAATGACCTGAGGTCATTGAGTTTCAAATCACCGTGTGTACGATTCCAGTGGCCACCAGTGTGGTAAACCGGGTAAACCTTTGAAGCATCTGGCGTCTTGCCTAGGGGGTGCCATCAAGTCCCATCTCTACAGACCCTAATTTGGAGGATGGTCATCCACCCCATTGGGGTGAATATCCCATGATATCCCACGATTCTATCTGGGGATGGGTCAAAACCTTGTACCCTTGGTCAACATCAAAATAGCTGCTAAATGGATGTTCATCGCCCTAAAAATGGTATTTGTAGGTATTGATCCATAGCCATATGATTATTAAATACGGAATCCCATTCGGTATGACCATACTTGGTGCCTCATCGCCAATCAGGCCAGGTTGTCTCCAACTATGGTTGTTTGATCATACAAACATATTATAGTCACCATATAGTCATATAGCCCCCCCATGGGCCACCCCTTAGCTTTACACACCCAGAAATCATAATCTGTGCTCTACACCCAATCCGACTTAATTAAAACTGGACTAGTGACTTGTCACTGACAGCTTCGGTACCAGTATCTCGGATGGCCCACCCATGTCTGGCCTTCAGTAGGTACAATCATTGCTCTGCCCTGAGGCGGGGCAAGGACTGAAATGGTGCACTCTGAGCCATCGTTTTTTTCCGTCAGAACTATCCCTGGCTGATTTCTGTGCCCTTTTAGCCAGCACAATGAACAAACACTCCACCTCTTACCCTTGAACTCCAAGTAAAAACACTGTGGCACAATGCTGCTCCATACTCGAAATCAAAACCGAGTAGTCAGAATGGTTGTCCGTGGATTGTGAATAGGTTGCGCTCCGGTCATTTGGCATATTTTTTTTCTGAGGTTTCTGGTTGTGTTTCCCAGATCCCTGCTTGTATCATCACAATTCCACAAGAAAACAAACACATCTCATATAATCTATTAATGAACATCCAATTTTGTCCTAATTCCATGTTTGTTGATTTAAACAACAGTTTCTGGTTGACTTACCAACTTTGCTGATGATATAAGTGTCCATTCTTGGATACCTAAATCTGCATCAACCTGGCGGGTTTCCATTTGTGCAGGTTAAAAAAATGGTTGCTGAAATCCTGTTTCACCCCCTAGTGAAGTTCACGTTGCTGATAAGGTGTGTCCATCGAAACTTAAATTGTCCCCTTCTTGTTGGTTAACTTTGTGATGCTGGATGAACTCGTACTTGTCCATACTGTAATGCGGTTGCTGGCAAATAATGAGTTAGTCTGAAAATGATGTACCCCCATGTAATTTGATCCAACACATTATCCGTGTAAAATATGCCATATATTAAGTGGTGTAAATTTCCCATTGTGTCATATCCTTGTTCATACGTGTATGTGTGTATATATATATATATATATGTATTCCAAAATATCCCTCTATATAATTAATCATGAATCATATATATATATATTATATTATATATATATATATTATATTATCATATATTATCGGATTATATCAGATATATCAATCTATCTCAATTCCACTCATGGAATGTCCATCTACACCAGCCAAAGGTCTCATCTCAAGCCCCGGTCCCCCCACCAGCTGTTTCTCCGTGCTCAGCAAGGCAAAGCGTGGCGTGTCGCTACCACCAACCGCGCCATTCAGTTTCAAGCGCGCGGCCTAGGGTGAGCAGCTAATGTTGGTTTAAAAATAGTAAACCATCCAGAAGTTTACCATAAATGGGTGGTAAATGCAGCATCAACCATCCACAATTTTGTTGGTTTAGTTTTGCTTTAATGACAATATGGGGTCTTGATGGTGTGAAAAGGGGACATCATCCGCATCGTACTATCTTGTGTTTTGGCATTCTAGAGTCATCAGTGCATTCTATGACGTAGTTAGTGAACTTATTAATGCAATATAATGCAGCAGTTTTGTTGTTTAGTGGGTGGTAGATTGGGTGAAAGGGGGAATTGAATCCGCCGGCCTGCCGGCGTGTCTGATTGGAAGGTGTTGTTCTTGCTTCTGTTCTTTGCTTGTACTTGTTCCTTTGTTCTCTTGCTGCGGCAGCTGCGCGTTTCTGCTTCGTCCGAATCAAGTCCGCCTACTCCTACTCCGACACCTACTCCTACTCCTACTTCTACTTCTCTACTCTTTCCTCCCTTGTTCCCGAAATACTAAACTGGCAGTGCTGGTAGCTAATGATACTGCCTCCAGCATTACAGTCGTCTACAGGTACTCGTCACAAGACGCACACAGTACTAAGCTGATCGACCAGTACTCATTCGGTATGCGGTCTACAAGTTGTTCAAGCAGGCACTTGCTACTCAAGCTGCTTCTGATCTACGGCTCTGTCTTCGTCTCTTCTTCTTCCTCTTCTTCCTCTTCTTCCTCTTCTTCCTCTTCTTCCTCTTCTTCCTCTTCTTCCT
>Ga0126342_10005833_pt1 | contig 21661 bp, 24 predicted proteins | sample Cyp1metagenome_FD_92528 | JGI IMG/M metagenome (GOLD analysis project Ga0126342, IMG submission 92528) | Coral microbial communities from Lord Howe Island, Old Settlement Bay, Australia - Cyphastrea 1 metagenome | ecosystem: Host-associated > Invertebrates > Cnidaria > Coral ... | reverse complement strand
GTTGGTCCGCTATACATGGCTATCAAATTCTTCGCGTTTTTTTTCCGACAATCAGTACTTTTGGATGTTTTTGGTCTCAATGGCCGACATGCCTTTTCATCATCATGTTTGTGTGAGCCCAACGATGCGGTGCGGGCGGTTGCCGTCGCGAAGCGACGTGAATACATGGAAATACCTCATAGAATGCAGAAGGATCAGAAGGGCTCCGGCCACCTTTTCAGCTCTGAGATTCCGGCAATCTGGGCGGCCTCTGGCACTCGAGTGCTGGCCTAGCAGATCCAGCTGAAAAGGACACGGTCCAAAGTTCGTCCCATTGTCCTGGACTGGATGTACACCTCATGTACACCTGAAAATGTCCGGATGCTTCAGTGACTCACAGAGTGTGCCAACCCTCAGCACTTGGTGTCAGGCACAGTGCGGCTCGAGCATATTTGGTAGGACCTGGCCAGAACTTGGATTTCAATTAACTTCCAGGAAACTAAAATAACTAAATCATCCATGGGTTCGGTGTCTTTAGAAATCAAAACTTCAGAGAATCTCATGATTCGACATGATTCGAAGGACTCAGGGACTCAAACGTCACAGCGAGATAACTGCGAGGTGTCTCTGCATATGCCTTGGAGCTGCCGCTCTCTGCCTGAGCGGACCAACATAGAGAGCTCAGTATGTTTGCGTCTGTTCGCCAGATTCATCTTCGCTTGACAAGCCGCTTGACCCCGCTTGCAACCGTGATGCAGTTTGTATCAGTTGCAGGCTCTTTTCTCGTTCTGGTCTTCCACCCAGTAGTATGCCTCAAACACGTACGTCGGTGACTGTCGCTATGTGGTAATTTCAATACAGGACAACTCTGCCACACCTGGCATCCACTCAGAGTCTCACTGACACCCCCAACAGTGGATGCCTGAACCTGAACAAAGGAGGCATGTTGGGCTCATCAGATCCAATGGATCCAAATCCATTCACTGCAAGTGATGAGTAACTTGACTAAGTGACACTTATATAATGAATATTAATGAATTATTATAATGACACCATATTCGGCAGGAACCGACAGCATGGTTTGTTCAATGGTTTTACCATGCTTTACCCACTCCAGGCTTATTGTGTCTCTGAGCCCGCCTGCATAGCCGTGGCCAATCTTTGCAGCCAATCTTTCTCAGCAGGTAGTGATCTGCTGCAAACCGATGCACCAAACTGCGAGTCAGGAGGCTCCAACGCTTCAGGATCCAGCGAAGCGATAGAACGAAGGCAATCGGGAATCAACTCCTCGATGCGCCCCAGAAGCGCCAACACAGCGGGTGCTGGATTTGGGCCAAAAATCAAAAGGGACAGCTGGAGGTCGTTCGGGCTCAAACCTTGGCCGCCTTGGCCGCCTTGGCCGCCTTGCCCGCCTTGGCCGCCTTGGCCCATCCTTTCTTCAAAGCCCAGGATGACGCTGAACTTTTCCATGAAGCGACAGAGTTCTGCCGCTCCCAAACGTTGTTGTACTTTTCCAGGAAGCAGAAATGGACATTCTCCAACCACCATATGTCCACTGTGTCCACTGTGTCCAGTGGCCTTTGCAGTTGCAAGGTGTGAGAACTTCACCACACCTCCCATAAGTGTTGCCGCCAACACTTCACACATCTGCACGGCTCTTTGTGTTGATGCTTCAGTCAGGACTGTCAACCACACCTGCAAGCCCGCACAAAACATACAGCAGGTGTACCAAGGATTTCCAAGAGTCAGGAGATGTCAAGAGATGTCAGGACAAATCCTAGAGATGTGAAACTTTTTTGCAGTGTTCCCACCCGAGACCCTGATCCTCCAATCTTGCCAGGTCTAAACAATAGGCCGTGCGTGACAACCCTCATTTTGAGCCCAAAAACAGAAACCCCAAATCATAATATAACTCCAACTGTCTAATATGTCACACCCACAAGAACCATCAAAAGATATTCAAAGTACGTTGAGAGGAAGACTGGTGCTGAGTAATCAGAAGAATCAGAAGAACTGAGTCACAATCTGATTTACAACTGGTTTAACAGCATTGTCTTCGTTTTAGTTTCCATATGTTTCCACCTGCCTGCCTCGTCTTGTACAATCTTCTTCAGTTGCAAATTCTGCTCAGGCAGCTCTTCCTCCAGTTAGAGGAGTTACACATGAGCATTGTTCAAAATCCCTCTGTCATTCCATTATATATGGATTCCCCTATTGGATATTATAATCCTCAATCGGGTAGTATAATCCCATATAATCATCAACCAACAGGGGTTTTGAACACTGCTCACATGATGCGTCCCTGTCCTGGCCGTTGGCCAATTGCACTTGCCAGAAGTTCCCTTCGTCACTTTGCCTCCTCAGCCGAGAGCCAACGCGTTGAAAAGTCACTTGAGCTTTCCGAAGTCATGGGGGGACCCCTAAATCATTCATTTGAATAGGATTTTCATTGATTTTCCATTATAAACCAACTATTTTGGGGATCCCCCATTCCATTTAAACCTATTTTGAACCCATGTCCTGGAAATGAGTCGGCCAAGCCAGCCGTTTCTGCCATGCCCGGTGACTTGCACTGGCTGACCTGCCGACACAGCTTTTTCATTGCTTGGAAGAAATGCTACGCCATGACACGCCTGGCAGTAGTGGCGTTGCAGCCTTCACACTGATTTCTGGGTCCTGAGCTGTCAAAAATGCAGCAAAGCTAACACAAAGCCACAGAATCACCATGTCCTCTTTCCAGGTCTTGCCATCCACACGTTTCCAACCTCAATCTCTGAGCAAGTGTATGACAAATGAATGCTCTGATGAGAACCAGTCTCTCCCTTTCCTCCGATGAAATTTGAGAATCGAGCTGCCAAACAGGAGCCTTATACAAGACAGATAGGACCTGTTCACCCTCCGGACACAACAATATCATACATTCATACATATGTACATCAAGCAGAGTGCTCGTGTATTATATGTGTGTATCATTTATACTTATATATATATATATATATACATTTACACTTCTATTCACATTTACATTTAAATATATACTGTATGGTATGATGTGGTATGGTAGGGTAGGGTAGGGTAGGGTATGGCACGGTATGGTATGGTAAGGTATGGTATGGTGTGGTGTTGGTCTTGTCTTGTCTTTTCTAGTATTAGTATGGTATGATATGGTATAGGATATGGTGGGGTAGTTTAGCAGTGGATGCGAATGGGCCGATCTGTCGGACTGGTGATGTGCGACCAGGGCTAGTCCAAATTTAAGGCCTTGACTTGTCAGGCATCTCTCCTTTGTGAAGCACGGCTTGATGTAGAAGGCCAGAACCTCAAAGGCTTTGCTCACAAATGAGATAGACCTCATTTCGAATATTCCCCTGTTTGCATATCTTCAAGAGACTATATATATAATTATATAATCACTTAATAACTTTTCCATAACATCTCTTTCTTTTCCCTATGGTAAGAGACTAGGCCCTTTGTGCCAAGTTGCGACACGCGAAGCCTTGCTTTTGCTGCGCGGGCCCCCCCACTAACCAAGTGCCTCATGCAGTCAAGGCCGTCAAGGCTATCGAGGTCTGTTTGATATCCTGGATAAAATATGATGAAATCAAGAAAGTTGTCTTTGCCATAGCGTTGAACAAATCGATGCACCTATTTTTTGTAGATAAGATGTTCACCATCAGTGCCACTGTAGATCCAACGGTCTTGGCCGTCCTAACCACGCCCAGAGCAATTTGATGCCAAACAGTTCATCTCTGAACTGAAAGTGCCAGTGTCAGTCCTTCTTCCAAATGCTGTGCTCATTGACTTTCCCTGGAAGCAAGTAGTACTTGCCAGTGCCTCAGCCGGATGAAACCACAGGCAGAAAGGCCGTTGACCAACATCGATGCGGATGATGTGGTGACATCAACACACCAGGGTCGCGTGCAGTTGGTTTGACCGTTGGGCGAGGAGACCTCAAAAACCTCGCACGGGGCTCCACATGGGGATATCCACTGCTGACCGTTCAGGTACCCACGTCCTGCCTCTGGATCTCCATGGCAATCACTAGGCTCTTCAGTGTCTTTGACTGTGAAAATCTGTACGTCTACCTGATGCCGAGAATATGGTCAACAGGTCACATGTTCTTCACTTTCAACAATTTGCGCACACAGAGTCTCTCTACCACCACCTACTACTCGAGGTTTGTTCCCTGGATTTTTTTGGATTGCGATGTCACGGACAACTGCGGTCATATGTGGCCATAATTTTCGGCAAAGGCGCCACTGATTCTGCAACTGCCTTGAAATGCTCAAGCCACCTGGAGTTGAAGAACGGATGGAAACATGGGAAAAAGAAAAGCATTGCATCAAGGAAAACCAATACAGCCTGATAAAGGAAAAGCTGTGTCGACGATGTCGACAAAGCTTGTGCTTTGTGAGCTCGAGCCTTGTATCTTTGAGCAGCTCAGCTGTACCAGAAGGCAAGGGTACGACAACCATTGGAGGTGGCTTGTCTGTAGCCTGGCGTCCGGTTCGCTCAGATCAGCTATGTAAGTCAGCTAACAGTACAATGCCTCAGATCCATGAGATCCAGGGGGTTCATCTACGGCTGTGTGGTCCTGCCCAGTTCAAAACCAAGTCACCGCACATGAAAACAAGCTGGAAAGCCAACTGCCACAGATTGCTAAAGTCTGAGTAGTGCACCATGTAGTCTGTGGAGTCTGTGAAGCCACGTTTCCGATTCTTTTTGGGCCTCGCACCAGTTCAATGATCAACCTTCAGGTTTTTTTCCGTGTCTGCTAAGTACTGTACGTATCTGTACGTACTGTATCTATGCCAAAACTGCAACCTCTAGAATACTGGTAGTCAGCTACGACTCTGTGCGTCCAAGAGACCTGGTCCCAGTCTGTTCTGCACTGTTTCTCTTGTGCTTTCCATCCACCTCTCAAAGAAGACTAGATGCGGCCTGGGAGATTTGCCTCTGCACGACTTAGTCCGCCACAGTTCGCTGCTTTTCTGTGTTTCCTCAAGGTTTGGTGTGAGGTAGGTAGCTTCATTTGAAAACTACTTGCCACTGGAGGAGCTTTGCATTATGACTCACTGACTTCCGCTAAGAATCCGCTGTGCGAAGCCACATGTTCTTTTTGCCTTGGATGGCAGACTCTTCTAAGAAATGAACACCTTGAGAAAAACACAAAACAACTCTCAAGACTCGTGAAGTGATAGCGCAAAGCAACGTGCAACACAGTGAACCAACATCAAACACAAGTCGTGAGAAGACCTTTTCAATACCGATAATTTCCCAGGTGCAAATCATGAAAACCCGCTGCCAAGCAACCCAGCTTCGGGAGCTGAGCGTTTCCTAGTTTTCTTTGCCTGAGCACCAACCAAACAAAATTTTGAATCAATCCCTCAGGACCAACATCATGCTGTTTGCTTGTGGCCTTGGGGCCCTCTGCAGCTGTCTCTCCCTTTCGCCTTGGTCTTCCGCGTACAAAGAGCGTTGCGGACAACTTGTTCAAGTGGCTATGTAGCTGTCAGGTCCTCTTATTTTCCCTCGTTATCAAGTCATTGACAGCAAGAGTGCAAAGGGTAATGAAAGGTTGCTGTAGCACTTGTTCCGTTCCAGTGCTCACATTGTGCCTTTTCCATAGCCAAACAAAACCAGCCAGCAAATATGATGACTCTGAAGGATGTCCAAGACAAAATCCTGTCAAGAAATCCCAAAAAAATGGGCCCCAAGCGCACGAGGCATTGCACAGTTTTGGCATCACCTACTTACTAGAGCTACTAGAGTTTCAGCACCAAAAGGTGCGGCGTCGTATCTCATTTGGTTATTTTGTCTTGGCGGAAAAAAAAAAATCCACTGTGTACCATGTAGCAGCTTTGTGCCCTCAGAGATCCTAAAAGATTTGCTGGTAGGAAAAACATTTTTAAAATGCAAATCAGCTGCCCACCAATCCCTACCGATCCAACCCTCTTCCTTGAATGTGAACCCACTGCAAGATCCAAAACGGCTAGGAAAAAAACACCGCAAAGGCCTGTGCACGCAAAAACTTTGTTGTGCAAACAAAGAGATCCAAAAAATTCGTCACCGTTCATTGATACCTTTGAACTTGAGAGCAAGCAAAGGCGGACGAAAGGTAGTGTTGTGGAAAGGAAAACACTGCGCCACTTTTGTTCAGCACTGGCGGGAAATGTCACAGTAGAGGCACGCTCTCCATGAGGGAGATGTCCCTGTAGTACACCATAATTGGTATGCTTCAGCCTCAGTAACGGTTGCTGCAAGCAGTCTTAAATGGGGGTGGCCAGGCACCTTTTGGAGATTGATTTTTGCATTTGGACAAGACCCGGCTGGCTATTAAACCGCTGACTTAGGAAAAACTGGAAACGGTCATTTTGGGCCAAATCCTGGCTTGGATTTTGGCATTTGGGCAGGCTCCACCTGGCTATTAAACTGCTGACAAAAAAAACTGGAAAGGGCCATTTTGGGCCAAATCCTGGCCAGGAGCCTTTTGGAGCTGGATTTTGGCATTTGGGCACCGCTGACAAAAGAAAAGCTAGAAACGGCAATGTTGGCCAGGTGCCTTTTGGAGCTGGATTTTGGCATTTGGGGAGGCTCCAGATGGTTATTAGACCGCTGGCATAGGAAAGACTGGAAACGGCCATTTTGGGCCAAATCCTGGCCAGGAGCCTTTTGGAGCTGGATTTTGGCATTTGGGCACCGCTGACAAAAGAAAAGCTAGAAACGGCCATGTTGGGCAAAATCATGGCCAGGTGCCTTTTGGAGCTGGATTTTGGCATTTGGGGAGGCTCCAGATGGTTATTAGACCGCTGGCATAGGAAAGACTGGAAACGGCCATTTTGGGTCAATCCTGGCCAGGAGCCTTTTGGAGCTAGATTTTCGCATTTGGGCAAGCTCCAGATGGTTATTAGACCGCTGACATAGGAAATGGTGGAAACGGCCATGTTGGGCAAAATCGTGGCCAGGAGCCTGTTGGAGCTGGATTTGGGCAGGCCCCAGCTGGTTATTAAACCGCTGACAAAAGAAAGACTGGAAACGGCTATTTTGGGCCAAATCCTGGCCAGGAGCTTTTGGAGCTGGATTTTGGCATTTGGGTAGGCTCCTGCTGGCTATTAAATTGTTGACATAGGAAAAGCTGGAAACGTCCATTTTGGGCAAAATCGTGGCCAGGAGCCTTTTGGAGATGGATTTTGGGATTTGAACAAATCTTCATGTCACGCTGCACAAGACACTGTAACATGCAGTCATGCTCTGGATAGAACATCTTATTTAAATCACCGGAGCATGACAGCATGATACAGCGTCTTGTGCAGCGTGAAATGATGCACGAAAAGGGCTTTATTAAAAACCTCGTTTTAAGACCTCTTGCAGCAACTGTTACTGAGGCTGACATGAAACATGCCAATTATGCTGGACTACAGGGGCCTGTGTTGCAACGTGCAAGTGCCAGCTGAAATCACCGTCCTGATGGACTTTTTAATGACGCCCATCTCCGCCTCCACACGGCCGTTGGCCTTGAAAGAAGAACCTGCTGTCATCGTGGTCAGGATGTTCCTCCCCAATGCCCATGCCTGCATCTTAGCTGATGAAAACTCCCGTGCTCGGTCTGAATGAAGACGGTAGACCGGCAGGCCCAGCGCCGGAAGTCGAGCGTGCACTCTGGAGATTGCTGGAAGGATGTGTTTCACCGACCCACTCTTCACAGGGCACACAAAGGTCAATTGACGCACTGTCACATTCTCCGCCTCTTGCGCCAGTTTCAGCCATGTTTCATTCATGGCCTGAGCTCTCTTGACAGAAGGTGATTCTGTCATGTCCTCTTCCACGTCCTCCTCCTCCAGAAGAAGTACATCAGGATCTTCTGGTGCTTCTTCCTCCCCCGACATCGCATCAAAGAACTGGATACGTGTAGCAGCTGCTGATCCACCCCTGCAGACATCTTGCCGGAGAGGTCGACACTGAGAGTGTATGACTCGGCATGCTGGATCTTCCTGTGAGGCTTGCTACGAGCTTGCGCTTTGACGCAGTGCGAGCAGTCACGTCTCGCTGGCATGTGCTCATTGAGAAAGTGACGTGCCACCGCACTCAAAGTTTTCATCTTCATTGGAGGTTGAAATTGATTTGAATTGCTCCTCGGAGCTGTGCCTTTCATGGCATCATCATTTTCTTCATGTGGTTGCTGTGTCTGAGGCTCAAGTGATTGCACTGAAATTTGTTTATTCAATTGTCCTGGGCCCTTTTTTGGAGATCGTACTGAAACATGTCCGGCCCTTTCTTCTTGATCTAACATGTTGATGTTGTGACAAATTGCTGCGGCTATAGCCATCTTCAACCCAGGGGCCCCCGCTGACCAAATTTTAAAAGTAGCACAGCGCTGCTCCATTGACATAGCCCTGTACTCGTTGGCCAACTCAGCTTCATTTGATGAAGCACCCCTGATCTCATCAAGCTGCATCATCTCTGGCACATTGGTCGCCAATGAAGTCGGCTTGCACTTTGGGTGTCCCATCGGGAACTGATCAAAATTCAGCACGGACAGGTTGTAGGTCGCCGCCAACGACTTCCATTCTTCTGTTCGAAAGATGGAGAAGTACTTGTGCTCTTGGGCGTCTTGTGGATGTCGATAATCAGCTGGGTCTTGAAGCTTCTCCATGAAGAACTGGGTTGGAGGAAGATTCACATCACGCACCTCTTCAGCCAGCATGAACAAAGACCAAAATCGAAACACCAGAATTGTGTCGCCCCGCACAAGCTCCATGTCTCCAGGAGAAAGTGTTGGCAGCCCATACGGATGCTCGTCATCTCGAAGAACACCAGGGCCATTGTCTCCTTGGTACCGCAGTGCTGTCAGTGCCCTGCAAGGTGGACCTCCAAGAATTGCACGAACTCGCGCACTGGCGCACAACATCAAGAGGAACCCATAGACACTCCTGTCGTGCAAGTTCGCTGCCGTTGACAAAGTGGTGTCAATGCAAAGCACCTCCGTAGTTGAGCTGGAGCACTGCTTGTCCCAAAAGTTCTGATCCGGGCCAGAGAACAAGTGCACCACAACGTGTTTTGCCCTCATCAGGCGTCGGCACTTTGCCCTGTTCCATGGAAGACGACTTCCAAAATCTTCAGTTTGGACCACATCCAGGTGAGGAATCAGCCGCATCATCACTTCATCTGCATGGAAGTTTGGGAAATTGTTGACGCATCTTTGCGGTCAGCGCTAAGTCAAGATTGATGCCAGTTTTGTCGATCTGGTCCTCGTCAGTCAGCAAGGTTTTGACCATCATCAACTTCCTGCGCTGGTAGATGTGATAGTCTTGGCACCTTTTTGAACTTGTTCACCACCAGTTCCACCATCGCCTGAACCTTTGGCCGTTTCATCACCACCTGTGCTGCCGTTCTTGGTCTCTCCAAGTGATGTCGTAGTGGCCAGTTCCTCCCCCTGAGCCTGACGGCTCACCAAGCTTTTTGGTTGTAGATGACTTCAGGCGGCAATCATTCTTTCTATGCTCCTTGCTGCCACAGATCCAACACCGCTCTGCCTTGTCTGGCAGAGAGCCATTTGCAACTTTTTCCAGCTGTGCACCCCTTGTCCGACACAAAGTAACAGCTCGGCTTGGGCTCCAGTGGATTGGATTTTGACTTGCGGTCCCCGTTGTTGATCTTGGCTGGAGACTTCAGACAGATCACCGTCCAGCTGTTTGAGCTTGATGGGTGTTGTAGACGAAGTAGAAGTGGTTAATGTCAAACACAACGTCTCCGCTTCAGCCAACAGGCATTGGGAAAACACCCAAAGGTTGTGATGGGTTGGATGTTGATCCAGCTCCAACTGCATCCTGCTTTGACTCAGTCTGAACGCCGTCTGGGGGTCCAGCGCGCCCAAGTGCTGCAGCGGTGTGTCCAAAGACTTGAGAAGAAGCACACCGTCAGGAAGAGATACTTCGACCTCTTGTGCCCTCCCATAATGCCTCCTCCAGTTTCGGATGCCCGCTGCACGTCCGTGCACTTTGGGAACGTGGTGAGCTGTGTCAACAACAGCTGCTTTTCTCCAGGGCCTCCCAGTTGAAACCGGATCAAGAGCTTGACGAGGATTCCAGTACTCTAAGAGATTGAACCTCTTTCTCCAACCAAAACTGCTTTGCCTCACTTGCTGACATCACCCCGTCTCTATCGTTTCGATCACATTGTGGTTTCCACTGGGTGTCCACGTTTCTCGCACGCCCCTTTGAATCACATGTGTCATAGAGGGCACTCTCAAAACTGCTATCCACGCCCTCCCCAGGCTGACCTCCATTCAAGGTCCATGGGAATGGCGGCACTGGCAGAAGATGAGCTTCACCATCACCAGGAGGAGGTCCATCTGGAACTCTGGTGCCGTTCGGCGTGAAGTGCTTGGGGTCACGTCGCTCCGGGCCAATTGCGACATCCCTGATTTTGGACCTTGGAGTCCTGCTTCCATGTCTACCATGTCTTTCCGGCGGAAGAGTGCCGACAAAACCATTTGCATTGGAACTACTGGCTGAACCATCAACCGCATGACCATGGTGAAGATTTCATTCCAGAAGTGGACTTGCTATGGTGTCCTTTCTCCATCTTTCCTCTGAGACTTGCTAACTCATCCATTAGCTGAGCATTCTGTTGGCGAAGAAATTCTACCACTTCCCCTTCTAAGGCACGTTGAAGCCCACCAATTCACCCTTTTGATTTCGGCCGCCTTTGGATTCACTCACAGGCCCCATGGTTTCACTCCCTCCACCTTCTTTTGGCAGCTCACCTTCTGTCCTCAGCTCCATAGGACCTCGTGTAGGTTGCGAGGCATCTGCACAGCCAGCAGACACATTTCCACGTCCTTTCCCAGTTGGTCCATTCACCTGGAAGCTGTCACCTGAAAGATGGCTCTCTAGAGGTTCAGCAGGTAGATCCGTGGGTCTGGCAGCTTCCAAAAGATAGTCTTCCTGAACTCGCCTAGAATGAAATGGATTCACAAGCGCCCCAGTTCCCTTCGCTGGCATGGATTGGGAACGCTCCATGGCCAGCCACAACAGCGAAAAATCAGTGGATCGCCGTTGGGCTCATAACCCTCAAAACAGTAGGGCCTATTCTCCCACACTTGACAAGAAATGCCTCACAACGTTCGAATGAAGTCCCTAAATGGACAGAATAAGCATTTATAAACATAATGCTTATACATGCATGTTTCATAGAGTGTCTATTTCTTCACAAGCGGAGCCGTCACATAGAACGGAACAGTGCAAGCCACGGGCCCCCCCCTTATAATTGATATCTAATACATAACGCCTAGAATTCTACGTTTGACAGGGCTGGCCCCCCAATACTCCCTATGATTGTGCTGAAGCACGGAGAACTCAGGTAGCTGACGCTACCTTTCGTGATTTGAAGTTCAAAGTGAAGAAACCCAGCGAGAACCTGCAGGATGCAAGAGGAACGCAAGTCGATTCTTCGGTGGCGGTATTGTCTCTGCAAAAAAAAAGTTCTTGAAATGGATTATATGATTATATGTTTTTTCCGCAGAACATGTATAACTGATGGTAAAAAGGCACATAAGTCATACTGGTTACAATGGTTGTCTATCTCTCTTTCCCTGTTTCGTTCTCTCTTGCACATTGTTACAGTGTCCACTGCCAGAGACATTGCATCCCTCTCCAAAAGAACTGTTTTGAAGAGTTTGCAGAGGTAGCTACTCCGGCTACTCCATAAGTCTCACGTACTTTGTGACCCAGTCTCCCAGGTGGGTCACGCTTTTTTCCGCGCTACTCGCTGCGATTCACACTTTTTGAGCAGGCTCTGCAGAGACTTGACTTCCTGCTGCATTCAGTGTATAAGCTTGGCGCACGGCCAGCAACTTGTATGCCCCACAGAGGGGGCCTATCTCTCAGTTTCCCAGCGCCAGCCTTCAATGGCTTCAAGCTCACGAACCTGCACAGATTTCCATCAGTCTCAGTTTCCTCAAGGTGAACCTGCTGAAAGTGAAGCCATGATGCCATTTTCATGCATCCTGAAATGCCAAGTTTTTTGAGGCGCCTTCCACTTGGGTAAGCCAGTAGGGAGTAGGTAGGCATTTCGATTCACCCGAACGAAATGAAAGAGAGCTGTGCCTGGAGGCCTCGAATCCACTCAGTGACCCTGTCGGAGCCGCTGCTGTTGCTCAATTAATCATTGAGCAGCTGACGGGTCTTGTTTCTCCTGTGGCCCCAAAACATGCGTCTGAAGCACACCAAGTTTGAAGCTTCGCAAACGAAGCAATTTGAGATGCTTTGCAAACCACATCTTGGTGCCTCTGCATAATGCTCCTTGAGCTTCTGCAAACGCTCCATCCACTCCTTATACTGGGACATGCGGATAGATATGCATCATGGATCATGAGTTAATAAGGGAAATCATGCAGTGTCTGCATTTGAACAGCTCTGACTCGCGTCAAATCTATTCCTCATCTTTCTTCTTGAGGAAGACCTCGTAGGGGCTTCTGCGCCTGGAAACGTGTCAGTCACAATGCCAGGCATCTACCCACCTAGCCACTACAGGATTGTGGGCCTGATGAAGAAGTCTGCAACGATGACCTTTCGCCAAAGCATCATGTTCATGAAGGGATCATTCATGCAGTCCAAAAGATGTTGCCTCATCTTTTTCTACAGTTGATGATGGCAAGATATGATAAGTGTCTCTGGTAGTTACAAACTTGTTGTATGGTATTTTCGGGACCTTTTTATTCATTCCATATTATAATATCTAATAAAGTTTCTTCTGTGTATATATATATATATATATATTATTATATATATAGATATAATCATATATATATAATTATATATTATATATATATATATATGTATATATATATTATATAAGTATATAATTGTATATGTATATACATACGTCCTGGCTCTACACTCGGTTTGCTGCATCCAACTTCAAGAACTTAAGCTGCTCCCTTTCAAAACCACGTGTTTAAGACTCGTCCAGCCCGTCTGCTAAGCCAATAATTCCCTATTGCGCAAAGGCTTGAGATGGCTTGAGGCCGCTGCACATGTTCCAATAAGGACTCCTCCAAGCAAAGGTGCTGCAAGCAGGGAAGGAACGCCCGATTGGCCAGGTGGCCTGCGGATTGCGCAGAGATCAGCAGAGATCAAATGAAGGCATCTGTTGCACTGAACATCCTTGAACTACGTATATATCTTGAACTGCATGCCTTGACGAAGATGAAGCTTTCCTCCACCCCTGCAATGCAAATGAGAAATGGATTGAAACCACAGCCAAACAGTGAGGGTGAAAGGCCCAAACTCAACATACAATCCATCCCATCAAGCTACATCTCTCTCTTCTCTCAAGTGTACATGTTGAGAATCTGGGGACTGAACTGCAAGTGCTAACCTCACTATGGGACCGCGGCCCTTTAGCACTGGCATTGCTTACAGAGCACGACTGCCAGCATTTAAAGCAGGCCGCCCCGGCTATGTTGGAACTGACTTAATTTGATCTGTAGATAATTGTGCTAATGCTAAGCTTCTCCACTGGATGAGTTGACTTGGCATGCCAGTCCCTCCAATGGATTTCTTCTTTTGTCGTGGCCAACCAGCAAAGCCTCAAACAGAAGCAAGGAGGTTATGGCCATGTTTGTAGTTTATATCCTAACATCCTGTCCTCCATCACACTCATTTGTAGTTATGTCCAGACAACGTCTGCTGTTTGTCAATGTGCTTTTGTTGGTCACTAGAAGCTGCGATGTTGGACATATATGTTTGTCGGCCACATGCTCATCCGCCCCACCAACCTCCGGGGTGAGGTTTGAGAAAAAAAAGTTCTGCCAACAAAAATGTGCAAGTCAAAAGGCAGAGAAACAAAAATTGATACAAGGATTCTGTCTGCTGATGTATGTGGCTGGGCATGTTTCATCCTTTTTCCCTTTATGCTTTCTGCATGATTCTGCAATCTCTTTGCCCCAGGTGGGCAGCAGTTCGCCTTAGTAGCTAAAAGGGCTCGAATTTCTTGCAGGTGCTTATTCGCGTGTGAGCTGTATTCCGCTTAGCGGGACAGCGCTCAGGGTGACTCCGAACCCCCTTCAAATGGATACAACCTGGGAAGACATGCAGCTTGGAGGCTTCGTCACTCTTCGTGGGTGACACCCTGAGCAATTCTCAGTCTTTCAAAGAAGTCTGTACACGTGTCCACTATCTTGGGATTCCCGGTGATCAAGAGGCCAAACCCTTCTGCTCTGCATTCCAGAGGTATCTTTCTAGAGAAGCAACCCATCCACCAAGAGTTGCCAAGTAAATGCCAATAGTTCAATCAGCGAGGTTGAAGACTTCTCACGAAGGGTTTGGCACTGAAACTTGTCTACCAGCTACAGCTGTTGGCCATTAGGGGCCAGTCAATACGAATCAAACCTACCACCAAACCGGGCGATTTTAGCGGGCCTCGGGCCAAAAGGCACATGTCTCGCAGTTCAAAGTTCTTTTCATATCGCGGTTCCTATCTGGAAAGTCAAGTCTTAAAAGCACCCAGTCTTCGCGACTTTGTTCGTTCGACTACTTCAGGCGTCACGTCTCAGCGGTTAAGCAGCAACTGGCACAACGCACAATGGGAACAAGCTCGACACAGAAACCATGTTTCGCTGGCAAGGTGTCATCACAACATAGGGACTCAAAGCAACTCCAGTAAATCATTGTATTTTTGATTATATATATATATTGTGGCATCTCTACATCACATCTACATTGTGCTGACTTTGCTTCTCCATCTCCCAGCAAAGCGTCGGCCTGCGCATGGACAAGGGCCTTCTGACCCCTGCTCATCAACGGAAGGCAAGGGCCTGCAGAGTAATCAAGATGCTTAGAATGTGTCAAAGCCTTGAGGTCAAACTGACAATGTTCACAAATCATTTTGGGATTCACCGTGTGTTGGACATGTTGGACATGTTGGGCTGTAGGAAAGAACTTTCCCAAGGACTTTGCGCAATGCAAATGTGCCACAGTCCAAGGGCCTCGGGGCGGCAGCCAAGGTTCCCAAGGGGGTCCGTCCAGCTGTCGCTGAGAATGCTGAGAATCGTACATGAATCGGTTCCTCATGGAACGATTACATGCTGCTGGGAGATGTCTCGACCTCAAGGCGGGCCCAATGGATCGTCAACATTCGTCAACCTTAATCTACACGATCTACACGATCCACACGATCCACACGATCCACACGATCCACACGATCCACACGATCCTGAACTTCAGCTCTGAGATGTTCTGAGCACAAAACGTTTTCGGCTCTGAGACGGAGGAGCTGCTCTAAGGTCCTCAAAAGTACGTGTCGTGCTGCATCCCCTGCCCTTGCTGTGAAAATTGAAAATTGTACCAGGCCTGGTAAACTCACCGCTGTTGGAGAAAACAGTGCTCCTGGCTGACATTTGTTGAAGTTATCCTTTCGCCTTTCCAACACATAAATCCAAGTGCCATTCAAGTTGTCAAACGTGCAATCATTGGCACCGGAAATCAGTGAGAACGGTCATAAGTAGCGATCTTTAAATTAGAACGACACTCACATGCAACTCCAATACCTGGAGGGACTATTTTTGGAACCAGAACACATCCGAATCACGATCGAGATTGTCAAACTTGTCGCTTTGTTCTGTCCTTTCGCCAAGTTTCTCCCCCTGCGAGAAATTGGGGCAGGAGGTGTTTTTGATCGGGTCGTCGAAACTGGGTACCCTAAAGCGGGATCACTGGGATGACATGGGATGACTCCTGTGTAGCATACAATCTCAGATCAGAAATCAATCTGTCGCCTCTGGGGAAGATTCCACTGGTGTTGTCAGAGGCAAGCAGTTCCTCAGATCTCAGATCATCTGAGAACTAAGATATGTGATATATGATATATGTGATATATGTGATATGTAATGTACTGTGTCTTTCTGCATGGTGACAAGTCGATATGCCAAAGGCTTGGGCTCCGCAAGTGAGTCCCAGGAACCAGCGCACCTGGAGCACATCATGAAATGCAAACCGGGAAAGACAAAATAACAATGCACTAAATGAAATCTAAATGAGTGAAATTTGAGGGAACCAGGTTGCAAATCTTTTTTGATTGCGAATTATTTTCGCAACCACTTTCCTGTCACTGTCCAGCACAAATGTTCACTTTGGTGGAGCCCTATCTTTGAGAACTCTCTTTCGCGGCACTTTCGCGTCGTTTGCTTTATGTACACATGTATGGGCAGAATTGTTTATATTATATTATATATATATACACACACATATGTGCAGGAACAGGGGTCAATCCAAGAACACTCTCGAGCTTTGTTTAAGAGTTATGTTACGCTGGATTCCGTACAGACATCATGGACGATGGGCACGGCTATGAGCAAAGATCTTGAATTAGGGACTCGATACGTTCGCAGGGCTTTCGCCCTGCTTTTGCGGGACTTTGACGGATCCGGCCTAGGTTTTTGCTTCGTCTTGCAGTTTCCGGCACACGGAGTCTCTACATTGAACCACATTTCTGGATTTGGCACACGGTAGGGGTGTGCGAGGTCATGGCACCGTGAAAATGGATGTCTTACCCAAAACCCGCTACCTCAACCAAGCACAAAACGTTGGTAACTTCAGTTAAGAGAATACACTATGATTTATTCGACTTTCGCAATCGCTTCTGCGGGGGTTTAACATGGTTCTTGAGCTACAAACATGCAAAACCCCCGTGCGTTTGCACAGGGTGCTTCTATGCCTCAGCAATAGAGGTATCTTGAAACATCTAAATCCATCTTGAGGACCCAGGCTCTTCTTCATCTTCGGCAACCTCCGGTTTCAAACAGTTGAGCAGCACCCTGATCTCAACAACTTCGATTCTCCCAGCTTCCGCCTCAGGTTCTTCCTCGATATCGAGCCCTGGTGGTGATCCCATTGCACGCCTGAGCTTGCTTCAGAAGCCAAGTCTCGAAGAAACTAATGGACCCACAAAAAAAAAAACAATCACTCCAGCATGTCACTCAATTTGCATAGCTGTCATCAGATAAAAAGATGCACCGAAAAGAAATGAAAAGAACGCAGGAAACACATAAACAATCAAACAATATCAATATCAATGAATCCATCGTCTGCCAAATGTCAAACCAAGGCTTCTGCATTGCAGCAAGAGCTGCTGCTGCAGTGGCACCAAGGCCCGGTGGGGAGCCCACAGCTCCTGGCAACATCACCTGCACGGCACAGTCAGAAGAAATGATCTGTTTACACAGCAGCTGGGCAGCTTGACGAAATTTTGCAGAAATGGCACCTTCTGAGGCTCGAGAGAAGATTTGGTGGTGCCGAATGACAAGGTCTGAAGGAGGCGATTGCGGTGTTGGGGCGAAGCCTGGCGAAAACGCACACTGGACTGAAGACTGAGCTGTTTCTAAAGGTGTGCGAGTCCTCATCGCAATTGCAATTCAAAACATGGGAGTTTTACCACTGGTCGTTCCTGAGATTGTGGTCCAGCCTGCGGCCCAATCTGAGTCCTCTCTGAGCCCTGTTTGCGGAGAACTGAGACTCAGACGCTTGCGAGAGGAACTTTCAGTGCTTGAGTCAGCGACATGATGTGGGGGGATGCCTGGTTTCATGTGAATTCAAGGTGTTCACATTTGATAATTCATTTGGTGACACAGGCATCTTGAAGCGCATGACAGGCCTGTGAACTTCCAGCCTGGCGCTATCATGCGAAGGAGCTTGATCATGGCATAATTACATAGCCAACTACGTGGTGCATGCACAGTGCGTATCAAAGTCTAAAGTCATGTAAAGTATTGTAAAATACTCCTTGTCTACTCGTCTACAGTGTCACAGAAGCTCAGGAGCTCGCAGAAGGGCTTCCGCTTGGTGAGGCTGCTGGAGAAGACATTGGATATGGACCTGGTTGACTTGGACATGGCTTCTCTGCACACCACTGTGCACCGATCACATCCGACAACCAAGGACCATCAACGCCTTCAGATGCAGAAGGGGAAGAAGCAGCATCCTTAGTTCAGCTGATACAACCTTGGTGCCTCTGCCTTTCCGCGCTCAAAAAAAACTGCGTGCCATTACGCGCCTTTGCCAACTTGTGAGGCGGTGCCGCGCTCTTCACCTGGCAGTTTGTGCAGCTGAAGAGTTTCTGTGTCAAACGACTCATGTGATCTTATGGATCTTATGGATCTCATGGATCTCATGGATCTCATGGATCTCATTCCATCGGCCTCAATCCACTTGCCTCGGATTCGATGATGTTCATACCTCACACATCATCACACGGCTCGAAGCTGTTGACTGCACGAAACTGTTGAAGGAAACTGACAACTTGATATATCTTGAAATCTAATCGATGCAAAGATCGGATGCTCACTGCTCAAGGGCAAACGCGGCAGAGGCCGCGCCCTGCAAACAGATCGTGAGATTGTCAAATGTGGATCAACTTTTGCCAGAATCAGCAGCTCTCTTCGCCACCCCTCTCCTCTGGAACACCCATCTCAAGTCTCAAAAAAGAGCCTCCTGACCCGGCAAGAAGCACACGAAGCCAAATCCCCGAGAGCGATTTGTGGCAGGATCTATCCTGGCACATGACCACTGGTGGATGCTTGAAACAAGTATTTCAGGAAAAGGAAAGTTTGGCTGATGGATGTGTCCAAAAGAGACCTTCAACACACTCTAAGAGTGCCAGTCAGACATCACCACCGCATCAGACATAGTACCAAACGCCTCGGGTGGACTCGCTGCACAACAAATGTTTGGCCATTCTTATCACTTATCACTACCGACTTGAAGAGTGTTCTCCGATGGTTCTTCAAAACATCGTGAAGTGTTGCTTGAATCATCTCAGTTCCTTTCAGTGTCTTAAAGCAACCCTGGCTTTTGATCGCAGAAAATCTTCGTCATCCGGGCTTTAAGAAAGCTCCGTTGCTGTCCGTTGCTGTCCGTTGCTGTCCGACAACAGTCCGGGCCTCAAAATGCTCTCGCAGCTCGGCAGCTGTTGTGTTTTGTGGCAAGCCGCCGACGAAGAGTTTGTTCGTTCCAGGCCTGGCGAGGTGACCGTGGTGCCCATGGTGCCCATGGTGCCCATGGTGCCACCGTGGGGACCCAAGTACCCAAGATCAAAATCGCTGTTTATGGGGAGGGGATGCAGCAATTTCATGCAATTTCATTATAAACATGTGATGAAATGAATTTGAAATGAAACGATCAATGATGCGTCTTCTGATTTTTTTTCTAGATTGCTTTGCCCGCAAGACTGCCGGCGGCACACTGCCCTCTTCACGTCGACTTGTCTGCCCCCAATCTGACAGCAAATCAGCAGATTCTGTGCCCTGCGTGTGTTTCTGTCTCTTCGCGTTGAAGCGAAAATCCACTTGATCCTGGTGAATTGTTTAAGGACTTCCTGTAGATTGTGATCATCTCCAAGGCCCGGCCCAATCTTTAGGATAGCAGTATAGCCTATAGGGCCTACAATTCATCCCGCTGAGCTTTGCTGAGTGGCTTGGTGAGAGTCGTTCAATGCTCCTTGGGCGCCTTGGGCCTGGCAACTCACGAAATTCGGCTTCGGATGTCTGGGGGGAATGGGATTGTAACGGATTGTATGTATTTTTTTCCGCAGCGATATGCAGTTCATTCTATATATATATGTGTATAATTTTTATATAGCAGAATTGTCATGTCATAACTGTCATAAGAATCTCCAACACTAGACATGTTTCATCAGTCCCATCTCCACTCTCCTCCGAAAAGGTCACGTAGCCGAAGCCGCGAGAGCGGCCATCTGGCCAACGCCTTTTTCAGTGGGCCCAGGAGTGTGGAGAAAAAAGTGGACCACCTGATTTGTTGTCCTGAAAGTATCTGAAAGTTGTTGATCTGAAAAAAATAAAAAAAACATGAGAAAAAATTGAAGAAAGTGAAAAGGAAAGCTCTTGATGACTTTTCCTTCCGCTTCTAAAGAGAACTGAGAGTCTCACAAGACCACCGCATCAACAATCCCTCCATATTTCACCTGGCCAGTGTCTTGGTCCAGCATTGCTGAGAGAGGTAGATCAAACCAAAGAATTGCAAAACACAAAAAACTGTCTGCATTTTGTCTTTTTTCCACGCAAAGGAGTTCGAATTCAATGATCCCATTTCATCACCACAAATTTGAGCTCTTGCGGAGAATGCGAGAATTCTGTTAATCATGCAAGAAAGGCGAAGTAGTCACGAAGGTGTTGCGTGGTAGTCCTCAGTGATTTTCCCACAAGGAATCAGGCTATTCGAAGAGTCGGTCGGAAATCATATCATGGTCGCAGTCACGCCAAGAAGAATGTTGTCCGAATGGGGATCCGGACTTGTGCGCAAGGCCCCCAATAAAGATCTTTCTGGGATGGCATTGGTCCTTTTACAGGACGGTAGTTCACCAGAAAAACATCGCTTCACCGTTGAAGCAATTGCCATTGCCGTTTGAAACGCTCCTCCTGGGTTGCACAATCTGTGGCTGCACGACGTCGCTGGGCACGGCTATTCTGACTCCTGCCCAAACTCTACGTAAAATTGTTCCAAGAATGTCAAGAATGGATACACTTATGCCAAAGCTGGCACGGGCTTGCGAGAAGCTTTGATAAAGGCTTCTGTCAGAAACATGAGTGTAGGTGGCGTTTCACTTTGTTCGATGCCCAGATGTCATTCACTAAAACAACAATGACCCAAAGGCGCTTCATTTTAATTTCCATGTGAGCTGGCTCAAGATGGCTCAACATGGGTCAACTTTTTGGAGTTCTTGTTGGAGGACTCACGCTGACGACAGCAAGGAAGGGTGAAGCGGTGAGTGAGCTCAGAACTAGACCTTTATTCTTGGACCTTGCTGGGTGTGAATTGAAGCTGTCTCTGCGGTCAGAAATTGGAAATATACGGGAAAACGACCTTTTCCACGCAAACTGGTTTTATGCGTGTTGTTCCTAAAAGATAGAGTTTCATGGCCATGCATGCCTCGGTGGAAAATTTGAAGCGGCCGTCAAAGTATCTTGCTGTCCAAATTGTGTTGTTTGCTTCGCCAACGAGTGTTTACCTGGAAAGGGTTTCTGAGAGAGGAACAATTGCACTATGAGAATGTCCCAGACATAGGGTCTAGAAGGAACCCGTATATACCCATCTAGCATTACATCAGTCGCAGAGTCTCAACATGGCCTAAAGTGACCAGAAAAGTGCTCCAAACTAGGCCCCCAATCCGAAGCAACACGTCCATGTTTGTGATTTTGGAAAGTGCGCCGGATGATATTTAGCACAATGATGCAATGATGCTTGTCATTGCGAACATGGCTGACATTCAAAGTCGGAGGCCTAGAGTTTTTTGCAGCAGCCACGGGCAGTTGAGGCTTGCCATCGCAGCTCAGACCTGTCCGAAGTGTAAAATGCTTGGTGCCTGAAGTAAAGCTAGCCCTGCCAAGTGGAAATCGCATGCAACACAGGTTTCTTCCCCATCTACAAAATGCTGAGATGCTGGCCCTCAACTTTGGAGTTGGTGACCTGAAGACAAGGTCCAAAGCCCGAAAAAAGTCGGGTGGACAGCCGGGCATGTTGATTCCCTTCTTTAAAACTTCTATTTAAAATTGGGAGGGGACTGTTGTGGCCGCCTCTTTTTTAACTATTGTTGTCAAGTTTTTAATTAACCATGAACTATTTCACTGGGAAACCTACACAAAAAAGTCATGAATAACTCTTGAACCATT
>Ga0126342_10005832_pt1 | contig 21662 bp, 29 predicted proteins | sample Cyp1metagenome_FD_92528 | JGI IMG/M metagenome (GOLD analysis project Ga0126342, IMG submission 92528) | Coral microbial communities from Lord Howe Island, Old Settlement Bay, Australia - Cyphastrea 1 metagenome | ecosystem: Host-associated > Invertebrates > Cnidaria > Coral ... | reverse complement strand
GGGGCAGCTTGCTGGCTGCGAGATGGGTTTGACCTTGGAAAGCGAAGAAGGAGAAGTTCCACACCTGCGGTGGTCCCAGGCGCCGCCCCTGCCTTGGCCAAGGCCGGGGTCGGCGGATATGTATACGTAAACTTATCCGAATGCAGTATTTATTTGCAACGGGCCCGCCGTGTTCGCAGCACAAAATTTTTCAAAGATCTGCACTGCGCACCAAGGCAATGTGCCCATCAAGATGCGCACTCGCCGTGTTGTCTCGCCAGAGTTGCGCGCCGGCCTTCGAGAGACAGCAAGGGGTGAATGTCAGCAGTCATCAACAGTCAATGTCCGAGGGTTGGAGCTGTGAGGTACTCGCTCCTACGCTGCAGCCGCTTGGTTCGACAAGGGCTCATTGCGGCTGTGGAGGCTTGGAACCCTTTCCCAAGCCCTTGAACCAACCATAATGTATCCCATACATTCCACTATGGCATTTTGTAGTATACATATCCAGGTTACGATGGATTCAAAATGAGTTTGTCCCCGAACAGAGTGGTGTTTGATTGTTTGCTTGTATGTTTTGGATTGTTTTGGCATGTTTTGGACATTGACAGGGGCAGGCTAACCAAGAGTGTGACTGGAATTACATTTTGCACTCCCCCTTTCAACATGGACTTCAACTGAGCCAACAACACCAGTTTTGGCTACTTCAGCCCGCGCATTTGATTCAACAGATGAGACGCTTGACGATGGAGCCAGAGGAGTCCACTGACGAGAGAAGCAGAGTGGATCCATGGCTAAAAAAAGAAGACCTTCTTGCTTAGAGGAAGGTATCAAGAGCATGCCAAAAACATCAAAAAACATCAACAACTATAAAATCTATAAACAACTGATTTACATCGGCTTTTGCAACCTGCAACTGGCTGCCCAAGGACGAGCTTTGCAGCGCTTTGAGGCCTGGTGCTTTCGCAGCTGTGGGGGGTTGGCTGATGGCTTGTGATGGCTGGGAGGTACAAATATCCAGCATCCTGGGCTCGAGCTTGGGGACAAGGTCGCCTTCCAGAAGAAACGGAACCTGCGTTTGGTGTCCCAGAAATGGTTTGAATTAGTCGAACAGGTCGAACAGGTCCAAACCTTGGACCATTTTGTAATGTCCTCCTGAGTCCTCCTATGAGATGTTGAACTGTTTCACATTTTATGTTGTCTGACAGTGTCTGACAGCCTCATAAATCTTATCGATTCGATGCACTTGAGAAGTCTTCGCATGCCCTCCACTTTCAAATGGTTTGCTAAGGCCGATAGTGGTTTATTGAGCGACTTGCACCTAGAGCTAGGCCACTTTGAGGCCTTTGAGCCGGACCATCGAAGGCAGTACACAGAATGGAGCTCTGTGTGTATTGATGTGCATTGTGAATCAATCCAATTCAGCAAATCCAATTTGTTGTGATCATTTGCTAACAAGATAGGAGACGCACACACACACAGATGCATACATGTGCATACAATTCTATATGACATACATAATACGTTTTTAGATATGTTCGATTATGTATTGGTTGAAATTATGCTTCCACCATGAGACGGGCTGGTCGAACCAGCTGAAACACAAACTGTGGGCATCTTCGACTGGTGCAGGTGCTGGCGGTGCTGACTGACCAAAGTTAGCCATGCTGAATTTGTGAGCTCTTGTCAGGGCTGAGCTGCTACATGATTGACATTGGTCATCAAGCCATGGATTGACTATTTGATGTAACATTAAGCACCTTAATTGATGCAGACTTGGGCAGGCGCATTAGCAATCTTTCGTGGTTGACAATATCAAGTCTCGCGCTTTGAAGTTGTACCATGAGACATGTAGCAGTGAAGTGCTCCTGAAGCACTGCTACTTCTTGCATCGGGAATTACATTGAATTTAGAGTTGGGACGGCGACTTCAGGCTGCTACTCCAGAGCAAAGTTCAAGTTGTTATCAAGTTGGTATAGTTGTTTTCGGCTTCGGTTTTCCCATGTGTTTTTTCCCCCGTGAATTTTGTTGTCCTCAGATTTTGTCTGTGAAAGCTGGCATTCGTTCTGCGATGAAGGCTCGTAGCGCCTGGGAGCTTGCTGTGTAAGGTTTGAACCGGGACATCTTAACAAATACAGTGGGATTGCCCAATCTTCCTGCAAGAAAGCCCAGCTCAAACTAGGTCGGGATCCAGCCGATGTGGACACTGATGGTCAAGTGACTAAGTCAAAGTCACCTGACATAATGTCATAGATGGTATAGTATTAGTATAGTTAATATGTGCATATAGGTGTATATGTGTATATATATATGCACATATAGCATAACTATACCTATAGAATTTGTACGCATTAATTTGTCATTTTTTGAAAACGTCTATACATATACGGTGTATATATATGTATATATATATTAGATACATATGTTTGTGCGCGTGCTTCTCGCTCTCTCTCTCTCTCTCTGTCTCGATCTCTACACGCACACACACACATATTATATATATAATAGATAGATTAGATTGAATTAGATTAGACCAGATCAGATTAGATTAGATACCGCACACACACACACGTATATATATATATGCCTGGACCTTCAAATGACCAAACATTCTTGGTAGTTTTGGTCATTTGCCGCAAATGAACGCAAATGGAAAAACACCCGCAAGACGCCCTGAAAAACAACAAGATAAAAAACGCAAAAAACGCAAAACGCGCAAAACGACCAAAATGACCCAAAGAAGAAGACGATTTTCTGGTAGTGTCTGGAGATATGAATATCTTGTGGCTAAATATATCATATGTGCATGCTATCATGCTGATTACATTCAACACATGGAATGATTTCACATAGGTTTGCTCGTGCCCTAGACTAGATATGATGATCTTGAACTTCGGCTGGAACCGATCTTGTGATCTATGCATTCTTTTCCGTTGAGCATCATGTGCGAGCTGCAGGTGAACATCAAGTGAGTGTCATCTTCATGGACACATATTGAACATGAATAAAAGTGGTATCCATCAACTTGTATGTGTTGTTTCGTGTTGGCTTGGTTTGTGCTTGTGACATGGCTGCTCGGCATTGTACAAAGCTAAGCCGCCTCGCCCTTGACTACTTGAGGGATGAATTGCTCGTCTTGAACAAGGGCAGTGGGTCCAGCTAAGCATTGAAAAAGCTCCACCTGGCGGCGACACCACGAAGCACACTGTGGCCACAGTGGCTTCCCATGGCTTCCACTGCGGTTCTGGGTACCTGGTCAATTCATTTGCCCAAAGCCTTTGTGGCATCATGGCACTCCAGCGCTGCATAACGCTGCAATGTTCGTTGCCTATCGTTACCCGGGAGATGGCCTATATTGAAGCCCTTCTCCATACGGCACACTGAAGCGCTCCTCGTTTCCCTTGAGGCGTTGCACATCCATCCCAAATGATGTTGCAAGACGTTGCAACCAGAGTTGCGTCAGTGTTATCTAATTTACCAGTTGTTCATGTAATTTTTCAACCTCTTTACTAGTTTTTACTGGTTTGCTTCTACATGCTTAAACCATCCTTCGCCTTGAATTCTTCATAAGGATGGGATGGAGCGCCTTACCACTTGTGATGCCTGAGTATATATTTGTAAGGCGTATAAGGGGCCACAGCTTGGCACTCTGTGATTGACAACTGGGCCAGCGGCCGTTTTCCACGAGACATTGCAAACACGTGTTGGAGAATCAAAAATGGTAGGGAGAGAATTGGAAGGTCGTTTGGTCTAAGGCGTGATCAGTTCTGCCAAGCTTGATTCCGACAATGCGCCTGAGCAAGCAAAAGATGTCTGCTCCTGTGGCTTTGCATGGCTTTCATTTTTTGTGGAGGTTTTAGGATGTTTAGGTTGGATATGTAGTTGGCAGATGTAGGCAGGCATTTGAACCATTGAATCACGATTTGCCAAGGTCAGCTGGCCGGTTATAGTCATGGATTCATGGATCTCATATCGGACCAAGGCTGCTCTCGCCACAGAAAGAGCGCTTGTTTGCAATGGCTCAGGGAAAGTTAGGAATATTGCGTGAACATGCCAGACGCTTGTAAACAAAATTTGCAACAGATTGTGCAGCTCTTACCATGCAGACTTGTATCGGTGTTCCTAGCCATAATCGGACAGATTTTGACAGCTCAGTGTGTGTTTTGTGGGACCACATGTGCATGGTCGCATAGTTGCCATAAGGGCCATACGTGAATCCTTTTTGGACACAAGTTAATTAGCTGCTTAGCTGCTGTGAGTTTTTGCCATGGATGACGGACATCCACAGCCACAGGTTGGAGTCTCAGAAGTGCATCGCTAGCAACTCCGTGGCCGTCCAAATTCCCAGAGGTTTTGAGCACATTGGTCCAGCGGCGATGGTGTACAGGCGATGGCATTAGGGCCCTGCCGTTTACAATGCCCTGGTGTTTTTTTTGGATGGAGATGTTTTTTTTGCGAAAAAGTGCGCGTATGCAGCAGTTACTGTAAGATCCACAAGACCATATTACTGTAAGTCTATTTTATCACACCCAGAAGGTGCCTCAACTTTTCCTTGGTATCCCTAAGATATCCTAATATCAAATATCCCTTAGTATCCCTTGATGTTCCTTGATGCCCCTCAATATATGAATATCCCTTACTGCTTTCGAAGCAACACGCCAAGTGCGATGGTATTTCTTCAGAACATGACACTTGTTGAAGGCTTTGGTTGGGCTGCCACGGGCATTGTGGTGCAGCTCTCGGTTCTCGAAGTCTTAAGTGGCTGGCATTAGAGAGCTCCAAGGAAGCCACAGATCCGACGAAACAGCGAGGTGCTTCTAACAGTGGCCATCCTTCAAGTCAATGCAAAGGCCTTACCACAATCAGCTCACCAAATCGCCAAATCATAGGCCAGACATGATATTCACATGTGATAGCCTGTTCCCTTGGCTCCTTCGAATTTGCCAGAGATATGCGTAATATGGCGTAGGGGCGGTTGCATGTTGCCATAGCTTGGCCTTCAGCTGAGGATCTCATTCAACTGTTCTGGCTCGGAACGCTGGTGAATGTTGCTGGGATACCTGGCATTGCCTCAACTTTCAGCTTTCTGCGTGAGATTTGCCATTTCTGTTGCAGTATGGCACAGTGTGTCAACTACATGTCAATACAATTGTAATCAGTCCTATTCATATCTTGTCTTCAATTACTCTCATTTTGTTTATGACATTTTTATACATTTTTGGTGTTGCGTGGTCACCCGCAAGCCGGACGACGGAACGTCATGTAATGGTGAATGAGGCTTTGTCCATCACCAAGATGGCACTGGCCCAGGTCACTGTCCATCCAAAGGTGCGCCAGGATGCCAGAATGTTGCAAGCTGTATGTCAGACATGTACATTATATTACATCATTTTTGTTTACGTTATCACATTATATAATATATATATATATATTATACTGTATATATATATTACAATATATTATATACATTAATATTACATTATTGTTATTTTTGTTACTCTTGTTGACTCTACTTTTGTTGCAGTTACTTTTCATTATTGTCATTGTTTTTAGCGATATCCGATATCCAACATTAGTGAATAAGCCATCGTTTCTAGCAACCCATTACAGGTAAATGATAGCCACAAGGGGGGTAAATTGTTAATTTTATCTCTTAATCATGAAAGCCAGCCGCTAGGCTAGGCGAAGTTCCTTTTGCGAACAAAGTGAGTTATAGGGGGTCTGGGGGTAGAGTGGGCGAGGACAACACAAAATCACGGAATTAGGTGCAGTGGAGGCATGACAATTGGAACTTTTTTGAGGGTTATATTCTGTACCAGGTGGCAATTGGGTGACATTGGGGTATCGATTCCCCCCTGGTCCGTCCTCCGAGGTGCATTTGGGGAGACTGGAATGGAAGGGTAAAATTATGGAGAGGTCGAGTAAAACCATCGAAAAATTGAAAAAAACAATGGAAAAATCGAGTAAAACCATGGAAATTTGAATTAAACCATGGAAAAATCGAGTAAAACTATTGGACAGTCGAATAAAACAATGGAAAGATTGAGAAAACCCATGTAAAAATCATTAAAAATCGAGTAAAACCACGGACACATTGAGTAAAACCATCGAAAAAATCGATTAAAACCATGGAAAAATCCAGTAAAACCATGGAAAAATCGAATGAAACCATGGAAAAATGAAGTAAAATGGTCCGTCCTCGGAGGTGCATTTGGGGAGGCGATAGACAGACCGGAATCGAAGGGAGTGCTTTATGGTCACAAGGATTGCAAGCAACTTCTGTCAGTAGTTGGGCTCCGATGTGGGACCATTATGGTCGGAAAGATTAGAAGCAATTTCTGTCAGTATACGATGCTTTGGGAATCTTTGGGAAAGATTGGAATAGAAGGGAGTCAGAGGAAGAGGCCTTGCTTGATGGTCGCAAGGATTAGAAGCAACTTCTGTCAGTAGTTGTGCTCCGATGTGGGACCACTACGGCCGCAAAGATCAGAAGGAACTTCTGTCAGTATAGTATGCTTTGGGAGAGACTGGAATAGAAGGTAGTCAGGGGAAAAGGTACAGGATGTCGACGAGAATGTAGCCATCTATTTGCATTTGTTAGGCTTCGATGTGGGACCATAGGTTATGCTTGAGGGCCACAAGGATTAGAAGCAGCTTCTGTCAGTAGGATGCTTTGGGAGAGACTGGCATAGAAGGGGGTCAGAGGAAAAGGTATAGGATGTCGACGCGAATGTAGCCATTTATTTGTATTTGTTAGGCTTCGATGTGGGACCATAAGTCAGAATGAGGCAAAGGACAGAAGTGCATTCTAAGCTCTTGCGCACATGTGTAATACACGCAGCAAAGCAGCATGCCTTTGGTTCTTCGCAGAACTAGTGGTTCGAGTTCAGATGTGTCACACATGGGGCAAAGCAGCACGTGTTTGGTTCATCTGTAGATGTGTATACATGCGCCACAGCAGCACGCAAAGATCAGTGATCAGAAGGATGCTTTGGGAGAGACTGGAATAGAAGGGGGTCAGAGACTTGTATTTGTTGGGCTCCGATGTGGGGCCGCAAGGATTAGGTGCATTTGGGGAAGCGATGGAGAGACTGGAATCGAAGGGAGTCAGAGGAAAAGGCTTTGCTTGATGGTCGCAAGGATTAGAAGAAACTTTCTGTCAGTAGTTGGGCTCCGATGTGGGACCATTATGGTCGCAAAGATCAGAAGGAATTTCTGTCAGTATAGGATGCTCTGGGAGAGACTGGGATAGAAGGGAGCCAGAGGAAAAGGTATAGGATGTCGACGAGAATGTAGCCGTCTACTTGTATTTGTTGGGCTTCGATGTGGGACCATTATGGTCGCAAGGATTAGAAGGAATTTCTGTCAGAATAGTTGGGCCCCGATGTGGAATCATTGTGGTCTCAACTTCTGTCAGTATAGATGTGGATGAGAATGTACTTGTCGACTTGGATTCCGATGTGGGACCATTATGGTTGCAAGGATTAGAAGCAACGGAACTTCTGTCAGTATAGGATGCTTTGGGAGAGACTGGAATAATAGAAGGGAGTCAGAGGAAAAGGCGTTGCTTGAGGAACTTCTGTCAGTATAGGATGTCGACGAGAATGTAGCCATCTACTTGTCTCTGTTGGGCTCTGGTGTGGGACCATTATGATCCCAAGGATTTGGAGCACTTTGGCAGTATTTGGGCTTCGATGTGGAACCAATCTGGTCGCAAGGATTAGAGGCAACTTCTGTCAGTATACGATAAATTGGCAAGACTGGAATTGAAGAGAGTCAGAGGAAAAGGCATTGCTTGGAAAGGTCGCCCGTGGATGTGGGTGAGAATGTTCTTGTCGACTTGTATCTGTTGGGCTCCGATGTGGGACCATTCTGGTCGTAAGGATTAGAAGGAACTTCTGTCAGCATAGGATGCTTTGGGAGAGACTGGAATAGAAGGCCCCGATGTGGGACCATTATGGTCGCAAGGATTAGAAGGAACTTCTGTCAGTAGTTGGGCTTCGATGTGGGACCATTATGGTTGCAAAGATCAGAAGGAAGTTCTTTCAGTATAGGATGCTTTGGGAGAGACTAAGTTTAAGATAGAAGGGAGTCAGAGGAAAAGGCATTGCTTGGGAAGGTCGCTGGAGGTGTATTTTTGCCGCTTTCTCTTCTACCCCTATCTGTTGGTCTCCGATGTGGGATCATTGTGGTCGCAAGGATTAGAAGGAACTTCTGTCAGTATAGGATGTGGACGGGCACTGTTCATGGTCGCAAGGATTAGAAGGAACTTCTGTCAGTATAGGATGTGGACGAGAATGTACTCGTCGACTTGTATTTGTTGGGCTCCGATGTGTGTCAGTATACGATGCTTTGGGAGAGACTGGAATAGAAGGGAGTCAGAGGAAAAGGCATTGCCTGGAAAGGTCGCTGGAGGACCTCCAGCGAGAATGTGCTCGTCGTACCTGTTGGGCTCCGATGTGGGACCATTTGGTTTCAAGGATGCGAAGAAACTCCTATCAGTATAGGATGTGAAATTAGGAAATTTTGGAAGGGGTGACGAAAATATGCAGTGCTGTCTTCTGTTCCGTCTGATATAGAGACTGGAATAGACTGGAATAGAATGAGGCCAGAGGCAAAGGCATTGCTTGGAAAGGTGGGAACTCAATGGCTACTTTTCTTTATAATATATCTTTCTCTTACTCTTGCAGTCGTATCTGCTGGGCTCCGATGTCAAACCGTTATTGTCGCAAGGATAGGATTAGAAGAACTTTCTGTCAGCGTAGGATCTGAAATTCGGAAACTTGGGAAGGGGGGACGAAAATATGCAGTGGGGTCCGAAGTGGGACCACCATTCTCTTGGACCGTTCCCTCTATATAGGGGATTTGAGAGAACTTCTGTCAGCATAGGATGTGAAATTAGGAAGCTTTGGAAAGGGATGATAACATAGCAGAATATGACACTGCTGTGTCGGCTCCGTCAATGCTTTTTGCATTTTTTGTGTGAAATTCGGAAGCTTTGGAAAGGGGTGAGGAAAATATGAGGTGGAGGAGGGCAGAGGCAAGGTTCCGTGAATGGGGGCACAGTCGCTATGGAGAAGAAACTTCTGTCGGTATAGGATGTGCAATTAGGAAACTTTGGAAAGGGGTGATGAAAATATGAAAATATGAGCGTAAGGATCCTTGAAAGTCTGAGGGCCAAAAAGTTTGCGGGTGAAAAGTCTGTGGGTGAAAAAAGTGACGAGGCTGTGCGTGAAAAAGTCTGTGGGTGAAAGTCTCTGGGCGAAAAGTGTGTGGGTGAAAAGTGTGCGGGTGAAAAGTCCGTGGGTCAAAAGTATATAGGTGAAACGGGTATAGGTGAAAAGTCTGAGGGTGCAAAGTCTGTGGGTGAAAAGTCTGTGGGTCAAAAGTTTGTGTGCGAAAAGTGTATGGGTGAAAGCCTGTGGGTGAAAAGTATGTGGTTGAACAGTCTTGGGTGAAAAGTATATGGGTGAGAAGTATATGGGTGAAAAGTCTGTGGAAAAAGAGTGTCTGGGTGAAGAGCGTGAAGAGTCTCTGGGTGAAAAGTATATATGTGAAAAGTCTGTGGCTAAAGAATCTGTGGGTGAAAAGTCTGCGGGTGATAGGTCTGTGAGTGAAAAGTGTGGGTGAGAAGTTTATGGTTGAACTCAACGGATGAACAGTCTGTGGGTGACAGTGTGTGGGTGAAAAGTCCGTGGGTCAAAAGTATATGGGTGAAACAGGTATGGGTGAATAGTCTGAAGGTGCAAAGTTTGTGGGTGAAAACTCTGTGGGCGAAAAATGTATGGGTGCAAGTCTGCGGGTGAAAAGTCTGCGGGTGAAAAGTCTGTGGGTGAAAAGTCTATGGGTGAAAAATATATGGGTGAAAAGTTTCTGGGCGAAAAGTGTATGCGTGAAAAGCATATGGACGAAGAAAAGTATATGGGTGAAAAACCTGAGGGTAAAAATGTATTGGTGAAGAGTCTGTGGGTGAAAAGTATATGGGCGAGAAGTATATGGGTGAAAGACTGTGGGTGAAAAGTCCCTGGGTGAAAAGTATATGGGTGAAAAGTCTGTGGGTGAAAAGTATATGGGGGAAAAAATTGAGGGGAAAGTATATTGGTGAAAAGCTCGTGGGTCAAAAGTATGTCAAAAGTATACAGGTGAAACGGGTATGGGTGAAAAACTGTGGGTGAAAAGTCCCTGTGTGAAAAGGGTGAAAAGTCTGTGGGTGAAAAGTATGTGGGTGAGACAGGCATGGGTGAAAAGTCTGAGGTGCAAAGTCTGTGAGTGAAAAGTCTGCGGGTGAAAAGTGTATGGGTGAAAGTCTGTGGGTGAAAAGTATATGGTTGACCCGTCTGCGGGTGAAAAGTATATGGGTGAGAAGTATATGGGTGAAAAGTATATGGGTGAGAAGTATATGGGTGAAAGACTCTGGGTGAAAAGTCTGTGGGTGAAAATGGTTGGGGGAAAATAGGGGTAGATGGGATGCTGGTTTTCGTTCCCCCCTTCTCAGGTTTTACATAATCTTACCAAGCTTACCTCCATTGTACCTGGGGTGTTGGGAACAACCCTATTTCTACCACACCCAGGCGCTAATGGCGGATGCAGTTCATGGCCTGGGGGACACCGCGGCGGAAGTGGTCACAGCTTTGGCATATGTCGAAGCTGCGCGACCACCAGACAAGGAGCTCCAGCTGGATGGAAACAGCATGGATTCTCAACATGGTTTTTCATCATGACGTGGATTTTCAGGAGAGGATTTCATGGGCTTTGATCCAGGAGCACCCTTGGGGACATGGTAAGATCGAATCCATCGGTGCTGTCGTTGCCCCTTGGCTTGGATTTTTGATGATTTTTGGGGGTCCGGAAACTCTTGCACCTGGCATGGGGCGATGAGGTCACGTGCATCCTTCTGTACATAGCATTTTCCATGGGCCGGGGACTTACAGGTGTCGCCAGGCTCAGTCGAGCGGCTGTGGAAAATCTGTTCTCGATTTCATTTTGTTATAGGACTGGTCACGGGCAAATCTCGCACCGATCCAAGAGCAAGAACTGTCCAAACAATGCCAAGGCTACGACAGCATCACCTCACTTGTGCCCTTACTTACAGAGGCTTTTGAAAGAAGAGGACCCTGCTGGATGTAGGAAAGCTGGGGCTTTAAGACCACCAGAGTGTATTGCATGTTTCATTTGTGATATTGGTGTAATTTTTCATGAATTTTCTGTTTTCCTCTCTTTTGGCATTTCCATGCGTGGCTCCTGCTTAATTCGTTAATTGCTGTTTGTTAGTCCATGGCTTGATCACTCCAGACCCCAGCAGACCGGCAACTAGCATTCATCCTTTTCCTGTATTCTATGTTTAATACACTGGCAATCTCATATGCATGCTTGTTATGATCGAGCCCCTGCTCCATGTCATACGTTGCACCAAGTCGCACATTGCACCAAAAAACACGCACATGCGGCGAGGAAACGAACCCAAGACGGATGAGGAGTGGCTCAGAGTCGAGCGGTTTTACACAAATGGTAGCTATAGTTACGGACTGAAACTTAGAATGGGTGGCCGGTTTCCAAAATGTTAACAGTTAACTTAGAATGACGGCAGTTAGAATGACCGGTCATCACACCAATTCGCCATCCCAAACTTAGAATGACCCGGCATCATACAAAAAATGATTAAAACATGCCATCCCAAACGATATTAAGTGCAAAAAATGTAGAAAATACGCAGGAAACCCTACATTTTAAGGTAGAAACATGGTATGCTACACTTGCCCACTTTTTATCGTTTTTTTTTCAAGGTTCTCCACACAGAAAGGATTGCTTGTAAATAACTTTAGACTCTAGACTGTTTGCGCAGCACATGTGGCAAAAAAAACCATGCCGAGCCATTATGAGCCATTAAAATTCCCCTTCATGCATTAAAACAGTCTCGAAAAAACGATTGTTTGTAGCAATGGTCTTGAAGTTTTGATGCCGGAGATCTAGGTACGAAAACACTTGCTCGAAAGCTTTGACAGGAAAACCGCAAGGAAACACACAACCAGTAAAAACTAGAGGTAAACAAAGAATGCCTATCAAAAAAATTACGAAGGGAATTTTGCAACACCAGTAAAACGCCGGAACCCAAAACTCAGCTGAACAGGTTCGTGTCTCAAAACTGTGCATTGCAGGACAGCATTTGTCATCTCTTTTTGCCAAAAAAAACCAAAGCTACACATAGTATGCCTACGAAAAGAAACTTTCGGGAAAAAAATGTCACTTCTTTTTGCAACACTCCCCTGTGACAAGAAGAAACTTAGAATGATCGCCTATCATGGCATCAAGGCATGTTGTTTTTGCACACTTTATATCGTCTTTTGAAGAATGGACGGGCCAGAGGTAAATTTAGAATGCTTATGCAGAGCAGATGTGACAAACAGGGCCATGCTGAGCCACTAACATTCCGCGCCAAGGTTCATGCACTAAACCAAATTCAAAAGACTACTGTCCGCCCAGCAAGGGTCTTGAAGCTTGGTGCCGGAAATCCAGGTACGAAAAACAAAAAGTGTTCGAAGCCTTTGGAAAAATATCGCAAGGACCCGCAAAGCCAAAAAAAAACAAAGAGGCCAAAACCCAGCTGAACAGGCGCATTCTTCAAAGCTGTGCAAGGCAGGGCAGCAGGCGTCATCTCTTTTTGCAACACTCCCCTGTGACGAGAAGAAAATTAGAATGACCATTATCACAGCACCAAGTCATTTGCACAGCTTAATTTGTTTTTTGTAGGTGTTCCCTGGTTTTCGGGTGTTTTCTCCAAAAAAGTGACAGGCCAGATGTCAATTTTTAATGCTTAAGATTGCTTAAGCAGCATATATGGAACAAAAGGGGCCATGCTGAGCCGAGGTTCATGCACTGTCACTAAACCATTTCAAAAGACTCCTGTCTGCCCAGCTTGATGCCGGAGATCCAGGTACGAAACGACTGTTCGAAAACTTTGAAAGGAAAATTTCCAGGAACCACGTAAAGCAGGAACCCAACATCCAGCTGATCAGATTCTTTTCTTAAAGCTTTGCTAGTAGCAGAGCAGCTGTTGCCCCTTTTTTCCCATAGTCCCCCGTGATGAGATACAACTTGGAATGCTTCCACTGCAGAATTTGTGCAGCCATCACATTTGTGCAACTAAAACCTTCTATTTCAGGTTTCCCCACAGAAGACGCATATAAGTATAAGGCAAAAAAAAGATTATGCTGAGCCACTAGTACCCCCTGGAAGGGTTCATGCATTGAAGCAGCGACAAAACAAGATAGCGCAGCACATGCCAACTATGGAGGTGTTGGGGGTTTACTTGCGGACCGAAACTTGGAATAAACAATTTGGAAAGGGGGACCTGAAACATCACAAAAACAAAAGCATCAGTGCCCGATCTGAACTCTATGGCACACTCTTGAGGGGATTCAGGTCATTCGACGTTCTTCTATATATACAGGCTTCCGTTGACTGACAGGATCTGACAGGCGCAGGGAATCCTGCAGTGTTGCTTTATATTGTTCATGCCGTGGACCAAAACTTAGAATGACCTGGTATGGCCTCTTAGGGTATCAAACAAGTTGCCGGCGCGGTCTCGGATAGCTTTATCATAATTCCACCCGGACTTGGACATCATTCTAAGTTCTTTTTGACGGGCATCCATCTACTGACAGGCGCGTATAATCTTGCAAATATTCGCTTTTTGCTTGCTCCTCATTCTAAGTTCTGTTTTTGGCAATTTTGCGCGGTATACACAATGTTTCGTGTCTTTCCATGCGCTCCGGCGAGAAGATCGAGAACTTTTTCCTAACCCCGGCGGTTTCCAAGTGGTCATTCTGAGTTTCGGTCCGCGACTATAAATGGTGGACACATGGCCTGCACAACTACGGTAACGGTGGCACGCAGCATGCAAATATCATTTTGGTGGAGTAGTTGTCTCTCCTCTTGTTAGTGTCCTTTAGGGTGCGCCAAGAATTCATGCCGAGACGGGCTGTCCATCCGCAGGCACCCAGTGACAGCAGTGAGGTTCCGAGTGCTGTCCTTGGAGCTGTGCCCATCCCATGGGCCCATGGGCCCATGAACTCCGCACAGATCCGTTCCGAACGCCCAGGAAGGCCGAGTCAAAGCAAGACGGAGACAGGCCACATTGGCTGTGACAGATGATATCAGATGATTCTTTAGGCCAGCTGGAATTATCATAACGATATTAATTAAGATTAATTAATGGCAATCAATGATAATAAATGATAATCAATGATAATTATATAATGATAATTAATGTCAATTAATGATAATTAATGATAACCAATGATAATGAATGATAACCAATGATAATGAATGATAACCAATGATAATTAATGATAACCAATGATAATTAATGATAACCAATGATAATTAATGATAATCGATGATTAGTGGCTGGCAGCTTGATGATGTGTGATGATTGGGGCAGGTTGTGTCATGGTTACCCATTTTTCAACCAATTCAGCTTCAAGAAGCCCCGGAGAATCCCGTGGCCTTGTCGCGTCATGGCATGTTCGATTTCGATGCCTTGGAGAGTGTGGACCCCTCTGAGCAGCACAGTACCTCACAGCACTTGCCAGTCAGTTCGATTGTTTCAATGTAGCTGCCAGGAAGGTGATGGTTGGTGCAGCAGTTCCAAAAATATCGAGAAAAACAACGTCAAAACAAGAACCAAGGAGTGCCTGGCGTGGATGCTAGAGCATTGCAAGGCCAAGTTGATCCTCCCACGGAGTGGCGAGATCAACAATTTGCAGACCTTCACTGCAAAGTTTTGCTTCCAGGAGGACCACCCTCTTTTTTTTTATTTATCCTTTTTCATAGACAAGACTTGAAGCATTTTAAAAGATAAGACACACTTGCAGGATCTTGCAAGCGCAATATGTTACATGACGTTACATGGAGTGTGCTGTGGAATTGCTCAAACTTCATTCAAAAAAGCGGAGATGTCTCTGCGATTGTTCTTGAATGCACGGTGCTTCCTACTGTATGGCAGGAGAGGCATCTCATAGTTTCATGTAGTTTCATTCGATTTTATCATATTTCATTGTTTTGCTGCTTGTATCAGCATGTGGCCAGGAAGGATTCGCTTGGCCCTGATGTTTCTTCACGGCAGCGGCAGGCCCTTCCAGATCGAGCAGCGCATCTTTGGTCCCAGGGCTGAAAGCTTGCTGTCGGCCGGCATTGCGGTGGTACTACCAGCAAGCCAAATGAGAGATGGCAAGGTGCACTTCTGGTACAGTATCTTGGACTTGGATTGGACTTGAAGCAAGGTGCCACTTGCATCTAGTAGCAAATAGAGTCAAATAGATGTAGATGACAATGTCGGAAGAATTGAGCTATCCAGTTGACATAGCTTGGAATCTTCTGACCGTTTTCTTCTCGAAGCAGACACCAGTGGAAGACGAGCAGTGCTGAGGTACAGACACAGCAGTTTTGATGGACTTGCTTCAGAAAGCCAACAGCCATATGAGCATCAGCGCTGGATCTTCGCAAAGCACCCAAGCAGCTGCAGCGCTGCTTGGCATGTTATATGCTACTAGTAGCCCTGCAGCTGCGTAAATCCACAGATCAAATGTGATTTTTGCATACTTTCGCGTGTTTTTTTTGGTGGGGGAAACATGCGCATGAGTTTGTCTTGTGACTTGTGACTTGGACTCTCAGACTGTGTTACAGACTAAAGGCTCTAGATGGCTCTAGCAAGGTTTACTGCAACCAGGTTTTTCCCGGTATGTGGATGGTCTTGTAAAGATGTGTAAAAGCCGTTTGTTGAGCAACACATTGCTCCTCACCTCTCAGGAGTCCATTGGATGCGCTGAAAGATGGGGAGCCTGCATTTATGGAGCTGTCAAGATCAGCAGTCCTGGCTGCCATTGAGGCTCTGAGAGAAGCATGGCAGCTTCCCCTGGAGAAGCTTGCCATAGGAGGCTTCTCACAAGGTGGCCTCGGGCAGACTACTTGTATGATTTGGAAATGATAGCTCTGCCTGAAAATCATTGAACATCCTCGGAATTCATGAATGTAGCACAATGTAGCTTCCCTAATTAGCTACATGTCCACTGCCATCCCACTGGTGAGTACTCAAATTCGAGAAATATTGAGAATCTAGAAAGGTTGAGCCACTTTCTGCTCTTGGCGAAATATATATACTATAGGCCCGCTCGATCTTCCTGGTATCGATGACCACCTTGGGATACCTTGGGGCATTTGTTCGTCGTTTATCGTTGGCATATGTTGGCATTGTAAACTTGTTAGAGGGCAATGCGCTGGCCAGAGACGGCTCTACGTCGCAAACCTTGGCCAGTTCTGGTGACAGTTTGATATTGATAGGGTTTTCCCAAGAGCTTCGGCCAAAATTGAACATTGCTGCATGGATGAAGCTTGGCTTAGGTGCAGCCATTGCTATGGATGTCGGCTTGCACTTGTTGCCAAAGGTGCCAGCAGCACTGGGTTTCTTCTCTGGCTCTTTGATGTGCAGGCAGGGACACCGCTATGTGTTGGTCATGTGGGTGGAGTGGCAGTCCATCGGTTGGGATTCTTGATATTTTCAGCATACTTGATGTGGATACTGGCACTTGCAACTACAACAGCCGTGCCTGCGAAACCCTGTTTGGAGGCAGAGATGGCGCAAACTTCTGGAGGGCCATGTGCAGGCTGTCGCTTCTCAAGTCCAACCCGGGTTCAAGCAGGGTTAGCCTAGCCAAAGCGTTTTTGCTCTGACCCACCACAATGAGCTGTCATGTCGTTTCCAAGCGAAGTATATCCTGCATTTGTCCTGCCAGAACTGGTCTTGGATGCCTTTGGTGCAGAGTCATGGCACTGCAGACTTCGCGGTGGGAATCCTGGCAGCTGTTATTATTATATATTATTTATTATAATTATAACTATAGTAATAATCATAATTATTGTTATTATCATTATTACAAGTATTATATAAGTTTGATGGAATTTTGCGTCCCGCAGCTCTAGTTTGTTGGGATGCCGCATCAGGAGTCAACGGTGGGAGATGGATGCGAGACTTCTGCGATGAGTTGCTTGGCTCCAGCTGGTTCCAGCCATCCCAATAACATTTGAAGGCAAGGAATCGACGTCATCTGAGGATTGGAATGCAGAAAGCAGAGTACTACGAATTCAAGGGTGGGCACACCATTCCATCGGAAGTGGTGGACCGCTTCCTCCAAGTTCTACTAACCTGTGCTCAATGCTGCTTGTCAATCAATTGGACTTTGCTTGGTGGGATACTCCTCTGCTATTCTTTCTTCAAACCGGACTATTCCGTATAGCAGTGTGTAATTGTAATGTTGATTTACAAACGTTTACATGTACTTCAGTTGCGAAACGATTGGAGCAAGTTGTTTTGTGCTGCTTTGGCTGCGATAATTCCAGATGTTTTCAACCTCTGCCATTGAAGTTGACTAAGGAACAAGGGCCAACCGCAACTGTCCTGCCAAGCTTGGACGCGGGCATCATCTGTAGCAGTCTCCGCTGACAAAGGAATAGATCTGGGATGACCTGGGATTGACGATATCGAAGGATGATCTGTTGAAATGTGACTCGAACAGCCTGGGAAAATGGAACGCTGTCAACCTACGGCAAACATTTGCGCCTCGCATCTGGACATGTTTCATGGCAAGAGAATGGAAGAACGCCCGACGGCCCAAAGATGACCGTCAAGAAACTGTGCAACGGAAATGTTCTGAAGAAGTGATACTGTAGCTTTGCTGTTTACAAAGCTCGGCCAGCGTCATGGACCAAAACATGCGAAAACATGTGTTGCCATGTTCGCCTGCATGCAATGTTTCTTCCCCTGCAATTTTGGATATTGTGTCTTCTCTGTCTCTTGCTGGCAAGTTCTGAGATCCTGAGATGGAGGCATTGAGAGAAGAGTCCGGCGAGCTGCAATAGCAGTAGGCTCCTGGGCTAAGGGACAGAGTGCTGACAAGATTGCTACAGATCGTGCCAGGAAATCAATAAAAATGGATGAACATGAGGGATGGTTCAATGGCAGGACATTTCCCTTGTATCATGATGTATCATGTATCTCTATGATCTCCATGTGTCATGGGGGTTCAACTTGGAAGATTCTCAGCGATGCGATCAGAAAGACGGCCTTGCTTTGACAGGTGTGGCGTCAGTGTGTCTGAAGGAGGAGCGCTTGCAATGTTTGAACCTTCGCGGCAAGCCTTTGCACCACAACGTAAACCGCTGGCTTGTTACACTCTTGCTCTTCAGGATATAGAACGGTATGAGAGTATGCAACGTTTCTGCCACACAGTGCCTACAGCATCCTACATCCTACAGCATTTTGATGCATTTTGTATGCCTATGTTTGCTTCTGTCACATTTCATGCGTGCTAAGACCTAGCTGGAAAGGGCAGGAATCATACAATAAAGATCAATAAAGTAGGATGATGTTTTGCGCTATTGCTGGAGAAGCCAGGGTTACGCCACACCGCTGGCTTCTTGCAGGCACTTTATCATGCAACTCTTGACGCTGGAGAGCAAGTACAGCTGCGCACCTAGTGACGACAATGCAGAGCTCCCAAGATTCAAGCTCCTTCCTGCACCAGAAACATGAGTGCCCCATAGTGCCCCAAATTATGCATAAAAAGAGCTATATAAATCTATATAAGATGTGGTGCCCACCTTTCCCACCAGTTCAGTAGTGACTTACCAGAAGGCACCTCTTCCAAGTTGTTGATGCCAGGTCAAAGCTGGCGGTCCCTGGCTGAGATGCCTGACAAAATCAGCAGATGTGCGCGCGTCGTTGATTCTGAGGTAGCTACAGCATGGCATCACAGATCAGACTCTCTAGCTGCAGGGAGCTTGGAACATCTTGGAACACCATCAGGTCATCGGCCATGGCATCTGTCCAGTCGTAACTTGTCGTAACCTGAGGCTGGTGTCGCGTTGACATCGCAGCTTGGATCAGTCTGGTCCTCAATCTGATGCAGCAAATGCATACAGCATGCCTTGTCATCCAAGGGATGCTGCCTGACTAAGGCCCTCGGCTTTTGGCCGGGCCTGGATCCACTAGGCAAGAGGGTAACTCATGGAAGTCAACAATAGGCCATGCACAGAGTTGATGACAGGTGGTGCAGTGGTCGCAGCCATGCTCTTGGTGCTTCCAGGATTTTCCACAGCTACGTAGTACCGGTAGTATGCTTGGCATGACTTTCTTATTGGGTCGAGGGCGTGATGAGGCCATGTTGGGCCACTCCGCAGTTGACAGCCTTCGTGACAGTACCTTCCCCAGTCAACTGATGTCAACCGGAGCCTTCAGATGGATTCCGGAGCGGGGCTGCGGGGTCCAGGAATGCCAGGGTTCGGCAGGGAAGGATCCGAAATGTGCTCAATGTCAGCGACAAAACTTGATCTAATTACATAATTGCCCTGCCATAATCAGACGTGGCAATGAGAAATCCCCTACGAATTGAGGTACCAAGGGGAATCTATGGGAATCTAAATGACGGATTTTCCATTGCCACGTTTGATTACCGGATGGTATTTTGCATGTGAATGATGGTGGACGCTGGTGGACGCACGTACTCTGACCGCTCAGAATTGGCTCCAGACCAGAAGCCAAATTGGATATACAGATACATGCCAGATCCTGGCAGTATTTGATCAGGAAATGGATCGAAAATTATGAAAACATGGCAAGATATGGCAAGTAAACACTGCACAAACACCAAGATAAGAAGATATCATACAAGTGCCGAAATCTCACATTTAATCATGCACTTGATTTGCAATCAAGGGGCTCTGAACGCAAATCGCAAGCTCGACCATTCATCAACCGCTTGAATGATACATGTGATACATGACTGAAACAGAGCTGTGGCTTGATGAGTAGAAAGCCATGGACTTTCGAAGGAGGTCTTCCATACCTTCAGGGCTTTCCAGACTCGATCGCGTGTCTTGGCATTTTTCTGAGTAGCTCTGTGTTCTCCATGGTTTCATGTCTTGACTGAAACTGCTTAAGCAATCTCAAGCAGGGTTGGGAGAAAACCCGACAAAACTTTAGTGCACTGTACAGTTGCTGTATTTCCCCTGAGTCGACACTTTGAGAGTGAGATTGCCACAATTTGCTGGTACAATACCTTAGATATCCTTAAATGGTCATTATTAATTAATTATGTGATACTGAGATATGAGCCAGTGAGCAATGGCCGTTGAGATGCATTGAGTCCTCAGGAGCGAGAACGCGAGATCAAAACAGCCTTCGAGACTTTCAGTGCTGAAGGTGCGGAGGTTGCAGAAAGCACCACTGGTAGGGAGAGAAAGGACGATGATAGACTGATGCTGACCGCATCGAAACCCATCAAGAAATGTGTGCGGGCGCTTAGTGGGTTCTAGTGGCATGTGTGTAAATAAAATGCAGTTAAAAAATAAAAAATATACCGACTACAATTATACATTGTAATATATATATATGCACGTGTGCGCGGTACGATTTGGTCATATGTATATATTATTATATGGTAATCGTTCGAGGCGAAGGAGTTGGCTACCATGAGCTCAAAGCAGCTATGCGTGCACTGATGCTACCGGTGAAGTGGCTTGACAAATCTTGGGTGAGCGTGGTGTCGAGGCGTCGATTTCTGTGTCTCCAGAGTTGCACTTTGCCAATGTTGGAGTGGCCAGAGAACGTCTTGCGTTGGATAAGGAAAGCTGATGTCTTGGAAGCAATGCGGTCTTATGGGCACAGTCCTGACGATGCGCCATGGCAAATCAGATGTGATGATTTCCAGTGGTTTGGCCCTTTCCCCTGCCCCGTCAAGTCATACCGAATCTGCGGAGCTCATCAGACTTTGGACAACTTTGCTTTGTACATGGCCTCGTGGCTCCCAACTTCCTTCGTTAAAAGTTGTCAAATTCTCATCATCGAAAAGAAGCATCACAACATTCACAACTCACAACCCAAGTTGTGCAAATCTAAGCGTAAGTGAAACTTGAACCTTCTTCATCATCCTGCAGTTGGCATAGTTCCCACTGCTAGCTTGCCGCCTGTGGCCAAGACACATCGACACACACACACAGAGACAGAGATATCCCCGTATTTTTTCAACGACATGTGACAGATTGTCTCAAACAAGCTATCTGGTGTCATTGAGTCACTGACAGTCACTGATGCATATTTCTTTCAAGTTCAGCTGGCACCTTGCGGGTCCAATTTTTCCCAACATGTTCAGTTCTGTGTTGCTGTGTTGCGGACACGGCAACGGGGGAAAGGAGTTCTCTATTGAGGAATATTGAGGGAATTGGCTGCGCCTTTCTGATCTTGGGTTTCAGGTGTTGGATTTCAAGGCCTTTGCACAGATTCTGCGGAGAAAGTTTGCCGAGAGAGACCCTTTGGCAGCCATGCTGCAAACGTTACTTGGAAATTGATGTTCTGACATGTCATGTGGTTTCTTACCGGCCTTGAGATGGTTTTTCAAGAAAGGAAATAGAGAGGGAGAGAGAGAGAGAGAGATCTCAAACCGTCGTAGCTTCAGATTTGTTTCTGTTTGTTTGCAGACCCAAGGTGATTCTTTGCACTTTTGAGAATCCTCGTAATGTTGTCTGACCAATAGTGATATCTTGTCAATAGTAGAAACATTTTTCCGCAACTCCAATTTTTCTCCAATACTAAAAGTCAATTAGCTCTATTTACTTTTAGTATTGCCAAAAGAGTC
>Ga0126342_10005831_pt1 | contig 21662 bp, 17 predicted proteins | sample Cyp1metagenome_FD_92528 | JGI IMG/M metagenome (GOLD analysis project Ga0126342, IMG submission 92528) | Coral microbial communities from Lord Howe Island, Old Settlement Bay, Australia - Cyphastrea 1 metagenome | ecosystem: Host-associated > Invertebrates > Cnidaria > Coral ... | reverse complement strand
GCGTCCTCGCTTTTGCACCTCACGTGCCTTGAGCCACGCGCAGTGGCGATGGCGAAGTCTCTGGTTTCCCATGCAGCCTGCAGGTGGCATATGGTTCGTACATCCAAGGTTACTCAAGTCACATGTACATATCTATATATATATATATCGCCATTTGGGGATAAAAATATATTGGTAATATAATATGGAAAAGTAGTAGATTGTGGAAAAAATATCATGGAAATATGGCTAGTATATCATGGAAAAGATGTTGCAATGATTGGTTCATGGGTAGTATATTATGGAAAGGTAATGGACATGTAATGACTGGTTGGTGGTTGAGCCACCCGACGAATATGCACTTCAGTTGGGATCATCGTTCTCATGTTTGCTACTCAGCATCCCGATTTTTGGGGGTCCTTTTCCACCCATATTCATGATGTATATGACTATAGACTATATATCTCTGTGCAACTGGTTCTGGCACCCCAAAAAAGAGTTGACATACCGACCTCATGGGCATACCGACCTCCCCAGTCCTGCAGAACACCCACCAGAAACCATGGTTTTTCATATTTGCACATATTTGGAACGGGTGACATCGAAAAAGTAGCACCTTCTGACCTGTTTGGAGTTAAAAATGCAGGGGATACTGAAGATACCACAAAATTGCAATTCAAATATTATGATGATAAATCCTGGGCCCTGGGATTCTGGGTTACTAAATGTTCAGGCAAACTTGAAGCTGGCTGCCAGCTCTGCACCGGAAACTGGGCCTGCCTCGAAGCCATTGACAATGTCTCTTAGGCGGCAGGAAGTTTCCCTCACCTCCACCGCTGAAACACCAAGAAAGATTGGATGAAATCTAATGCATCCGGTCATTTTGGTCGCACATTGTCAACAAAAATCCAAGGTTTTTTGCGGAAATTCTCTTCAGAGGTCGCCGCTTCCGACAGGCGACAGAATTTGCGCTTCTGGGCACCCCATTCCATCCACGTTTTGCAATCATTGTCCAATTCCAAAGACTATTTTCGGGCACCCATCTTCGAGTACCATATCAAGTTGGTTCTATCGAACCATATTGCTCAAGAAAACGAAGAAGAAGTTTGGTTTTATAGATGCTTTGATAGTTGAAAAAATAGATGATTTCAATGATTTCCCCCAAACTTGATGATGGTTTTATAGTTGTGTTTTTTGATGCTTGTTTTTCCCATTTATCGATGATTTCCCCAAGAAAAAGATCTCATCCCATCATCCCTTCATCCCCCAGCCGCACCTTGGTCGCCAGCCACAAACTGGCCATGGCCAGGCGATGGTGGTCGAAATCGCCTCCCAGAAATGGTGGGTTTTTCATACCCTCTGGTGAACTAACATAGCAATGGAAAATGGCCATAGAAATAGTGGATTTTCCCATTAAAAATGGTGATTTTCCATTGCTATGTTAGTTCACCAGAGGGTATCTATATCTGTGTATGTGTATATATATATATCAATTGGTGGTTAAACAAACCATCTTGAAAAATAATAATATGAGTTCGTCAATGGGAAGGATGACATACCATATATGAAATGGAAAAATAAAAAATGTTTCAGACCACCAACCAGATATATATATATAATTAATTTTATATATATATATATATGTGTACATATACCTTTTCTTTCAGAATTGTCTTATGTTCATTCTACATACATATAAATATATGTGATAACATACATTCTACAAATATATATATATATATATATTATTATTATTAATTATTATTATTATATTATTATTATTATTATCATTATTATTATTACGTATATATGTGTTTCACTGTAATATACAACTCCTGACGATCATGTTGCCCATCGCTTCCCTCCCTACCTTCGGTCCGCTCAGCCAGGCAGAAGCGCTGAAAGAAGAAGCAGCCGCTGGCTGCGGTGACCTTGTGGGTGGCTTGGCGATTGTGAGTAGCTAAAAAAAAAAAACTTTTCTTTTTTTTTACCCTCTGGTAATTTAACATAGCTATGGAAAATCACCATTTTTAATGGGAAAATCCACTATGAATGGCCATTTTCAATAGCTACGTTAAATTACCAGAGGGTAAGTGGATAAACCCTATTTAAAAAAAAAAAAACATGTATAGCTGGGGTGAACTAACCCACTTAACTAACCCACTTACCATATTTAAAATTATTTGTTTTAGTGGATTAAGCCCCACTGGGGGTGAACTAACCCACTTACGATTCGTGGGATGAGCTACCAAGTACCGTCGAAATATTATTAGAGTGTATGGTAAGACCCGGCTAGAGATGGTGTATTAGTTAAAAACAGATACCAAAAACCAGGTGATTACCCGAGTAGAATAGTGACTATCTAATTGGATTTTACCATCTATATATCTAATAGTGATTACCATCTAATTACCACAAGTTGAGGCACGTAACTGGGTTAACGTTTGGGTGTACCGGTCTCCATTGACCTCGGCTCAATCCCATCCCCCCAAAAAAAAATCGGGTGACCTTCGATCCACCGCGGGGATTTAGAGATGATGGGTTACTCTGAAAATGCGAAACCCTCAAAGTCTCATGGTTGAGAAAATAGCTTTGCCTCTGAATAAAAAATGGTGTGATTTATATAAAATATGTGTGCATTATTATTATATATATATATGTCGTGTTAGATCGTTTTGGGGACAAAAAAGACGGAGATTTAAGTGTTACTACCTATGGTTATGGCCTCTCCCATTCTTTGCCGGGGGATCAACTGCTGTCACATCCACCAGCTGCTGTCCAGCACTAAGCCTCCCACCGTGTCAAGAGCCAAGTCAGCTGCCACCGCCCAAATGAGCCTTCCCCAGGATCTCCTTGGTGGGAAAGCTGGTTGGCACCTGCATGTTCGGGTTCCATTCTGTTCGACCTTCGGTGCCGAAAGCTCTGACCAAAGGTTTGATGTGATCATTTGAGATAGGTAAGCAGTTTCCTGATTCAGGGAAGCATCCACAAATATGGAAGCACTCCAGTGTTCTGCTTCAGTCAGACACAAACCTACCGCAAGTATTGATCGTATTGACCTACTCCCAAACCTTTTTCCGACGTGAGCCACAAAAAATAGACCCATCCCATTCCATCATACTGGTTGGTTCATAGGTGTTCCTATGGTGGGTTCCAAAAATCCCTGGACCAAGTGGTAGTTCCACAACGATAATAATCTAGCAGCAGTTGGGTCCGGTATGTTTAATGGTTCAGTCCAACCCTTTGGACCGAGGCACTCTTTCTCCAATGGCATTGGCTTGCTTACCGCTCCGACATGTTGCGATGTTTCATTGGATTCGTTCAAAGGAAATGAAGAGGACAGCATGGGTGTTTTATAAACACCCAAAAAAATGGGTTTCCCGGGAATGTCATCAGTCCAGAGCTGTAAGTTGCTGGATCTTTTTCAGTCAGCGTTGCAAAATGATACCATGAGAATGACCGCGCTAAAACAGCTAGCTGTAAGGGTCGAGTTCGGCCCTGTTGTCATGAAGAAATCACATGCAGCTTGAGAATGAATGCTCCTTGCTACCAGCCACTGAGTGCCGTGGAAATCCAAACCAAACCAAATCGCACACCAAGAAGAATGCTTTGCCCTTCTCATCATGGATCAACAGGGGACCCCTGTTGACTACCAGATGGTTGCGAAATCGGGCACCACCTTGGTTCATGTTGAAACCCTATAAATCATGGGATTTTCTGGGATACACCACCTATCAATTGGTGCAGGATCACTCCTGGGCTGCTGGCTCGCGCGGGTTTTTCATCCTGGCAGCAGGCGTTTCTTTTGCGCTGGCCCCATAGAGATGGACAGTAAAGCTGCAAAATGATGGGGGTTCAGTTGATCCTTTATATGTTTCAGGGTCCCCATAAAAAATAGAACATCCTGAAAAAAGCTTCTATCTTTTTAGGGTTTGGGGGACCCCAAACAAACTGAGCGATTCTCAGAGCCTGGGTTAGGTCTAACCGTCTAACCTGAGGTATACATCTTTTCCATCCCCTGCCAACAGATATTTCACAGATTTCACAGATCAACAAATGATATGTTCTCATTTGTTACAATTATATCACATCTGCCATCATATCCCCATTATTCATATCCCAAAAAAATCTTTGGTCAATGCTTCAGCAGGTTTTTTTTTTTAGAATGGTATTAGGATCCCCATGTAATGCGCAGTGTGAAAAAAAACCTTCTTTCATCCCGTTGCTGAAACTCGCTGAAGTGTTTTTCGGATTGCCCAAAGTGGATTGATTCCCCAATATATTGGATAGATTTGGATAGCATGACCTCATATAACAATCAACCAACCGGGTTTTTTTTCGGTCACACTGGTCCAGATTAGCTATCTGGCTGGACTCCCGGGCTCCCTGAAAGTTGGCCCAAAAAGATCGGCCGGAAATAGATGGTAGTTGTACCTCTAATTCAGGTCCCTGAAATGGCTATTGAAACCATGACATTCACTAGCCCCTTCATATGAGCTTGATCATTCATGGGGAATATATTGTAATTCTCCCTGAATCAACAAATCAGCAAAGATTATGCCCTCCAAAAAGTTCGTTTTTCGCAATACGATCCACCCCCGGGCCGGTGGATAACCCTTTTTGTGGTATAAAAACCATCGATCCATATGGGTGGTCATCCCAGAAAGTCCTTCCGTTCAGCTGCGAGGCATCTAGACATTGCCACGCAGAGCTGAAGACAAACCTCCACAGGCTAAGAATGGATGGTCATTTCTTGGACGACCATCCAATTTGGAAGTAATTTGGAGCCATACCCATGGATATCGAAACACCAGGAACAGCTGATAGTGGGTACTGTTTAAGAACAAAAGTCTCGTGGGACATTGCCCAAAAGCATCATGTGAGTGTCTTAATACCAAGCTTTCTAGAATGCTTTGAAACATATTGCCCAAGATGTGGTCTCAAAGACAGTACCACTGTCAACCTTGCAACATTTTCTGATCATCGGAAACTCTGCTTTTCCACCAGGGATCCCTCAAAATTCCCAAATGCTGCAGTCATTGGAAGCCTTACATTCTTCGGAAACCTTTTTCGCTCCGCTCTGGATCTTCTGGTGTCTTTACATGCAGTGATGCATTCATTTCCGGCCTATCTAGTATGGTGAGTGCGTTTAATTTATCTGCCCATGTCCCCGGGCCGGAGAAGCCAGATGTTCCAAAAGCCGCCATGTTCCACCAATGTTGGGCTCTTAGAGTCATAGGGGCTGCCCAGAAAATCCCAGTCTGCAATTTCCATTTCTGTTTGATGGTGGAAGTATCAACTCCTAGTTTCCTCAAACGCTGGCACCAGGGTCAGGCATGATTGATTATGATTGGCAGATTTGAACAGACTCGGCTGCGACTGCCAGGTATGGTAGCAAGGGCCACCATGTGCAATTGGGTTGATTGCCAACATCTGAGGCTTGAGAGTAACAAAATGGCTCCCTCATGGGAGTTCTCCCTTGCAGGAGTTCACTTACAAAATGCTGCAACTATCTTTGATCTGGAGATGCTTGCGTATGTCGAGCAAATTTTGGTTCAATTCCAAAGTCTTCTGCTTTTGCTACATGCTCTTCCCACTCAAAAACCCTTTAACCATGTGGCACGCACTGCTTTAAATTTATAGCAGTCAGCGTAGCTATTTGCTTGAGGATGTGTCATAAGCAAATCCTGAAAAACTTCTCGGAATTCCATGGAGTTGCCCACATGGGCCCACATGGTTTGTGTGTCACTCTCTTCCCTGCGCTGTTCAATTTGCAATATTTGTCATCCGATGTGGGTTTGTCTGAAAATGTTGGGATTTCACCCATCCATTGGTCCATTGGTTAAGATCCAATCGCTTCCCTTTTGGAAAAGACGATATACCATGTGTTTATGCGCAGCCCATTTTCAGACACACCCATCCTTCAAAGTATCCCTGGCATCGGATCATCCTGAGGAACACTTCACAGCGTGTAGGTTGATGCTCAGCCAATGGCTGGGAAACAACCTTCCATACTGCTGGATTTTCTCCAAAGCCTCTCCGATTCTGCAAAGGCCAGGGTATTACGGGGTGATCACTACAGTAAATCAGCGTTCCCTTTCTTACATGCATTATGTGTACACATACATTATATATATATATATATTTTCACATACACATCGTGTATATATATATACATAACTTTGCAATGATGTACATATATATATATACATATGCATATATATATTTGTATGTGTGTATATATCTATATCTATATGTATATCTATATGTATATCTATGTGTATATATATACAGTATTTTACATACTATGCACATATGTCATGTGTATATGTACATATATATATATTGTATATATATATATATATATGCAATGGCACACGCTCACCTTCTTTCTACACTCTGCACAACCTAGTAAAGTACGGGGAGCTCCTCCCTCTGGCACCAGCCCGGGTGCATGCCATCACACAGCAAATAAAAAGAAGGCTGGTGATGCACCTAAAACAGGGCTCAAAGGTGACAGCTTCCACATGTTCCTAGGCCGTCACTATAAGTACGAGCTATACAGGGTTGGCGTTAGCCTAGTGACTTCAAAGCTGGGAGGTAGTAAGAAGCAGCAAAACGAATTCTAAGTTTGGTGGTTTCCGGCAGCTTTGCTAGAAAACTCTCGGCAGCGAGCTCCTGAAGATAAGACTCTAAAGTCATCTGCGAAACCAGTCTCATCCGCCAGAGGATGCTGGGGATTGCTTCGCCTCTTTTGTAGGCCAGAATCGCACCACCACCTCTGACACTTGAAGGTGTAGGTCTAAAAGCCGAAGGAACTTCTAAAGCATTCAGAAGTTTCTCCCATCTTGTTCTAAAACTAGCCGCAGACAAAGGGAAAAGGAGAAGGGAATCATGCAGGTCTCCAAAAACATGCTGAAGGACTTTGGCTATCTGCGCATCCTCAACCTTAACATGTTGAACCCGCCCCTTCCCTCGACGGTGGGTCTTTGGCTTTTGAACTCTGAGGAACACGGAGGCGACTCGGTCATCAAACAAGTCAGCAGGGAGGACCAAGTCAGCTCGTCGTGCTCGTAGGACCTCGCCAATTCGAGCAATGCCTTCCACTGCTAAAATAAGGCAGCCAGCAAAACGCTTCCAGTCCCAGTAAATAGCAAGAGACACCAGTGCTTTATATAGGGCTTCCGGCAAAGGGCGCCGATGACAAACTGGCTCAAGCTCCTCCCACTGGCTGACCAGCTGCCATGCCGGAGCCATGGAAGGTCTGAGTAGAGGGAACTTTTGTTGGGCCAGCACCAGTAAATGACGCAGCTCATAGAGCCGCCCCCCTCGCTGATATACATGAAGCCCATAGTTTCGCAGCACTTGCACAGCTAGTGAGGGACAAAGAAAAACCTGGCGGCAGGTGTCTTCCGAGTACTTGTCATGCAGCCACCTGTCAAAATTCTCCCAAATGCGCCGCTGCAAAGCACGGGTGCCCTGGCCCACTAGAACCACTGATTCAAGGTCGCCCGGGTCCCGGAGAGCTGGAGCGCGGTGCGCTCGTCGGGGTCCCGGGTTTTGCGCTTCCCCGATTCGAGGAGAGGAAGACTTCGCACAAGCGGCCACATCCAGGCGACCCACCTCGTCACGGCGCAACCCTGCTGCCCTGCCCATCTCAAAGGCAAGGCGGCGAGAGAGAGACATGGGGTATGTCTGAGCCACCTTAGTCCAGCAGCATCGGTGCAAAGAGCTGCGCCCACGTAGAACTTGGTGGGAGTGACCTCCCTGGCAGATCTCTCTAACACCGGCAAGTCGTGTGTTGGTGAGAATCCGGGTACGTTTTCTCCATGGCGTCTGATACCGACACATGTCAAAACGGTAGGCTCGTTCTGCTCTTGCAATTCCGCTTTCAACCCAGGGCGGCAAAAGCCATAACCAGCTTCCATCCGGGTTCTCAACCCAGTAAACCAGTTGGTGCTTCAGACAAAACAAAATTACCTTCAAAACAAATGCAGCATGCCCATTGCCTTGTTGAACTTTCCGAGTCATGTGCTCCGACAAGGGAGCTCTTCCAAAAGGGTGCTGGTGATCCCGCACCGCAGGAGTGATCGCTCTGCTGAAGCTGCAGCACCCCGGTGCTGCTCCAGCCCCCAAAAAGGCACCGGCTTCCAACAAATCAAAAATGCTCTTCTGCACTTGCTCATCCAGGAGGTTTTGGCTCGCACCATGGGTGAAATCAAACGTCACTACCCACACCTTATACTGCTTACTGAGTTGCCGGGCCACTCCAGCTTTTCCACTATACAAGTCTAAAAAACCTTTTCGCTTTGGCAAAAACCCCGGCCTAGCTCGTCTTCCACCTGGTGCAAAAAACTGGCACACAGGTAGGGCTCGCAGCAGCTGCTGCGCTCGCTCACTCAGCAGTGGGCTTCTGCTATTCTCATGGCAGCATGGCGACTCGCCCCTAATCCCTGGGAGCTCTTCCGAGCTAGTAAAAATGGCTGCGGGGGGAGGATCGCCAAGACCCAGACCTGCAGGAGGAGCTACCTGCTTTGAACCAACAGCTTGAAAATAGGGCCTGGGTTCATTCTTTCCCTCAGGCTTTTTCTCTGTTCTTGTCGTTTGGCTCTCAGGCTCTTGCTCTCTTTTATTTTCTGACACTACACCAGCACTGCTTTGCAGCGCCTGTGAGACGGTTCCAACTCCGGTCTTCGGAGCGGTGCAGCTAGTTCCTACTAGACCTAATCCTGACCTGCCTGAACTACAACAGTTTTTTGCAGGAGGAGCTACCTGCCCAGAAGCAACAAGGTGAGTAGGCCTGGGTTCATTCCTTCCCTCAGGCGTCTTTTCATGATTCTTTTGGTTTGTTGCTCTCTTTTCAGCTAAGCTACCAAGGCCCTCCGGCCGTGAAACGCTAGAAAGTGCATCAGCAAAAATTGCCATACGCTCAGGTTTCTGTACATCATAAAGTGGGTCCAGCAGCTCCTCTTGAGCTCTCTGGACATCAAACTTCTCACTACCACTACACGGGATGCCTGCTAGTTTCAGTGGGTCATATCCTACAGACGCCAGCCACTCATCCATCAAGGTAAAGTCGCCGGCTTCGGCAGCATCCCACCATGGAGGCAAAGACCTGGCAGGCAGACGGATTGGCTGATCTCGCGTAGGGTCATCCCCAACATTCGCCAGTGACGGAACATATCCGTAATTTCCATAAAGACCACTACCCAGCAGCACTGCCAGACTACTTTGTAGCAGCCGATTCAGGCTAGGGCTGCTTGAGCGGCCCTTCACAAGGGCCGCTAGGACCACCTGGCTGTCACTGCCCAGCAGGTATCTCTTGTCACATAACCGCTGAGCAAGCTTGTGTTCCACCTCCAGCACGGCTTCCATTTCCAACAGATTGATGTGCCGGCGCCCCATCGCTTGCTTGCAATGGTGGAGCCGGAATTGCAGAGCTTGTGCTAGCACCAGCCACAACGGGTGACTGACAAGCGGAACTCCTTCTGGGAGTTCTTCAAACTCATTCATGAGCTCGTGTTGGCGGAGCCAACTCTGCCAGGGGGACAGGAGGCGACTCCATGTGCCTCGTGCCAAGCAGTGCCTCTGGAATTCTTTGGCTAGGTGCTTTGACAGGGGGGCCCGCACAGATGCCTTCTTCTCCACTGAGGCATCAGACAGGAACACCTCATCCAGACTCTGCGCCTTGAGGTCCACCACGCAAATAGGCCCAAGAATGACCAGAGTCCACAGTTCTTGTACTAAGGACGGCGACAACTTCAGGATGTCCTCACGGTCTCTGCCCCTCTGGGCAGCATAAATTTCCTCCAACAGGCACAACATGCGGCGACGCACCTGGAGCGCCGACTTCTAGTAGGCCAACTGACGCGTAGCCCAGCACTGCCACCCTGGTCGTCAGCTCTAGTAGCGGCAATAGGCGCTTGGGGTTCGTGCGCAGCATGCCTGTCTCACCATCTACGGCCACTCCCCAGAACTCCGCCTGGGTGTGGCCCCGGAAAGTCTTCCTGGGATGGGCAGTCAGCCCTTCCTGAACATATTCCTCACAAAGAGTATCCAAGCGCCGCACGCCATCTGAAGACTCGGCAGGTTGGTTCGCTGGGATCTGCTCTGCAAAAACGGCGTCATCGATGACAATGCCAGCTGCTAGATTCCCCCTAGGTGCTCTTCCCTGTGAGGTCAGGAGTTCTTCGGGGGTAAAAACCTTGCAGCGCAGCCCTATTTCAACATGAGCACGTTGACCTAGTTCAACAGCATTGCAGTCGCCCATGGCTAAAGTGCTTAGACAGGGGTAAAAAACTTTATGGTCTTCGCCAGCAAGTTCATGAGGAAAACAGTGAAAACGTTGAGCTTGTTTGAGGGATAGTGGATAACGAAGAGCATTACGGAGACATCTTTTGGCACTAACTCGAAAACAGTAGTAATAATCCCGTAGGTCAGTTCCAGAGAATACCATCCGATGCCCCTCTGCAATCTCCAGCTGCGCTAATGCTTGTACTGAACCTAGTGTACTACACCAGTCTCGCAGTGTCTGCTCTAGTTCATTAGCTGGTCGCGCATCAATTATCAGTCTATCCTTCTCCTCATCCTTTACCAAGGCAAATGCTCCACACGTGTGAGAAGTCCGCACCTTGCTTTTTGGCACCAAGCGGAGGCGGTGATGCTCATCTAAAAAATGCAAAAGTTGCAGCACCTGTTCATGAGAGGCTCGAACCTGTACTCGGGGCGGCAAGCCCTCTGACTGATCAGGGGGGATGGCCAAGCTGATTGGGTCAACAAACACTGTCTTGTGGACACCATCAAAAAACTTCTCCGGGTTGAACTCCGGCAAACCCTTAGGAAATGACAGCCGCTCAGTTTCAATATCCTTTGCCAACATAGGGGTGCCTTGTTGCATCCGCCCTACGACTACACAGCCATCCCTCCTTTGCGGTTCAATGCTCTCAGCTGCAGACACTCGAGGTTGAGCGTCAGGTGAATGGGCAGTGTAAGAATCCTTCGTCAAACTACAAGCCCGTACAAAAAGATCATGCAAAATGCTATCCAAGCCTTCCATCTTGGCCGCAGTGCGCCCCATCTCCGTAGGACCCACCATGCCCACCAGCTCCACTCCTTTCAGTTGAGCTTCAAAGCGCTGGATGATGCCCCATTGCTTCCGAGACAGTCGGGTGTGAGGTGACAATCCCGGTGGGCACCGTGTAGGGCGCTTCATGTGGAGCCAGGACAACATAAGAACCACCAAGTTCACAGCCTTCTGCCTTGCAACGGTGGTCGCCTCAGCTTTGCCTGGCTGACACTCGGCCCTCCAAAACCAGCAATTGTATGGCGCGGGCATGGGCCATAGATTGGCGGCTGTCCCGAACGCATCGGTTCGGTCGTTGTGCAAATAGGAGTGCAAAAAAGTCGAAAATGATGTCTTGGACTTCAACACCCATCTGGCCAAAGAGGTCCACAGACTAGTAGCATTAACCTTTCGGGCATTTGCGCCAGGCACGGAAGGAGGCTTCTTCCCATCTCTGGCTGTACCACCTCCGGGTGGTTCATACATGCTGCGATCTATTCGACCGCTGTGGAGGGAGTCTCCTCGGCGGCCGCTGGCTTCCCTTTCTGCCCCCCTTTTCCCTTGTTCTTGGCTTTCGGCTTGGCCTTTGCGACCGGCTCTTCGGCTTTTGCAGCCGGTTGTCTTTGACTCAGCTTTGCCTTCTTCTCGTGAAAGTCTGCTAGATCGCGGACTTTCGACACCACGAGGTCAAACCACCTCGGGTCGATCAGCTTGCTGTGGGGCAGCTCCCGCGGATGCGGGCTGACATGTCCCACAAAACTCTGGAATGGAGGAGGGCTTTCCAGCGTCATCTCTCCAGCCAAAAGGAAGCTGCCACCGTCGCAGGCTTGTTGATCGAGAAGACATACTGCAAGAGCTGTCCTCGCCCTGGCTTCGTCGATGCGGTTTGTCCGCAAACAATCCCGTATTCCTCCCAGGCACCAAGCAGCCCTCACCGTAGCTCCATAGTTTTGAATGCGGCTGCGATGCTCGATCCAGCCTCTGGCTGATATCGCTGATTGCTGGATGCCTGGTTGTATAGAGGCTTGCTCCCAATCTTCCTGCAACCGGCTCTCTATGGCCGTGTACAGCAGCTTTGGGTTCTTGTGCAGCAGTTGGCGAAGCGACAGTAGCGCGGCAGCTTTGCTCCGCGTGGCTCCACTTGTCAGATCTTTTGTCGATCCAGACTCGGCGCGGTCTAGGATTTGCTCCAGCTCCCGGTCTTTCTTCATGCTTTTGTCCTTGTGGAGGTCGGTCATCAGTTTGGTCAGCTGCAGAACTGCTGTTGCGATGGGGTCGGCAGACCCAGAAGCGGCGCCAGCTTTTAACGCGTGGGCCACTTGGTCTTCTTCTTCCAACTCCTCCGCGCCGCTGCTGTCGGCCACTACAACCGCCGTCGGCCGGGCGGAGCCAGCTGGAGCGGGCAGTCCCATAGATTTGGCAATCTCGGCCAAGGCGGCCGGGGAGACGCCTGCTTGCAAAGCTTGGTGGGCCACCGCTGGATCTACGCCGGCGGGCAGAGCTGCAGGTGCGGCAACAGCTTTTGGCCGCCGTCCCATCGTCTGTCCAGGTGCTTGAGCAGGGCGAGAAAACTGTTGGGCCAGCTGGTGTAGTTGCTCTTCGATAGCTGCAAACCGATCTTCGAGTCCACCAAGACCAGGAGGTTCTGCCAATCCCCCGCTGTCGGCTGACAGGAGCGTATAGTGATCCTTTGCTGCTGCCACTACTGCCGAAGCGAAAGGGAGCCGCATCAGCCCGTCGACTCCAAGAGGAAAAGTCAGGGTCGGCTGACCTTGGTCGTAGGACACTTGTTCTTCTGCATCTGCTGCTAGCAGCCCCAGCCATATCTTTGTAGTTGGTGTAGGGTCTGGTGTATCCCTGCGGTCAGGGTTGCAGCAAGGGACAACTACACCAATCACCTTGGAGAGCAAATCCGGGTTGATGCGCCGCCTTCGGCGAGTCTTGTGCCAGGCTGTCTCTGGCACTGCTACCAGGAGACGGCCGTCGACTTCCGCAATGGCTGCCACAGCGCAAGTGATGGGGGGGTCCAGGGAGCTCAGCACACCAGTCTGGTACGCAAACTCCACAGCGTTGCCTGAGGTGATGAGATTCTGCCGGGGGCCCAGATCCTCAGGCTCTTCCAGGTCCCCGTCTCCCTCTTCACTCATCGACGCCGTGACAGCTCTGCGGGCACTTCAAGGTCCGCTGAGCACACAGCAATGCGAGCTTCCGCTTTTGTCGGGAGCCCCACAAAAATACTATCCCCAAATTGTTTGTCCAAACAACACAAAAGTTTGGTTTCAGCCCAAGAATTACAGACCCTAGGAGGATTATACAAGGTGCCCCGAATATCCCGAACCACAATATAAAGTTTGGTGGCTAAGGGGATTTCTTCGCGCCCTGACAGTCCTCGATGCTCGTTTTGCAAGCACCGTTTGATCCACGCACCGATCTTCTCCGCGGCACGCACCCGATCAGCTGGCAAATCAGCGCCCACTGCAGCAGCCGCAGAAGTGCTCTCCGTGGAGGGGGCCTCAGTCACAAGCTCAAACTCACTGGAAGGCGCACTGCCCAATCGAGGCTGTTCCAAGACAATCAGGCGAGCACTCAAGGCTTGGCACAGGCTCCTCAGCTCCGCGACTTCTGCTCGCAGAGACGCAAACTCGGACCAGGGCACGTGGCGCTCACTCATGCAAGCTTGTAGAGCGGCTCCCCACTCTCTTTCGCCAGCTGCTGGAGCCGGCTTCGGATCCACACCCGCCAGCTCTGGCGGATCAAGTGCAGCAAATCAAAAGTGGGTCCCAGAGCTATTCCCAGGCAAAGTCCAACTAGTACACTGAACAAATCCAGATCCCCAACAAGGGTGCTAAGGTCAATATCAGGGCAGATCGGGCACTCAAGGGGTGGACCAGCAGATGATAATTCCGACACCAATCGAAGGATAAGTGCCGAGAGGGATCCCGACGTCGCGCCGATGGCCACGGAGCGATCCATGCACGGCTTGACCCGAAATGTCTGGAGAGCATGACAATTGCATGAAGAGGTCATATATATATATATATTATTGTGTGTATAGATGTATATAGTTATTAGTGTGTATCACCGAAAAGCTTGCAATCGACAGATCTTCGTATCTCTAAAGTAGTCCGTCAGCATCATGAAAGCCCGTAAGCACAAGGAGCGAAAATGATGACATCTGACATCTGGCTCTTTTTCTGATGAACTACCCTCTGGTAAACTAACATAACTATGGAAAATCACCATTTTTGATGGGAAAACTCACTATACATGGCAAATTTTAATAGCTATGTTAGTCATTACCAGAGGGTTTATTCAGGATTGGGACTCCAAATCTACTGTGACTATGTGATCACCATTTGGGCATCCAACGATCCAGCAAGGGAAATGATGGATGTCACCGACTGTCTCAGGCTGCCACAGCCCATTTCATGAACGCTGGTTGAGGAATGCTCCACAATCCAAAACCCGGATGGAACTCTGAGGTTCCTCATACACTAACACCATCTGTGCACTCGGCCCTCAACAATTCCTGGATCAAATCACTTCTTCAAACCACGAAAGCCGTGCAAAAGTAATTGAACATTCGAGCCAAGAACTGCACAGTTGCATTAGCCGGCAGTATTTTGATCTGGGCCGTGAAAAATCTTCCGCTGATCATTGATGATTTGCTCCTGAAAAACTCAAACGAAAACTGACCGAACTGACCTTTTTGATGTCCGGATTTTTAAACCGCGGAAGGTTTTTCTCCGCTGCCAGAGTGGGTGCCCCCGGCGCTCCGAAGCAACACATCGTCCCAGGGCCATCACCATTGATATGGGTGGTACCATCCCGAAAAGGTGGGTTTATCATAGGGTTGCCCACTTGAAAAACATGATTTTGAAGCCTAGGGCAGATGAAAATCTATTCAGCAGCTATTTTGATGTGAACAGAAGGGTACCAGGCTTTGAACCCATACCAATGTATCGGGGATGCTTCCAACACCCCAAATACAAGGGAGGGAAACAGTCGGTGGATAAGAACTCCCCCTGGTGGCAATTATAATGGACTGCAATGGATACCCATTCCACTATATAAGTAATTAATTAAAAACACGGACCGTTTGAGGGACATGTTACAGGAAATCCATGGTTTTTGTCCCCAAACATAGGAATTAGCCACAAAACATGCCTTCAACCAATTCTGAGAGTGTGGTTGTGGTCAAAACAAATCCTATACTCATTTGCTTCAAGCGGTGGGAGCCAATGGCAGGAAAACAATGATCAGTTTAGGTGCTCAAGGTGCTCCTATGGAGGTTTCCTAAGTTATGAGCGTACCCCCAGTTCTCATCCATTCATAAATGGAATGTGAAAAATTATAAACCATCCAGCTATTGGGGTACCCAAAGTTTCTAGGACACCTCTCTGAAAATGCTATGCTGGAGACAAATAAAACAATGCTTTGCCGACTCCTTCAAGAGTTCCATCTACAACATGCAGCAACTGCACTCCCAGGACGCTTGCTGATCTGTTCTGGGAGCTCCGGTGGCATCGAGCGGAGGAAATTTTCTGGCAAAGCACTCACCATCTTTTGGCATGGTAGCAACTTTGCTGAGCTGTTCAGCAGGGCAAAAAGTGAGGCGGGCAGGCATTGCCACCCTAGTTAGTGGCAGCAAGGGGAAGATGGACTGCTTCAGAGTGCCCCGCCAAATGCGACAAACATCTACGGTCTCTAGGGGTCCCTTGGCTTTCAGATTGACAAGCAATGTATGAAACCAGAATAGCCCAACTAAAGATCAGGTTCCCGAAGTCGTGAAGAAAAACAGCTGTGCTGAGCCATTCACTTCTTAACCTGCGCAGGCCACAGAAAATCCACAGGAAACTGCTCATCCCTAACTTTGATCAAGCCCTAAAAGGCTCACTGTCAAGTGCGTTTGAGCTTTTGACATCAGCAAAAATGTTGCGTTCAGACCAAGGAATGTGACGGCTCTGCCGAATTCAACGTAAACATTCAAATCTCTTAAGACGATAAGTTTTTCCAAATCCTGTAGGACAAGGTCCCATCACAATCTTCCGAATTTTTGGGACCCGCTCATGCTACTTCCTTGGCAGAACAGTGCACCGATCAAGAGTCTGGTCAGAAAAGTGTTTCATCTTTTGAGCACCGCTGAATTTTTGCAACCATTGAGAAAACAAAAAACAGCAGCATTTGATCTTCTCCAGAATTGGTTGAAGCGAAAATCCTTGGGAAACCCCCACTATAATATCCTATAATTACTGCAATTGGTAGTTTAAAAAAAAACATGGATTCGAGTTCAGATTTTCCTTTCAACCCATAACGATGGTAAGACGCGTTCACTTTCTGACCTATACCAACTACTCTGGCCGCCACAGCAAATGGCTTGTGTGGCAGGCCCAGATGGTATGACGTCGTTGCTCCACTGCCTTTTGACCCCTCAACAAGTAGTGTAGATTTCTCGATAAAACTGGGGATTGAAGCAACAACAAACCACAAAGATTTCAAACATATTCATCATTGTTCACCAACAAACATGATGATTGAAGAATGATGAGGAAGCTATGGTTTCACCCAGAAATACAAGCCGGTGCTGCAAATTTTGGATCCAATTTTCTCTCCATGTATCCTGGAAGTTGAAAAAAACTCAGGGCAAAATACAGTGGTCCACATGACACATTTCACAAATGCCCTTTTGCTGCTCCGGGCAGGGGGCAATCTTCAGCGCTAGGGGATGAAACTTTATGAGGAGTGGGGTTACGCTGTTGGGTTGCACAACAAAACCCGTTGCAAGGGTCCCCTAAGAATCAGCTATCTTTCCACCACTCTTCTCACATGTCACGTCTCATTCCCTTTTAGAACTGCGGGCTGAACTCGCAAACCCTCATCGCCACTCTCGCAGAACCACCTGCCCAGCCCTCGCCACTCATGGAAAATATTGAGATCGGTCTTTATCCAGGTGGATCAAAAAACATCAAAAAACATTTTTAAAAAAAAACTACAGGAACAAACCCTAGATGTCATCTTTCTGCCCGGGAAGTCAGTAAAAATCCAGACCCTCTTTTTTTGTCCCCTTTCTTTAAACCATTCTTCAAACCATGAGCCGCAAGGGCCCAAGGGCCCAGATCGTGCCGGAGTTCCGTTCGAATTCTCACAGGCTCAAGCGCAACCATGTTCCATTCGAAACCTCCAGGCCACCCATGGGACTCCTGGCAGGGCACCCGCGTTTCAGAAACAACCTTTTCTGGGGTTGCAAACCCACCCCGTTTTTTGTGAAATCCCTCCTATTCTCTTGGTCCAACCATCAATGTTGGTTGAGGCATCAGGACTTGTTGAGCCAAAAAAGAATCTTGCAGCCACCCAAGGATTGCAACCTTTGACGCCCGCTGGGGAGAATGGTTGCTGCGAGCTTGTGAGAAGAATCTGGTTTGAAAATGGGGTACCCAAAGCCTGTGTTTGATCATCAATTTCATTTTGGACACATATCCCCCATATTCCCATGACTTTCAATTATGTCCCATCAAATATCCTCACCAGATCCCGATAAAATGGCAAGCCAATATCCCCAGCCCATGAATTTCTGCAATTTGCTGCAAGTAAAACTCATGTTCGCAGCTGCCATGCCTTGACAAACCCATCGTTGTCACCTTGTCAAGTGGCAGGTCTGCAACAAAATTCCAGGGCAAACATCAAAAGTGGAAGATCCAAACCACCAATCATGGCTGGGATAAGGCCAACCAAAATCAGTATTCTGCGCGTATATCAAAAATACGTGTCTCTGTGTGTGTGATATGATATGCATGTGTATGTGTATATATATAATAATAATAATAATAATATAATAATAATATGTACGTCCATATTTGTCTAATGTTTGACTTCTAAACTTCCTTCGATTTTTGGACCAGAATCCAAGGCCTCAGGGGCAGCAGTCCAAGGACCTAGTGCGGGGGACCAAAGGATGCCACTGCTTGGGGGATCTGTTTGTATATACTTTATGAATATGTATATTTATATACGAATACATATCTATATATTATATATATATATTATATATATATATACATATTCATATACTTCAAGTATATAATGATATGAAAATCCACAGATATGGCAGTCATACATTCCCTCTTACAGGCAAAACATTGCGGAAAATTGTAGGAACTTGTCGCTGCTCACCTGGTGGGACTAGCTAAAATGCTTGGGATTTGGATGGGTCGAGAGGAACTTCCCGTTAGGCACACCGAGTTGATCCTTTCACAAGAAAAATACCCGGTAGGCCTTCGCAACTTGCGGATCTTGCGGATGGGTCAAAATGATCAACCCTAAAAAGTAGCTACCCTAAAAAGTGGATAGTTTGATACCAACAATGACCAATTTCTTTGTCACCACAAAGGGAGCCTACAACTTTGACCCGGTCACCAGCTCAGCATCGACACTTGGTGAAAGGTGGTGCAAACACCTTCTCCAGAGGGCATGGAACTTTCTATCCACATAAATAGCAAACAAACACACCCATGTCATCTTTTTTTGGGATGATTTGATGGAAACGAAAAAGTTCAAAATCGAACAAAGGCTTTCCTGAAGGTGTTCCTCACTCCAAGAATTTCTTTCACCTGTATACGGTGTATGTTTCAAAATTTCACCAACAAAAATTCATTGGATTTTTGACTCGAAATGACCGATGAGCTCCTTGGGCCTATGACACCAGACATCCATCGCTGCGGCCAGTGACGCGCCTTGTGCCTTCCAGTTGGACTGACTGAGCATGAGGACCTGCCGACTGTTGGACTGTCGGTGGGATTCTGTGAAAAGCACAACAAAAACGGGGATGTCATGTAAATATAATGGCGTATTGAGCAACCAGAATGGAGATGCAATGGAGATATAGTTGAATATTCATCAACAAGATGAGGCATATGTGGTTCACGGGTGTGTCTGGAAAGGGGGCATACTCCCAATGTGTGCCCAACATTGAATATAGCCTATTTTGAGAGAAACCTTGCAGTCGTGAAGAACCACAGTCAGCTCACGAAGTTTCAAATAGGATCCAGGATACATCACAGTCTTCTATGCCTATATCATCTATATCTACATATCTGGAGGATTCCTAAAATGTCAGTACCCCCAAATCATCCATTTTAATCCATTTTAAAAATGATGTATAAATTAATAGGATTCTCCATGATTCACATCCATTTTGGGGTACCTCCATCTCTGGAAACCCTAACATGTGGGTTGGAAATTAATGATGAAACCACCCAAGCGTTTCCTTGTGTTACTTTCCCACGGAGCACAAGCGAGGAAATCTCGATGTAACTGGTGTAGAGGTTCAACCCCTGCCTGTGATCGTCATTAATCGTCCTACATATCCCACATCCATCGATAAAGATAGTAACTATATTTACTTATCTATATGTCTACATATCTACATATACATCGGCATTACGTGTGCATGGGCATATACGTAGACATGTACATAGACATAGACATATACCTTTACATGGACATAGACATAGACATATACCTTTACATATACATAGACAATTGTATATATATATATCATTGACTACATAGGCATGTATGTTATAAATTTATCATCCAATTCTTCCGAAAGAATGTCCGCCACCTTCTCCACCTCTCGCCACGAGAAGTTGTTTGCCTCTGAAAATATCCGGCATCAAACGGCGCGTGGTTTCAAAATCCCACAGAAGCCTATTGTAATCACCAAAAAGATCCAAAAACATAGAAAAGTGAGTCTTCACTATGTTAACTGGAATTTGTTTTCCTAGCTTTTTGGAGATGCCTACGAGTAGTGCCGCACGAGGCGGTGGCGGAAGTTTCAAAAATAGGGAACCTATAGGAGAGATTGGTTGTTGCGAGTCACGGATGGCAGAGCGAATCCACTGATAGACCCACAGGTGGTTGGAGTTGTGTTTTTGGAGTGGTTGCAATGGTTGCAGTGGTCACCCCACCACAACTACTGGATGTAGTGTGGTGTCGCGCAGTTGTAGTTGTAGTTGCAGCTGTAGCTGTAGTTGTAGTGTAGTGTAGTGTAATGTAGTGGAGCTGCAGCTGTAATATCAGTGTAAATAGCGCGTTTGCAAGTGCAGTTGCAGTTGTATTCGTGGTGTGGTGTAATTAGTGTAGTGTAATTAGTATAGTGTAGTGCACCGTAATGTCGTGTAGTGTTGTGTAGTGTAGTGTGGTATAGTGTAGTGGTGTAGTCTAGTGTAAGGTAGTCTAGCTGTAGTTGTAGTGTAGTGCAGTGTAATTAGCGTAGTGTAGTGAAGTTGTAGCTGTAGTTGCAGTGTAGTGCAGTGTAGCGCAGTGCAGTGCAGTGCAGTGGAGTGGAGTGGAGTGGGTGGAGTGGAGTGTAGTGTGTAGTGTAGAGCGTAGCGTAGTGTAGTGTAGTGTAGTGTGTGTAGTGTGTGTAGTGTGCAGCGTGTAGTGCAGTGTAGTGCAGTGTAGTGCAGTGTAGTGCAGTGTAGTGCAGTGTAGTGCGGTGTAGTGCAGTGTAGTGCAGTGTAGTGCAGTGTAGTGCAGCGTGGTGCAGTGTAGTGCAGTGTAGTGCAGTGTAGTGCAGTGTAGTGCAGTGTAGTGCAGTGTAGCGCAGTGTAGTGCAGTGTAGTGCAGTGTAGTGCAGTGCAGTGCAGTGTAGTGCAGTGTAGTGCAGTGTAGTGCAGCGCAGCGTAGTGCAGTGTAGTGTAGTCTAGTGTAGTGCAGTGCGGTGTAGTGCAGTGCGGTGTAGTGTAGTGTAGTGTAGTGTAGTGTAGTGTAGTGTAGTAAGTGTAGTGTCGTGTCGTGTCGTGTCGTGTCGTGTCGTGTCGTGTCGTGTCGGGTAGGGTAGGGTAGTGTAGTGTAGTGTAGTGTAGTGTAGTGTAGTGGTAGTGGTAGTTGTAGTTGCAGTTGCAGCTGCAGCTGCAGTTGTGGTTGTGATTGTGGTTGTGGTTCCAGAGCAGCGTAGTGCTGTGTAATGTAGTGTGGTTGTAGTTGTATTTGTAATTGTAGTGTGCTGCAGTGTAATTAGTGTAGTTTAGAGTAGTTGTAACTGTAGTTGCTGCTGGGGTAGTAGTTGCTGCTGTTCTTGTTTAGTTGTTAGTGTAGTTGGTGTGGTGTAGCGTAATTAGATGTAATTAGCGTAGTGTAGTGTAATTAGTGTAGCGAAATGTAGCGTAGTATATTTGTATTTGTAGGCGTAGCAGTAGTGTAGTGTCGTGTAGTGTAGTGCAGTGCAGTGCAGATCAGTGTGCAGTGTGCAGTCATTAGTGTGCAGTGTGCAGTGTGTAGTGTATAGTGTAGTGTGTAGTGTGTAGTGTGTAGTGTGTAGTGTGTATAGTGCAGTGCAGTGCAGTGCAGTGCAGTGCAGTGTAGTGTAGTGTAGTGGTGGTTGTAGTTGTTGTAGTTGTTCTAGTTGTTGTAGTTGTTGTAGTTGTTGTAGTTGTAGTTGTAGTTGTTGTTGTTGTTGTAGTTGTTGTAGTTGTAATTGTCTATCTATGTCTCTATCTATCTATCTATCTGTCTTTCTTTCTTTCTTTCTTTCTTTCCTTTCTTTCTTTCTTTCTTTCTTTCTTTCTTTCCATCTATTTGTCTGTCTGTCTGTCTGTCTGTCTGTCTGTCTGTCTGTCTG
>Ga0126342_10005830_pt1 | contig 21664 bp, 12 predicted proteins | sample Cyp1metagenome_FD_92528 | JGI IMG/M metagenome (GOLD analysis project Ga0126342, IMG submission 92528) | Coral microbial communities from Lord Howe Island, Old Settlement Bay, Australia - Cyphastrea 1 metagenome | ecosystem: Host-associated > Invertebrates > Cnidaria > Coral ... | reverse complement strand
GTGGTTGAGGTCCGGCAGGGAACACTGGGCGTGGATGGTCGTGGTTGAAGTCCGGCAGGGAGCAGGAGGAGAGGAGACGAGGAGAGGAGACGAGGAGAGGAGACGAGGAGAGGAGAAGAGAGGAGGAGGAGGAGAAGGAGGAGGACGAGGAGGAGGAGGAGGAGGAGGACGAGGAGGAAGCAACTGACATAAAATCTAACAACCCTCACCTGGCAGGTGGGGAAAAACTACAGCTGTGGATGGAATCCAGATGGAACATCAAAAGTTTACATGACCTGAGACCTGTTTACATGACATCTGCCCCCGGAACCCATCATGACATATACTTTTTTCAAGTTGATTGTGCTGAACCTCATCATGACAACATCTGTCTCAACATGTGAACAAGTGTCAAGTTCCTTCATGGTCATACGGGTTCATATTATATGTATGTTAAACATAGATCCGAGATGTAACTTCAAATGTGCAAAGGCTATGCATTTCCACATGAGTCTGTCTGAAAAGTAGCACCATTTTCAGACATACCCATATCAGATTTATGGTTGTGTACTACTATATAATATATAAGTAATATAAGTATATATTATCCCCATGATATCTCCAATTGGTTGGTTCTATAAGCAAAATTTGGTTGTAAACAATTTTGGAGGTATGGGTATACCTCATTTTCAAACAACCCTGAATCCATCATTCACTGATCAAACCACTATTTTTGATGCTTTCCCTCTACAATGGTTGTGTACATCCTGTGTGTTCTGGTCATAAATTCTCCAGCTCCAGCTAGTCCCAGCTCCAGCTCTTGTTCCAAGAAGCGGAATGTTGAAATTCACCCTGAGTTGGGTGCCGACATTTGTCAACATGGGATGTGTCCGACTTGTCCCAGAAAGTTTCCCAACAAAATAGGATCGATGATCGTAAACTTGCTCATCCTGCTCTGGTCTGCACTCTGCACAAAAGGACACAATAAACATATGTTGGAAGAATTTGAAATCAAGAACATGAAAGCAGAACACACATCATCTGATCATCGTCTCCAGAGTCACTTCCTGGTTTTTCAAGGCCAGAAATTCTGTCGAGTCCAAAGATTCTGCCTCTTTTTGTCAAACAAACTGCAGCTTGGAACAGAAATTTGGAGACCACGAATCAAAGGTGGCAATCGCCAACCTCCCATTTATAGTTGATTTTCTCCAGCTAGAAACCTCATGAAACCTCCATTTGTGTGGGATTTCCAATTGCTCTGGACGGTACCCGCCAGAACTACCCCAGAAAAAGGTGTTTTTCAAAGATCTGGGTTTCCACAGATCCACCTGAGGCCAATTTACCCCCAAAAATGCTGGATTTGCTCCTAACATATGGCCAAGTTCAATCATTTTAACAAGGAATTTATTTATCTAGCCATATCTAGCCATATCATTCGCCCATGTTTGGACTCCCATCACCAAGGCGCTTGTATCTGATGAAGCAACGGATGGTCCTTGGTCGTGGGATTGGAAGACCTGCTATGACCGCTATGACCCATGGGATTTTCCATCGACTCAAAACCAAGATTGACACAATCGTAGCTTCAACTTCTCCGGAAACTCATCGGCTGTGGACGTTTCGGCTCATGTTTCCTCAAATTGAAAGTAATAGTTTTTTGGGGGTTAATTCTTCTAAGTTTCTGTTGTCATATTGTAGTTCTGCACTTAAAAAAGAAGTTCCACAACTCTGTCCAGGGCTCTGTGGTTTCAATCCCATGAGTGCAATTCATGTTTTTCTGGTGAAATCCTCATATTTGATGGTGTCCCGAAGTTATAATGCTTGGTTGATGAACCCCTTACAAGTAGTTCGACACACAACAAACCCAACACTTGATGGAGCTGCGTTTGCCAACTTCGCTAAATAATCCCATTGAATCCCATTGAGTCACCATATTTTGGTGGTTAAACCGTTAACCCCCCTCTTTTTTTCTTCAGACCCGGTCCAAGTTGCGTGGGGTTCACGTACTCGTAAAACGTGAAGCTTTCCAACTGCTCATCCCGGGTCACCCATGACCTGCAAAGTCAAAGCAACGATTCTTAGACTTTATAGATCACAGATCATACAGAACCATGTGGAAAAGATATGATGTTATCTTGCATTCCTAAGTGAAACGAACATTTTTTTACATATAAATAAATATATATATATATATGCAGGGTGTTTTATGTGTAATATTATGTATAGATATATAGTAATAAGATATTGCATATCCAGACATGTACATATGCCAATTGCATAGGTATGATATGATGAGATATGACATTATGCCTGAATATAAATTATAACACCCTCATCGCGACGTCACTGGAATGATGGTGAAGGAGAGGAATCATCTCCAAATACAATTCTTTCAGGTTAGTGATCAAGTATCAATTATCCAGAAATGTGATAAGTACTGATCCTTGTTAAGAATATAGTATCAGCTATAGATCATACAATGATATAATAAGTATCAGTTATCCATGATAAGTGATGTCAACTACTGATCTAACTTTTCCGTTTCTCAAGTTACCTACGGATTCAAAATGATCTAAGTGCCTAATCACTGAGGCTGGGAATGTAATGGATGAAATTGGTGAAAGCATGGCTCAGCATTGGCAATCCCTGCACGTTGTTACAAAGCACTCTCCGCAACCTCCCTCTGCCGTGGAGAATGGAAAAAACAATTATATTGTGTAATACACACAGTTACAGTAAATATTATGTATATATATATATGTATTACTATATATATATATATTACTTTATATATATATAATATATATATATACACAGTATCTATACATAATACATAATACTCAATCTAGAAAGCCCTGAGCAAAACTGGGCTCCCACTATTTCACGGAACATGGATACCACGAGCCCTGCCTGGAACTGGGCGGAGGCTTCACCTCAGTAGGGGATGTTCGAGCAGGTTGTGTCCAGGGATCTTAATATTATTTATGTATAAGGGATTCTTCCAAAAAACATATATTGATATTATGTGGAAAATAATATTTAGGATTCTTTGAACATGAAAGCACCAAGGCGAATGCAACACGGGAATGCAACTGAGAAGGAACTGGTGAAGGCATGGTCTCATTGGAAAATTCGAGGCGTGGTTGAACAAATCCTGAAGACTCAACCGACTCAGTTTAGTCCACAAAACAATATTCCAAACATGCCAGATGCTGCCAGATGCTGCCAGATCTATCCAAATTTGATCCCTTTATCCGACTTTATCCTGGAAAACACATCTCAACGATTCGAGAAACGCATCTGGAAGGTCCATGACTGGGATGATTTGGCGTTCCAACCCTGTCGAACACTTTCACGGCGTGTTGATGATTGGGTAGGTTTAAGGGAAACAACGAGAGGAAACATGAGGAAACAACATTTTTTGTCAGTACATGTGGCTTTGGGCCAGTTCACTCCGCTACCCTCTTCATACTAAAATATCCTACTTGGGGGTGCATCCCACTTAGTAAATCGGGTATATCCCCAGTTATATGTGGAATATCCCTTATATATGGGGTTTCCTGGGTTTTATATGGATGGATTACGAACCATTTACTAAGTAGGACGCACATCCTAAGTACAGGATATATATATATATGATTAATTTATATATGATTATATATATATGTATGTATATATATTATATATATATGTATGTCTGTATTGACCCATCCCCATGTGGGGTCTCCCTATCAGTCTCCACCCCAGCGGAAATCCATAGGTCTCCGTGCATGAAATTCATCCAAGAACACACCGCCAGTCTTCCAGTTGTCCGGAGACTTTTCCACCTTGAGCCACCCATTGGCCGGTGATCATCATCCCATGGCCGAGATTTGTCAATGCTTCCTCTGGATGTTGGGACACCCCCTAAACCCAACTTACAACTTTGACGCACTTTTCACATCTCTCCCGGCATGATTGTCTCAAAGGGTTTTGGGGGTCGCCCTGATTTGTTGATTTCTGAGCTTCTCACAGACCTCGCGAGGTCGCAAGAAGTTGCTCAGAAAAATGGCCCCATGCCCATTGCTGTGGAAACTCCATGCCATCCCATGGTTTTGTGAAAAATATTGGCCATATCTTGCGGCGAAAATCTGACGCGAAATGGTGACCGTTGAGGTTCCCAGCAATCAGCAATCCTTGCCGACCATCGAGGACGGAGTTGGGCCTGGAGGATGGGTCGACCGTTGACCAAATTACTGGTGCACAGCAGGGAATGGGGGAAGGATCAATAAGTATACTATTAATCAACTGGGATGTTGGTTGTATATGGGGGAATTATATCTACTGATTAATATAATAACTATTAATCAATGGGAATTTCAGGATCCTAAAATGATCTAAAATGGAGGTACGTTAGTACTACATAAGACCATACTTTCAGGGGATATTCCCTGAAATTTAGGCCTTATATAGGCCGTATATATATATATATATGGTAGGTACCTCCAATTTAGGTTCCTGAAATGGCCATTGAATTAATCATCATCCCATTCCCCCCATTCCCTACTAAGCACCAGTAAGATTGAAAATGAAAGGACCGGCCACTTATGTTTGGAACGCAACATTCATTTTGTTCTTTGGGACTGTCTGAAAATTGGGTCCCACAATCATGGCAATTCTGGGCTACGTGTACGTTCCATTTCTGGGCAAAGATGGGTACTATTAACTCATTAACAATATATCCATATCATTGACCCATATTAATTCATTAACAAACTCATATTAATTCAAGCCCATAGGCAATATATCACATCGAAAATCTTTCCGGGGGATAAACCATGTTCCCACCACTGATCAGCACAGGATACCTGTGAAACAGCTGTGCTCCGGGCGTGAACAAATCCACCACGTGACGATGGATATAAGCCTGAACACCCAGCTTTCAGTGAAGAAACCAATGGGGAGGCAATTAACTCAGCATCCGGCCATCTAATTAGTCCCCAAAACAGATTGTTCTTGTATATATATATACATATGATATAGATACACATACACATAGACATAGACATGTAATTAATTACATATATTAATAACATGCAAATGATACAGTATACAGTGTATATATACATATATATCATTATATATACACACCATCATAATGTCAAACTGTTAAACACATGACTGTTAAACAACTAAACCATTGAACTATCCAACCGGTTGCACATTGCAGCAATTTTCCCAAATCTACCACCTTGGCCATGACTTGTCGCTGGCTGCTGCTATCCCACTACTGAGAGATTCAGATGACTTGCTCCATCTTGGTCCCCAAGTTGCGAAGAAAAGTCTCCGCTTACGCCTGGAATGGGATTTTTGTTTTTTTTTCTGGGAGTACTTGAGGCTTTCACCTTGGCTATGGGTCACAACATGTCACAATCCGAGGTTCCCATCTCGCCTCCCTGGACCCTGGCATCGGGGGGACCTTTGCATGAACCTTGGACGATGGCCATGGATGGCCCAGACTGGTTGGTGGTTGAGCCCTACCCCTCTGAAAAATATGAAAGTCAGCTGGGATTATGACATTCCCAATATATGGAAAAATAAAAGATGTTCCAAACCACCGATCAGCATAGAATTCCACACATGGGGAACTTACCACCAAAAACGTGAAATTCAGCAAGCAGCTGCAAGCAGCAACATGAGCGGTAACCCAGAAACAACGAAATTTGGCGGCAAGCAGCAGGGATGAACACGTCAAACATTTGGCAGCTCAAATTTGGTTCAACGTGGAAACGGCTCGAATAGCGATGGTCAGTAGAGAAAACCTGAAAAAAAAACCAAGAGGTTCCACGTATCATGTCTTTTCAGGGGATGTGTCGAAGGAACGATAGCCTCCGTTGGTGTCCACTTTTCCCCATAAAACATACCATAAATGACTAGAAGGGAGGGTTCCCCCTTGACAAATGCATAATCGTTTCAACCGGATCCATGAGAAATTCATATGGTCCAACCCCAGGAAATCGGCGTTGATCAACAATCCTCAGGGGATTTATCGTCAATGGTGAATTCAAAAGGCAGAAACAGCTGCCATTTGGAACAGCAAGCATACAGAACAGCAACCATAATATAATATATATATATATATATATATTATGTATATTATATATATATATAATGTATATTATGTATATATATATATATATGTATATCATATATATATATATATGTCTATATTATGACTTCCAATGGTCATCTGGTGATTTGGCTTGGCTGTTCAGAGTCCTACGATAATCCCCTATCGGGTGATCTAAGAATCTAAGCAGCTTCCATCCCCAAGAAAAACTGCAAATTCCAAGCCGGTGAGTACCAAGGTGGTAGTTTCAATGCCAAAATATGCCAATTTACAAAGTCACTTTGGTCAGCATCCTACAGCTACTAAACACAAGAAGCAAGAAGATCCAACCACCAAGCATGTCTACTGGTGAAGTATTTATAATATTTTATAATCATAAATTCATCTTAATGGCGCTTTATTCTTGTTGATATCCTATTTTTTGTTTACGCAACTGGCGGCCAAGATGCATAGAGCATCAGCATTGAGGCCCTCTCCGAATACGAGGTCACCACCTGTGGATTGGTTTTATCAGTTTTATCCTTCTCTTCGGCGCTTGTGGAAGGCCACTCCTTTCGAGGCATACCCCATAGGATCCATGGTGCTGGTATATATGCTAACATTGGGGGTATATTGATGGTAAATGTTACCATATATAGCATACATGGATCCTATGGGTACAAGAATCTGATAGCACCATCGTCTACGGAAAAGGTCCAATACAAATCTCACCAATATCGGCCATCTCGGGACCTCAGTGAAGGATCCTCCACTAATATCTCAATGCTGGGCCCCTGAGGATTTTTCTCATCAATCAATATGATCGAAAAACATACTGACATGAAATATATGAAATACTATTTTGGGATTTGTGTGGGTATCAAATGTATGAATTATCAATTACTATTTTGGGGTTTCCCCTTGTTGTTGGGACAAAGTGTGTCTCTGGTCTGTTTTCTTCATAGTCTGCGTCAACCTAACCAGGGTGAGACACCAGTGCATTGCAGGTCCACCTGAGATAATCCGCAAAAGATACCCTCAAACGGAATCCAGCACCAAAGTCACCAAACCCTCCAACATCCAATGATCAATTACAGTATCCTCCATTTGATGGTCCAATTATGGCCCAGATTGGGATATCCGGAAACTCCCTGATGGATAGGGCCATGAAATTTGACCACAGCCTATCTTGGTCCATGGGAACCAACAAAAACAACACCTGAGAATTGAATATCTCCAAATCGTTAGACAAAAAAACTATTTAGCTTCTATTCATTGATTCATTTCAGATCATGTATCAACGATTTTTTACTGGTTGGTGGTTTGAACATGTTTGAACCATATTAGTCAGTTGGGATGATGACATTCCCAATTTTGTTGGAAAGTCATATTCCAAATATTCCAAACCACCAAGCAGTATTGCCATTGACGCCCGGAGATCCGCCTCTGGACTGAAAGGCAGCCACTGAGAAGATAGATCTGCCCTGGCGCCATGGGAAATCCACAAAAATCCATGGCTGGAAATATGGAAACATCATCTATAAATGGATGGATTTTCCATATGCGTAGAGGCGCTAAGAGGCTACATGATGTTTTCAAACACGAACATTCTGGTGTCATCATGAACCACTTCTGCAGCAAAAGCCCAAATGAAGCGAGCCGCAACGTATCGCGTGGCGCATCTGTTCCCTTTGGGCTTCCGGACTCCCAATTCATGGCCAGCATCTTTTCCCACCTCGCTCCGAACAGTCCATCCCGACACCAATCTGAAACTGGAAATTGCTGAGACATCTAAAACATCATAGTGTTCAGCGATAATCCAATAATATTTATTTATCTACCTACATTTATTGTTGGATTATTGGATCTACCTACATATTATCTACCTACATTTATATAGATAATAAATGTATCTACCTACACTTATCTCCAACATCTCCAACACAAATAAAATCACGAAGCAGCGACACAGGACTGGTCGGACTGGTCACGGTCGCAACAGTGTTCCTATTGGTATCAATATATGATTGAATACTGGTTGGTGGTATACCTACCCCTCTGAAAAATGATGGAGTTCGTCAGTTGAGGTTATGACATTCCCAACATATGGACAGTCATATTCCAAATATTCCAAACCACCACGCAGTATATGATTGAATATGACATCTTTAGCAGGTGTCAACCCATCTCAAGCCTCATGGGACCATCCGATGACCGTCTCATTTGGAACCAACCAGGTTTGAGCAACGGTTAGATCGATGCTACATCCGCAAGAATCTCTGTTCTCACGTATCTTGTAGGTTTATCCTCTGGGAAATCAACAGTTAGCTAGTGAACATGGCCCATAGAAATAGTTGATTTACCAATTAAACATGGTGATTGTCCATAGCCCATAGCTATGTATGTTTGCCAGAGGGTAATCCCATTATTAACCACTATTAACCACAATGATTAACCATAAATTAGACCATTGTAGAAAGGTTAACAACTAAATCACCATTAAATCACCATCTTTGCAGATCAAATCCGTTCCCAGTGGCGTGGCTGGCAGATCCGTGGAAAAACAGACATCGATGGTCTCAGCCCGGCGCCTGGGGATCTCTTAGGGGGATCATCATGGGATTATCGTGGGATAGTACTGGAATATCTGTTGAATATGGGAAATTAATGATGGATGTATTATATATATAATGATGGATATATATATATATATATATCATGGAAGAAATGAATGTGAATATAGTGGAATATACAAATCTACATAGCATATAATTTAAAATATGAAATATGATTGTAGATATAGTATATTATGTGTATATATACATATATACACGAGATCTATGATAAATTATGATATAACCAACACCATTCGCTCTGAAAACGGAGCCTTCCCAAGCATCATCCCTCTATGTCCATCGCACTGGATGATCCAACGACCAACTAGACATTTCTGGATTATGTAAGGAGAACTATCATTAAATAATTGATTGTGTTTTATGATGCTATTGTTTCTGGATCAATTTCTGGGATTTCTGGTAGACATATGTTTTTTGTTCCCTCTGGTTTTGGTAATGATCAGGAGAACTATTCAATCATTCTCTTGGGACATATTGGGCATTTCAGAGTATGTTTTGTAATCTATTTTGATAGGGACTATCCAAACATTGGCAACTATGATCATCCTACTCAGGCATAAGAACCATCGCAGGTCTGACTTGCGAAAAAGAAACCAATGAATCGCTGGGATACATACTAGTTACTGATAGTTACTGTATATCTATTTGAATTTGCTAATGATCAAAACCAAGAAAAAAGAGAAGAATGCATCCAAGAATCCAAGTATTATCAAGTATTGCTATATAAATCAAATGGATAATCATCAGGAGGAACCCGGCAACATTGCAAGCACATATAGCATGGACATGCATGGACCATGTGCACATTGCACGTTGATTGAAGCTGATGTCCTTTGCCCAGATTTGTCTCGTGCAAAAAAAATGCAATCAATCCTGAATTGCTGTTCATCATACTGACTATCCCATCATAATCCCATGGAATTATCATGATGGGATTATCATGGGATTTCATGGCATCTCACGATCAGACCATGGCACCATCTTCAACGGGTCGACCACAAAACACCACTTAAGTGAATCATGTTTGCCAGTCTTTCATGGTGCTGTTATATTTACCATCTATTTACCAACAATTTTGGGGCTAAATGCTGCGTTGTTGTTGTTGTTGTTGTTGTTTTTCCTAGGATCATTTCCCAAAGAACATGAAGCGAGGATGCCTAGGAGATCTTAGGAGTAACTAGGATCTCGCACACGTAGATCACCATTTTGTTCTCAGGCAACTCGAGCTTGGTATATCCCTCCTGACGCCGCGACACCCCTCAAGGCAAGTGACTTGCTCTTCGCGAATGCACTTAAATAGATGTTAATAGCTCATAGATAATAAGTTTCCATAGATAATGCTAAGAATGTAATGTTCCATAGATGTTGCAGTTCATGGATAATCATAGTTAAACAAGTTTCCACTACCAAAGGCACTTAATCAGTCACTCCAATAGTTAATCCTATTATTTCCAGTCAGCGTTCCGTGGATTTCCTCATTCCAGCCTTGGTGCAGACTGGCAATGCTTGATTCCATGCATATGCGACAGCATGAACATACACAAAACGCATTTTTTTCAATGCGTTGGATATCAACCATTGCTCGTGTCCTATGGCATAATGTCTTTATCCCGGAGGCATATATCAAATCTACAGTATCATCACCTAGACATCACAATGGTGGCAAAATTAAATGATCAACCTCTCCAAAAAAAACGCTAATAGACACTATGGCAAGATAATATCTTGGAGATGCAGCGTTTGTAGCTTTTGCACATGGATACAGGCGATGGTAACCCGATTGCGCTCCTATATATATATACATACATATATGATATATATATAGTTATTTATGAACATATATGATATGTATATATGATATGTATATATAGACATATATATATGATATGTGTATATATATACATATGTGTGTATTTGTATGTACATATAGAATACATATGTATAGACCATATATATATACATATACATGCAACATCTAGATGTTGTTCCCGTGAAAAATGTCGATTTCCGTTGCCATGTTTTATTATCAGAAGGTATATTAGCGCCGTTGTTTGTGTTGGCTCCTTCTCAGTGGGTAGCCTCGCTCGAACTGCCTGAGACAGAGACTGGCTTCAGGATCTAAGCTGGCCATCGACTCCTTTGCTTTGATTACTCAAGATAGGACTAATATACTAAGGATATCTTTGCTAAGATCTAAAAAGGATCTAATCTTTACTAAGTTTCCTTTGGTTGGATAATTGAAGTAATGATAATATTATCAAATATATACTAAAGAAGTAATATCATCACTATTCAAATGATAATTGATATATGATCAATCTGAAGTTGGAATCACTTGAGTATGGGTGTGCAAGATAGAAGGCCTCTAGCGAGAACAAATGGATAATTGAATGCCACAAAAGGTTCATGCAGAATAAAATTTGGGAGGTCGTCTGCAAGAGAAACATTATCACTGTTCATAGCTAGGGGTGTTCCATTCCCTCATCTTCAGAGGACCTAGAGGTGGCAAAAAAAACAGCTTGATAAATGTAACCTTAAGGGGCTGTACAGGAAGGGGCCTCGCAGTTATAAGTTGGTTTATAAACCCCAATAACCATAGTTATATAGTTCGCTATATCTACCATAAACCATAGAATTCAGCCACTTTGAAACCAACTGAACGCTATCTTGGGGGCCCCATCCTGTACCCTAAGAAAATAGACTAGTGAAGATCCTGAGCTTCAGGTCAGGTTCCAGCTGGGATCTGTTCCAGTGTGTTTCCTGGGAGAAACATTAGATATAGAGTGTTTTTTTCTAGTGATAGACCAGTGATAGATCCACTATATAATCACTATAATCCACATTGACATATATAATTGGATAATATTGGATGTATGTATATATATATATTATGATCCACAAGGTCTGGCTCAGATCGCCCCACGCATTCCGCGATTGTGTCGTGACCTTAGCGGTGCTTCTTGCCATTGACGAGTGCCGCGGGGCAAATTTGTGCCCTTTCCTGCTGTGGTCCCAGCCACATTAAATATCCTGGGCAAGGTTTGACAGTGGCCTTAAAGCACTGTAAGTGTGGGGTGAGCTCCCAATTTTTCCTGCCTGGCTCGATAGGGACAATTTTACCTTCGAATCATTTGGATTTGGCCTGCAAACTCCGTGAATACAATTCAAATATAATTTCTATTTCATTTTCCCACATTTTGTGGACGGGTCCTCAACTCACTGCCATAAGTTGAATTTGTACAATTTGCGTGACTTTGTGTATTTCTTCCTCTGGGGATTGGTGACTGATTACCGCATGCCATTGACGTTGTTCTGGCTGCTTTTTATTTTTCATCATCAAGAACTCACAGCGAAGATCTCAAAGGAGAACACGTGCGAGAGCTCGTCTGACTTGGTACCTCCATCGTTCAGGTCGTGTCAAGCTGAACAGAGCAAATTTATTGATATTGATCAGAAGACTCAGTGCACACCATTCGAAAGATTTTTCTCTGATTCGACGCATCAAACAAGAAGCGATGGCGAATTCAGATCCATGGAGGTGCATGTATTGCAAAAAGATTTCGAAAGCCACGGCCAATGGATGCAGCCAGTGTTTGACAGCATGGCAAGACTGTCAGGACACTACATATGTGCCGCCATCCAAACAGCAGAAATACTCCGCTCAGCAGAACCAATCTGGTTGGGATTGGGATTATTCACAAGAAGGAAGCCATACTCCCAGAACACCGAAAGGGAGAAAGGTAGAATGGCAACAACCCAAGTCACCACGTCAAGGACGTGGCAAAGGGAAAGGCAAGGGAAAGAAGAAGGACTCAGGTCCGAAAGGCAAAATGAAGGAGGCGGGTCAGGACAAAGGCAAGGGAGCGATGTCAAGCTCGCAAGGGACCACTATGATTCCGCCGGAACCGCCATGGACAGTCAGTTCAACTGGCCTTGCTCCTCTTCCACCTCCCACAGAGCCTCCACCCCAGACTGCAGAAGGAGTTATGTTGAAAGAGCTGCTTACAGCTTTGAAAAAGTCTGCCACCGAGCAGGATCCAGAGGTGAAAGCGATTGTTCAGAGAACAGCCATGCAAGAAGGCCAGGGTGCAGCAAAAACTTTGTACTCAGCAGTAGACGATCTCACAACTGCTCGAGAAGCATTGGACTGTGCACGATTGGCGCGACACAACTTGCACATCCGCTGGAGAAATTTCTTAGCAGATGCAGTGGTCAGATGGCAAAAACATACGACAGATTTCCAGAAGGAGGAAAAGGAACTTACGGATCAGATCGAGGCTGCTCGACAGGCACTACACAATGCCGTCACCAAGTTCGAAGAGTCCAAACAAGAACTGGGAGACCAAGTGGTAGATGTCGATGCAGAAGTTCCAATGGCCGAAGGATCAGAAGGTGCAGAGAAAGACACGATAGGTACTGCTCTTCAGGAGAGCCTATCCACAATGTCTGCACAACTGATCTCGCTACAAGCATCAGCAGAAGCTATGGTGACAGACGAAGTGAACTCCAACAAGAGGCAAAGAACAGATGGAGGCCAAGCTGGGCCATCATTCTCTGCCGGAGCTGGGTTGCCAGCTGGTTCGCCGTCGCCCAATGCCCCATCGATGCAGCCATTTCCACAAGAGAAGCCGCCTTTTGTGCCGCCCGACAAGTCGTGACGGAAAAGTACACTTGTCTAGGGCAGAATCAGCATCCACTCCTTTTGAAGTGGGGACATAGTGCATGTCAAGAATCATGGTTTGTCCCGGAATGGGAAGCACTTGAAGCGGCGTTTGAATTGTCTTGGAAACTGGGAAGCAGTTGTAGCTCATGTCCAACCGATGTCAAACTGTCGAAGCCTACATGTGGGAGTGATAGGCATGTTCAGTTTTCGAATGATGTAGACTTGTGCATTTGTAGCTCTACTGCACCTTTGAGTATTTCCTTCAAGACGACCGATGCATTTATCAAACAATGGCCAGAAAAGCCATGGAGTTTGAACTATCAACCAGAAAAAAGTAGTGGAACTTCCTCGGAACCGCTGTCCAATGGGGCCGTGTCGATCCGGAAGAACCACCCAGAATTTCCACTGACACAAATTCGAACAACCGATGAATATCATAATGTGCCTTCATCATGGTTCCAGGATGCCACTGATCCTGACATGCCAGAAGCTGAGGAAGAAGATGACACTCAGTTTTTCTTACATGAGGAACCAGAATCAGTCCAAATTTTGTTTGATGCGCTCTTGAGAGCAGGACTCATCATTGGGCCAAGACTTACAGACAGTGTTTTCTTTCGTACTTGGCACATTCACCATATCCATGAACACAGATGTTGGCACCCAAGAATCATTGAATTGAACGGTCATTGGAGAACGTGGTTTGCTGATATTGTTTCAGGTTGGCGAGACAAAAATGAGCCAACGGAAGAAACCATTTTTAGCATTGTTCATCCTGACCCTCCACGAAGCAATCTCCGTCATGAAATCATGTTTGATCTCATTATTGCGCAGGGGCTTGAAGCGCCAAGAAAAGCCGGTTTGATCACAGTTTTGCAGAAGGATGAGGCAAACGCCAGAGAAAGATTCGCTGTCGCTGCATCAGTGCCTGATCAACTCAGTGGCTATCAGGCTGTACAAAGTGCAGAAGTGCTTCATGAGTGCAACATCCACATGTGCACGATTCCGCATGACCTGGTGATCATTCCCTTTACCATGACGCCTGCACATGACATGCAGGATGGTGATTCATTTACCATTGCAGTACGTTCCCGTTCCCCAGGTTCGGCGGCAACAGGCAGCCATGACTTTCCTGTAGAGAGTGGACCTAGTAGTAATGCAACCATGGGTTCCAATTCTAGTGGTAGTGGGGATCCCGATGCATCAGAGCCAGTATCTGCAAACGCAGGAGATGTTTCCAGTCAAGGGGTTCACATTTTCCGCCTTGGGCATCCACCAACATTTGGCAGATTGAGATGGGACACGGCAGATCACATTTTGCATGATGCAGCACGACTTGTGCGTACACCACCAGCGCAGTGTGTCTGTTTTCACTACCTGCAGGTGCATCCCGATGATATGGACATCCAACAAGAGGCTATCATCTTGCAACATCTTCATGATGTGGCCCCGGGTTCCACTGAAAAACTGATTCTCATTGACGTTGAAATGCACGGCTCGGCATCCAGTAGTCAAGCACTCCATGCGCCAAGGGTCATGAGGCAGGTCTTTAAGGTCGTTCCAACGTTGACACGTTCACAGGTCCTGCAGATTGCACATGTCCTTGCGTATTGTGAATGGGCTGCCCAGGGATGTTTTGTCTTTTGCAACAGAATTATCTGGAATGCACAAGATTTTGGTCCTCGCCGTATTGCCCACGGGATGTACTTTCGAATCATCATTCCACCGCCTTTGAACACTGCTTGGGAACTTGGCCATGCACTGCGCATATTCGAGGAGACAGCAGCTCTCTTCGAATCCCCAGAAGCCAGTCGTGTAGCGGTGGAAATTTTAAACAACAACCCACAGGGTCCTGTCCATGACGTCATCACCAATAGGACTTGTGGGAACACCCAATGCAAAGGGGCTGACCTTGGACCATATGATATCGACATACCCATCACAAATCCACCACCTGAGTATCGAAGACGTCTCAGACCAGAACATGATGGAACTATTCAATGGTTGCTGGATTTGGGTCACATTTTTGGTCAGGCAGCTGAAGAAGAAGCAATTGTAGATGAACCGATGCTGTATGTTCAAACTTGGTTTGTGAATCACAGACTTCATACGTCCTGTCGAAGACCACGACAACTCAGGCTTGACAGACACTCTGTGACTTGGATTGATGATTTCAGACATTTATGGGCTGATGTTCTGCAGAGAAATGAAATCTTCTCTTTGAGAGTTGTTCAGCCGAAACCTCCACAACCAAGATTGAACAACTACGCATGCCATGTCATTGTGGAACAAGCAGTGTGTCCCCAGAGAGCAGCATGTGTCATTACGGCTTTGCTTGAAGGAGACCGAACAGATGGTTTCATCCAAGGTGCCTTTTCCCTTCCAGTTGTGATCCGTGAGCAGAATGTCATTGATGCGATTGAAATTGAGCCTTTCTGTGAAGGGAGAAGTCGCACAGTTACATGTGGTGCTGCTCCAGTCCACTTGGTAGAGGCAACAGAGATCAACTCAGGATGCAGCATTAAAGTTCGTGTCACCAAGCCACAATCACAAATGCCGATTCCGCCTGGTGAAGAGAATGGACATTTTGAAGACATTGCAATGCTCCAAACCCCAACACCACGGATTCTCAATCTTGACACACTTGTGCATAGTTGTCATATTGATTTTGGTTTCAAGGTCTCCAGTGAAAATCCATCAATGGGAACAGATCCAAACTTTGAGTTCAATGCAAATGCTGCAGAATTCAGACCCGGAACCTGGAATATCCGTGCACAACCTGAGCACATCCAAGACCTTTATGCACAATGGTCTCAACGTGCTAGAGCATGGGAAGGTGAAGCACCAATGTCAAATGTCATCACTTGGTTTGTCGACCACAGACAGGAATGGCATTGTTATCATGGCAGAGTTGTTGCTTTGCAGGAAGATTTTGAAGATTGGGAACGACGCATGCGACAAACCTGGCAAGACAAGATTGATGCAAATGTGCCCCTGGAGTTTAACATTGTCTCACCGACACCGCCAAGACTTGAACAGAATGTAGCAGCGCATGTCATTCTTGTCCAAGCCCCAGGAGACACATTAGTGACATCCTTGGTCACAGCGTCTGATCCTGCCATTTATGGACCTGAGCCACGCCGGGCAGCAGTCACTACGCATGAGCACATCAGTGTAGAGCAAATCCTGCGACCGTGCAATTATGATCCAGTTTGCCTCCGACCGGAGAGTCAGGTTCAATGTCAGGTGTGGTATGACAGAATCAATTTGCTGCCAGGCATGCCGATCCCAGGGAGATCAGGTTATAGCATTGTTGTTTTGGTGCACAGATTGCCCATTCCCATTCTTCATTGGCCAACGCAGACAGTCATTTACCCCCATGATGAAAATGTGCATTTGCAGCTGTCAGCGCACACAAAACAACCATCCATCAACACTCCAGATTTGGACACAGGATCTGTCGAAGTTACTGAGGTCTTTGTTCCGATTTCATTGATTGATGGTGCAGATGAGCTGGACATTCCACAGCAAATGTTCTTACCTGACCCGATACAAGCGGAAGACATTGAGAGGGAACTGGCACAAATGGGATGGGTACGTCATGTTTATGTTTTGCAAAACACGGGTTTCGCCTTCTGTGTGCCCTTGCAATGGAAATGTGAAGCTGGTGCACAGTGTTTTGTTTACCATCCCATTGGTTGCTGCGACAGAAGTGAAATCATCCTGCATCAGACCACTGAGCCTCTGTCAGAGATTAAACACATGCAACTCTTACATTCCTTAGGATTTTGTAGAGCTGTTATCGTTTCGCAGAATGCAGTGCGCAGTGGCCTGACGTTAATTCAGTACCATAACAACCAACCGGCACTGGATGCAGGATCTGGGCGACCAAGAAGCAGTACACCGTGGCCAAAACCCATGCCAACCTTCCAAAGCCAACCTTTCTTTGAGGCACAGAAAGTTCCAACAGAGGTTCCGAAGCACCGACTGGACTTTGGTGCTTCTTTGGATGACCTACAGGACTTTTTCCAATCAAGTGCTGATGTCCTTTGCCCATGGTATAGCCATCTGGACATGCCGGAAGTCACCAGAAAGGCAATGACCAGCACTGCCTCTACTGAAGCCCAAACATTTTCTATTTCGGATTTTGACAGACTTATTATCTACACAGATGGTAGTTCCAAGTCTCAAAACAGACGAAAACCACCCCTTCGGGTTCAGGAGCAGGATGTCCCTGATGCATGGGCATTTGTCGTCCTCGGAGAAAAGTATACAAGTACCCATGGTGAGGTTGACTTGACGCTCCTGGGTTGGCATGAGGAACAATTGACACATTACCTGGGCACGACTCAAATCGGCTCAGAACATGCAGAGCGCGAAGCGCTGTTCTGGGCAGCGCTGTGGAGGCTTTCCATCAACTTGACAATTCCTACAGTTTTCAGATCTGACTCGGTAACAACTGCAGATCAGTCTTTAGGTGCCGCTGGATGTAGGGATGATCACCCGACATACGGTCATCTGCGCAGTATATTCCAAGCATTGCAAGCTGCACTGCCTCCCGATTGTCTCGAAGTACAGCATGTCCGAGGACATGCGGGAGATCCTTGGAATGAGCTAGCGGATCACTTAGCAAAGACTGAGGCAACTTGTGGCCACAAATTGCGCCGACAGTCCATTGACCTCCGAAAGTGGAAGCCTGTTTTTCCTTATTTATGGATGCTTTTTGAAAGTCGTGCAGGACTCCCTCAATTCCGAGGCAACTGCTTTGATGTACACCCACCACGCCTCCCCGAGGCGAAGCCAGCTGACAGACAGGCCAGTAGTAATGGTTCACGAATCATTCGACATCACATGGCTTTGAGCCTCGCCACATGTAATGTAGGCTCGCTTTTTGTCGGCCCTGACGGCTATGGTGGCAAGCTTGCTTATCTGCGTACACAAATGAAAGCATTTCAGTTGAACATGCTAGGGATCCAAGAGGCTAGAAGCCCAGCAGGAATGTCCGCAACAGATGAGATCATCCGACTTGCCAGCGGATGTGAGCATGGTCAGTATGGTGTTGAGCTTTGGGTCAACACATCGCATCCTATTGCACACAACGGGTCCAGTCCATGTTTTGTCAAGAAGTCGCATCTTCAAGTTGTCCATTCAGACCCACGACGTATCGTTGTGAGGATTGCCCATCCGTGCTTAGATTGCCATGTGTGTGTTTTTCATGCACCGCAGAGTGGTAGACCCTTGCAAGAACGCCGTGCATGGTGGACTGAGACGAGCAGGATCCTTCAGGAACTTGCAAACGCACATTCCTTGTATGTTTTGATGGATGCCAATGCCAAGACAGGACCAAGCTGTGAACCAATTGTGTTCGGAAAAGATGATGCCAGCTCAGCGAACACAAAATTTTTATGTGACTTCTTGGTGGACAGAAATCTGTGCCTTCCAAGCACTTCGCAGCTGCATCAAGGCCCTGACCACACGTGGACAGCACCTGACGGGATTGCGCAACATAGGATTGACTTTGTTGCCATACCTCAAGATGAAATCTGCTTTTGCACGTATTCTTGTACTCTGGACCAATTTGATCATGGCAATCAGCATGAAGATCATCAAGCAGTTGCCTTGCAGTTGCAGTGGATACAAGATCGGGTCATCCCTGGAAAGCATTCGCATATGACCTGTCAACTTGACCGTCATGCAATTACAGGGCAAGAGCGATTGATTGACATGTCATACTTGCAGGCCAGTCCATGGAATGAGGACGTGGAAACTCATGTCCAAGCTTTTAACGCTGCCATTCATACCACAGTCAAGCAATGTTGCTCCATCCGCAGACAAGGGAAAAAGAAACACTACATTCCCGAGGAGGTATGGGCATGGCGGTCTGCCAAATTGCACTTGCGTCGGAGATTGCAAGAAGCCAGAAAGCAGATTAGTCGAGACTCTCTTCGTCTTGTTTTTTGGGCATGGAAACATCACCAACAAGATTCAGATTGTATCCAGCCCATACTGTCGGCACACGCTGGTCATGCCAACACGACGATTTGTCTCCTTTTTCATCTCAATTGTAGATATCAGACTCTTGCACGCCAAATCAAACGTGCATTGCAGCGCACTAAACATGTGCAGCTAGCCAAGGAGCTAGACTCCACCTGTGACAAAACAGCAGCAGGAACCCTCCTGCAGATGCTCAGGCCATTTATTGGATCCACCAACCTCAAAAAACAAAAGAAGTCTGGCCTTCCGGCAGTCAGACAAAAAGACGGCAGCATTTGCCGCACTCCAGAAGAGGCACAGAATCGGTGGATTGAATACTTTGGCCAAATGGAAGGTGGCACACGACTTAGCCATGATGAATATCGATCAGTGTGGAGGGAAAACCTGCACAAATTCATGCACCATGAACCGTTTGCCATCAGCATCACGGACCTCCCCAGTCTTGTTGAATTGGAATCAGCTTTTCGCCGTGTTTCTCCAGGGAAAGCTGTGGGTCAAGATGGCATTCCACCAGAATTGTGTAAGGTTAAGGCGACTGAGCTCGCTAAACTCACTTACTCCATGTTGATGAAGGTCTTTATTCATGGTCAAGAAGCAGCAGAGCACAAAGGTGGCCGTTTGGCCATTGCATGGAAACACCGCGGTGACACCAGAGACTGTGACACACACCGCTCACTGCTTGTATCCAGTCACATTGGCAAGACCATACACCGTGCTCTTAGGCAAAAGCATCACAGCTTGTACACCACATTTATGCAAGCCCAACAGCTCGGAGGACGGCCGAAGATTCCTGTAGGCATCCCGCTGCATTTGTCTCGTGCGTTCTTGAGATGGCAACGTAGGCTCAAAAGGCCTACAGCTTGTGTCTTTTTGGACCTCACAGAAGCGTTTTATCGGCTGGTTCGTCCTCTTGCGCTGGGAGGCGACTTGTCTGATGATGACATTGCCGCAATTGCTGCCAGACTAGGTTTCAATGATGACACACTCCATCAGTTTCATGCCCAATTGCAAGAGCCATCAGCAGTCCAGCAAGCAGGAGCCAGTCCTGTGGTTCAAAGGTTTTTACAAGCTCTACACAGTGACACATGGTTTACGCTGGGAACGCAACATGATGTTGTCAGGACTGCCATCGGCTCGAGGCCGGGTGACTCATACGCAGATGTAGTCTTTGGCCTACTCTGGGCCAAATTACTACGACAATATGAGCAGTTGCTGATGGACAATGGAGTGTTAGAACACATCCCTGAGTGCGATTCTCCGCACCTCTTTGACATGCCACCGCTTTCAGCAGACAATGTTCCGTTCTTAGGTCCAACCTGGATGGATGATTTGAACGTCTGCCTTGCAGCAGATACAAATCATGGCATTGAAAACAAAGCTGCAGTTGCCACAAGTCTTTTACTTGACCAATGCCGCAAGTATCACATGGAACCAAATTTGCGTAAAGGGAAAACTGAAATCATGTTTGCCTTTAGAGGAGCTGGAACACGTGCATTTCGTCGAAGATACTATTCTTCCGGACAAGGTCTTACTGTTGTTCATGAACATGGCACAGCGCAGGTATCCGTTGTTAGCCGATATTTGCACCTCGGGGGCATCCTGCACCACCGGGATGTTGACCGTGCAGAGGTGACTCGCAGACTTGCAATTGCGCATCAAGCCTTCTCCATGCATCGGAAGATTTTGTATCATAACCGCAGATTGACGTGGGAAAAGCGACGGGAACTGTTCCATACCCTCATCTTAAGCAAACTTGTTTACGGTTTGGAGTCTTGGGCCATGCAGTCTCAAAGTGTGAAAACACAATTTCACAGTGGGGTCATGAACCTTTATAGGCGCCTGCTGAAACTGCCACATGATCTTCACATCACAGACATCGCCTTGCTTGCACGTGTTGGATTGCCGACGCCAGACGAACTTTTGCGTGGTGGACGTTTAAGGTATTTCGGCACCCTTCACAACTGCGGACGTGCAGCAAATTGGGGCCTCCTTCTAGAGGACCATGAGTGGATCAGTCTGTTGGAAGATGATTTTCGTTGGCTTTGGGAACAACTTTGTAATGCAACCGACCTGCCGGAACCCACGCAACATTATCCGGTTTGGAAAGATCTGATCACCTTTCATGCGACGTATTGGAAGAAACTATCACTCAAACACCCCACAGCTTCCATCTTAACCCCAACCAACTATCCCCAAAACCTAAAGACTTAAGCAGGGTTCCCAGCCCAACCACACGCGGCATTGGCGACAAAAGTTATGTTGGCTCAGGTGCCAGGCCACAGGGCACCCTGGGCCTGGCACCTGGCT
>Ga0126342_10005829_pt1 | contig 21665 bp, 13 predicted proteins | sample Cyp1metagenome_FD_92528 | JGI IMG/M metagenome (GOLD analysis project Ga0126342, IMG submission 92528) | Coral microbial communities from Lord Howe Island, Old Settlement Bay, Australia - Cyphastrea 1 metagenome | ecosystem: Host-associated > Invertebrates > Cnidaria > Coral ... | reverse complement strand
TATGTATGTGTATGTATGTGTATGTATGTGTATGTATGTGTATGTATGTGTATGTATGTGTATGTATGTGTATGTATGTGTATGTATGTGTATGTATGTGTATGTATGTATATGTATATGTATATGTATATGTATATATGTATATGTATATGTATATATGTATATGTATATATGTATATATGTATATATGTATATATGTATATATGTATATATGTATATATGTATATATGTATATATGTATATATGTATATATGTATATATAATTGAACATATTTTACATATATTTGTTGATACAATCAAAATATTAGGGGATAACCATGTTTAACGTGGATAGTATGGATGTATTAAGTGGAAAATAACTTGGATATAATTAATGAGAATATGGAGTAATTAACTATAAATAACTATTAGCTTTTTGAAATATGTGGAGATATCATTGAGATACATTCGGGGGAAACCATTGGTTGAACCGTTAACAATATTAACAATAGGGATTGTAAATGGAAATCAAACGGGTTTAATGGGCTGTTTTAAAGCCAACAATAAAATTTAATGTGGATATTAAGGAGATAAACATGATAAACATTAGGGATACAATGAGGATATGTAGTGTATAACTGTATCACTATGACCAATACAATATCTGGAATAACTGGAGATAGCCTTATACCAACGTGGATATCATAGGGATATAATGCGGCAGATACAGTAATCAATGTACTATCTGGGTGCGTCTGAAAGTGGCAGATATACCGCAAATCCGTTGAAGATGTAACATAAAACAAGAAATAAGTACAAATATGCCTTGGCATAATACACACACAGATATGTAGATTTAATTTTTCACTAGTGAAGGCATGGTTTTAGACACCAAAGTGTTTTGCAAGAGTCCAAACAGGTGTGGCACGATGTTCAGCACCAACTGCCGGAAGTTCACCTCGTTCTTGCGCGTGTGGTGATCTCTGATTGCCCGAGGCCACTTTCGCTTCAAGATGGCAATGTTCTTCTGTTCCTGGAATCCATCGACCAGGTCAGTTGGTCCCTTAGGTAACCACACGATTTTGGGGGGTCGAAATATGTCGAAATGATGAGACTTGGGCTCCATTTCTCCATTCCGGGCTTGGCCAAAACGGGGATATGGAGCCGCCACATCCCTCGCTTCTTCACTATTTACAAAAACAAAACAAGCGATGGTGTCCCGCTTGTGATTTCTGCTATTCCCTATGCCCCTATGCCCATATCCACCGTCTCTCAGCATCAGGATCTCCTCTTTTCCCTTGCCATCACGATTGGTGCAAGCACCACCGCTGTTGTCGTAGTGCTTCACTCGTAGCGTCATGCGCTGGCAGCGAAGCACCTCAGACTCCATTGACTCCATTGACTGAAATCTGATGGCTGGAATCATCATTCGCCAACTTGAAAATGAACAAACTGACCAATCATCCCTAATGGTGAAATGATTAATCTGATGATTGCAGATGAATTGATTGAAAATGAACAAACTGAAGTAACTGAAGTACACCCTGCAAAAAAAAAAACGAAACACAATCCGATTTGGCCGTATTCGGACTGCTGAAATCATGCTATATATGCTATGTGTAGGTCCATAGGTTATCCGAAAGTGGGTGGTCCACTCAGCCACTGCTTTGGTCTTCCGATGATTTAGTTGGTTACTATTGGTTACTCATATTATGTCTTTATAATGTCTAATACTAATGTCTAACAACGTGTAATTGTACATATTTCTACAGTACCACCCCCCCAAAAAAAAGTGAAGAAAAATTAGCCTGCAGTGTCATCAGAGATTGCTCGAAAATCAGCAAGTCGATGACTCAGAACCCCCCAAGGCTCCCAGCGGAGCCGTACTCCTTGATGTGGCTGGCCGTAAAGTCCTAAGCTGCAAAAACGCTGGCGTTCGAACGCTGTGGCTATGGAGAAAAGTGAGCGTTTAATGATCACACATTCTCATGATGAATGATCTAAATCCACATAAATCCATGTCTAATCTCTGTTGGCTGTTTTCATTTGTTGGCTTTCATTTCTTGGAAGTGTCCATTTATTCGAAGTTTCAATGACTTTCCGTAAAACCAGGTATGGCAAAAAATAGGTCTGGGTCAAGAAATAACTTATTTCACAGCGTAGGAGACTGGTCTTAAAGGTAAAGGAACCAACCATTAGGATTCTCTAACTGAATACCGATGCGGGTAGATGTTGGAGATACCATGATGGGATGGGTCTGTCGCAAACCCCCGGTCTCATCGGTCTCATGGGTCTCAAGTAGAGTGACTGTAGCTGTCCGGACAGCTACACCCAAGTAGCTGTCCCCAAGTCTGGGCCATTGAAACACCCAAAAAATATATCCCCATGTCAATTCTTAGTAATTCTTCATGTTTCATCATCTTTCCATGTCACTTGGATTGTTCCATGATCTTCCCCCTATTTCGCCATATCCAGGACATGGCGATGCCAGGACACGTAGTCCTCCTTCAACGTCATTTCTTCATCAAAGCGCACCTGAATACGGGCGCTTTGAGAACGACAGCAGTGTCGGCGCGGCATCGATGGGAAAACTGGGATAGTGTTCAAAAACGGGGGATACCCCAAAATTTGCAATGGGAAATACGTGATAAATGGAGGTTTTAATGGGAAAACCATATATATATATTGTGTTTTTTTGTTAGGAATTCCCATTTATTCATGGGGAACATGATGATAAAACAATTATAAACAAAATGATTTGCGGGTAGCCTATTTTCAGACACAAGCATATTGGAGATGCATCCTCCCTTGATCCCATATAGGGTGCTCAAAACTCCAGTGGTATATCAGTGTATTGAAAGAAAACACTTGCAACTCTTGGGTATGCCCCATTTCTGGGCAAAAATCCAGTGGTTAATCAACATGTTCCCCGTTTTTTCTGGCCATTTCGAGGCTATGCCCCATTTTAACCATATTTAATCTACCATCCCTCAAATTAACATAAAGTAGACCCTGAAACGTTGCTCTGGAGGAACATAATCTTCCAAGCCCAATTTCGCAGGAACATGCAGGGTCGAGGTCTTGGTTGAGGATGATAGGAATATATGCCCATTATGTCCTCATCATGTCCCAACTATAATATATATATATATATATATATATTATATATATATATCATATATCCATAATATACAGATTGGTATAGGGCTGCCCTTATTCATTCCCTGTATCATTTTTTGTCACTATACATATTCCGATTTTATCCACATGATAATCCACATGATAATCCACTTTATATCTCCATAGTATACATATCAAACATGGTTTTCCTGTATATGTCCCACCAGACATGGCCACATTGAAATCCAACCTGCCTTTTTCTGATGGCATGTCCAGCCTTATTGTCAGCATCTACCACGAAGAAGTCGCCCAAGATGAAATGCCTCAGGTCAAATCAAAAGTGTTCACATCGCTTTTCCGGTGATGAATGATTGTTTTTAAGAGGATCGGAAAATAGATAGGGATTAATGGGCTTGATATGATTTCAATACGTAGTAATTACAGTATTCTGACGGAAATTTCATGGAGGTTCATGGATTGGTGACCCCCAAATCCACAAGGCATTGATTGTTGCGAAATCTCTCCAAAAGTCACACCCCCAAACAAATAGGAGGTTGCTTATTTCATCAAACCCGTCTGTGAATGGAAGAAATCCTGCACCAGTTGGTATATGGTTTATCCCGTTATACTTCTAGTACTATATAGTACCCTCTGGTAAATTAACATAGGCCCTGAGAATCACCACATTTTCATGGAAACTAATCTTCAAACCCCTATCTGGCAGGGTCTATGTTAATTTACTGGAGAGTAATTCATAGTCATAGTTCATAACATTTACCATGAAACAAATCCTGTAAATCATAATGTGTTTTTTTAACGGGACAAACCATCTACCAACTGGTACAGGATTCTTCCATCCACAGTCTGATGTTCTTGAGTTTTGGCCAGTGAAAGAGGTTTGTAAAATCCACCAACCACCAACGTGAAGTGGCAAACCCAAAACCATAAACACCACAAAAGCCTATTTTGAAACGCGTTGCTTTTTGATACACCTCCAAATGGCAAACAATCGTAAATGGGTATGGTTTGGCGCCATGTGTTTACAACCAAAGATATTAAAGTATGCTACAATAGAGCCATAAGCAGCAAATTCCATGGCACATCAAACTAGTCCAAAGCCTTGTTCAATTCCTTGCCTTGAAGAGAAGTCTTGTGAGGTATATTGGCTGATTAGTTATAACTGTAAGCCTCGAAACTAGCTAAGTTTGCCTCATTTCTGCATTTTTCAGTTGGGGTCCTCCCGAAAACAAGGATTTTTGCATATCTTCCCAGTACCAGTGGGACTGCTGGCTTCAACTGATATCCGCCGTATCCATCCTATCATACCATTTAAGGCAACAAATATTCCTATTGCGGATTATTATAGCAACCCCTATTGAACTAGGTGTGATAAAACGGACCCACGCTTGCGTGAGCAAACAATTAGGATACTTATATATTACACATATATATATATACTAACACATGTATGTATATAAACATACACACGTATGTACAGTATGTATATATATATAATATTACATAGTATGTAAATTATATATATATATATATATGATATTATATAATGTGTAAATTATATATATACATATATATATATATATGTAGATAAACCCCCCAAAACAAACCTATGATAGACAGTCACCCAGTCATGGCTTCCAGTCAAACTCCAAGGCTCTTGGTCACGAACTCATCACCACCGAAGGTGCGGGCGCAGCTTCCTGTTAGATTTCGCCGTGCAATCATTGGAAAGTTGAAGAAAAAGAACCGAACACATTCCGTCAACTCAAAGGAATTCACAGATTTGATATGATTTGATATGATATGATTTAAGCCCTAAAACATCAAGGTGTCATACAATCTTTCACCAGCTATGCATGGTGGTTTTTGATCATCTTCCAGGGATTGGAGAACCGCGCCGCGCCTAACATGTACACCTCAGCAGGGAACTCATGGAGACCCAATCCTTCATGACTGAGGCGTCCAAAATCCGGACAACTATTGACTGGTTGGTAGTATACCTACCCCTCTGAAAAATATGATAGTCAGTTGGGATGATGAAATTCCCAATATATGGAAAAAATAAAGCCATGTTCCAAACCACCAATCAGACTATTATTGACCATTTTCTGATCAAAAAATATCAAAAGCCTCAAATTCACCAAAATCTTCGAATCAGAATCAGCTTTTGCATATCTGTGCATCCGTGCAAATCTTAGACACCCTAAAAATCTAGCCCGCAATCGTTTTTAATGTTCAGCTGCAGCAAGAAACAGAAAAGAAACTGCAAAAATAATCTTAGCCTCTTGTTGATGGCAAAATCAGCACAACAATCCAAGAATGAAGCAAGAAAGTACAGTGAACCTTACTTGGTCCATGTTCAACCACAAGGCTAGGATTGATATACATCATTGTTTTCTATTCATGTTGAGTCCTGGAATCCAGCCGTATCCAGCCGTCAGCCGAAAAAATGTCCAATGTCGCTCCACTGCCGAGCTCCGCACACCGCCCAGTTTGGGTGGTTCTTCGGATCCTGAGCTGGCGGAGCCCAGGGTAATCCATCCTTAAAGCTGCCATCACCACAAGTGATTGGCTGTGTTTAAGTGACCCCAAATATTTTGTAAGTATCATTCCTTTGGGCAGAAGCCATTTTTTGGGAACCATTGAGATAGTCACAAGCTATTCCTGGTATCCTTACCAGATCTTACCAACACTTTACGCCGCCAAGTCATGCCAGTTATGTAAAGATGTCGGCATGCCATGGCACACCGTGGAAGCCCTGCAAATTTTCTTGGGTGGAATATCAAGTTCAAAAATATGACAGCATCAGTAGGGATTGAAAATAGGGGATGTGCCATACCTTCCAAACTTGGTGGTTTATCATACTTGTTGCCCTGCTAAATCACTTCCATTTTTGAGTGTATACCACATGTTCAGACCCCAAATGCGCCATTTCGGACCCCTCCTCGCATCTTGGCCAAGATGAACTGCGCTGCAGCCACGGGGGACAAGATCAGGCGCCTCCAGTCCGGCTTGGAGGAGGAATTATATGGTAGCAACATCAGTGCGTGGCCAATATAAAGTTTTGTCAATGGTAATTTCAGGATCCTAAAATGGAGCTACTGTACCAATCTGTATCATATATTGCCATATCTTGTGGGGATATTCCCTGACATAGGCCTAAAAAATAGGCCTTATATATGGTAGGAACCTCCAATCAATCGGTTCCTGAAATGGCCCTTGATTTTTTTGGGGATAAATGGTGCTGGAACCAATGGGATCACCAAATCTGCAATTATTGGTGCAAGTCCTCCAGGACCATGATGGTTATCCATTCATAAGAATGATAAATTCATCCTCCCAACAGCAACGGCATTGCTGTCACTGATATCTTTTCTCTTAGTGCACTTTCTGGAAATAACAGAGTATTTGTCGTATCAACATATTGATCAAAATGTTGATTCTGGGATATCCCTTGGGCTATCCCCCACGTTTGGACAAACCCATAGATTTCGCAACATCACATTGTCTCTTAATTAGATGTTTATACATATATATATATATATACGTTACCCCAATTAAGAAATAGTACCTCACAGCTGGATCAGTTTTGTAGCATTTAACATGCATGAATGTTCACAATAAACTATTTGAGTATGTGTCACCCATGGGTACCGCAACCCCCCTATGGATCCCTATGGTTTATCATAACTTCAGCCCAACCGACTGCAGAGTTCCCCCGACTTCGCAGCGTCATAGGCTTCATTGCACGCATCCTAAGGTGCGGCACCGGCTTCTCCCCTCTCAATTTTTACTGCCTAGCGACACTTAAGTGAGTCAGACAAATATTTGTCCAGCCACATTTTAGATCATTTATGATCATTTTCTGATGGTTGCCGGTGGTTTCTGAGTCTGTCGGAAACCAAAAAATCCAGGGATTTCCTAAAAAAAACGTGATCAATTATGTGATGTCCGAGGTGCCTTAAATAATACATGGGTGGTGTTGATTCAAGACCAAGTGTTTTTCACGACGGCCAAGCGAGATAACATGAGATAACTGAGATAACTCTGGATGGAAGTGGAATATTGCGATTCAAATTGCGATTCAAATTGCGATATTTACCAACAATATACCAACAATATAGCAACAATATTGTACCAGTGCAAGGGATCGTCATCTACGGAATGAAATCAGCAAACACCGTGAGTTGGTCTGCTGGGGACTCCAAACCAGCAAATGAGAACATGGTACCCATGGATATTGATGGAATACATACCGTATGGGTCAAAATGGGACAAAATCGCACCCCAGTGCTACCCCCCGGATGTTGATATTTGAATATAATTTGCCAAAGTTACACTATCTTATTATTATACTAATAATATGTATATATATTATATATATAACATTTACGTTATCCTATATTATCCCTTATGAATTCATATGATGAGGATTGATTAGGATTGATTCCGTATGATGCCTAATGCTTCCTGATCATGACGGAATCATGCTGATGCGTCCCATTGCACCAAGTGGCATCGTTTTTTTCGGTGGCCTTCTTTCCCACGCGATACCTAGGGGAAGGTGGTGGCCTTTCTTGTCATAGAAATGACATCAAAAGGGTTCATTTCGGGGCACCAGCTTTGCTGCTCAGTAAGATTATAAAATGTTTACAACACATCCAGCTGATTCAAGCCGATTTGAGGCTAGATCTACCCTCTGGTAAACATACAAAAAACTATGGAAAATCACCATTTTCAATCGGAAAATCCACTATAAACACAATTTTCAATGAGTAAATCCACTATAAACACAATTTTCAATGGGTAAATCCACTATAAACACCATTTTAAATGGGTAAATCCACTATAAATCACCATTTTCAATAGCAACATGTTAGTCATTACCAGAGGGTAATCGACAGGGTGTCTTTCAAAGATGGCCCCCCTTATGAGGCCATCAAACCAAGCCACTCCCACGCCGAGATATCATCAGATGCCTGCGCCGATGTCAGGTGCGTTTAAGGCAACAAATCCAGGTGTGTTAAATAGTTCTAGACATTTGACGGAATATCATCATTGACAATCTTAGATTCTATAAGATACCCTGCAAAAAAGAAAAAAACATTGTGTTTGCTCTAGAAAGTAGATATTATGATATTCCCATTCGAATTGCAAAAGATTAAAGGATTAAAGTCCCCATCCAAGGTTGACCAGCTGGTGGTAACAGCTGGAGCTTTCGTCGTGGGGATGTCGTGGGGGTGGGTACCCCCGGTACCATCACCCGGTCGGAAAATGGATGACCATGACTTAGTATAGATGTATAGGTTAACCAATGGTGACGACTGGGGATCCCCCATGTTGAGAACCTCCCTCATAGTCTACCTGGTCTATCTTAGGGTGAAAGCCATGGAAAAGTTTGATCTTCTTTCTTGGTCTTCCCTTCCTAATCCGGGCCTGCACGCAAATCTTGCCCATCTTCTGAGCATCCTGCAGTGCCACGCCCAGGTGACAGGCTGCAGGCAACAAATCTATCCAGGGCGAGAACGATAACGACTATGGCTGTGACTATGGCTGTGACCATGACTGTGACTAATTATGATCCTTGATTTCTTTGATGTTTAAATGTACACAGCATCATGCACAGCTGCATTGCCCGTAGGCTGACAAGAACAATGTTGTCTCCATGGCGCCAAGGGTGCTATCTCAAAGGCAGGGAATCTGCCAAGACTGGCCAAGGCTCGCCCGTTTCTTGGACATATCATGACATATCCATAACTTGGAAAATGCCATGTTCCAAACTTGGAAGTCACCCGGTTACTTTTTCAATGATACCCAGCATCTAATTCAAGTCACAATCATCATAATTATCATAGACATGACAAACCAAAAGGATCGGCATGAGTCAGATTTTCCCGCCAAAAAGAAGAACAACACATAATATTATTTTAAGATGCTTTGATTCATGCTCCTGTTGAGTTGCGACGTTCTCCACGCCTGCAAGGCCTTGTTTCTGGCAGGCGTGAGCTTTCCGCCTGGCGGATCCCTATGGATGATCAATCCCTACTGTGGATGCTGGCGAAATCCTGCACCAGTTGAAAACGATGGGGTTTATCATGGTTTATCCCATTATTCATAGGGTTCAAACCATCCAAGGTGGTGCAGGATTTCGCAACCATCCACAGTATGGTTGAAACTATGGTTGAATTGAAACATCATTGAAACCACGAGAGAAACTCGGGAGCTGTCAAACGAAGTCATGTGCTGTTGACCAAGTTGGGGACCCTCCTGGTGGGGTTTACGTAGCTTTGGTAGTTCACCAATCCAGCAAGATATAGGCGGATAATATGGGAATCCAACAAAATGCGAATCAATGGCCACCACATTTGTACATCGAAAGGGCTATGGAAAGTAAACAAGATTTTAAATCAATGGAAAACAACTCAACGTTGATCCTTCCTTGGTTGCGGGGGTGGTGAAATGTATATTTCAAACATCAGTCAACACATTTCAAGTGCCCTGCCCCAATGGGACTTTTTACCAACTCATTTTTGGGGCTGGGACGGAGGCCAGGCAGGACCCGGCGCCTACCACCGCATTCAAACCCAACTTCTTGTAGTCTTTCAGGGACTGCTCATCCACATACCAGACAGGTTCCCTCGGTTGACAGGGATCTGCCGCCATCACTTCGTTCGGACTGAAAACTTACTTCGAATACCAGCTGATATGCAAAATCTAGTCATAGTTGGACAATTTTGGACAAGTCTCAATGGGGATACCTAGGCTATAAATGGCTACAAACCATTTAAGGTTTTGGTCTAGCTGTGTTTCCCCATCTTCAATGCATCACCAAGCTCTTGCACACTTCCAGTATCTCCCGACCAAAAAAAACTACAAATCGGATTCGTCACATCCCCCAGTAAGCTTCAATCAAACCCATGATTCATGATGATCCTACTGACAGCCAGGATTACCCTCTGGTAATTTAACATAGCTATTGAAAATCACAATTTTTAATGGGAAAATCCACTATAAATGGCCATTTTCAATAGCTATGTTAAATTACCAAAGGGTAACCACTATTAACCATCATTAACCATTCATTCAAGCCGCACGCCAGCTTCCAAGAATTGGCTTTGGACCATGAACAGATCGCGGATCCCAGACACCTGCGTCACGTGACTTGGGCCTGAGAACCTGAGGGGCTCCTTGACCCCGCCCGGGTCAAAAAATGGGGTGTACACCCCTAAATCACTTTAATGCAGGAAAATGATGATGAACCAATATAAACCATCAGAATTGGGGATACCAAATGTTCAGACAAAGTCAGATGGTCCGTTTTTCGGGGTTCGGGGCATGAACTGACTGCAGCTGCTTCCAAAAACCGATTTGAATTCAGCATCCCAAGAAACGTTAGGACGGGACCGGCAAGATTATAGTAAATATGAATCAACCACTGCGGATGCTACCCTAAAAGTTGCGCAGGTTTATCTTTGTCTTTGACATTACCTATGTAAATCTGAGAGTGTCGGCAGGTCTATTGCGACACAACCGCACTGCAGGGACCATCTCGATCTGCTCAACTGAAAGCATTGATGAGTTTATAGCTACGATTTTTGAGCAGAAAAACCTTCAAAAGTATTTGCAGGAAAACATACTACGGTAATTGTGTCCCTAGAAATTTTCTTAGCGCCATCTCTTCCTTCACGTAATTACTGCCCCCGCCTGTGTTGCACGGCGGGCCGAAATGATGCAAAAATGAAATTTGTTCTTGTTCAGCAAAACTTAGAGCGCAGCAATGCAGACCCAAGTGGAGTAAAGGGTGAGGATGTTCCCCTTGTGATAAATGTGAACATGTTGAATATACATGCATGTATTAGATGTAGAATATACACTATACTATGAAAATTTATGTAAAAATAGAAATAACTACATATCATATATATATAATATATAATGTAGACTCCCATACAGTAGGTTAAATGTCGACGTATCAAAAAACACTTCAAACACATCGACATGTTTCTGCAACAGGCATGGCAATAGCGCTGGTCAATGAATCCATGCATAGCACTACAAAATGCCCTTCTTCCAAGTGCTGATTAACGAATAACGTTGCAATATCACGGGGATTAACTTAGCAATGCGTATGAATATCGTCGAAGCTGTCATCCAGTCATGATTTGTTCAGTGACATTCACGGAACACAATTTAGAAATTCAAAGTCGATGCTATGCAAGGAACGAGAATTCTTTCATTGCAGCTGGCTATGATAAGAGCCTGTAAGAGCCATGATTAAAGCTATCTTATGACATCCTATGGCCATTTGCAGGGTCTCTCTTCAAAGCAGAAGTTAAGAATCCCGTGCTTCTGGCTCTTCGTCATTTGGCTGAGGCTTTGGGGTTAAGTTCAAGCCCGATAGGATTTAAATCTTGACTTTCCTATGATATCATGATATACCATCTTCAGCAAATGACTTACATAGGATCTCAGTTTAATGACTTTCCTATGATATACCATCTTCAGTAAACCCCGAAGATTTGAGATATTGCATGGATCCAGAGTACACCTTGTTGCGAATGGTCGGAGATTTACTGGAGGTGACATGCCCATCTGATGCCGGTGAAGCCCTTTGTGTGTCTCAGAAAAACACCGCTGCTGCTTCCATTGCCCTCTGGAAATTTAACTGTTTGCTACGGAAAATCACCGTGTTTACTAAGTAATTCATCGATGAATCGATGATGTTCCATAGCTATTTTGAATTACTGGAGGGATCTAGAGGGTATATCTGTGTAGCCGCTAGTCTTATATATTATACATTCTCAACGGCTGGGTAACCGCACATTTTTCAGCAACATCCCAGGTCGAAACCGAACCTTCTTTTGACTTCCTGGTAAAACCAGAATGTTTCATGGAATAACATCGGCTTTTTTTCGGATAGGACCAGTTTTCCGGCCAATCTGGTTACCAAAACGGTTGCTTCAGCTATGTTCACCTCCAAGGAACATTTCTTTTCGCTGGGCTTCAGCAGACCAAAGAGCATGGAATCGGCGTCCGTCCTGGGACACGTTGGGATCCATGGGATGCTGGATGAAAATGTGGGGAGATGAATTTCTTTGGCAGTTTAATAGTGTTTAATGGAGTAAACCAAAGATTTTTTTTTCCTTCCAGTACCTAGTTACAGCATGTTACAGCCTGGTTCGGTTCCCGGTACTTTTCAGCTGAGGAATAAGGTTCCGGTTTCTAGGATGATCTCGTCTGTAAGTAGTTAAGTGTGGCCAAAAAAAAGATAGTTTTAAACTCGTGGCAGGCAGGTGTATTATGATGAACTGATATACCCACAAACTCCTTCTGCAATCATGTTGATATGCAACATAGCTGTCTAGAATCCAGAGTATGAATATTTATGAAGCGTACGTTCAATTATGTTTACCATGTTTCCAAACACAACATGTTAAATAGTGTGCTTTTGTTGGGTTACTAATTTCATCCAACAAAATACAACGATTCTTTGCTGCCAAGTGACTTGATTTCTCCCTTGGCATTGATATCCTGCCAAATCGCATCCGTCTTGGGCTCTGTGTTTGCCAGTGTCATTATCTACACCACACAAGGTACCATGGAACCCAAAATAGCCAATGTAGATTACAAACCGGTGTATCAGTAGAGGGCCTTTTTCCTGGTCGGTAAAACTTTAATCCCAACCATCATCCACTGATACTAAGTCACTGAAAGTAATTAATGTCAACCCCGGATCAATAAATCATGGTTTATTAACTAGGGGGTTACTCCTCCAATAGTCATTTCATCTGATACTTTTTTATGGTACCCTCCCAATTAAACAGCCGTAAACGGGGTTTATTAATCCAGGGTTGACATCAACCACCATGGCTCATCTGCCTCAAATTATCAATCCTCAGGTTTCCAAGAGCAACTTCCATGATTTGAGTCCTGGACATTGAAAAAAGTGATTAAAAAAAAGGATCATCTGGTTCATCTGGGTTTTACCAAGAAACATGGGTGGTTTTTCATGTCACCAAAATTTAATATGGTGAAATGACCATCAACCGAGTCAACCACATGGATGGATAGTTGCTCAGTACAGCTGTAGAGCTGTAGATCTCTAGAAATTTGGACAGTGTTTTCTCACCAAAACAACAAACATGATTTTGCTGGGTATCCAACGATGATGGTTTCAGCCTGAAAAATATTAGTCACTTGGGATGTGGGATGATTGTTCCAAACCACCAACCCCATCAATCAGTGATGTTACCCTCTGGTAAACGTTTACATAACTATGGAAAGATCCACCATTTTTTTAATGGGAAAATCCACTATTTCTATGGTGATGTTCAATAGCTACGTTAAATTACCAGAGGGTATATAGAATCCCAATCCGCTGGTGCATTTTGCCCCTGCTGATGGTGACTGAAGAGGCGTTACGTGAAATCTCAGGGGCGCTACGTGTCCAACTTGCATAGTCCCAAACATGAATGTTATAACAAACATTACCATCATACCAAATGATACCTAAATTGAACCTGGCACCTGGTCTTTGATGTCTTTGTAGATCATTTTACTAGTTCTATTGGTTCTGATCCATGAATCCATGTACATCCCATTGATCATGGCATCTGCTAACCAGAAACCCCCGAACCGCGTCCTTGATGGAGGCTCGTGCCACTTGAATCTGGGCGTCCAGGCGATTCATCAGCTGTCCCGCATTCATCACATTATCGCCAAGGTCTGACATCATTAATGGGGTTTCTCGAGGTTAACGTGTGATCAATTACCCCCTTAAATTTCATGGTTGAACATCAAAAACTCCCTGACAAAAGAATCACGACAGGGCACTCCTATTTTGGGACAAACCCGTCCACTCATCTTCCCTGCCCACGCCCTGCACACCCCACCAACCAGCATTCCTTTCATTAATCTGAATAGCTTAGTAATTAACCGTTCGGGTAAGTTTCGTACAAAACCCCAAATAAAAAGATAGACCTGGGTAAAATCCTACGAAAAAAGTGAAGGTCCGGCTTCAAATCCCACTGTTCCATCTGGTGATTTTCACATTAGAAGGTAAGGTGCTTGGAGCTGCCAAGTCACGGCTTCTTGCCCTTGGAGCTTAGCTGTGCGGACCTCATATTCTCAAGCTACGGGGGTTGGAGATGTCAGGGGGACTTTAATGAGGATATAATGGGGATGGATATGAATGGGATTCTAATTGGATTATACCCTCTGGTAATTTAACATAGCTATTGAAAATGGCCATTATAGTTGAATCTTTCCATTGTCATGTTAGTTTACCAGAGGCTGATTGTAATATACAATTGGATTCTACCTGGGTCCTAAGGATGAGTCACCTATCATTACCATTCGCCAGCCATTAAAAAAGTTTAAGGTGCCATTCGGGTACCACGGTTTTGATCCAAAACGATACAATGGGCATGGATATATACATATATATATACAGTATATATATATATTGATATGAGTGGGATTATAATTTGATTCGCAAGGTGATCATAATGGCAATTATGGGATGAATGATCATAATAATATATCCCCATTATAATCGCCTATTATCCCCATTATAATCACCTATCATACAATGGCAATTATGATTGGGATTATAATGGGGATAATGGAAAAACACTGTCTGTTTTAATTGTGGGAGATGAAATCTTGAAAATTATCATGGTTCGGAATGTTGGATAATGAAAGATGCGGATGCTTTTGTTTGGAGTAATCGCCAAAAGATAGAACTTGATGAAATCCTACTAGAATAGGGGTGAAATCAACCCGTTCTGTCTTGGTGGTTACTACAAGATACTACAAGTATGAATGAAACAATTGTTTTTGGTTTAGTGGTGGATCGGATGGTGCTACGCACTACTTTGTTGGTATCTCTATCCCATTGAAAGAACACCAAGATGGACCTGCAACCGGTTTGGTGCATCTGGGCAGTGGTAGTTCAGCCCAAAGACGTGGGTTTGTCTTTGGAATTCGGGTATTTTCGCTCTCAAAATCTCATGGCCTATCATCAGTTTTCCCATTAAGTGACAAAAGAATATGGGCAGACTTGCCACCTTCAGCCGCATCATTTTGGCTGATTTGTCTTGGCCAGTCATGAGACCTTCTTTGACCCGTTATTTTCAGAGTTTACCGTGTCTATTGATGGTTGTATCATGTTGTATCAGTATCATGTTGTATCAGTATCATGTTGTATCCCCATCTTTGGGGGAAAAAATACATGTTCAATCGGTTAGATCATATAGCATATACCATTTTTGTTTAGTTGGTGGCTTGGTGCTGTCGATTATTTTTTTTTACCCGGGAGACTTGGGATGATGCCTAATGAATCCCAACAATCAATATTCCCAGTAAAATCCCATTAAATCCCATTAAACCACCATAGAGATGGGTTGAAAGCATTAGTTGTGTTTGGTGCTTAAAACCTTCCATGTCTTGCGTTGATTTGCATCCCCATGTTTGGCTTCCCACTGAGGCATGTTTACCGTAGATCTCCCCACTTTCAACCGTTAAAGATAACCCGTGTTTGTTGCTTGCTGCGAGTATCCCAATGCCTTTTTTCATCATTGGGTGAATCAAATATATTTAAATACCATGTAAATGCCATATCAATTGAATATCAAGGAGATCACATCGTCCAAAGCTTTAGCATACATGTGTGAATGGTTTGTTGGTTACATATCAACATATCCCTATTCTTCCATATCCACTAATATAAGGTGGCGGCACCCCAAACTATGGATTCCAGCCTGGCCGTTGAAGCCCAGCTCGAGGCTAAAGGGCTGGCGATTTGGCGGTTTGTTTGGCAACTTCGGCTATGGCACTTCCCTATGGGATCACATGGTATGATAATGGGATTATATGGGATTGTATGGGATTATATTGGATTATATGAGATTATATGAGATTGTAATTACAACGGAGAGATCAAGCATGCCTTGATTTTCAATGGATTATCATGGATTGGTTTGTTGGGGAAACACTGAACCAATTAAACAGGTTTTTTTTCTTGGCTATAGCCGGAATCCTGGTTGCAAGGTTCGTTTGTGATTTGAAAATGGATCTCATGCCAATGGTGGAAGGATGTGGAAGGAATCCGCACAGTTGGAGAGATATGCATTGACACAAATGATACAGAAAAGCTTGATACAGCTCAAGCGTGTACACAACTCTGAACTGTCAAATATATTTATATAATTATTTATGTCATTTTGAAACATACTGTCAAGATCTGTCAAGCTTCCAAGATGGACTCTGGCTTCCCCCTGGTTTGCTTTTCTGAAATCAAACTCTTTTGATAGGACACCTCCGGTGGCTGTACGTTCAAAAGTCCCACCACACAACATGGGAGTCCTAAGAACGTGTAATTGTGGGTAACAATGTCATACCCAGAGAATCACCAAACGTGTCTTGCTCATTTCAACCAACATGCTTCAAAAGCAAGACTATAATATATATATACACAAATCATTCCTGTGTGTCAACTTTTTGCTATTTTCTTTTTTTCAGAATTTATAAATATCAACCATCCCATCATACCATTCATCCCATCTACGGCTCACCATCACTGGACCGGCCTTGCCATAAAACTCCTCAGCAGCTTTGCGATGATAGAAGACTTTTCCTTCAGGGCTCACCATTACCTCAATGATGCGAAACTCGCAAATTTGGAGTTTCTGGATTTGGAGTTGGGATTTAAACGTTAAAAACCATGGGAAATCACCATGTCATATTCAACCATGGGAAATCATGGCAAATTGGGATATCACCTTTAAAAGTTGGGATTTTGAGCAAGTATTATGTTCAATGGATTGGTTTCAAGGAAAATCTGCAAAAAACAAGAGTGAGAAATAAGGTTTCATCTAGATTTTCCGTTACACCCACCCATCGAAGGAAACCCCACTTGCTTGATCATATGGTTGTGATGCCCACCAATTCCACAACTCCGCTGAAACTCTCATGAAAACTCTGATAGAAACTAAGTTTGTGCCGCTGCACTGTTAGACACCCGTGATGGTTGAGAGCAGGATCCACAATTCTCAGTGCTTGATAAAAGCTGGATGACCGTGCCGGACTAAGCTGTGGAAACAAAAACCTTTAGTTGTTGTGATGCAATGTGATGCAGATGTTTCGGATATGAGGAACTAAACATGGGCAACCTGGAATCCTGGAATCATCACCAGCCGCGATGGGCACAAAACCACTAACGGAGGAATACAACTGGCTCTGGTGGTTTCAATCGAATTGTTTCTCACTTTGTGGATTTAAATATCCTTCCATTTGAGATACACCAAATGTAATCCCACAAGGTAAAATCTACATATGAAATGCAACACTTGGGGCATATTTGGTGTATATTGGGAACCATTTTTTTTCTAGTAGCATCTCCCACTTCCAGAAAAAAAAAATGTTTCCCAGATATAATTCCACTAGTATCTAGAATCTAGATGTAGTTTTAGAAGGTAAATTGTAAAACGCAACACTTGGGCCATATCCACTAGATTCATCTAGATTCCACTAGTAACTCATCTTGGGAAGCCATTTTCTTCTGTTTCCCTGGGCCGGGGCGCCGTGTAGGTTCCACCGCCGGTGGTCTTTTTGAAACTCTTCGGCTTGGTGGACTGCGAGCGCCGCGGCGATGGGATGGTGAAAAACATCCGATTTAAAATTTCAGATCATCAGATCAATGATTGTTGTTGTTGTATTGTATTGATTGTTGTATTGTTGTTGTATTCTTGTATTAAAAAAAAAAACATATTGATGAAGAGCGTTTGAAACCACTAAGTCACGAAGTCTTGTATTGGACATGCACATTCCCCACAGGTGATCCCTGGAAGGGGGGGGTAGTGTGATGTAGTGTGAATGAAGGTATTTTCTTTGCCGTTAGAATGTCAGAATCCAGTCCAAATCATGGCTGCCGCATCATCATCATGATCAGCATCATCTTCTTCGTGATCATCTTCATCATCATCTTCATCTTCATGATCACCATAATCAGAATCAGAAACCATATAAATCTCAATATGAATTCTTTTGCTCTCTATCTCTATAGTAACAGTATACATATCTAGCCATCATGTGATTGGGAACAATGGAGACTGTGGATAGTTGCCCTTTAAGGTAGTTCAACATAACTATGGAAAGATCCACCACTCAATGGGAGTTTCAGGATCCTAAAATGGAGGTACTGTACCATATAAGGCCATATTTTCTGGGGATATTCCCTTACATAGGCTTTATATAGACCTTGTATATGGTAGGTACCTCCAATTTAGGTTCCTGAAATGGCCATTGAACCATTTCTAATTGGTGAATCATCATCTAATCTTTACAGCCATGTTCCATAGCTATGTAAGAAATTACATCAAATTACCAGAGGGTATACTGTATATCTACAGTAAAAAAAAACATTCCCATAGGATCCATGTATGCTATATATTATATATGGCAACGTTTACCATCAATATACCCCCAATGTTAGCATATATACCATACATGGATCCTATGGGATTATATATATATACATATTACTGGTTGGTGGTTCACCTACCCCTCTGAAAAATATGAGTTCGTCAGTTGGGATGATGAAATTCCCATATGGAAAGTCATAAAATTCCATGGTTCCAAACCACCAACCAGATATATTGTTATTCCAATTATTATATAACCATTATTAACCATAGATTAACCATAGAATACCATAGATTAACCAGGAAAATTCATGTTCCAGTCACCACCAAGCAGAAAAAAAACATAACCACATGAAAGCACTATCAAAGTGATGGTCAAATCCCCATCTTTCGCCGTCATGGCACCTTCACACCTTGGCCCCAGTTATCTGGAAGCCATGCGTGTCCTCAGCGACACCGGAGGCCTTTTGAATGGGCAAATCCATATGAACATGGATTCATGACCATCCCCCGATTCGTGGTTATGTTTCATCCAACTATTTCCAACTTTTGGGCATGGCACATAGATTTTTGCGCCCAGTTCGATATTTCTTTGCACCACTTTTCCACATTCTGAACGAATGTCTAGCTGGCCCTATGCAGTAGACAATGGGTAAGGACAAACAAATGGATTTCGGGCCTCTCTGTGCAAGAATACTGATTTTAAAGTAAAATCAGAGAAATATTCCTGAAAGTGTTCCGCATCCAATGGAGGATTTTGAATGGTTTTTGCCCTTATGAACTGATTCGACCAGTACTGATTTCCCCCCATTGCGGCCGGGAGTCCCCTACGTCCCAGTTTTACTACTACAGTCACTGCAGGTCATTCGGGTGATTTCCGGCGTGCAGGTGATAAAAAAAGGGTTCGAGTCCGGTCATTTCGACTGTCGCCCTAAATTTCTAAACAAAGTTCTGTCACATCAAATGTTTGAAAGATATTGGCATGCGGGTCAACATATAATCACAACAAAATGTGGATAGTGCAATGGTAATACAATAAATAATCCATCCCCAAACTCACCATAAATAGGTGGTATAAACAATGGGTGGTTTATTGTTGTTTTACCCACATTATATAATACAGTAAACGGATTGACCCATTCCAACCATACGGGTCGAGTACCGTAAATCAAAATCACGTGTCTATTTAGAGAAAATGGAAAACAACAAACCAACCAACCAGCCAACCAACCAACCAACCAACCAACCAACCAATTGTATGGTTTATATCGACTTGTGTGCTGCTTATATTCCTATATCTATGGCATCGAATCTATGGTTGGTAAACACCACAAAGTCTTGTGTGTGTTAAACCAACATTTGAAACCAACAAGTCTTCTCACTGGTGAAAGTGAGCATTCGCGCGGGTAAAAACATCCGAAATTTCGGCAAACTGGGACTGCTGGCGGCTGAAGTCCACAATGATCTCCTGCCAAAAAATGACCGATTCACCGGCAAAGAACGGGACCCCAGGACACCTCAAACGCACATGTGGATCTGATGATCAATGACTATAATTTAAAATAACATTCAACAAACAACTGGATGCATTACAAAATATATGATTGATACATATTGATACTACATAAATGGGGGTTTTTGAGATGTTTTAAGTCTAAATGGATCGAGATTCTATTCTTACCCTCTTTCTTGGCAGGCTTCTAATGACCAGTCATAAAACAGGCTCCTGAGGGCTTGGATGTTCCGAAGACATCACCAAGTTTTTTCATCCCCAACTTCCAAGACATCAATTTATGGTGTCAAAATCAGAAATTCACTAAGCATTCACCAACAGAATTGGTTTTTCAGAACAGGGAAGTTACATGAGGTTCCTCTCTGGGACCTGCACAGAGAAGAACTTTTGCATGGCTAAAATACAATTGGCTCATTTTTGGGGATATTTCCTGAGGATGGATTCTTCACCTATCCGATTTCATGGGTGTCACTCAGAAATGGAGCCATTCCCTAAAGTTTGATTCGGTGTCTTTTGAAATATCCCTACTATCCCCATGATTTGTGTATTTGCTGCGTCATCCTTTCAGGATATCAACCGCTCCAAAAAGCCATGAGCTAACTCTCAGGGTACTCTGGGATTCAACCGGATACACATAGAGAAATAATTCACAAACATTCATATATTGGATAACATCATATATAAAGAGCCGGCAGTGGTAAGTGGAGGTTTAAAAGGCAATATGTATATAAAAGGTAAGTGGATATAATTATGTATATATATATTATATATGGTAGTATTACATATTATTACATTGCCCGTTGGTTAATGTTGGGTCCTGATTAGTGTGGGGGTACACTATCGTGTCCACAGACCCCAAAATAATTGTGAACCTTTGGAAATGATGGGGTGGTACACTATTGTGTCCACGGGATTTTGGGGTAAGTTTTTTCAGTTTTTGTATGTTTAATTTGTTTTAAATTATGTTTTATTTTTTTGATTAAAAGAATTCGATTTTTGAAAGTTTAATTCAAATTTTAAATTATATTTCTAAAAATTGCATTTTATATTTTCGTGTTGTTTGTCTTTATTTTTTGTTTTTGTATTTTTTTATTTAAACAAGTATGTTTAATTTGTTTTTAAAAAAATCTTAAAATCTTCTATAATTATATACTTATATTGATCCTAAATAATGTGTGTTTGTTGTGAGGAGGGGTCCACTATTGTGTCCAGCTGCTTTCCTGAGGCGAGTTTTTTTTTCAAACATCCCCTTTACGTTTCCTTTGCTAAAGTGTTTTTTTACTTTCTTATTTTTTTTTTCACTTGATCACTTGAAATTTTGAAATTTCCTTTCACTTGAAATTACAATCTGATCCACAATAGTATGTTTTTTTTGAGGGGTCCACTATTGTGTCCAGCTGCTTCTTGAGTTTTGTTTTCAAACAATCCCTTTTCCTGGTCCTTTGCTATTAACATTCCCTATACCTTTTCCTTTGCTAAAGTTTTTTTTTCTTTTAATTAATTACTTTCTTAGCTTCTTTCACTTAAAATTATCAGAAATGCCCAATTTCCCAAAATATATCATGCCTCATTAAAACCCAAATAAAAAACATCAACCAAACAATTTTTCAAGG
>Ga0126342_10005828_pt1 | contig 21667 bp, 22 predicted proteins | sample Cyp1metagenome_FD_92528 | JGI IMG/M metagenome (GOLD analysis project Ga0126342, IMG submission 92528) | Coral microbial communities from Lord Howe Island, Old Settlement Bay, Australia - Cyphastrea 1 metagenome | ecosystem: Host-associated > Invertebrates > Cnidaria > Coral ... | reverse complement strand
TAATTAATGTATGTAATTAATGTATGTAATTAATGTATGTAATTAATGTATGTAATTAATGTATGTAATTAATGTATGTAATTAATGTATGTATGTATGTATGCATGCATGCATGTATGTATCTATGTATGTATCTATGCATGTATCTATGTATGTATGTATGTATGTATGTATGTATGTAACTATGTATGTATGTATGTGCGTATGTGTGTATGCGTATGTGCGTATGTGTGTATGTGTATGTGTGTGTATGTATGTATGTATGTATGTATCTATCTATCTATCTATCTATCTATGAATCTATCAATCTATCTATGTATCTATGTATCTATGTATCTATCTATCTATCTATCTATCTATGTATGTATGTATCTATGTATGTATGTATGTATGTATGCATGCATGCATGTATGTATGTATATATGTATCTATGTATCTATGTATCTATGTATCTACGTATCTATGTATCTACGTATCTATCTATCGTATCTATCTATCTATCTATCTATCTATCTATGTATCTATCTATGTATCTATGTATCTATGTGTCTATGTATCTATGTGTCTATGTACCTATGCATCTATGTATCTATGCATGTATGTATGTATCTATCTATCTATCTATCTATGTATGTTTGTATGGATGTATGGATGTATGGATGCGGGGATGTATGGATGCGGGGATGTATGGATGTATGGATGTATGGATGTATGGATGTATGGATGTATGGATGTATGGATGTATGGATGTATGGATGTATGGATGTTGATGTTGATGTTGATGTTGATGTTGTGTGTATGAATGAATGACAGTATGAATGTGTGTATGCAAGTATGTAATGTATGTATGTATGTAAGTATGTAGGTATGTAGGTCTGCAGGTCTGCAGGTATGTAGGTATGTAGGTCTGCAGGTATGTAGGTATGTAGGTCTGCAGGTATGTAGGTATGTAGGTACCTAGGTATGTAGGTGAAATATGAGGTTCTCCATCCAAAGTGGTGCAAATACCATGGAAATATGAGGTTTTGCATCCAAAATGCTGTAAATACCATGGAAATCAAAGATTCTAGGTCAGGGAGTAGGGGACCATACCATTGGGGGGGGGCTACGGGACCGGGGACCGGGATCATAATTCCAGTGAGGTGACGTCCTCCGGCCTGCGTGACCGTCTGCACCTGAAACGTGACCGTGTTCACCTGAAACGCGATGTCGGCGTTGTCGTCATAGGGCCCCAAATGATAGCTGGATGGGTTTATTTCCATGGAAAATACCCTCTGGTAAACTAACATAGCTATTGAACATTGCCATTGATTGTTGATTTACTAGTAAAAATTGTGATTTTCTATAGCTGTGTTAGTTTACCAGAGGGTACCCATCGAAAATGGGAGAACTGGGGGTACCCCCCATTTTTATGAGGAAACCTCTGCGGATCATTCAACAAAAAACCCATCGGTTTGTCGCAAAAAGTCATGGGGACCCCCAATCTCGTGGCTTCGCCATGTTTTATGGCCACTAACTGGTGTATCCCCCATTTTCCGTACATTTGCATCACTCTTTAACCACCGAAAATGTAAATGTCTAACCTTACCAAAATGGAATTACAATATATGGAACACTGCCAAATACCCATTTATCACCGTTGAAACCAATGGGCACAAATGATATACCCTCTGCCAATGAAACATGGCAATGGCAAACCCACTATATATATGTAGATGATGTTAGCATTCAAACCTCCGTTTAGTTCGGGGATTCCCCAGCTAGCCACGTTTGATGATTGGAGGGTAAACGTGATTTCAACAGATGGAGGTACTGTACCTAATCTTAATAAAGCAATAGTAAACCATCCCCAATTTTACAATGGGTGGTAATTATAAACAATCAACATAAATCAATGTATGGGGACCTAATCATTGATTTACTTGCATTATGTCATCTCAGTAACCCTGGGTAGTAAGTTCCCGATTCGTGGGAACTATCCCACTAATAAATAAATATTTAAAAGTGGCTATTATAACCAATTAGAAAGGTTTCTAGACAAGGCTCCACTTATAAGTGGTAACCATAGTCACTTATCGATGAGATAGTGGTTAGTTACCAGTGTTGTAAATGTTGCTCCATCACCAACCACTTAGAAAGGTTTCTTAATAGAGAATCGAGCGAGAATGCCTTAGATACGATTTGGGTAACTTGGGTCAATTAATCTTAATAGACTCCACTTTTCATTAACCACCAATAATTCCAAACTAAACACTCTAGGCCTTGTTTTTCTACTAACCACTTTTTTTTAACCACCAAATGTTGCTCCACGGTGCCTTCGTCTCAACATTGGTCTTGTACTCCAAGAGCGCGTTGGTCAGCGAGCGCACTTCCGTGGCAGGCACCTCACAGGATCCACAGGATCCATAGGATCCCTCGGGGAGATATGATTTAAATGGTGATTTTTCATGATTATTAATGGTGATTAAACCAATAGTGAAACAAATTAATTGTGATTAAACCAATAGTAATAACCATTAGTAACCATTGAATGTTGATTGAATGGTGATATACAGGTTATTCATGGTGATTTAATAGTGTAACTTATATAACCAACTAGTGTAACTATTGCCTTAACTGTACTTGTAAATGGTGATTTCATGAGATATCAATGTGGATATCATGGTTTACCAACAAACCAACTAACTATCTGCTCCCCTTTAATGGGCTGCGCTTGGAGTTATTAACGGGTAGAACTTAAGTATATTTTCTGAAGCCCCAACTCGTTGGGGTACAGGTCTAGTCTAGCCCTCTTATATTGTGGTTATAAAAAACCACCTGTTGGTGCAGCTGCACCCCCAAGTTAGGATATTTATTTTAGCAACGAGCTACCTCATCCCATCTCAGATTTTTTCACACAGCCTAGAGCCCTAGACTTCGACGGTCCCAATTTCTCCAAATTCTGGGATTTATAAACGAAGAAACATCACTGGGGAGCCTCAATTGCTATGTTTGATGACCAAATGGTAACTAAGTATCCCAAGCAAATGTTATGTTAAATTTAGTTGGGGGGCTTGGATAGAGTAAAAAGGCTCAACTAACTATGCTACGTAGTCTTTATCCAAAGCTGTGGGATATGCAAGCAACGAAGTATAGGGATGTTTACTGGGATATATAACCGGATATATATGATATCTACAGAGCTTTGTCCAAAAACAGGAAATTACCTCATCTATGGCATTTTTGACAGCCCATGATTCTCTGAAATGTTGGGGTAGACTAGTTTCAGACAAACCCAGATCCTTTCGCGCGAAGATATCTTGGATTCGGACTGTGGCCAAACAATTTTTGGGGAGTTGAACTAATTAAGTAAGTATGTGGTTTTCTTGCCAACCGGGGGGTCACGTCCTGGGGGTCCATCAGATATTTTCATGGGCGATTTCTGGTAACTGTTGAACTGAAAAATTGGCTTCTGGGGTCCCCTGAATCGGAGGATCCAATCTTTATACCTCAATAACCAGAAGATGACCAGCTACCATGCGTGATAGATGCTATACTGGGTCATATAGCACACACATATATATATATATATGATAAGGCTGAATCAATTTTTGAACATAGACTCCCCCCAAGACTAAACTTTTTGGGAGAATCCAACATGCCTGGATCCCAAATTTCGCAGCCGGTGACATGCCAAGATACCACGGCTGCCGCATGACGTGTGGCCAGGGAGGTACCTTCCTTGGCGGGACGAATCGAGACGAATTGGTGCTTCGTGGTGTTTTGTTTGGGATATATGATATAACCCACTCAACGAATGTTCTTAAAACAAACATGGGTGTACTAGCCCACTATATATGTGTAACAAATGCTAATCCCATTTGTTGGTAAAACAATCATCAACCATCCCCAATTTCACCATTTTTATAGGTGGTACTGGTAGAATTCCCATTTGGGACTGGTAAAAATGATGGTTTTACCACATAAAATACGTTATTTCTGGTTCCTTCTGGTTTCTTGTTGCTGGTTCCTAGTTTTTTAACCTCACCAGACAGACTTGGAGAATGACAAGCCTTTCATGGGGTGAACTCATGTACTTTACCAGCAGCTGCCAACTGTGAATTTGCCTACTAAAAAAACAGGTATAGGTAATGTATGTACATATATATATATATGGATAATTATATATATATAATTATATATATATGATCATCTATAGAAATCTATTAGTACCATGTCTTAAAACCTATAGAATGCATGTTCCAGCCCTCCAAACTCTCAGCGTCTCCCCTGACACTTTTCGCGCTTTCTTTTCGAGCCCTCTTCAGGGGTGAGACTTCGCGACGCAGGAGCGGAAAATTCACGGGAGATAGTGGCATTGTGTTTGGAAGTAATGGTCTGTCTGCGGAGAAATGGTCACGAAAAAAAGACTTAAAATTATCCTGTGGCGACTTTGGTGGCTTATGCACATCGATCATCAAAGTAATCATAAGTTCATAGATTTAGTGCAAAAAGTACTATTTTACTAAAACTTATGAAGTAATCACCTGATAAAACAGTAAAGTCGGGGATTTACTGCAAAAAGTAGTCATAGGTACATCCCCAACTTATCCTTGTGAAACTTTGGGGATCACCTCGTCTGGTGATTGTCTGATGATTTGGTGTGGATCAGCTCTCAGCATTGACCATGGTAATACAGTGGAATCCACCCACATCTTGCATGTGTATGTTGCATCATGATGAATGAAATCACCGTGTTTGTGAGTAGATTTGCTAGGTCAATATTGGTAAATAGAGGTTTCCTAAGTCATGGGGGGTACCCCAAAATGGATGGTTTATAAGGAAAATCCTATTAAAATTGGATGATTTGGGGGTATCCCCATCACTTAGGAAACCCCAAAGATGGTTCAATCACCATCAAACCTCCAGGCCTCAGTCCATGGTCACCGGAACGCCGGCACGGCGCAGGCGCCATCCCCACAAGTGCTGCCGGCAGAGCCAGAGGCTTCCTAAAACGGCACTCCGGAGATGGAAAAATGGTGGCTTTTACCATGATTTTACCATGCAAAATGAAGGATATAGCTGTTACAGTACAAAAAAAAACGGTTAAACTGTTAAACCATTTTATGTGATTTTACCAAAATAAAGGATAAATGAAGGATAATTGAAGGATATAACTGATACAAGCATTACCAAAGAATGGTTAAACTGATGTAACCATCAAAAAATGATGATCTTACTCACCAGAATGTGGGTTTTACCAGCAGAACTTTGGATTGGACCAACTAAAAAAGAGAACAATTTGGAGTTGATAAATAGAAACCAATTTGGAGTTAATCAGGCAGATTTGGGATTATATAGTCAAGAAAAATAGGGAGTTCAGCAGGGTTTAGGGTTTGGACTAATAACAAATGGACTTAAAAATCTCAAAATGTGGATATGATATGATATGATATGATATGATCAGATGAAAATTGGCTTGTAACAAAATGATTGAATCATGTTTAATATATTTTAATATTATATATTCAATCAGAACAAATGGATTTAAGCAGCACTATTATACAGGCTATACAGGTAAATATGGTGCGAAACCTCCGTGAAAGGTGGGGAAAAATGGGAATTTAGTAGGAAGCAATGGATTTTACACCAACCGGAATCCAAGGAATACAACAGGAATATAATGGGAATAGAGTTTTTTTCAAACCAAGTCCCATTATATTCTCATTAAACCATCATATTATGGGAACATAACAGGAATATCAACGGAATTCCCAGTCCCTACAAGTCCATTTTTTAACAAGTCCATAGCGTAGATCAGTAACTGCCTGGTGGTTCCAAGCAGATTTGGGGCCCATGTCACTTGTCACAAAAAACGTGCACGCCTGAGGTTTTTGCATAAAATCCTAGGTTCCCTGCCCAGGGTTGCATACCCAATTTATTTTATAGTCTGTTATGATGACAGCAAACGATATTTAAACCTTAACCTATCATTCACCAAGATTAGCCGAGAAGACTTATGATTTGGGATTGTAATCATTGCTATTTTGACAATTTGAGTAGCAATACTAGAAACATACGTTGGAACTTGATGCATCCTGCGTTGACACTACCATACAGCACTACCCACTTCCGTTTAAGATTGCCTTCTCGGGTCGCCAAACAGACTCCAAATGGCTTCAGGTGTCGAAAGGTCTCAAATTGTGACCACACGTAAAACCCCAAACAATCAGAAATAGCCATGCTGATTTCCCTATGCGTTTGTGAAGAATTCTACATGTTCGCTACAAAACAGTCATGACTGTTTGCGGAAACCACCATTAAAAAATCTCGTAGTTTGGGGTGCTATCTATGCTTTAGTGCTGCCTTGGGTTCCATGGAAGCTGGAGCCATCGTCTTGAGATGCCTGGGCTTCAGGCTGGGGATGGCTGGCTTTTCATCGCCGGGAAATTCAAGTGACAGAGACTGGTTGGTGGTGCAATAACCATCATGAAAAATATGAGTCAATGGGAAGGATGACAACCCATATATGAAATGGAAAATCAAAGCCATGTTTGAAACCACCAACCAGCAGAAATATGGAAACGAGGCTTTCGTTACCAAAAAGAGCTGGGAAGTTTCGGACATTTTATACGTCCTTGGTGACATCCAGGAGCTGGTGAATGCACTTTGCATCACCAACAAGTGCATACCAACATCGTGTCAAATCCAACAGGTTGATTTTGAGATGTGATAGTTCGAGTATGTAGGTGTGTTGGTGTGAAAATAAGGCACTCCAAAATCCACTCTGTTGTATGTACTCATCATTGTCTCATTCAAATAGATTTTGTTTGGGCATACCGCATACCCAATGTTCAGATACAACAAAAATAATTCCAATATATAATAGTTCCAATATATTTTCCATATCTTAGGGTAACTCTCCCATGCAATGTCAACCCCGGATTAATATGTTGATCAATTAGGGGGGTAACACATACTCCCAAAAAGTGAGAAGCAATGGGTACCCCCTCTACTAACGTAAACTGGTTGTTTCTTAATTCTGGCCTACCATCATCAGGATTGCCCTTATCTCGCCCTCAAGAAGGCACAACACTCTTGGGGTCACGGTTCTCAATCCTGGCTTCACCTTTCAAGATAGTAGTACCTTCAAGCAGTAACTTCCAAAAACATCACTCAAATAGAATCAAATTACATCAAACAAAAATATCTTTCGGATGCGAATTCCATAGAATTCCCCATGACTTTCTGCCGCTGCAGCACGGCATCTTCCAGCTCCACGTCCCAGGGCCGCAGCGTCGCAAGGTCACCCCGGAGCCAACGGCCTCAAGGTCATGGTGAAAGTCATACCACAGCTATGAGGCTATGAACATGATGAACTATAGTTGTAGAGTTATAGATAGTTTATAGTATGTTTAAGCATAGTTCTGGTGAGGTATAAAATTAGTATACCAAAATAACTTGAATGGAATTGACTTTTTTGTTATAATTTATGAACTATGGCTTATTGGATATGATTAGCTATGTTTAATGGAGTATTAAGTATAGTTCATGGTATTTAATGGATTTATATGATTTAACTGTAGTCATGGTTTGTTAACTATAGTAAACGTAGTTAATGGAGTCATAAACCAACATCACTGGGGGGGCCTCACCTTCTAGGAAATCAGAAGTTTTTTTCTAGTTTAATACTTGAACAATTGGATTATAAGGATATTAGAGTTGGGCTTTTAGAAGTCCATTAGTCCATGTGGATATTATCCCAATACTTGGTGATACTTGTAGGAAACAAGAATACTTGGATGGGATTGCCTTAGGCAGTCCATGCTTTTTGTTGGAAAAAATGTGAGAGTTCGCCACTGCCACCATCCCCAAGTAGCCTGGGACTTTGGAAAAAGGTGGCACTGTGGCACTGGCGAAAAACCACACCACCATTAGATGGATGGAAGGTGTTGACCCCACGGACAACAAGATATTAGTACTGGGACAATGTCTTCATATATACGCCATATATATCCTAATATATACCATCCACCAATACCAACAATGTGATGGCAAAATTTAAATAATATCAAATAAGAATGGGGATTCAGACCAATCCTAGTGAGATTGAAATGGAATCATGGGATGAACTTCATGGCTATAATCCAAATAATCATGGCCAATCCTAGACACCCTTTCCCAAAAAAGCACAGAGATAAAACCTTGGCTGGTTAGGATTGATATCTCCCCATGTTGATCGCAACAGGCTGGTATCAAGCATTTTCTCCCCAAATGTGGCTGTCATTTACCCACAGTATCCCACAGTTGAATGAAGGCGCCTGTTTCACCACAGAAAGGACATGTTTCCTCGCATTTCATCAAGCTGTCCTCATGTTTGACGAAGGGTCACGGGTCCATATCAAAGCTGTGTTAAGTTTGAGCATTGGCTGTGTTCAACCCTCCACCAAATTGGGGTTGTACCATCAAAAATATGGAAGAATGTATTTGATAAATTTATGATTCGTTGGTTGATGATTAGTTTGCGGGTTACACTAATCATAAGCGATGAACTGGGAATCACCTTCTTCAGCAACAGAGGGGATTGGACGATGTATCTGGTGTTCCCTAAAACAATCATCGAGACCACCACGAGTTGGGGACGGCATGTTTATCAAACCAGTTGATTTTTCCCCACGTTCAAGAAGAAAATAATCTGAGTTTCTGTGGAAATGACGTACTATTTGGTTATTTAACATAGCCATGGAAAATCACCATTTTTAATAGGTAAACCATCTATAAATGGACCATTTTCCATGGCTATGTTAGTCATAACCAGAGGGTACTATTTGAATGGCCATCAATTGGGGCCCCGATTTTTGGACCATGGCCACAACTCTCGAAGGCCGTTTTGTCAAAAACCGCTGAGTGCTCCCCTTGGACAAAGCCACTAATGAATGGTCTATTTCCTGGTTTGAATATGGTTCGTACAGGATCATGATGGTGTTGACCCCCGGTGAATATGTGATCCAAAGGCCCCGCTTGCGGCCTTGGGTTTTCCATATGGGATTCGTTCAGAAGTCCGAGTAAACCAAGGAACATATGCAACCATATAAGCATCCATTACCATCAACCAAAAGTGGGTTTTGGGCAGTGCTCGAACGCGGGACGTCAGTCATCTTCTATCATGTTCGATCATGTTGGATCATGCTTAAAACGGATGTTCCCTCATGTCCCATCATGCTCAATATCATGTTCCATCACTACCAAAATGTTTGATCATTTCCACAATGTCAATCATTGTCCATCAATGAAAACCATAAAGACCATAATTTTCCATCATCAAACCAGCATTGAAACCATCAATTTCCATCATTTTCCCCATGAAAGTTCACATCTTCCATCCATTTCCCATCAAAATTCACATGTTTCATCATTTTCCCATCATTTTCCCATGATTTCCCCATGATTTTCCCATGATTTCCCTAAATTTCCCCATCAAAACTCACATCTTTGGACCACCGGGCCCCCCTCCGAAGCCAGCTTCTGTCGGCAGCTCAGCCAAGAAGTCCACCCGTCCGTTGCTGGCACCGTAGACCTTGATCCAACTGGGAGCACTTGGGAGTGCAGTTCCATTTGGATATACTATTTAACCTCTAACTGTACTAACCAGCTCAGCATTCGTTTTTTTGGAGTATCTAAGATTCACCATGGTCTATAAATGGACTATCACCTATAAATGGTCTATAAATGGAACTAATGGACCATTTATAGGTGATTGTCCCATTAATAGCATGGTGGATCTTTCCAGTTCGTTATGTAAACGTTTACCAGGTACCCTCTGGTTGTGACTAACATAGCCATGGAAAATGGTCCATTTATAGCTGATTTTCCCATTAAAACCTCCATTTATATAACCTATATATATATATTCCACTTATATAACCTCTGGTTATTTAACATAGCCATGGAAAATGGTCCATAGAAATAGATGGTTTACCTATTAAAAATGATGATTTTCCATGGCTATGTTCAATAACCAAAGGGTAACTGGGATACAACTAGGATATAATGGTATATAGAGATATATAGAGTTCCATTTATAAGATTTTATTAAGTGGATATACCATATGGATATACTATATAGCTGGGATATGTGGATATTATACCCTCTCGTTATTTAACATAGCCATGGAACATCACCATTTTTAATAGGTGAGCCATCTATTTCTATGGGCCATCTATTCCATGGCTATGTTAGTCATAACCAGAGGGTATATAACTGGGATATAGAGATATATAGAGTTCCATTTATAAGTGGACCATATGGATATACAATGGTACATAACTGGGATATGATGGTATATAGGCCACTTATAAACCATAGTATACACACCATGTATCACTGGGATATATAACCGTAGTATACCATATTATACCCCAGGTATATGTATATATTATACACATATATAATATATATGTATATATTATATTGTGTGTATGTATATATATATCATAATTACTATATTGTATATATATATATATATATATTTCATATCATATGGGCTATAAACCACTTACTAACTGGGATGCACACTTATATTTTTTAGAATAAATATAATATGTTGTTATCTAATTACTGGGATAAATATCTCAACATCTTTGGAATCTTTTAGACTTTCGGATTGTTGACATCTGTGGGTTCTTCTGAGAAGGTCCTCTGAAGTTTGGTTCCTTTTTCATCAGCTCCAGAATTGCAATAAAATGAATGTCCGAAATTCGGACAAACGCGTTTAATGATAGTAATCATGTTAGATATGTATAGATATGTGATATTACTTGGTGATTTTCACTTCTGAAATGCTGAACCACAACTAGCTGCAACACTTCTTAGATCCGAGAAACCTGCCTGGGCGCTGCGAAATTATCGTGAGGCCCAAACCCCAATGCCCAATGATATTGCAGAAACAGCATGGGATAAAAATTTCAAGCCCTGCAGCAAGTCTGTGTCATTGGGTTTCACTTTGCCGAAACTGCATCTAGTTTAACAGTTAATTGCATACAAACTACAAGAAAACTACATGCGAACCCACAAAAGCAAAACATTATTCAATGAGAGTATAAAGAAATCAAAAATTATATCGCTGTCGGCAAAATCGCACAAAAAATCCAATGTGACAATCAAACATGAAAAATTGGGAAAGGTTTGGCCTCCCTCGCGATTAAACTCTTACAACGTTGTGTTTTGGACAGTTAGAATTTCCCCCTGCGCAACGTTTGTCTCTGACACCGACTCTGTTAGTCTTGCGTTGGGATCTCAAATAAACGCTTGCACTGCAGGAAAGGTCCCCTCAGTTGCAACTTGCCTTGGAAAAGAATTACAGGAAGCAAGTTATAAACAAATTGACTTGTCTAGGAGGCCCGTTTTTTTTTTGGCCCGAATAAATGTACCTGCTCGGGTACGACCTCAAGTCAAGGTCAGCCTGCGTTCTAGTTTAGATTGGTTTCTGGTTGTAGCTATAGCAGTGGCATGATTTGTTCTATATAGCTTTAGATTCGGTTGGGTGATCTTGTTCTAGCTTTAGGTATCTTTAGGTTATATCCTAGTTGTAGCTATGGCTAAAGTTTGATCTTTACTTTCAGATCTCTTCCTTGGAATTTTGGATGTTCCTCCTTTTCCTCCGCTTCCTCCTCTTCCTCCTCTTTCTTCTTCAACTTTTTTTCCCTCCTCATTCTTGTATGTCGTTGCTCCGGCCAGCCCCTAAGATGCTGTATTGTTCCACGTGTTCTCAATGTATAAGTCAAGAGTGAGCTATAACACATAGCTTTTGCGCCAACCAATTTTACACCATTGCCCTTTCAAGCAATCAAGGCATTACACCAACCAGCTTTTGCACAGACTGGCTTTTGCACAAGCTAGCTTTTACGCAAACTAGTTTTTACACAAACGAGTCTTTTACACCAACTAGCCTTTACAAACCAAATTTTACACCAATTACCCTCCGGTAATTTAACATAGCTATGGAAAATGGACCATTTATAGGTGAGTGTCCCATTAATAGCATGGTGGATCTTTCCAGTTCGTTAAACGTTTACCAGGCCGGAGGCACGTGAGCCCGCGGGGCCCTGGCTGGTTGGTCGTCCAGGTAGCGCCCCACGCGCGTGCGCGAGGTGGAAGCGGTTTTGTTCACCTGTTCGCCTCAAGCAACAAGCGCCTTGTGTTTTATTGGTAATGGGAATATTATGGAATAGTATGGAATAGTATGGAATATTGTGGAATGTTATGGGATGTTATGGGATGTTATGGGATATGTTGGAATGTTACGGGATATGTTGGAATGTTATGGGATATTATGGAGGGATGAATTAAGAATAAAATAACTACAGTAACAATGTAAATAAAGAGAAATAACGAGACCTGTCCGCCTGGCGTCTGAAAATTGCTATGTTCCTGGGGTTCTTCTTGGGACTCGTTCGGTGTGGGATTAGCAACTGGTATGTGTTTGTTGGCTTTAGTTTCCCTAGCTTTGGGTTTTTTGTTGCTATTTTGTAGGTTTTTGTTAGATGAGATAACCCAAGAATCGGTGACTTACTAATATCATCAGGCTTACCAACAGTGCGCGTTGGATGGTGGATAAAGAAATGGCCAAAGATGCCAAGAAATGTGTACGTGCATATATATATGTGATTATGATAATGATTACGTATATGTATATGTTTTTGTATATATGTATGTAATATATATATAGGTATCGGAGATATCAACTGACATGGCACAAGAAAATTAATCAAAATTGGATTTAAGAGATGGAAACGGACAGGAAACTCACAAAATATGAATTTTACCTTTAAAGGCCACAAAATCAACCTGACTGAATAGAAATGAGTTGCCAGTCGGGTACCAGAATTGTGTTGGGTTTGGAAGCACAAATGCTTGGAAAGCACCAACCGGCTACATCCCAAGTTTGGGTGATTGTTTCCCCATTGTTGATGGATATTAAGAAATGCATATAATCATATTAAATATGTATATAAGATATACCAGTTCTCGATGACATACATTTACAAACCCAAAATGTCGCCCATCGTGGACCATTTCCCATTATGGAATTCTCAAATTAGATGGGCTATGGCGGGTGGTTCAGTGGTTAGGAAATCGATTAAAATCCATTATATAGCACTTACAAGGGAATGTAGGTGTATATATATATATATGCACATACATACATACATACATACACACATATATATATATATACCACAGACTTTTTTCTAGAAATCTGAAGGGAAACCCCTAATGGGGATCAAAACAAGGGTTGCCTGCAGATTCCCTTTGCAACCAGTCCAATGTGTATGTATATATATATGTATCTATTTATTTATGTATTCATTCATTTACTTACTTATTAACTTATTTAATATGTACATAAATATATATATATATACATATACACATGTAAACATATATGTGTGTATTATTTAGATGTACAGTATATATATATATATACGTAGATAGATACCCAAATGACGATAACTCGAGCCATCATTTCCTACTCGGCTTCATCCATCGGTGCCAGGGCACAGAAGAACGCGGTGAAACCAAGTTCTTTGAGAGTCCGCCCGGCGATGCACAAGCGGCGGCTACCTGTGGAGCTGGAGCTCACGTGGGGTTTCGTGGTGTTCTATCTGGGCAAAGTTACTAATGTGGGTAAAACAATAATAAACCATCCCCCAGTCATCACCATTTTTATAGGTGGTATTTTCTCCATTCCCAGTCATGGGTGGTAAACATGGCATTGATTGTTTTACCCACATTAATGATATATTATATATATCTCACAAATAGTAGTGATGAATATCCCATTATTTCCATTATTCCTGTGATACCATTAGTGATATCACCATTTTTATAGGTAGTATAAACCATGTGTTTTCCCCCCCAAATGGGATATTCATCTGATATATATTGATATATAATTATACTATATCATCCCATGATTCAAATGATACTCGGCAAAGTTACTACAGATGATTTCCGTGCATCCCAAAGTCTGCCAAAGCCTTTTAGGGCAGGTCTTGATGAGGTCCAGCACCACTTTTGCATCCCCAAAAAAGGTCCATTTTAATGGTTGCTGGGATGGTCCAAAAATCAGTTTAACACATTGGATTTCTGTACTAAAAACGAAAAATCCCTATAAATGCTTGGTTTCATCAGAAAAATATTCATGAAAATGACCAATTTAAATAGATGGTTAGACCCCAAATTTGGCTGGTTAAATTTTCCATGTTTGGTGAATTGCCATGCCCCCTCAGAACAACGGTTTAGCATCTATTCATTGTGGGGGTCCAAACATTGGGGTATTTCATCCTAGGGGGATGGGATTCGTCATTCTCAACGATTGTTGATCCATTTATCTATCATTATTATGAAGATAAATTGAAGCATCCATTATTATGAACCATTGATTGGGATTTATCAGTGTTGATCCATTTATCAAAAATTAACGACCATGACGAACGATTAAATCCCACCAAATCTCGATAAATCCCGTTAAATTCCATTACAATCCCACCACAGTGGCATATCACCTCCTTCCATCCGCAATCCCATCACTAAATCCCATTGATTCCCACCAAATTCCCAATTCACATCCCAATGAAAATCCCAGTATAGTCCCATTTAAAACCAACCAAACTCCATAAAACATCAGTAAATCATCGTAAATCCCATTCAAAAATCAAGAAAACTCCATAAAATTCCAGTAAATCCGGCTTGAAATCCCCTTGGAATTCCTCCCATTTCCCGTGGCTCAGCTCCCAGTCGCAGGGCAAGGAGATGCTGACGATGTTCTGCGCCATCACCGCACGGCCGCCAGGGCCGCCACGCCAAAGGCGAAGCCATCGATGGCCTCGAGGTGGTGAAGGTGGCGCACTTCTCACCGGATAATAAAACAGGAAAATTCATGGAAATTCACCCAAAATAGTATGTATGTATGTATGTAATGTAATGTAATCTAATGTAATGTAATGTAATGCAATGTAATGTAATGTATGTAAATAATGTATGTATGTATGTATGAATGTATGAATGTAATGTAATGTAATCTAATCTAATGTAATGTAATGTAATGCAATGTAATGTAATGTATGTAAGTAATGTATGTATGTATGTATGTATGTAAGTATGTAAGTATGTAAGCATGTAAGCATGTAAGCATGTAAGCATGTAAGCATGTAAGCATGTAAGTATGTAAGTATGTAAGTATGTAAGTATGTAAGTATGTATGTATGTATGTATGTATGTTTGTATGTATGTATGTATGTATGTATGTATGTATGTATGTATGTATGTATGTTATGTATGTAATGTATGTAATGTATGTAATGTATGTAATGTATGTATGTATGTATGTAAGTATGTAAGTATGTAAGTATGTAAGTATGTAAGTATGTATGTATGTATGTATGTATGTATGTATGCATGTATGTATGTATGTATGTATGTAATGTATGTATGTATGTAAGTATGTAAGTATGTAAGTATGTAAGTATGTAAGTATGTAAGTATGTAAGTATGTAAGTATGCATGTATGCATGTATGCATGTATGCATGTATGCATGTATGCATGTATGCATGTATGTATGTATGTATGTATGTATGTATGTTATGTATGTTATGTATGTTATGTATGTATGTATGTATGTATGTAATGTATGTAATGTAATCTAATGTAATGTAATGTAATGTAATGCAATGTAATGTAATGTATGTAAGTAATGTATGTATGTATGTATGTATGTATGTATGTATGTAATGTAATGTAATCTAATCTAATCTAATGTAATGCAATGTAATGCAATGTAATGTAATGTATGTAAGTAATGTATGTATGTATGTATGTATGCATGTATGCATGTATGCATGTATGCATGGATGCATGTATGCATGTATGCATGTATGCATGCATGCATGCATGCATGCATGTATGTATGTATGTATGTATATATGTATATATGTATGTATTGATGTATGTAATGTATGTAAGTATGTATGTATGTAAGTATGTATGTATGTAAGCATGTAAGCATGTAAGCATGTAAGTATGTAAGTATGTAAGTATGTAAGTATGTATGTATGTATGTATGTATGTTTGTATGTATGTATGTATGTATGTATGTATGTATGTTATGTATGTAATGTATGTAATGTATGTAATGTATGTAATGTATGTATGTATGTATGTATGTAAGTATGTAAGTATGTAAGTATGTAAGTATGTAAGTATGTATGTATGTATGTATGTATGCATGTATGTATGTATGTAATGTAATGTAATGTAATGTAATGTAATGTATGTATGTATGCATGTTTGTATGTATGTATGTATGTATTTATGTTTGTATGTATGTATGTATGTTTGTATGTTTGTATGTTTGTATGTATGTATGTATGATGTATGTATGCATGTATGCATGTATGCATGTATGCGCGTATGCATGTATGCATGTATGTATGTATGTATGCATGTATGCATGTATGCATGTATGTATGTATGCATACATGCATGCATGCATGAATGTATGTATGTATATATGTATATATGTATGTATTAATGTATGTAATGTATGTAATGTATGTAATGTATGTAATGTATGTATGTATGTATGTTTGTATGTTTGTATGTTTGTATGTTTGTATGTTTGTATGTTTGTATGTATGTATGTTTGTATGTTTGTATGTATGTTTGTATGTTTGTATGTATGGATGTATGTATGCATGTATGCATGTATGAGTGTATGCATGTATGCGTGTATGCGTGTATGCATGTATGCATGTATGCATGTATGCATGTATGTATGTATGCATGCGTGTATGTATGTATGTTTGTATGTATGTATGTTTGTATGTTTGTATGTCTGTATGTATGTATGTATGTTTGTATGTTGGTATGTATGGATGTATGCATGTATGCATGTATGCATGTATGCATGTATGCATGTATGCGTGTATGCATGTATGCATGTATGCATGTATGCATGTATGCATGTATGTATGTGTGTATGTGTGTATGTATGTATGCATGCATGTATGCATGCATGTATGTATGTATGTATGTATTGATGTATGTAATGTATGTAATGTATGTAATGTATGTAGTGTATGTAATGTATGTAATGTATGTAGTGCATGTAATGTATGTAATGTATGTAATGTATGTAATGCATGTAGTGTATGTAATGTATGTAATGTATGTAATGTATGTAATGTATGTAATGTATGTAATGTATGTAGTGTATGTAATGTATGTAATGTATGCAATGTATGTATGTAGGTAATGTATGTAATGTATGTATGTAATGTATGTAATGTATGTAATGTATGTAATGTATGTAATGTATGTATTGGATGTAATAAATGTAATGGATGTAATAAATGTAATGTATGTAATAAATGTAATGGATGTAATGGATGTAATGGATGTATGCATGTATTCATGTATGTATGTATGTTTGTATGTTTGTATGTATGTATGTTTGTTTGTATTTTTGTATGTTTGTATGTATGTTTGTATGTTTGTATGTATGTATGTATGTTATGTATGGTATGTATGTATGTATGTATGTATGTATGTGTGTATGTATGTATGTATGTATGTATGTTATGTATGTTATGTATGTTATGTATGTTATGTATGTTATGTATGTTATGTTATGTTATGTTATGTTATGTTATGTTATGTATGTATGTATGTATGTATGTATGTTTGTATGTATGTATGTATGTATGCATGTTTGTATGTATGTAATGTATGTATTTATGTTTGTATGTATGTATGTTTGTATGTTTGTATGTTTGTATGTTTGTATGTATGTATGTATGTATGATGTATGTATGCATGTATGCATGTATGCATGTATGCGCGTATGCATGTATGCATGTATGTATGTATGTATGCATGTATGTATATACATATATGTATTATCTATAAATGATTTGTACAGATTATCTATATTGGTTACATATCATATATTATGTTGTAACTTTATGAGAACAACAATCATGATAGTATTAAATACGTGTGTTGACATGCATTAATATTGTCATTGTATTGTTAGCATCATTATTCAATGTACATACATATATATATATGTATATATGTATATACATATATATATATATATATATTTACATATAAAATCATATACAATGAATCTGCATCGATGTATCAATATGTTTTGGATGTCTACTCTATATACCAGTAGCACCGCACCAGGCGGTGGCGGAAGTTTCAAACATGGGAAACCCATAGGAGAGGTGAGTTGTTGTGATTCATGGATGGCAGAGCAAACTGATGGACAGAAAGCTGGTTGAGGCTCTGAGTCCCTCTCTCTCTCTCTCTATCTCTCTCGGTCTCCTTCTCTGTGTGTGCGTGTGTCTCTTTATCTAAACCGCACCTATTTCTATAATAGTGTTGCCAAAACATCCCATCAATATGATATATATATATATATATATAATGATATGTTTTTATCTATCTAGCTAGCTATCTATCTATCTTTCTGACCATCTGTAGTCCATCCATCTATCTGACCATTCTTTTGATCCTCATCTTTCCTACCCCTATGTTCGGACAGAGCCACAAATTTTCTGGAAATGTCAGCCAATTTCAGCAGGCAAATTCTACTTAGATCCGTTCCCTGGATCCTTTCCCTAATTCTAGACCTAGATCCCTAGAATTCCACTTTCAATTGACGTGTGATATTATCCTAATCTGGTAAATAGCACTTCTGGGTCCTAGAATTATCTTTCTTAGACCTATATAGTCTGGTTAAGTTATCTGGTGAAAAATTATCCAGTTATTGAAGATCTCTCAACAAAAAGGGGATGCAATCTCCAACAGATATGCAGACATGTGATGTCCAAAATCTCTAAAAAGGGATATGTCATAGAATTGGATGATGGGAAAATTTTAACCGGAAAGCCCGATCAATTTGATGGTAAAAACCCATGGGTTTCCGGTTAAGATTTTCCCCAACAAACCAATCCAGTGAATATAGCCCCAGTTATAAGTTGGTTTATAAACCCTAGTAACTATAGTTATAACTACCATAAACCATAGTTATTGGAGTGAATATGGAAACCAACCCCATCCAACCCCTGTTTCCCCAGCACGTCTCGGTCCAAAAAAAAGCCTTCGCCTGCGGCTCTTCATGTCGAGCCTGGAGTCCTGGAAGTTCTCCATCAGCTTCCGGCGGCACCTCGTCGTAGCCTGCTGTGTATTGTGAAGGTCCGAAGTGGGTTTTCATCATATATAAAGGGTCATCCATAAATCTTGAATATAGCATTTATATACCATTGATGGAGTGGGTTAGAAGATTTATATCATTTACAACTGGATTCATGTAAAGTAACCACCAAACAGATGCAGAAAAGATTGAACCTATCACTTTTAGTGTGGGCCTCACTGTTCTATCTTTTTGGGCCTTCCTCTAGATAGATAGAGATAGAGATAGAAATAGAAATTGATTGAGATAGGGATAGTGATAGAGATAGAGATTGATTGATTGATTGATTGATTGATTGTTTGATTGATTCATTGATTCATTGACTGATTGATTGATTATTGGCTTATCAATCACCAGTTCCAGTGCGATCAAGTCTCCCAGATCGCTTGGTCTCAGTTGCAGCAGCACGCTGGGCGCCATGTGGATGGGCACGCCCATGTTGGCCAACAGAGTAGTGATCAACGGATGCGGGAAAGGTCCTGGGAATTCGGAAATTCGCCCGTGTGGTTGGTCATTCTGGTTGATCAACCATGGCCTTTTCAAAAAAAGTGTTGGAGCGGCTTTGGGGCACCTTTCGATGTTTTTAGACTGCGAGGCTGCGGATCAGCCCCCGGCGTTGTTTTCTGGGAATAGAAGAAGAACCCCGCGGCCAAGTCACATTGGTCATCTCATCTTCGACATACGAATAGAATGAGAGACATATCCCCACCAGATATGTCAAGCTACGACTGGAGGATCATCCCAGGAGTCAATGGGTCGGTCCCTGGTGATCAAAAGTCCCATCTTCTGGATGTCAAAAATACCATGACTGGATGATAACCAGCAGAAACGAAACAAGTTAGCCTCTGGTAAAGTAACAGTTCGCGAACTGGAAAATCACCATGCTATGAAAATAGGTAAACCATCTATTTTTATTGGCCATGGCTTCCAGTTCGCGAACTCTTAGTTTACCAGAGGGTTTTGTGGGTTGATCCTCCAAGCCCTGGTCCTGTGCTGCAGAGCATGTAGCTTTGCCATCCCGTGGCAATGTCAGATCGCGTGAACCTCGGTCGGCAGGGGGAAGCCACGAGGGAAGTGCTCCGAATGGCTTTAGATATATCCAAAACTAAAGCACATGAGCCATTTCAAATATCCTATCCCATCTCATTATGCTAGCTGGTTGATAGGTTCCCCTACTATGGCTTATCATCATTCCCCGATAATTGGGTAGTATATCCATGTATATAACTCCCAACCAATCAATCACGGTATTTTCTTCATGGCTCATGGGTTTCTTCAGCACGCCGAGTTGCCCAGAGCCCTGGTAGTAAGCCACCCCAGCACACAGCGGGCACAGTGGCAAACACTCCGCGGCCAAACGCCAACGGTGCAGCAGCTGCGAAATCCTCGGCGCTGGGGGCCCAGCAGCCAGTTGGCCATGGTTGATGGGGTGCCGTTGTTGACCTGTCTTTGCCATAAAAGGACCGGCGGAACATCGAACTGTAGGGTTTTTCCTCGCCATCTGGTAGATATATATATATATCACCAACCATGAGCAATTGGGAAGATCACCAGCGAAAATGCGGTTTTACCCTCTGGTAAACGTTTACAAAACTATGGAAAATCACCATTTTGAATGGGAAAATCAACAATTTCTATGGCCATAATCAATGGCTTTTTGTATGTTTACCGGAGGGTAAGCAACCAAGATGGATCCTTAAACTGATTCAAATCATGGCCGATTTTTGCCAGGTGTCCATCGATAGTCCAGGGCTGCCCAATGCTGCAGTGGGAGCTGCCGCAGTTCGGGGCCTCGCTTCTGCCGTCGAAGATAGCGAGCAAATGGATCAAGCTATTCCTCCCGACGTAATCCATAGATTTCTCAAAGGGGGGGTGAATTGCATGGGGATATGTTTTGTTTTTCCCCACCTGCCAGGTGAGGGTTGTTAGATTTTATCAGAGCTGTTCTCCTCCTCCTCCTCCTCCTCCTCCGCCTCCGCATCCGCCTCCTCCACCTCCTCCGCCTCCTCCTCCTCGCAGTCCAGATCCCAGTGGGCCCTGCCGGACCTCCACCGCGAGCGCCAGATCCCAGTGGGCACTGCCGGACCTCCACCGCGAGCGCCAGATCCCAGTGGGCACTGCCGGACCTCCACCGCGAGCTCCAGATACCAGTGGGCACTGCCGGACCTCAACCGCGACTTCCAGATCGCAGTGGGCACTGCCGGACCTCAACCGCGACTTCCGTGGGCACTGCCGGACCTCAACCGGAAGAATGTCAGAAAAGATGTCAGATAGAATGTCAGAAGATATGCCAGATAGAATGCCAGATGGAATGTCAGATAGAATGCCAGAAGATATGTCAGATAGAATGCCAGAAGATATGCCAGATAGAATGCCAGAAGATATGTCAGATAGAATGCCAGAAGATATGCCAGATAGAATG
>Ga0126342_10005827_pt1 | contig 21668 bp, 23 predicted proteins | sample Cyp1metagenome_FD_92528 | JGI IMG/M metagenome (GOLD analysis project Ga0126342, IMG submission 92528) | Coral microbial communities from Lord Howe Island, Old Settlement Bay, Australia - Cyphastrea 1 metagenome | ecosystem: Host-associated > Invertebrates > Cnidaria > Coral ... | reverse complement strand
GCGTCCGTCGGCGTCAGTCGGCGTCAGTCGGCGTCACTCGGCGTCAGTCGGCCTCGGTCGGCCTCAGTCGGCGTCAGTCGGCGTCAGTCGGCGTCAGTCGGCGTCAGTCTGCGTCAGTCTGCGTCAGTCTGCGTCAGTCTGCGTCAGTCTGCGTCAGTCTGCGTCAGTCTGCGTCAGTCTAAGTCATGTATCCAATGTATCCTCAACTTTCATCATTTCGCCTTTTTTTTTCGTGTTGCGAGGTGGCCTCTTTGGATCAGCTCCTGCAACAGCACCGGCTGGAGCCATCGATGTGAAGCAGGCGCCGTCGACTTGAAGACAGTGCTAGTGAGAATACAAGGTTTTAATTCATCAAAAAAGGATCCAAAGGATCTGAGTTTGTGGTCCATGAGGCCTCAGAAATTTGACCTCTCATCATGTCTCCTTTGTCCATTTAGTTTGGCGCTTCTTAGCTTGGTGCCAGGCATACAAAGAACGCATGATCAAAATTTACCAGCAGCACAATCCGGGCAAAGTGCTACCTGGATGAAAGATGTTCTAATGCTTCATGTTTGCGGTGCCAGGTGAATTCGTGATTTTTTGTATTTTTGCACATTCGCAACATCTCCCAGGAATGAAATCGACAGCTTGATGGCAAAGTATGTCGGCCAAGAGCACACGATGTATCTGAAGATTTGCAAGAAGTACAACGTGCAGCCCGAGCCGGAAATCAGCGCTGGAGGAGGCAAAATAACTTTGATCCGTTTTTTGACTTTTTTGGTCATCTCTGTCAGTGTCATGGCTCCGAGTCGTTTGCTGTTCCAGGCCTTGCCCAGCCCCAAGCGCCGCAAGGGCCGCAAGCGCCTTCCGCCTTCGGCGGCGGCGTCAGCTCTGGTGGCCTTGGCTTCGGATCGCCCAGCGGCGGTTTGTTTGGAGCTTCCAGCGCCGGCGCCATGGGAGTGGCGCAAGCAACGCCCTTCGGTGGTGCCACAGGGTTTGGGGCACCGGCCTCTTCATCTTCGCCATTTGGTGGTGCCATGTCATCCTCATCCATGTCGGCGTCGCCATTTGGAGGCGGGGAAAACATAGTGAAACCAGATTTGCTTGGAAAATTAGAAAAATGGACTGTTGATTGATGCCTTTACCAAACTTGAAATTATGATAAAATATGGTAAGTGCTGTTGACAGGTGCAGGCTTTGGAGCCCCTGCATCCGGAGGGCTTTTTGGCTCAGCCATGGGAGGCGACTTGGACCTGAATGTCTTTGTCTCTTGTCATGTCAGGATTTGGAAGTAGAATTTCGCTGTTCACAGAATCTGGTGTCCTGAGGAGCTAGTGCCGGTGGCTTTGGTGCGCCTGCAGCTCCTGCTGGTGGTCTGGATGTCAAACAGGCAATGGGGAAGATGGATTCCTTTGGGGTACGGCATGGGTCAATATTTGGACTAAAGACCACATATTTTGGTGATCTTTTGAAGCACAAGTCCGATTTTGGGGACCTCGCACTTGGCAGCTGTCAAGACGAGGTGAGAAGGGTGATTGTGCCTGTTCCATGGTCGTTTTTCGCAAATCGTCGCTGCAACTCCGAATCTGTTCAGCATGACAACTTTCAGACACAGCTAGCAAGTGCTTGGAACTCTGCACTCGTATGTTTTTGTTGACTTGCCAAGTGAACCACTACGACTACAACACAGGACCCTTCCACTGATGGACGGAACATCCTGCAGACTTAGTTCATAGACCCGCATGAAATGCCGCGCTCTGAACCAAAATCACCTAGTTTTGAGAGGCATACAAAGACCGCATGCTGAAGATCTACATGCAACACAATCCCAGCAAAGTGAAGCTTGGCGCCGTGCATGTGCTGCCGTGAGTGTTGTGCTGTGCTTCTGATTTGGGTGACGTGAGTTGCACTGGACTCAGTTCATCAGTCTTGCACGCCGCCAGTCAATTTTTTGTGCTAGCTCCAAAGTCCAATACCGGTGCCTGTCAAAGTTCAAGCTAATGTTAGATGGCAACATGATTGTCACTTGGCACGTCAAAGTCATCAATTGGGGAATGTTTTTTGTCTTCATTCCGGATTCTTTGTAAGGAACGAAATCGACAGCTTGATGGCAAAGTATGTCGGTCAGGAGCACACCATGTACTTGAAGATCTGTATCGTGGATGGCAAAGTTCAAAGATTTGCAGTGAGCTTGCTTTTTGAGTATGTGGAGAGCATTTTCTGACGTTGTTGAGTTCCGGATTGTTGCATGACATTTGAGTCACCTGAGGCAACAAGCACAAGGTTCAGCCTGAACCTGAGATCAAAGCTGGTGGTCAAGGTGGCCTCTTTGGTTCCCCTCCAGGACCCAGTTGCAAAGCATGAGACACCCCAACTATTGGCAGTTTCTTTCGGAACTCTTGAAAGGATCCTTTGGGGGCTCCATGCCTGGCAATGGCGGTCGCTCAGCTGCAGATATGGGTGGTTTTGACGTAACTGTAGTGCGACTCATGATGTCATGCTCATTTTGATGGCTCTCATCCAAGGCTTGGGAGGAGGAATGATGGGTCAACCCATGGGTCAACCCATGGGTCAACCCATGGGTCAGCCGATGGGTCAGCCCATGGGTCAGCCCATGGGTCAGCCCACGGGTCAGCCCATGGGTCAGCCAATGGGTCAGCCAATGGGTCAGCCAATGGGTCAGCCAATGGGTCAGCCAATGGGTCAGCCAATGGGTCAGCCAGCGTTTGGTGCGCCTAGTGCCTTAGGCGGTCCTTTTGGAGGAACCCCTCCTTCCCCCTTTGGTGGCACCACGGCATCTCCCTTTGGTGGAACAGGCCGAGACTTGCACCAGACCGGGAACCTGAGTTTGATCATGCCGGACTGCTCGGTGGAACAGTGGAAGTCCCAATAGCATTCCTTGTTTGAAATTCCTGCAGGCATGGGTGGCGGCGGAGGCATGGGCGGCTTTGGAGCCCTAGCGCAACAAACTGGCTCGGCCTTTGGAGGCTGGCTGGCTATGGTTCGCTGGACCATTTGGACCTTTCAGTGTTTAGATTTTGCCTGGTGAAATCATGGAAAGGATGCATCGAGGGCAAGACTTGGTTTGGTCGGTGCAATTCCCAGTGGCGACTTTCAGGTGGAGCCACAGCGTCGCCGTTCGCAACGGCAGGGATGGCAGCAGGGGCATCTCCCAGTCCCTTCGGTGGGCCCGGAACTTAGTGCCATTCCACTGGTGAAGTGGAGACTTGGACTGAGATCATCTGAGATCTTTGATGAGGCAAGCACCATCTCCATTTGGAGGAGGAGGCTGAGTGGGCACATTGCATTTCTGTGTTAAAACGTTTTTAGAGGGTTGGCCCAAGATTTGATCAGAACTAGGATTCGAAGGGAATGATTTTCTGTTTCTTCTCCGTCGTAGACAAACTTCTAGAAAGTCAAGAGTTTCAGAGTTGGTTTGTAGGGCTTCTCAAGTTCCTGGATCAGATTCGGAGGTTTTGATACTCAACAGCCAACATTTTTATAAACGGTGACCAGTTGTTTTTTCGAGTGGAATATTGTTTGTCAGGAGCTGCACCTTCTCCGACTCCATTCGGCGCCTCACCCTTTGGTAGGGAGACTCAAACTTCGCCTTCTACTCGCGCTAGGGATTGGACACCTACACCATATTGAGGACACCACATTCAATGCATTTGCACCTCTCTTCAGCAGACCTGAGTCCTCTACCCTCTGACACAGGATTGGGAAGCCCCTTAGGAAATCTTCTTTCAAAAGTGGCGTGTGAAAGAGTTCATGCACCGTTTTCCCCAGGTGCAGTTTGGGGAAACCTACAATCTGACCTGCCCATTGTTCAGCTGATATATTTGTGTCTTAAATCCTTCCTCCCTCTTTCCCTCACACACTTATCATTTGCACTTCGAAAGCTTAGTGCGAAGATGCCAATGGATACCTTGTTACAGATACATCAAAGATGACAAAGATGACAAAGATGTCACTGTCAACCACTCCCAGCTTGTCCGCGTCTATGCGTCCGCCAAACGTCTGAGCCTGAGCATCTGAAGCCTTTCTTCCAGGTGGAACCGGTGCGTCTCCCTTTGGCGGCGGCGCGCCCTCGCCTTTCGCAGGTCCATGAACTGCAGTAGATTGATGTAGCTTTCAATGTTTCCAGGGCAGCAGTTGCTGGATATTTCTTGATATTTCTGGTGGCTTTGGGTTTGGAAACCGCTTTGATTCGGTGTGAACCTGCTTTGATGGAGGCTCTCAGTTTACCCAACATCGAGGTTGAGTTGACTGTTTCTGGCAGGGAAGACGTGCGAAAACATCCAGAAATTGTACTGAAGAGCATAGACATATGATTTGTTTATGATTTGTTTCTTCTCCAGTTTTCTTCTTTATGGATTTTGTTTTCCCTGCTCAGACGTGTGCATAGTGCCCTAGATCAATCTTAGAGTGCCAGGGCGTTGATAGCCGGGCCGAAACGTTGCGCTGCCGACCTCGAAACGTTTGGCATGTTTTGACCATGGCTGGAGCAAGAATTGGGCGCTGGTCCAACATGGTCCAACAGCCATTGGCTCAAAACAGGCATGGCCGCATGGCCATAGATGCCATAGCTGCCATAGCTTTATCCAGTCATTTCCAACCGCAAACGTTCTCTGTTTGTGTCAGATGTTTCAATGAAACTGAGAATTATCATGCAACTACCCTGAAAGATAGCCCACCCTTAGCGCCTTAGCATGCTTGACTTTGCATATTTTGCATTTGGCATATTTTGCACTCCATGACGATCATGACACCGATGACACCTCAGTGTGGTTCCTAAGTCTTGACCGGGACAGGCGCTTGCCTCAGGTCCATGGTTAGGTCCAGGTGCAGGTCGTGTCCCGGTCGTTTTGACATCCACCTTTTCCAAGATGTTTGCGAATGCTGTCACGAGTAATAAAGATATCTTATGACATCTAGATAATTCTTGATATATCTTGCAGGAGTCCAAGTCCTGGGTGATCTGTGTGGCATGGCACGTGCGAGGATAAGAACCGATGAGGCTTGGACATAATCAGAGCTCCTAAAGATTGAGCCACGGATGCGCCACAACCATGTTCCAATCTTCCAGCATATTTCAGCAGTTTCGTTCATGAGGTTTCTGTCTTTGGGAATGATTGAGCTGGCGGAAATCGCGCCATTCTCGGTTGAGACACCTGGTGGCGGTGGTGATGAACCACTCACCCCAAACTTTGCAGGCGCCCACAAGGCATGCACAGCATGAAGCACATCTGTCATCTGTCAATCGGCAGGCACAGCGGGCACTGTGGGGCGAGGAAACCCAATGAAAGGCCAAGCATTATGGATGATGATGTGTTTGAGACTCAGGAAATACAACGGGATTGCGTGGGGTCCTGCGCCTGCGCAGTCTATTTTTGCTGGAGACGCTGATAAGGACCTGGACGGAACACCTATTTTTTTACAATCCCATGTGCTTCAGAATCCCACATAGAGTAGATGCCAGGCCCAATCATAATACCGTTCAGTTCATCGCGCATCCCAGGTAGAGTAGATCCCAGGCGCAATCATGATATCGTTCGGTTCATAGATATTCTCTCAGAGGAAGCTTTGTGAGCACTGCGTTCTCCCATCCTAACTGCGACTGTAATATGTATTTGTTTGAAAATATGTATATATATATAATATATACATACATATATGTACACATATATGTATACATATTATTTATCATATCATAGTATATGATATTATATGATATGATATGATATTATATTATATTATATGATGATATTATATGATATGATACGATGTGATATGATATTATATTACATTACAGTATATATTATGCTATATTTTATTACATATTTTACTCTAGATAATGATAATGCTTCACGCATTGGCCGCACTTTGATCTCCTCATGACCGGTACGCAACTCCGCCGTGACTTTGGCTGCGATCTGAGGTGTGCTTGGTCTTGGCCTCATCGCTGTTGGGATCTTGAAACTCCTGTCGGCTCCTCAAGGATTTCGAGCCGGAACACTTGCAAACATGGCAGCTATGTCAATGGAAAACCACCAGGTTTTATTGAACAAGTTGAACACATAATAGATCACATAAGCATAATCTGTGAAAATTCTCTAGAACATGCATGAACATGCTACTGTATAAATAGCTTGCTCATGCCGACTTTGCGATTGCCATTGCCAATCTCCAGGGTGAAGTCAGCTTCTTCCAAAAGCCATTGGAGACGCACGGAAGCCCCTGGGCTGGATCTGGCCAAGTCCGATGACCTTTGGGCTATCCACGACCTGCTTTTGGCGGGCTACGCGGGCATCTTCATGAAGTCGGACAGTGCTGGACTGCTGGAGGCACCGTGGCACCCTCTCTGTTGATCTCTGGGGATCACCATCTATGAGCTGGGAATCATTGGGAATCCTTAATTCTTTTATCCACCAACCGGGATAAGGGGATGACAGGCTTTTGAACCACACGTGTGGAAGAACGGGGGAATATTTTTTGCTTGTGATCAGTTGGACATATCTCATCTTCCATCACAGACATGCGTAATTGATGTGAGCCGTGCTGCAAGTTGCTCACTTACCAGGCTATGCCTGCTGTGTTCTGCTATAATCTGCCAGGTTCAGATAGCATCGAAGAAGCTGGCGGCGCTCCTTCCTGCAATCCACCCACTAGAGCGTTGCCGGGAACGGTTTGTGAGACCCTCAAAGTTTGACAGCAATCCCATCCCCTGAATATTCATTACCCCCCATGTGGTCCCCAAAATGAATAGATCCAATATTTAACCAGGGTTTCTATTGGTCTTGAAAATTAGGGGTACAGTCTAACAGTGTTGCATGCAGTGGCGCTTTCTTCAGCTGTGAGATTGTCTTTTTCAGTCCAGGCACAGATTTTGGGTGGCACTGCTGGATCTCCCGTCCTCACAGAGGCGCCTTAGACGCCAGTGGAATGGGTGGAATGGGGTACCCTGTGGGGTAGCCTGTGGCTTCGGGTCCGAGGTCACAAACGACATGCACATCAATGTTGCCGGGGAAGCCTGGCACTGTCTGCTAGACGCCTCAGAAGTTTTGGGGGGTCAACGACGCTTGTTGGAATACGTTGGGCCTATTTATATAATTGGCACAACGAAACTGAGGGCCTTAGTGGAAGAGGACTTCAAAAATCCGTTCCTTCCGAATGCGATAGGCAACTTTGAGGCCAGGATCAACTTTCCAGCTGGCTTTCAGATATTCACCAGCTGGTTTTTGTGGATATCATGGATATCCCAGAGTTATGCAGAATGGGGGAAGTTGATCAAGTTGAGGCCTACAAAGCTGCCAAGATGACGGTCCCCAAAAGGACCTTGAATGGACTTTGTGGTCAATCAGCTTGGCCAAGAACCTGCTCATATTGGGTGGCTCAGCAGAGCGACTGTCAGGGAATGATCGTTGGATCGTTTGGTGGAACGAGATGCCTTTGACTTTCAAAGCCTACACGGATCTACACGGTCACCAAGGGCTTAGACAAGTGCGGAATTGAAAACACGTACCATGCTTTTGAGATCTTCCGAGACAAGGTCTCCATGCATTTACTTGCTGCGAGGCTTGAAACTGTCCTGGGCATAGGGGCGCAGTTCAGATTTGATGGCATGGCACAGTATCCTGCTTGAAAGTTCATGTTGAAACATTGTCTGATTTGTCTGGGAAGTGGATCATATCCTGAATCAAAAGGGTGGCCTTTTCGCCGGGAGGGCCGATCTGCTGCTGCTGGGGCACCAACTGCTGGATGTAGGGCTCTGAGAGGTGAGCCACAGCCACGTTTAGTTGCTTCAGCTGGGAGCTTTCCAACATTTCCCATGGTACTTATCAGTAAGTAATGACTGGTACCCTAAAATAATAATTAAAAAAAAATATATATCAAACAACCCAATATTGGTAGCTTTTGATTAGGCTGAGCCAAGAACCGAGGCGCTTATACCGATTCTTGCCGGTGGAGCCACCTTTTGCGGCGGCTGCACCAAGCATTTTCGTGCTCTCACCAAGCTGCTTGGCGAGTTTCGCAGCGATTTCCCTGAAGTCGTTGAACCATATGGAACCATTGGGGGAAGAGACTGCTAAATCGATCAAGCTGATTGGAGCATTGCCCACTGCCTGCTAGACGTGCTGGCTTTTGGACTCGAGGCCAATGTTGAGTCCGGCATTGGTACAAGATTTTTCAAGAGCATCTGGGCTCAATAAATGCAAGAAGACATTACAGATATTGGTTAGAAGATGTTTGTAGCTTTCAGACGTGTGTCACCGTCACATTACAACCAGTGCTAAGTGGATTACATAGACCCTTGTTTCGCTTCCATCATTCGTTTTTTGACATCCAAGGTGTTCTGATCCGGAGGGCAGCACTGCACTCAGATTCAGATATCAAGATATCTTCTGACCCCATTCTCTCCCCTCATCGGCAAGGGGTCTTGCTGAAAACAGCGGCTGCTACCGCGTCCCTGAAAGCTGCATTGCAGGTGTGGTGCTGCTGTGAGCCACATGAGAAAGCTGCAACCCTGCTTGGATCTCCAGGATGTTTCGCTGATGATAGGGACTACTTACAGCTGAAAGTGGCTGGTGTGGATTGACAGAGCTGATCTGAAGTTGAGTCTTGAACATCCTGCAGGATCCGCTGCAGTGTCATGAAACTGATTTGCTTGAGGAGAAGTACTCTGACTGCTTCTTTGTTGCATTCCTCCGCTGTAGAGTGTAAGCTTAGATCGCACAGGAGATTGGAGACATACTGAACTTCCGGAAGCTGCTAAAGAGCTTGCCACTGCACTAAACTCAAAGCTTCTCCTCACTTCTCCTGATGTGTACAAGAGCGCCATTCATAGGCTTGATGCAGCCTTGATGCTTTGTTCTTGCTGACTTCAGACCGCCAGCGGCCAATGCTACTGGATTGCAAGCCAAATCTCTTTCCTTCACCGTCCACAACTTAGAGACAGACTGCATTGCGAATTAAGCTATGCAAAGGATCGAAGGTGAGACTGTGCGAGTCAGTCTGCCGCCAGAAAAGTGTGAATCTGGCTTAGGAAAGGAAAACAAGTCACCCAATCCAAGCCAAATTAGATATGTACAGACTGTACAGATGAACTGTAAATGCAGAAAGTCTGGACATGGTCAGTACCATGGACCACTATAGTTAACCCTGAAGGTTGAAGTCCACATCTCAAAATGTCGTCCTAAGTGAGTGAAAAAGTCGTCCTAGGTGAGCCTTTGACCATAATACATGGGTTGGACAAAGGGGTTACCTACAATAACTACACATGCAGGATTTGGAGCATCAAAGCAGCGCTACGTAGTTTGGAAGTTGGGTGGTCCCTGCAGACTTGCATTTTTCGCACTGAGGTCCTTGGAGTCCTGTAACAGCCCAAGAATTCCAACTGCACTTGGCTTTGTCCAAAAGAGCCCAAAATGGCAATTTCTGAGAAGCAATGATGACCATGAGATTTTGGGCTACCATATTTTCAGACACAACCAGAGCCATTCGAGGCACAATTTGGTGACCTACACGGTTTCCGAAGACTATACGAAGCCGGGACGTAGGGCTTTCTTTTGTCGGCATCCCAAAAGAGCAGTGACATCAAATTGATTCCATCTGCACCTCCAACTCAGACTTGATCAAAACACTTCTGGTGTTTGAGGTGTAGTGCAAGCGCAAATGGAAGCCACGGCCTTCTGGTCTCTTGCCAGACCATATATTAACTCATTCAGCTTTTGACAGAATTTCTCATCGATTTTATGATTTGGCAACAATGATGAGATTGCTGTTGCACCGTGGAATTGGAGGTCACTTCTGGATGATCCTACTGCAAAGGCATTGTGGTAACGTGCAGTCCCGTCCCTGTCATGGCCATCAATCATCAAATCACAGACTTGTTTTTGGAGTACAACGTGTATACATACGTGTATATGAATGATATATAATGATATGATATGGAGGTTTGCAATTTGCGCATTGAATCCAATGTTTCAGGCAATCTCTCAGTTGGGCGTTGTCGACTATGGCGTTGATGGGCTTCCAGGTTTGGCGACGCACGTGCCCAAGTTTGGAGCTGTGCACATTCAGCACGAGTGCGCTTGACGTCTGCAGCTAAGGTCGAAAGAACCGCATTGTCCGGAACTGGTCTAGCCTCAAGTGATGGCTATTGATGGCTACTTGTAGTGTATGTATCCAGGTCTCACTCTCTCATCTCTCATTGTTTGATTTGATTAGCTAAAGGAGTGGAGCACTTCTTTATGGCATCAGAAGGTGCTCATGCACGGGACTGCGAATGAAGGACACGCCCAAAGATGCTTCCATGAGGCAGCGAAAAATGAATTTGGAGCAGCTACTTGAGGGTTTCTTACAGAGGCTTCGAATCATGAAACTGTTGCCTTCATGAAGTATCTGAGTAGGCTATTGTCCTGAAACAGCAGTGCCGCAATTGAGACCCAACGTGCATCGAGAAAAAAGCCTGTTTGCAGCTAAACTGCCGAATGAAGTTCGCACTACGCTATTTCGCTTCGCCAGCGAAAGACATTTTGCGGAAGACAACCTCGCAAGGGCAGCACATAGGCATGGCACCATTCACGACAATAGGGGAAGCCCCTGCGCACACAACCTTGCCGACTTCCTGCCAAACTAGTCAATATTCATATCATAACGACTGCGCTATAGAGGCTATAGAGCCTTCAACCAGCTACTAGGTTCCCAGCCCATACCTCAGCGCGCTTCTAAAATCGCCGATTTCATCTCTGGACATGAGCAAATAAGGTTCTTAAAACTAAGAAAATGGAGACTGCATTTTCTTGAATCATGCTTTCCCTGTGCAAGTCTTTTGCCGCATCTAGTGACAACCTTTTTTTTTCCTCCCCTCTGGGATTTTACTGCTTTGCAGATGTTGAGAAACTCTTGTGTGTTCTTTGCAGCTCTCGTGAAAAACCTAGTGCGTGATCTCCTACCTTAAAATGACTGACTTGCTCTTGTAACTTACACTTGTTCCTATAGAAAACCGTTTAATATCACAACTACAAGGGAAACTCAGGGAAAGAAAAGTTGAATCAGACAGCATAAAGCAGCCGAAACACTAACAGCCACTCAGAAAGGTATGGCAGCGTCCAACACATCCATGGTCACTACAGTGGCCCCACGCTAACTTGAGACGCTTGATGATGTACAATGTTAATTCGTTCATGTTCATAGAGATTTACTGCTATGACTGCTTCTCGGCGCCTGCCCTTGAACGTATCATGAGACAGTGCCTGCAAGGTGTGGGGCCGGCAGACCAGGGGCCCCCTATCCTTGAGAATCTTGAGAATAAACACTTCTACATGCATGCAGAAGCGTCCGGAAACGTCCCTGCCTACGTTTGCTACAGTATTCCTGGAATTGAACTTGCCATTTGCAGGTCCTTTGGTTGCATTCATGAAACGCTTAGAGAAGACGCGTCGATGTCCCATCATTGAAGAACAAATACTGCCCCAGAAGTCAAAGCATTAGGTCACGGCCTCGAGTGCGCATGCGCATGTTGGTCTCGCCTACGCACGCGCGCTTGGGTCTAGCCACACACGCTAGATGTCAAATTTGGTGCGCGTGCGCGTGCGTGTGCGTATGCGTGTGCGTGGTGTGTGTTTGTGCGCTTGTGTGACTGTGTGTGTGTGCGCGTGCGCGTCTATGGCTAAAAAGGTTACAGCGTGCATGTGGCAATCATGAAGCTTCCAAGGACGTACTGGGTGAAAACCCTAAGTTGTCTCAGGTAGCACTTTGTTGTCTCATCTCGGTGTGCCATGCGGAAGAGTGACACAACCATTGGCATGAATTACTACATGATGTGTCATTTGGTATGATCTTTGCAGCACAACGCATAGGCACGCAGGGATTCTTAACTTAACATTGCAAACATTGATTATAGCCATTTGCCCCCTAACAATCCCTGGATTACTTTTGTGGAGTTTAGCGGTGCCTTTTGGATTTTGGTGGAATGGTATATTGTTACAAAAAAAGGTTTAGACAAACTCAATTCAATCTGCAAAGATCAGCAGATGCGCGAATGATTGGCCACTTTGGCCCAAGGCCCAAGATTGCTTTGATTGGTGTTTCAATGGCAATGGAGACCCCCCCAAGAAGCGAGCTGTGCGCACAAGAACGCGGCTGTAAGCAAAATCACATGTGGACAACATAATGTGGATATTATTGCCACTGACGTTAAGAGGATACTGTTTTTACCTGTCTGGGGTTCATCTGCGTGCGTGTTTTCTGGCTCATCGGCCCTCGCGCAGGAACTTTTGAGTCCCACCGGCGCACGTGCAAAGGTATTAGGGGAGTGGGTTTTTGTGCGGTGGGGTGCTGGGTGAGATCGCAACATACTTTCGTCACAGGCGAACAGGATGGTGACGTTAACTGGCACGTGCGCAGGATGGTGACGTTCAATGACACGGGCAGAGGATGGTGACGTCTACTCATATTCACCTACGCGCATCGCGTGACGAAGGATCGGGTGACGGAGGATGTGGGGGTGGGATGAGGTAGGGTGGGGTGGCAACATTCCTTTACACGCGCAAAGTGTATGGCATATGGTGACGTTTTCTGACACATGCACCGGGTAGTGAGTTCCCTCAGATTCGCATCGGGTGAGGGAAGATAGAGTCTGGGGTGCGGCGGCGGGATGGTAACGTTCATTAACACGCGCACACGATGGTGACCACCTTCCTTAACAGGCGCAGAGGATGGTGACGTTCGCTGGCACACGCACAAGATGGTGGGTTTCATTCGTATTGCTGGGTTGCTAACGCCCCCTCACACGCGAACAGGATGGAAACGTTCACTGACATGCAAATTGGATGGGGAAATTCATTCATAATATTCAGCTAGACACGCGCATCAACAAGTGGGGGGGTGGGGTGGGACCACTCCTAGTAATGGAATGTGATATCTTGCCCCCCCAGAGAAACGACGAAGAATGCCTCGACAGGACAAAAAATCCAGGGCTGATATTCCATCACTGAAACACAAAAACCAAAACCGTGCGCAGATGAGACCCGGTTCGAGCTCTGCAAAACTGACGCCAGGTATAGCCCCGAAGCGTCATTTACATTGAGAGCACGCGCGCGCGCATACACACTCACACGCAGACGCACACCCAGATGCAGACGCGCACATGCAGACGCACACGCGCGCCCGCGCATGCGCAGACGCAGACGTGCGCAGATGCACACGCGCGCGCGTGGGCGGACGCAGATGCCGACACAGACGCGAAACACGCGCGCGTGCACAGCGCACACGAGCACGCACACGCGGACGCAAACCCAGATGCATGCGCGCGACGCAGATGCAGACGCAGCCGCGCGCACGCGCAGAGGCAGACGCAGATGCACTCACACGCAGATGCAGACGCAGATTCGGACGCACGTGCATTGATCGAGACGGCGTCAGATTCAGGGGCTTCAGATATTGGGTGGGCGTAACTAACTGCCTTGAGGCGGAAACAGAGCACGCAAAATACTCGAATCATCTCGAATCTTATCGGGACTCACCCCGCTCAATGCGGTTAACAAGGCTGCTAACAACGCAATCGGGGGAAAAAACATCATCTTCGAACGGTTCGGGTGTCCAACTGGGGGGCCGTCATGGAATAGGGATTATCTTCAATGGGGGGCTGGCCGTTTTCAAGCGCGCTCGACGTTTTGCGATTGGATGTTTGTGCGGCTCGCGTATTTTGGCTACGCTCCGCATCCCTCCGCCATGCCACTGGCAACATAGAGAACCTTGTCCAAGAAACACTTCCATCGCCAAAACTACTAGCGTTGGGGATTGGGGTCTACGAAGGGTTTTTCGCACCGATGCATCGATGCACCGGTACACCGCGCGGGCTTACACACCGAGACACCGATACATCGAGTGTCGCGCGCTCACCGATAAACCGAAACATCGATTGCCGCGTTCGCACCGATACACCGATCTCGATTGGCACAACAGCAAAACAATGTAAACACGGGCGTATACCAAGGCAACGGCGTATATCGGCGGGGGGCGTAGAGAGTCCTCGCGATTATCCCATTTCAAACCAAACGGGATACCAAGAAACTGAAATGGATGGGCTTGGCTGGAATTCCCAACTCGACAGTTTAAAGGGGTTAGGCATCGCGCCACCTTTTCAAAGCTTTCAAAGGCATTTGCCAATCAACCAGCAATTGTCGGCAAACGCAAGAGACCACATTGTCATACATCTTCGATGCATCCTCCTGGGAATTTAGCCTGAAGACTTGAGGACGTGAGTGATGTCTTTAAAAAAAACTGTATTTTTTAAAAAACAGTTTGGCCAGCAAAAAAAACAGTTTCATTTTTTAAGATGTCTACTGTTGTTTTGACGGTCTCCTATTCTTTAAGAGGCCTTCCTAGGAAGATTCTAGGAACTTGTTTTTTGATATGTTCATAAATGTTTTTGGCATTGTGTGTCAAATGAAAACCAGCTTGCCTGCCGCTTGAACAGATGCTCACAAGCAGAAGATGTGAAAGTGAGATGGAAGATGAAAACGTGATGAGTGAATGCATGTAAATGATCCCCCTTGGAATTTCCACTAAAAAATGCAACAGCCCGGGTTGTCGAATTTTCTTTTTATGCAAAAACAGATGAATTTTCCACATGGCTAACCTGGAGTCCCCATTTCGTGCAAAGGTTTCCTAGGTCATGATTTTTTTTAGATTTGTTCAAACTGCTGTTGTGCGCCGGCCATCGTTGGTATCGCAGATGAGCCAAACAAGTTTCAACATTGACATCATTTCAATTGATGTTTCAACAAGGACATTCTTCAGGGACGCCGGACTATTGCACATTTATGAGCGTTGGAAAACAGAGCGTTTGAAAATCATATCGTGTTATCCCTCTCCGAATTTCCCCTGACTAAAACATAAGTCAACCCGGGTTATCAGTTCGCCCTTGATTCTTCAGAAATTTAATTTGGAACCCTAAGTTGAGTTTGTCAATGTTTAAAGCGCTGGCCAAACCATGGCTCAATAAACGCAACCAAACTGACACTAGATATGATAAAAAAAAATGCATACATTGATTTTTACAAATTAATATGTTTATCGTTTTGCAGGGTATAGTTCTAAAGAATCAGACGCCAACTCGAACCCATTCCGGTTCTCATATCCAGACGTCCCCAGAAATCCTCAAGATTCCCAGGCATAACACCAATTGTCTCTAGAAGATCCATCGGAACCCACTGCGTCCGGAGGTAGGACCTTATTTTTTAATGGCTCCCTCCCATAAAAATAAACCAAACTGTGAAAAACTGCGCAGTTTTGCAGGGTCGACACGCCCTGAGCCTCTAAAGAATCAAAACGCCAACTCAGAAAAAACAGTGTTTTGGCAGGACATGATTCTTTAAGGACACCCTTCCCTGTGTCGGGAGGCCGGACCTGATTCTTTAGTGGCACCTCCCCCAAAACATCCGCAATTGTAGGGTCGACAGGCTTGAGCCTTTAAAGAATCAAAACGCCAGCTTGAACCCAGCCCAGTTCTCATATCCAGACGTCCCCAGGAAATCACCAAGATCCCCAGGCATAACGCCAATTGTCTCTAGAAGATCCATCGCAACCCACTGTGTCCGGAGGTAGGGCCTTATTTTTTAATGGCACCCTCCACCAAAGAACCGGACACCCGGGTCAAAGATTGAATGCAAAGGGGGATATGTTGTTTACAATCAATTTTGATCAAAACAGAAAAATGAAACAAGAGGAGGCAGCCAAAGACAACGCTTTGGCAGAAACTCCTACCATGACAAAAGCAGAAACCGCTAATCTGGCATAGGCAGACGAACGGCAAATTTCATCTCCGGCGTGTAAAAGAATCATTTGGGTACGTTTGGTGTTTTTTTTTTATATTTGTTGATGTCCACATGGCTAACATGGACGCCCTATTTTTTAGAGGTTTACTTTTGTATTTGTTTTTTGTGTTTTTTTGTATTTGTTGTCGTCGGTTGCCTAGGCCATGATTTTTTTAGATGGTCCTAGACCCCCTAGCATCCTAGGTAAGCATTCTTTAGATGTGCCATTTCAATCGGGTTTGAATTTCCTCTACAAAATTCGTTAGCCCGGGTTTGGTACAAAGCAGGTTTGGACCAAGAAGATTTTATACGCCAAGTATTCCTGGGCCATACATTTTGTACCAATCCAAAATTCTGGTTTCTGGAAGATCTTACCTCAGGATTTTGCATGTTGTAGGGCACTTTTGGGCTGTCATTGCACATTTGTTCTCTTGGTTGCCGCATTTTGTAGCAGCATTTGGCTGATCATCCCCCAAAGTGCTTCAGATCACGTTGATGATGCAATATTGTATAAATTGAAAATTTCGTATCGAATATTCATGTTGGGTCTATTTGCATTTTGTAGTGGCAAAACTTGACTGCGGACGGTGGGGTCCCGAAACCCAACGACTGCTGCGACACCTCGCGCACCAAAGAGCGCAAGAGGCCCCAGCGTGGCTACGCGGGGCGGCCTCCGCCGGCTGGCAACTACGCTGGTCGGCTATCGCGGCGGTCGCCGCCCAACGGGCGCTGGCCGACTCACGGCGACACCCTCGGCGGCCACGCGCCGGACCTGCCGGACCTCCTCGCTGACATCCGGTACGAGGTCCCGGCGGCACCCTCCCGGCTACCCGCCTCCTAAAACGGGAGACAGGCCCCGCGCCTAACACAGGGTGCATCCCCAGAGCGCAGAAGCACAGGCAGAAAGAGGCACGGAAAAAAAAATTATTGACCTGGTTTTGCATTTTGTACCGGCAATCCCTCGGTACACATTGTATTTTATAGAGGGGCAGGCCCGGGCCAGGCAGATTATGGCTTCCAGGTTGATCCATTTCAGTAGTGCAAGGTGGACCTCCGTTTTTTGTCTAAAGAATGCTGGAATCCATGTGAGCAGGATAATTCCAAGGAGATTTGTAAATGCAAGAATTTGTTTTAAAACACCCTCCAGAGTTGAACAAGGTTAAAGATGTGCTTTCAAAATTCACCTAAAGATGCCTAATAGATTTTAATAATCCTAATATGGACAGAAATAAATATATAAGTCTATATGTTCTCATATGATTGCATGCGTATCCTATTGATGATGCTTGACTGCGCCGTCGTCCGTTCGACTGCAACTTGGGCATCCAATTCTTTAAAGGGGCACCCCTTCGTGTGCAACTTGGGTCTCCAATCCTTTAATGGGACATGTGTGGCTACTGTGTGCAATCTTGGTTCATTGGGGTTAGATTTTTTAAGGCTGAAATTTGCTCTGTGTTTCGCATTCTTTAAGAGGCTACCAGTGGCCCCTTAAAGATTCAGGGGTCAAAATGAGGACCCGAATTCCAAGGAGGATTTCGATGCATGGTTTTGCTGGTGCATTTTCTGCAGCCGTCAAATCAAAGGGTTCAGACATGTTGGGACCACAATGGTGTTGACATGAAGGGAGGCTTTCATTTCATATTTGAAGACATTTTTCAAAAATCTTTTTGATGCAAGTTCCCAAGGAACAGTGGCTCAAACATGCTTGCCGAACGAACCCATGGAAGACTAGCATGGATCCGCTGCCTGGTTTGGAAAGTGGAAGAACATTGCACCCAAACTTAATTCAGACAACGAATTTGTGAATGAACATGCGGCTCCAATGGGTTTGCGCACGCTGCTGTTGGCAGTGGCCGGCCAAGAACATATTACAACAGAAATGCAGTGAAACTTTCATTTTTGGAGTGTTTGTTGGAACGTTGGAATGTTGCATTTGAGGTTGCGGGCATCAATCTGTCGACATTTTGTTTTCAACGTGCATTTCTGCATGGAAGGTGTTGGTGCCCCGTTTCGTGTTGTTTTTAGCACAACAAATGCAAACAGTGTATGGTGCAATCATTCAAACACCCAACCTAGCCAGGTCATTGCGCCCTTTGAAATTTCGTTGGTCCCAAACGTTGGAGCCTTACATGGACAGGTGCCAAACAAATTGGCATTGATTGAAACGGCATCATTTTTTCATCATGCCTGCAGCCTACATGTCGAAGTACGTGGCCCTTGGTTTCACCAGTGTATCTTTCATGCCACTGTCCCAATTGAGGAAAAAACTTGTGATGAAAAGAACCCGCGAGTCAGACAATGACGCGACTTTGCATGCAAAGGAATTCGCAGTTGAAAGTGGATTTTTTAAAATGGCAGCACGGAGGAAATATAACAACCACAATGCAATTTCCATAGATCTGCTCTAAGGAGTCAGGGCCGCCGCGCATGGCTAAAGATGCAGCGTATGCCGAAAGAGTGCTCGAAACTAAAAAAACACGTCGCTTCCACATGGGTTGACCGAAAAGGGTTTGACACAAAAGGGGGAAACCAATAGAGAGAAAATTAGAGAACGGACCGCAACCCGACGGTCATAGGCAATCTGCTTGGCGTGCTGATCCTCGTCTTCAGGCTTTTGGATCTTTGGGGGCATAAATCCGTTCAGCTTTCCCACACAAGGTGGCTATGTTTGTTCCAAACATGTGTGTGTGTGCACCACCTGAAGGGATGTCAAATTTCTAACCTGTTTGAATTCCGGTAATCTGGTTTAGGTTTTGATTTCACTTCATTGCGTTTCAGGGTTGCAGGGGCAATCTCATGTTTGCAGTTTATTGCCGAACGAAGGGGGATGCATTCATGACTCACGCACCTGCTTTTTCAATTCAATTTTGGCCGTGTTCATTTCATCGTGAATGGCAACCGGCTAAGCCCAGAACCGGCGTGATGATCACTTGGGAATTCTCCAACATTTTTTCTCACTCTGGCAACGACATGGGTTTTGGCGATGATAGCTTTGTACCTTGCTCGGGTTTCTTCACCGACCCATTCCTGTCAGGTGTAATGGACGTCTTTTCGCACGTATCATGCGCTCCACAACATGATTCGCAATGACCGTGTTTGCAAGTGTGTTACCCACGTCGGTAGGATAAGATGCCGTGAGGCCCTCGGGGCATACCTGTTTAGGTAGGATGGTGATCCTTTGGCTTGATGTTTGAACATGCTTGAACATGTTTGAACTTTTTTTTAACTTAGTCATTCGTTTTTGCAAGGTGAAACAGTCGGCAATTTATCGGTCTCACCATGTCGTTGTCGTCGCTGGCCGAACCATTGGCTGCAATCTGGGTTTTCCCCGTACTTTTGAACTCTTGACTCCTGACTATAGCCGCAGTTTGGGCATTTACCCGGTGTAGTTCTCATAACTTTTTCATTGCTGAAACTCTCCCTAATGTAGCTCGAACGAGTGCTCGCATTTTGTATTACAACACGACATGGCTCAGGCTGTGGGACATGCCTTCCAGGCGTCGTCACTTTCTTTGATTGTTTTGGTAGGGTTTTATTGTGCACAAAATCAAGGGTTGAAGGTTTAACCTGTCCAAGGGTTTGAAATGACAGCCGACGGCTTTGAGCCTCATCACGAGAGATTTTGCACTTACCTATGGATGCATCTGGTGATTCAAATTGCATCTGCCTGACCGCTGCGTTTTTTTCCATATACTTGTTTCCGTGGAACTTTCGATCATGGATGGGTCCATCCAGCTCCGATAATGCAGGCTATGTGGGCCCCGACGGTAAATACAGTGCGTCCAGTTCCCGGCATGGGTGGACATTTCAGCGGAGGTGATCCGCAGATGCAACAACAGGCGCGGTCCCAAGCTCTGATTTTATTTTTGCAGCAGCACAGCGAACAACTCGCCACTCAAGCGGCGTCCCACACCCACCAATTTTGACAATTCGTACAACCTCATAATCCCTATCCTCTTTCATCATCACCTACTCCACAGGGTTTCCTTCCACCATGACAACTTGCACAACCGAAGGTTCTTCCACCTGAAGTGACCTCTACCAATCCACCTGCGTTCGACATGGGCGGGAAAACCCAGAAGATTCGAAGCGACGTCAAAGAAGAGATGATGAACACCCTCTGGCACTGTCAGGGCCCTGATCCAGCTCCAACCCTGCCCACGTCACACCTACCCCTACCACGGTCAGCTGTCCTACACCGTCGCGCTCGTTCACCACTCCACACCACGGACTGCCACCGTGAGGATACTGTTCTCGCTTGGGAAAAAAAAACGATCTGCCTACCATCGTGCTCCACCTTGTCGACGCGCCAATGCGACCCATTCCATACAGAGTCTTGGCAGGTTTGTCATTCACAACGAGAAAACTCTCCCAGGTTATTCTCCCGGGTGAGAATGCCTACGCCACCCAGACGGCCTTAGAATGAACACCACTACGGATGGAAACGCAAATCGCATACCAGTTATCAGAATTTTTTCCCGTTATTTCTGGACCCATACAAAATCTTGTACCCAGAACCAAGACCAACAATATGACTGGAACCAAGTTTTTTTTTTCCGCGCACCTTTTTCACGCATGTTTCAGAGTCCCCCAAAACACCTTAATGGTTGGCAGACGGTTTTTATACTGGCCAGTCTCCAGAGATGCTCAATCCAATTATGGGGGATTTGGTGGGGGGAAGACGGCTGGGCCCGGCGAAGTCCAGGCGGGCCCGGTGGGTCGCAAGGAGGCGAAGGAAGGTGCAGGTCTCTTCGCCCCAACGTCCCCCAATTTTGAAAGCAAGAACGACCAAACGACATCGACCGCCCGCAACGAGTTCGGGGTAGACTTGTTCCTTGTGGCGGCGGGCATCTTGCAGACCAACAGGCACACCGAGCCTGCCAACTCATCCGCCATGGCGAGTTGAGTGCCGCCCGCCAAGCCCTCACAGCCCAACCGTTGGCCCCAAGGACTCAGGGCACTTTGGACGAGTTGCAAGACCCTAGCCGGTGCCCAGCCTCACAGTACCAACCCATTGACCCAGACCTCTTGCAGTTCCACCCGCCCAACAGGCTCACCCTCCCAGCAGCCACTTTCACCCGCTCCTTTCGGAGAACTCGCAACAGTGCTGCCCGAAACGCTCCGCCTGGTGCTGGATGACGAAGAGAGCACGCAAAAATTCGTCCGCGTGGTATCCCAGCTGGCAGCAGCAGAGGTTCCGTCCTCCATATCCAAAGCCATCGGGCTTGATTGGGTCGTCGCACTCAGAAGCCCAATGGCCGCATCCGTGGAATCATTATCGGCGATGTGCTCCGCCGAGTCCTTTCCAGGAGCCTGGCGCAGCATTTTGCTGCCCCCATCCACACAGCCTGCTGCCGACACCAGTTTGCACTTTCCACACGAGCAGGCACGGAAGCCGTCGTCCATGCCATCACAACCGCCACCGAAATCCAGCCAGACCTCACCATTTTGTCCGTCGACGGCATCGGGGGGCACGACACCGTCTCGAGAAACAGTATGCTCCGGGGCCTCCACCACGTGGAAGGGGCAAACGCATGTCTGCCGTTCGTGCGGCTGTTTTACTCCCAGCCGTCACAATATGTGTGGCATGACGAGACTAACAAGGCCCACATCACCACAAGGCGACCCCCTAATGCCCGCTTTATTTTCACTTGGGCAACGAGCCCATATGCTGGCCGTGTCTTCACCACCATCCCCTATGGGCCCGAATCCACTTATTCGTCCGAACATTTTCGTTTGTTCATTCTTCGCCGGCTCCGTTTGCCATTGTCACTCTCTGCACGTACTTGTCGTTGCCGTCGCACTCTCGACCCCTTGGGCGACCATCGATCAGCATGTGCTCAGTCAGGGCTTCTGCGCAGACGG
>Ga0126342_10005826_pt1 | contig 21668 bp, 12 predicted proteins | sample Cyp1metagenome_FD_92528 | JGI IMG/M metagenome (GOLD analysis project Ga0126342, IMG submission 92528) | Coral microbial communities from Lord Howe Island, Old Settlement Bay, Australia - Cyphastrea 1 metagenome | ecosystem: Host-associated > Invertebrates > Cnidaria > Coral ... | reverse complement strand
TCGTTAGTGCCCAACTTTTACCACGGCAGCGCGGTATGACTCAAGGGCCCTAAAGCCAAATGTCATCGGGGGCATGTGATCACTTGGCTATACAAAATATACATTAGACAGGTCAAACTCACATAGGTAAAAGGTAAACCATCTATAAATGGGCCATTTTCCATGGCGATGCTAAATAACCAGAGGGTAGGATTGGGACATGGAGAGATTTTGTTTACATCAAATGTCTTATCATTCTCCATGTGAATCACTGGTTGGTGGTTGACCTACCCCTCTGAAAAATATGACGAATCGTCAGTTGGGATGATGAATTTCCCAACCAGATGGAAAGTCATTCAAAATTCCATGGTTCCAGTCACCACCAACCAGATCATCATATTGGGATGACAATTTTTTCAACGGATACCACGACTGCACAGCTGCACTGGATTTAAGCTGCAAACAGGATATGATATGACTGCAACAATGGAGGTTTTAAGCCTCTAAGCCAGAAATGACGGTTGTCCACAATCAGTGCATTCTTCTAACAAGAACGGGCGCATGACCCACATGACCCACGTGACGCAAGAAAATCAACATCACCAGGGATATAAGCCAGGGACTAATTACTAGGGAACGTTCTGATCTTAAGCAACCATGTGGATGCTGATCAGACAGATAGCAACAATCTGGCGATAAGACGGCGGAAACGATGGTGGGAATCGCTTTAGACGGCCATGCGTTTCTTTTTGTACATGTTGATGTCTTTAGGTTTCTGTGATGTTTCAATTCCAACACGTTTTGCATCGGGGACATGTCAACGGTGGTGATTTCTCTACCCAGTTGGTGGTTCAAAAGCCTGGCACAAGTTTGCTATTGATACAACGACCCATAGAAAGTTTGTTGATTTACCGTTTTCTAAGATGGTGATTTTCCAGTTCGCAAACTGTGAAGGTTTACCTTTTGAATGCGGATCTTCAAGCAGGCTGCTGACAGCCTAGATACCCCACACAAGAAACTGCTGCCCCAGTTGGAAGTTAGTTTCAATTACCCCATCTAACTATAAATATCATTATCCACCATAGATTCACCATAGATCCTATAGGTAGCCTAGTTATCAACCAACTTACCCAACTTGGATCCCTTTGGCAGGCCCTGAACTCGCAGAGCCGGGTTATACCACATATAAGGGGAACTTCTACAGGTAACTTCTATAGGTAAACTATGGTAAAATCAAGAACTACAATAGACACTAATATAGAATTAACATAGATCGAATTCTTCACGTCTAGCTGCTATATCATATATCCATGATATCCATGTAAGATTGGTATCATGAGTTGATCTATGACATTGTCAATTGTGAAAAAACACCACGTGAGCCGTGTTCAAAATCCCCCTATCATTCCATGTAATCCTGGTTGGTTAATATCGATTCCCACGCAGGCATGATTCGATACAGCAGTCCTTGTCCGCCGGCAGATTCACTGCTTTCAGGTCTTGCAAACTCCGATCCTTCGGGAATCAACGGTAGCCCGGGGCCAAGGAGAATCATCATCCGAAGCCATGGGTTTTCACATGCTGGACAGCAGTTAGTCAAATATGTCAAAATCCATTGGAAACTATGGATTTGAAAGCACCGCTTGGGTCAAAATCATTGGTCCCGGTTAAACAACATGTGGATGCACCTGGGACACTAGGTTGCTGGAAATAATATATACATACATACATATAATATTTATATAATATATATAATATATAATATATATATATATAATATATAATATATATAATATATATAATATATATAATATATATAATATATATAATATAATATATATATATAATATATAATATATATAATATATATAATATATATAATATATATAATATAATATATATATAATATATAATATAATATATATATATATATATCATATATATATTATATAATTATATATAATTAATATATATATATAACATTTGTATTTATATAACGTAATAAATATACATATCATATCAGGTGAGTAATCAGTTGAGTTGTTTAATCTCCCCATCTTTGATTATAAGCATCCATTTCAACGGCTTCAAGGGCCATCTCTCTGCTCCATCTGCAACAGTCAATGGGATCCTCATGCATTGGGATATATTTGATACCAAGATCCCTTTCGTTTTGGATCGGTTTAGATGGTCTGGTTGGTGGTATACCTACCCCTATGAAAAATCATGGAGTTCGTCAGTTGGGATTATGAAATTCCCAATATATGGAAAGTCATAAAAACTGATCCAAACCACCAATCAGTGGTTCAATTTCTTGCTAAGTTCCGGCAACACCTCCCCAGGGCCTTGCTGGTTAAATGCCTACGAAATACCATTTTTATTACCCACGAAAAATCATGAAATTTTACGCCATCCCAAGTCTTGCCGGCCTGTCGAAGCAAGGTGGGCTGCTCAGTGTTTTCGAAGGCATCGAAGGCATCTTCAAGTTCCTGGCCGTTCCCGGGGCGCGAAGGGGCCCGGTGTCCGTGACGACAAATGTCGGAGCCAGGAGGGTACCCCCAAAAGGATCATCCAGTCCTCATAGATGATCAATATGATCAATGATGACCATAACTTAGTGTAGCTATGTATGATCAATGATGACCATAACTTAGTGTAGCTATGTATGGGTTAACCTATAACAACTTGGATGACCATAACATACCATAACTATCCCATAACTATCTATTGAAACAACTACAGTAAGGTGACGACTGGGGATCCCCGGCGGCCCAAAAATACCCCAGTCGTAGAACTTGGACAGGCACAATAAGGCCTCATCTATCTACCATAAACACTCATAAATGATGGTAAAATATATGGTAAATCTGGTGAGATCCTAGTGAAATCCCGGATTTAAATAGATTCATGGAAAAACATCCCTGGTTTCATATGTTTTTTCGTTTTTTCATCGGGCCCACATTGCATCATGACCATTCAGTTCAGCTTTGGTCACCTTTGGTCCTTGATTTTCGGACCAAGAAATCTCCCTTCCGGGTGCACCTTCTGGTCGGTGTCCAAACCAGTGCCGGTCACAACTTCAACTTCTGTCTGGACATCGTCCACGACCTGAAACTTTGCACAGCAGTGGCCCCAGTTGTGACGGTGAATGATTTTAACTTGGGGCCCGGGACCCTGGAATGTGGCAAGCCTGTAGATGCCGATAGCATCCAGCCATGGCCCCAAAAACTTTAAGGGACTCAGATTACCGAAGTCTCAGCATGAAACACCTAGCCACAGCTTGTTGAGTGAACAAAGGACTTTTTAACGTCGGTCGCCGAATTTTCTTGGAACCGGAAACAAAAACCAGTGACGTTACCCTCTAATCCAAAATGGCCTGGACAGTCCTCCATAGATAATTTTTCTCATTTGCACATTGCCCATAGGATCCATGTATGCTATATATGGTAACATTTACAATCAATATACTCCAAATGTCAGCATATATACCATACATGGATCCTATGAGATTGGGAAAAATTCCCCAGTTTGCACTTGACTTGCTTCATTCCGAAGTGCATTGCATTCCCCAAACCTGTGGCAAGCCTGAGACAAGCCTGGCTAAAAAAATTGATTGTCGACTTCCAGCAGGATAGTATCATGTATAGTAGTTATTTGGAGGATTTTGGAGGTTCCCCAAGTCACGGGGGTACCCCCAGTCATCATCCATTTTCTTACTGGTGCTAAACGTAGGGAATGGATGGGTTGCTGGGGGTTGCTGGGATGATTATTCATAGCCAGTGGATCATTCCTGAAAATTCCCTACTTACTAAGCACCAGAAAGTTTTAATGATATTTTCCGTGAAACCCAGCGTTTTTGGGGTCCGAGTACCTACATGGCTTAGGAAAAAACACCACGAGTCGTGACCTCTTGAGGTTCCAGCCGGAGCCACACAGCAGGAAAGCATCGGAAAACCAAACTTTCGGCACGGTGTTGAGCCAATTTGGTAATGCCAACGGCCACCTTCTCCATCGAAATGATCATCAAACAGTTTTAAAACTGTCTCCATCGATAAATTTCTTGATGAAATTCTGTGGAAATTTGTCGCCATCTTTGCTGAGAAATGACATCAGATCAAGCATGGCACTTGTCACGAAAGTTCTGGGCAAAACGCTGCGATCATCTGCAGCCACCATCGAAAAACTCCTTCACCTTCGTGTCCAGACATTGAATGAACCAGGACTAATGAAAAAAGAGGGCCAAGGAAAATATCACCAATTCTGGAGATGCTGCTATTTACATACGTATATGTAATGTATAGATCCAGGTCGTTCAAGTTAGTAGGTACGGCACATGCCAATAGGTCCTGATCGACTTGACTAGCCACATGGACACCTGTTACACCAGAACTTCGTTTTCTATCTCAAACTGCATATACAATGTATATCATTGTATATCTATATATACACATTGTTACATTATGCTGAATTTCGCAAGGGTCTGCACATCCCAGAGTTCGCCAGTTCTTCGCCACCCCACTGATGTCTCCAAAAAGAACACCGTCCAAGTCACTTCCAAGCATCGTCCATTTTCTTTCTCGCCAGTCCCATGTATCCCATGACGGATCCATGGTGCTGCTATATTTGGTAACATGGATCCCATCAATATACCCCCTTTATGTTAGTATATATACCAGCACCATGGATCCTATGGGTAAGAACGGATTTATGAACTCCAAAGAATGTGACCCCTCGACCAAGCAGAAACTGAGACATGATGAGACTTGGCGTTTCCAGAAACTCATCCCTGAAACAGCCGAGTTGTGACCTGCGCTGAGGCCTCACAAAAGGTTGATCCATGGGTACCTGCAGGATTGGCTTTCTTCTGGGCTTTCCGGTTACTCACTTCATGGGTGAACTAATACTAACGCTTCATCCATAGTCAATTTTAGATCATTCTAGTCTGTTACAATCCATACATGACATTAAATGACTGGGTTAATCCATGAGTTCAAATCTGTCACACTCTTATAATCCATGGCCATGGCTGGGCTGTTTTTAGCGCGGTTTCCCCCCAGCAGGATGAAGCTCGAACATCATTGGCCCCACAGGAAACCCCCAGAAACCATGGTGGCAAGTATTGGATAACCATGGGATTTTTACCATGGGCTTTGGAACATGTATTGGAACCATGGGAATGGGACGTTTAATGAATGAAGGGGATGGAATTGTTTCACTGTTGGGATCCGTTGGGTTGGTAGATGTATGGAGTTAGGGTGAAACATGTGAAACTAGACCAATGAACAAAGAAAGATGGTGCCATTACCCACAACGCTGTCAACATGGCTGAGAAATACCGGCACAAAATTCAGGTTTATAATGGTTTATATATAGCTAGGAAGATCATGGAAGTAGTACTACTGGAGAGTAATGTGGAAAGCTCAAACATAAACCATCACCTATTTTAACAGAAATGGGTTGTATAAACTATCCAAGACTGGAGATTTATCATTGGGTCTACCACATTACAAAATGTATGGAAACAGTTACAAGCCGGAAAAACAGCTCATTGCCCATATATGCCCATATCAGATCCGTATGTATATACTAGACCTTTTGCAATGTTTGTGCAATGTCTAAATAATTCCACAGTAAACTCCCCGTAGCCATGTCCACTATCTTCTTCCCTGCACGCTGCTGCTTTGCCACAACACTTTGAAGGTTTGAAGCTACACCGCTGTCCATTAAATCATAGTGGGTTCTGAAATGCCTGCGAAAGATCTCACGCTACAGGTAACTCTGAAAATGCAGAAAGGAACCAGTTTTGGATCCCATTCAGTGTGGGGATTTTGAGCCCTTTTCAGGAGGAAAATGTTCGTATGTCTTGAACTATTGACAGGTTTGGGACGACACCGATTGCGGGATTCAGCCCTTACTTTAAAATGAATGTATGAGTTGCTGGTATGGTCAATGTGGTCCCAGTAACAATCTCACCTCCTCATTAATCCAATCCCCTCAAAATATCAAATACATCCCAAACAAGACATAGTGGCTCAGACATGGGGGATATTGAATACACATTAATACTATATTGGCTATGTATCCCAAATTCAGGATGGTGCAAAACCATGTTGAAATATGTTGAAGCTCCATTCTTGGTGAACGCCCTGAACGGGGCATGGGATGATTTTGCCCACCACATTCAACCTGTAAAACCCCATGGCGCCGCTGGATCTTTCTCCGGCAGACCCACTGGACCAAGTTTTTTTCGATGTCACAAGCTCCATGAAGGGTCCAATGCTGAGGCCGAAGGAGTTCTTACGCTGGCCCCGTCAAAAAAACGTACGCGGAACCTGAGAAAACCTGGTCTTGGAACTTGCTTTTGCAATTGGAAACATGTCCATTTCTTGAGAAAACGGTACCGCCAAACATTGCAGATTTTCGGATGTTTACCGACTACTCTCACAAGCACGATACACCAATGGGTGTAATCCATAGGTATACCAGGCTGGTGTATCACTCCCAGGCCACTGCAATCTTGTAGACCCCAACAGACGGACGATTTCATGATCAGAGAATGTCGGAGAACGATCTGAATTTTCCATGCTGGAAAAAAATGGTAAACTGATACACTACCAACATGTACCAACCACTGCATTCATCGAACAGTGATGTATGAAAATATAGTACCAACGTAAATGATACATAGTCACTTAGTCACATAATGTCACATAGTCATATCATTGATTGCATTACATGCTCAGAATCTGGAACATGGGCGTTTTCATCCGTCAATGGTCACAGGCTGAAAATCGCTGCCTTTTAGCGCCTTTTGGTACAAAGAGTTGACGGATCTCCAGCGGGGTCACTGAGTCACACCCGCCCAGAGGGCGGCTTCATATGATTCATGCCAACGGGGATAGTCCTAGAGGTCCTAGAGTTCAAATTGGGTCCAAGAATGGGTATTCCTCAAAATCATCATTCTAATATCAGCTTGCTCCCACCATACGGCGAGAAATGTCTAGATAAAGAGTTTCAACTTTCGCAATTTTTCGCCAAGTAGCCCATAGGATCCATGGTGCTGCTATATATGGTAACATTTACCATCCATATACCCCAAATGTTAGCATATATACCATACATGGATCCCAAGTTTAGTGGGTGAAAGCAGTGAAATCCCGATTTTTTTCGGGTGAATTCTGAAATCCCCACCGCATTTTTTTGCCCCGGTGAAGTCCGTTGACGCTGACGACCCCGCTGTTTGTCGCCTCGAAAACTGACAGGGCCATCCTCTGCAACTACGGCTGAAGGCGAGTTCGTCTGGTGAAGAACTGGAGTTTGTAACCCCTCAGTAATGATTGTCTATATATATATACACATGTATGTATATATATATATATATATACACGTATATACATACATATTAATGTGTATATATACATATTATACGCATACTGTATATATCTACAAGGTGGTTGTACGATCCTTTTTTCTCAGTTCTTAACCAGCTACAAAATGATGTATAACATTGTATAACCCCTATTCATTACTATAGATATGTCATGATATGTCAATATACCATAAACCCTGGCTCTTGGAGAGCCAAACATAGAAACAGGGCCCGACCCAGTTGGTTGGGCCATGTGGCCGAGTTCTACATGGTTTGGTAACCACTTCCCATTTTTTGAAACTGCACCTGCTAGTAATCTATGATAATCTATGCATATTTTCTGAAGTGGTTGGATACTCTGCATATTTGAATATATATATATACATATATATATATATTTGACATGATCATTCTCTTAGTTGGGCGAAACAAGATAAATATACAACAACAAAAACTACCGTCTCAATTGGTAGTGTCAAGCAGCTATCCTGAAGTCTCATCAACTTGTACTGGTCTGTTCAAACCACATATTCCGTGGTGGATCAAAATAATCCCAATTCAGTGTGGCCACTGGTGGTTTTATCAGTATCTTCCCACACAACCATCCAGCAAAGGGGCCAACTGGTTTTTGCTGACCATGCAACAAAAATCAATATACCCTCTGGTAATTTAACGTAGCTATTGAAAATGGCCATTCATAGTGGATTTTCCCATTAAAAATGGTGATTTTCCATTGCTATGTTAGTTTACCAGAGGGTAGCTCAGCCCAAAACAATGACCAGACTTGTGGTCTCGTTGCTTCCCCTTCTTGGTTCCATCCAAATTACATCCACAACTTCCCTCACCTGAAAAGTCACCTATCAGTTAAATAACCAACCCGACAATCATCAGGTAGAATCAACATGGTTACCTATCTCAGAGGTAACTTGAGGATTAGGGATTTCTGTTTTGCATGTTGTATCCACATATTGATCCATTCTGGGTTGGTGAAAAAAAGCCGTTGACATCTCAGCATCTCGCACTGGTGATGACCTTTTCAAAGGGTTCAACCCCCCATCTGTAGGTTATGGGGTTATCCCCGTAAGACTTTCCATGAATCTCCCCTTTTGATACTCGTTAATATCATGGCTGTCCGACAGTCCCCCCGCCCCCTCAAAAAAGGGGAACATCAGTGAAAAAAAACGGTTGAACCTGCTACCTTTAGCTGATTATATCATAAATGTCTGTGGTTTTAATCATATTGTAGTCCCATCACCCACAGCAGGCTATGCTGGTTCATATCATCAAATGTTCCCTGATGTATGACCCATAAAATAAGCATTTCTTATCTGCCAACAGCTTTTTTTTTGCACAGAACTGGCCAATCAACTCCCGCGCATCGTTTCTTCAACGCCACCGGGCCGTGCTTTGCAACTCTGGCGCCTTCGCACGCCTCGGCTTAGCCGACGGCGCGTTGTTGTCGCAAGTGCTGCAACGGTCCCGGTGTGTCGTTCTTGAGCAGCGGGCGCCTGCAACCCCAGGGCAGATGCGATGTTGGGACTTAGATTTAGATGGACTTAGAGGACTTGCCACAGCGATTTGGGGTGAGTAGACGCTTTTTCACACATTGTCATTATAGATATAGTATTAATCATTGATAGTTACATATTTATCGATCATATGAAGAATGAGGTATTCTACGGTATGCTTCGACTGGGATTTTGCATGAGATATCCCAGTTCCCATCACCACGAATCACAACCGAATCGTAGGCACTGGGGGATGATCAACGCATAAAGCGATGAGTAGGTGTTGTAAATGCGATAAGTTCATGACAAAGGATACGTTTCCGAAAATCACCCGCAAACATATTTATAGGGATTTATGATCTACTGGGTCTGCTACAGAAACCACATGCCTAATTTACCATTGGTGACCTGAACAAACCCGTGTCAACACTTGCGGTTGATGGTTTTGAGGACTTGCCCAACTATGCCCAACTGTCAAGAGAAAACATTTTCGGACATATGTTTACAATATGCTTTCACATTTGTCCTAAACTTGCACCAACGGTTGGTCTCTGCAGATTATTTCCAGGATTTCATAAACGATTGTTGTCAGGTTGATGGTCAACCATTTTTCAACTTTTTGCGATTGATGAAATGGTTGCTATTTATGTGTTCAACGCATTTCAACGGATTTCAATCCATTTTTTTTCATGGGGGGCTATTCAGTTTATTGCACCATCTGCCTGGAACCCCAACGAAAAGTCCGCCTTCACCTCAATGCTGCGGACCTCGGCGGGTTTTGTGTCTTTGGATGTTTCCCTTCAGAGTAACCAGCAACAAAAAATGAAAAAAAAGTAAACTGCGTTAAAATAACTAGGGATCAAGAATGATAAAATATGATAAATGTATGTTGTATCCTTTTTGGGCTTACAACATATGCTAAGTCGCTAATTAAGGGCATTCTTGACGGCTTTGGGTTGAAATGGAAAACACAGCCCCGTAGTAGATGGATAAATTCGCACCATTTGGATTTTGTTGGCTTCTTGGTGTCGAGAAAACTGATCAGCCATGGTAGAGCACCATGGTTTGTTGGGTTTCCACGTTAAACCACTACACGAGTCCATCATGGTCATTAATCTGAGCAATGGTTGATGCGAATTTTCAGACATCCCAGCTGGTGAATTCTCGTATCTCTAAAGTTCCTATCAACAAAATGGGCAAACTCTGTGTATTCAAAAACTCATTTTCTGGCACACGAGCAAAGTCTAGCAAGATGTCACCCTACCCATCCAAGGTTTATCCACTATTATATCATATTATATATAATAGTTATAAATATAATAATGATATAATATGATACAATATGATATAGGACAATAACAATATTATATCATGATTATTATCATTATGATTGTTCTATTGTTATTATTATTCATTCGTCATAGGTTTACCCACTGTCATATATATTCTCATATTGTTAATTACATCAGCTGTTAGTAGCTACATCCCCTTTTCGGATGTCTTGTCACTGTAAAAATCTCAATGTTGGCGGATAAATCGCCGCAATGGTGAACCCATCCAGTTGGCCTAGTCTTTGTCTGATCTGACCTAGGATGTAAAAACTTTGGTCTCTATGCATTTCAGGAATTTACCAAAAACATGAGATATTCATATTATGAATATATAATTATGGGTCAATTACATCATCTTATGATTTATTTACCCTTAATTTCTGGATTATTTTGCAATTTTGACGGTTAGGACCCATGCTGTTGTTGGTGGTGACATCCCTCATGCCTATATTCCCATTTACTGTTGCTTTGAATTGTGATGTATAAATCCATAAATCCAAATTTGAATGGTGAAACCATCCGGTTGCTGGTCAAAAAGTAATTTTTGACAGATGAACACCCAGTTCATTCCCCTGAATTCATTCCAATTGATATAGTACTATACCTGGCACATGTCTATTTTTTTGCAAGCATAAATCATTCATAATTATTCCACATATGCTTATTTTTCACATGTACGAATATCTATATCCATGTACGAAATATACAATACACAAATACATAATATATATATATAATATACAGATGCGTTTCCCATCATCATCTTCCATAGAAAATTCGAACATTCTCTAACTAAATGGAGGTTTTAATTGTAAAATCAACTATAAATACGGGATTTTCCAGCAAGCCATGTTTGACACCGGAATTCGGCACGCTGAGCGCCCGTGCTTCGAAAGCTGTGAGCAAACGAGCCGAACATTGCGTTCCACGACGGAACTGGGCCGTGGCAGTGCCATGGCTCAACAGGAAAGGGAGGAAGTTAAGCCAGTTCAGCAACAAAATCGGTTTTCAGCAAAAAGAAATGGGGGTCTTATGGATGAACTGAAGATGAACTGAAAACAAATGGTGGTTTTATGATTTTATTTATTTTATTTTGCATTGAAGATGTGGAGCACGGCATAGAAAATTCACCACCCAAATTGGATGATCGGGATTGGCCATTGCTAAGTTGATTTGGCTCAAAGCTTGGGGAGGAAATGGTCTGTATGTATAGAATGTTATATATATATTATATGGATCTATTATGGATATAACCTATTATATATATATCACATATTGTTCAGATGTAGCAGTATATTAATTTAACCATCCAATGAAAATCTTTCTTTTGAGCCATACCCAAGTTGGAAACCCAGAGGTATGCTAGCTTCGACGCATGTTGAAGATTTGGGAATGGTTTATACCACCTATTTATGGCGATTTGGGAGATGGTTTATTGCTGGTTTAACCACATTACCCGTGTAACGACCACAACCATTGCTGTTCCGTGATGCCCCATTTTGAGAGCTGGTGACGCGCTCGATATTCCCCATCTTTTTTAGCCAAACTCCTATTCCACTTTGATCATTGGGTGGGTGGAATCCCCTCCACATGGGCACTTTTATCTGTATATATCTGGGTAAAGGCCATAATATTTCACTAGCCTGAATAGTTCGGCCAGCTATTGGGATGATTCCCCCTTATTAACCATGATTCCAGTGAGGTTGTTATAATTCAGCCAGATATGTGTATGTATACAAATATATATATATATATGCACCCTGTTGGTATTTCCAGAACTCCGTTCCCCTTTTGCAAAAAAGAAACGTATTGATCTACCGTCCGATGTCATCAAAACATAGTTTGCTGGAACATCGGATTTAGTTCGATGCTTTTCCGGGCAAACTAAACCACCATTTAGTTCACGGATGTTCCATCAAATCAAAATCTGCATTTTCCCAACATTTTCCTACAAGATGGTGCCACATAGTTAGCAAAGTTGGTGAACATAACTGCAATTTCACTAGGGTTTATGGTAGATATATCAAACTAGTTAGACTATGTATCTAATGATGTCTTACAGACATTTATAGACCATCTCATATCTTATTGTCCCATCATTTTTCCCATTATTTTCCTATAGATGATTGTCCCATTAAATGCCACTTTTATGTCCATTTTCCCATCATTTTCCAAGGCATTTTGGAGATGGATTACCCGGTTTCCACGTGGCTGTCTCAGAAAACGCCATTCTGAGCCTACGGGCCTGGGTTTTTTGTCAAGACGTAAAGAGCGAAGCGACCTGTCATGCCCCACAGGTAACCCTGGTGATTTAAGCATCCAAAATTGGCATCTATAATTTTTCCAACCTGCTGAAAACTTGGGGATGTAGAATTGATTTTTATAGTGCTGCTGTTTTTTCAGCAACTAAAGATATGCTACTATGGCATACCTCATGGTTTATGAACGATATATCGAGCTAATTCCTCTGATTCACAACTACAGGATGGGGCACCAGCTGATCCTGGTGAAGCGGTTGCCATTTTTGCAAGCAAACATCGTATTTCATCTATTCAATGGGAATTCCAGGATCCTAAAATGGAGGCACTGTACCATATAAAGCCATATTTTGTGGTGATATTCCATTACATAGGCCTTATATATGGTAGGTACCTCCATTTTAGGATCCTGAAATTCCCATTGATCTATGGATTTTATTAATTTTTTTCGGCTATGTCGGATCCAATTCGTGATGTGCCAGGATCAAAGGGGGAAAAAACATGCTTGGCTCCGAAAAACATATCCCCATTGGACTACCATCGTTCTATATTCTCGTTATATCATACAAACTTCAAAAATATTGTGTATTTGGGATATTTCTACATTGTAATACCATCAATATCCCAAAACATGCCAAAATACATACATATATATATATATATGTGATTATATATGTAAGATTGTGATTACGTGGAGATTTCCTAGCGGGGTACCCCCAAATCATCCAACTTCCACAATTTGAACAGGCTTTGGTAAATGTCCCATGGAGGGATTTGTTTCACATCACCAAAACAAGTATCAGTTGGAGATCATATCCCGAATAATATCCCGTTTTCCCATTTCACTATACGTTTGTTGGTTGAAAACGCTTTCCCAATCCTATGGGGCCCATCATAATCCCAAATAAAAACCAGGTAGTTTTTTTTAATCCCCCAGAAGCAATCCTGGTAGTTTAATAAACCAGGATATTTATACCAGGATATTTATACTGGTTAAAAACATACTGGTTATACAAACAGCCATTAGTAAACCAGTATAATTAAACTATAGCCACTAATAAACTATAGCCATTACCATCTGGTTTTTTAACATAGCCATGGAAAATCACCATTTTTAATAGGTAAACCATCTATTTCTATGGGCCATGGCTTCCATGGCTATGTTAGTCATAACCAGAGGGTAACTATAAAACTATCTGGTTGGTGGTTTTAACCATCTTGAAAAATATGAAAGTCAATCGGAAGGATGACATCCCATATATGAAATGGAAAAACAAAAGCCATGTTCCAAACCACCAACCAGATAGATTTATACCCCAAGACACTAGTTATATATATATATAATAATGGTTACCCTGTGGTAAATCATCATAAATCATCTATTTCTATGTGCCATGGCTTCCATGGCTATGTTAGTCATAACCAGAGGGTAAAAGAAAAATTGTCAATACCTCAAAAGTTGGTGTAAACACTTAGTCAATGGTGGTTGCAAAAATGGTTCATACATGGCTATGTTAGTCATAACCAGAGGGATTAATATATATATATATATTATGGAAAAACAAAAGCCATGTTCCAAACCACCAACCAGATAGTGTGTATATATATATATGTATGATTAATATGATTTTGAATGCCTCGAAGCGTTGACAAGGACAAAAACAACTGTGGATCCCAGCTCAGTCGCTTCGCTGGTCGAGGGGTTGCAACTGATGCAAACCTCGAATCCAAAGAAAGAGCGCGAAAAAGCATCATTTCACGGGGGATTTCATTGGATTTAATAAGGTTTAATGGGATTTAATAGGGTTTTAATGTACGATGGGATATATCAGACTGAATTATACAGGGAATATATGGGGATTATGGTGATATTTTGGATTTAATGGGATTTCACCAACAGCAATGGGAATATCATGGGAATAGAACCAACAGAATATGGGATATAGATCTGGCTGAATTATAATGATTGACTAATCTGAAAATAGCTAAAGTAAGGCCATCAGGGAATAGTTATCCTTACTTTAACCATCATTACACCGAGGTCGCAGTGAGGTCGTTATAATTTACCCAGATTTATAAACTATTGGTACGAATATGTGTATAAATATACGGTAAGCAGTAGGTTGTATAGTGGTGATAATTTTCCGCACCTAGAATGCAGTTAGCATGTAGGTTGTAAGTAGTATGTAACTTTGTAAAAGGCATAAGGCTAGCATACAAATAGTAGACAATTGTCACTACAGTACCCGACAGCCCACATGTATATATAATATGTATGTGTATATATATATATATATACACATAGCATATATATATATATAAATGCATGTATGTATGTATGTATATATATATATACACGTACATAACTTAGTTTAGGACGATAGGAGTAGTTTGAAATCACAGCTACGGCACTCAATGATCAAATGCCATTGCTCAACTCAAGCAAAACTAACCGTCTGAAATGGTGAGGTTGGCCAGTGAGTTTTTATTTAAAAAACACATGTTCCCTTTCTTCTATATCCAGGTTGAGGAATCAGTTTATAATCATTTAACTTTTGAGGTATTGACCATTTTTCTTTTGCCCTCTGGTTATTCAACATAGCCATGGAAAGTGGTCCATAGAAACAAATGATTTTCCCATTAAAACATCCATTTATTTTGGGGATTTTCCAGTTCGCTATGTTAGTCATAACCAGGTGGTATATGGGTCAAGTCAAAATTGAGGTACCAATGGATCCGAATGATTGGCTTTTTGTATTGAACAAATATAATTGGAGCATTTTTGCGAGGCCAACCGTTTTGACCCCATATCTACTCAAGATTCAGCTCTGCGTTCGAATTTGTCGCCCCAAATTCACTGGTTCATCATCAATTTCCCTACACTGGCCATAATTTGATGGTAAATCCAGCATTGTAGTAGGGAAATCCAGCTAATGTCTATTTATGTCTGGAAATCCATAAGTACAAAATACAATCAAAATACCACAATGGATATACATTATGTCTACTTTTCAGCTTCCACACCCAAATATCATCTTGTTCGGTGGAGACATCCCACTGTGTCCCCATCCTATTCCGGTGGCAGGTGATATTCCCATTGTCGCTAAACACAATCACTAAATTGAAACATAGCCATTTCTCAAATATCACATTAATAGATATTACTAATTAGTCTATATCCCATGAATCTACAAAAAAAAACATATGTATGTATATTAATATAATATATATATATTATATCTTGTGTATATATACTGTATATATATATAAATACATACATAAGTTTCATTATAGTTAGTTCTCACTTGTTATATCATTAGATATTAGTTGTTTATATAAATATCATGACAAAAATATCGATCATACAACTAATATCCTATAAAACATCCTATGGTGTTAGGATCATATCATGACATACAATCTCTATATAATATTAGGATCATACGTCTATTTTAAGTGCTTCAAAACATCGGTTTACACCGAGGCGCCAAGCGATCCTTGAGCTTCTCCGGAACCCACCTCTTCCCACTGGCCAAGCGTAGCCACCAGCCGTCCGCACCTGGGAGACCACAGGAGGGTGGCCCCCTCCCAGTGATGTGAATGTTGGTTTATAAACACCAGGAATACTATAGTTATCTATAGCTATATCTACCATGAACATCCATAAACCATAGAATTCAGCCACAGCCATGTCTCAACTTTCTCAACTTAGCTATCTTATTGGGGGCACCGTCCTGCATGGACAATCACCATTCTTAATGGATACTAATGGATAAATCAACGAACTTAACTAAATGGCAATTTTCAATAGCAAACTGTTAAATTACCAGAGGGTAACCCATCAGTGGCTCACTGGAGTTGGGATATGAAAATCACCTACGATCAAATTGTGGGGGTTACAACTTAGAACCATCACACATATCTGGTTGGTGGTTCCAAATATATGGAACTATAAAAATGCTCCAAACCACCAACCAGATATGGTGATATGATTTATCAATGAGGCTTAGTTGATGGGTGGGGGGGCTATTATATTAATGGGGATTCAATATATGATCGGGATATTAATATACCATATATTGGGATATTAATATATTAATTAATGGTTATCATATGTTTTATTATATATATATATATTACTTATTATATTATTACATATAGTTCTTAACCTACCTGAGATAGATTGGGAACGATCATCATCAACTGGGTTGCTTCATGGGGATTGAAGCCACTGAGTCACTGACGTCTCTGACCCCCTCAACAAGGTCCGTTTAGGTTTACCCGGCCTGGTAAACATACAAAAACTATGGAAAGATCCACCATGCTATTCATGGGAAAATCAGCTATTTCGACTGGGCCATTTTCAATAGCTATGTAACAAATTACCAGAAGGTATGTTTAAGGCGAATCCTAACCATCAACAACCTCGACGATTTTTTGAACGACCCAACTACTTATACTTTGAGACACAAACGCTGCATTTTTGTATAGTCATTCGGACCCCATAGTCATCAAACATTGAACATCACATGAGAGATTGATGGAGATTAAATTCGATGAATGAACTCAACGAGAAGATGGTGAGAGGCAAATCAAGTGACAGGTTTTGTCGGTTTTCTTGGAGGATATCGCCAGATCTTTCCAACGGACTAATCCATCGACAAACACGTGCCTTCAAGGTCTCTGCCTTCACTGTATATTCATATTATATCATATTATATTATGTATATATATACTGGTTGGTGGTTGACCTACCCCTCTGAAAGATATGAAAGTCAGTTGGGATGATGACATTCCCAATATATGGAAAGTCATAAGATTCATGTTCCAAACCACCAAGCAGTATATATATATATATATTAAAGTGGGTAAAACAATCATAAACATCAATAAATCATCCCCCAGTCATGACAAATTGTTATAGGTGGTATGGTTACCATTCCCAGTCATGGGTTTATGACATTGTTGGTATACCATTATATGGATCAAATCATGAGTAGAGAATAACCTGAGTGCTGCTTCGGACACCATTCCAAATGGCAAGAAGACTTTCGGACCCTTTCGGAACATGATTTGTATCCTGTGAGTGGCACCCTGCTACAAATCTCTGCTGAAAGACATTGAATACCAACCGCATTAAGCAGCGACATGTATAATGATGCTATATGTGATTTACCAACCATATAATGATAATGCAATTTACCCTCTGGTAATCAAACACTGAAAAAATGAATTTATGTGATCACTGGTAAATAATCTGGTAAATCAAACACTTAAATAAAAAACATTGGATTATTTTAGCATTACAAAACCTAGATTTAGTTCGGTGATTTCCCAGCTACCAACGGTTATTTATGACATTTGTTGGGGCCATTTCCCAGCACCATGTAACCCATGTAACCACTGCCGGGCTACATCGAGTGCGTTCCACGACCAGGAACAAAAGGCCTGTGTCAGGAGCATTTTTAGACAATGGTCTTGATATGGGTATGGCATGAATTGGCTAGATGGATGTTTAATATTGTTTAATACTGACAATAAATTCAATAAACTAAAAAAAAACAAAAAAATGTGTTGTCCCCTGAACCTTAAATTGGACCCATCCCAATATCGTGGTTACTCACAATGGCAAATCCTGAAGCTCAGGTTCCTCCCAATCTGGGCTATGGGTGAACATGCCCTCACTTTGAGGCTCCGATAATTCCGTTGATGTTTGTAACCCACAACCACGCTCCGACAATCTAACCTAACAAAGGAATTTTCACATTTACGTCCACTTGTGGATGGCAAGCTCACATATTGAGATATTCTTAATGTAGATATCTTTCACACATGTTTGTTGCGTGGTACATGAAGGTTATCGATTTACAACAGCCAACAACAATGCCTCATGATACGTCTTAATATAGATACCCTTCAATTGTTTTGGTGGGGTACGTGATGGTTACACATTTGTAGCCAAACAATTCTAGCAAGCCCCTTCAAAAGATGAAACACAATCGAGAAAACAGTGATATATCATGATATATCCCACCCCTTCATATCCGATATTCATGCCTTTTCGATCTTTTTGGGGACCACTTTTCATGCCATCTGAAGCCATATGATTCACCATTCGATCTTTGCGGCCTGGAGGAAGGAAGAGTGGTTCCTGTCCGTGGAGATGGAAGATTCATGGCCTATCTGGTTGGTGGCTGACCTACCATTGGTTGGCAATATACCTGGTTAATCATGGTTAATATTAATGGCCATTATATGGTTAATGATGGTTAATCATAACCTGGTTGGTGCTTGACCTACCCCTCTGAAAAATGATGGAGTGAAAGTCAGTTGGGATTATGAAATTCCCAATATAATATATGGAAAGTATTGGAAAGTCAAAAAAAACGTTCCAAACCACCAACCAGCTATTCAATGGGACTTTACAACCCAATTAACCATAACTAACCCAATTCATAGTTTGGTAAAGAAGGTTAACCCCAATGACTCATCTGGATAAATTGTAATATTTCACTCACTTGGAATATGGCTATATTGGGATAATTCCCCTGTACAGAATGATTCCAGTGAGGTCACAGCGATGTCACTATAGTTTGCCCAGAATAATGTGGTAAACTCAATTAATTCTACAGTGTCATTTTGGGGGAGGGTTTATAGAAACCATTTCTGGTGGCAGTTCATTATTGAGTTTATCACATGAGTCTTAATGTTGTAATACACTTGCATACACTGGTACAAAGTGGGGCCCCCTAAATAGCTAAGTTGGTTTATAACTCCAATAACTATGGTTTATGGTACTTATAACTATAGTTCCTGGGGTTTATCAAGCAATTAACATCACTGGGGGGCCCCACATTGTATATTACAATGTATCGACATTATTGCACTTGTATTGACTCAATTCATGATTCTTTAGGTTCAACTAAAAGGATCTGGGATTAACAGTACTACTTAGACAAAATGTATTGTTAAACCAAAAAGTATCGTTAAACAATACTAGTGAAATCTAGTGTTCGTCATTGTTTGACTTATTTTAACATATGCAATTATTTTGTCGGGTATAAACACTTTTGATAAACATTCGAGAGATGATTTCCCCTAAAAACCTTAGCAGCCCATTCAGAATTTCGTATATCTCTAAAGACCGCTTGCGTCTCGACCGGCGTGACATTGAACAAGTTTCTACTTGGATCTGGTTAGTGAAACCTCACATCTAAAAAAAATAATTGGTTTCACTGACCGTCTAAAGATATACTGGATGGTGGTATACCTACCCCTCTGAAAAATATGAGTTCGTCAGTTGGGATTATGAAATTTCATATACTATGGAAAATCATAAAATTCCATGGTTCCAAACCACCAACCAGATATAATCCCATTATACAATTATATGATTATTAACCATTATATGGTTATGAAATATAATCCCATGATTATTATGGTTAATGGTTCCAAACCACCATCTAAACATATATAAATTACATAGTGGTCTGATTTCACCATGGAGTCCCGAAAAAAATAAAAATCATCGTCAAAAATCATCTATTGGGGAGCAGTGGTCCATCCACTGCTAAACGAGCTTGTATAAGGTCCGATAGTAACCAATCAGCAACCAACCATACCCTCTGGTAAACATACAAATAGCTATTGAAAATTGCCATTTATAGTGGATTTACCCATTAAAAATAGTGATTTTCCATAGCTATGTTAGTTTACCAGAGGGTAGTTCTTCAATTGCATCTCCACTTGTGGTTTCTTTTTCACCGTCTACGTCACGGACGATATAGAAACGCCGCCACTGGCACTGGGTGAGACGTTGTGACTCTTGCAGGCACAACTGTGCGAAACCTGTCACACAGCTGCAGTTGTAGACAGCCAGAGATCTGGAACCCCAAATGGGACAAATCATAGATTGCTCTAAGTCCCTAAGTGTCCTACAAAAAGATACACATTTTATGAGCCTTATGATCTTTAATCCGTACTGGGTATTGTATGACATGTTACTCCTAGAAGAAATCGAGTCATCAAGCAAGCTTTGGCCAATGATTTTTTAAAACACCAAGACGTTGAAAATATGTATGTATCAAATATATATATATATATATATATGTATAAACTCATTTGGTTGATGTGACTTGAACAACGTCACTTCCTCGTTAGTTGGCCTGCAAATTTTACACCGGCAAATGTTGATGTTAGGGATAACCTACTTCCGCGTTAGTCGGGAGGTAGATTGTTCTGAAAATAAACTCTGGGTGATATTGATACCGTCTGGCTATGTCACATATATGGAAAATGGCCCATTTAGATGATTTTCATGATTTACGGCAATTAGAAATGGTGATTTTCCAGTTCGCTTCGTTAAATTGCCAGAGCTACAATTCACAATTACCAGATGTCTGGTTCAGTTCTGCAAAATGATGAGTCTGCCAGTGAGGTAACCATAATAAACATACCAAACTTGGGGCTGCCTGAAATACCAGCCATAAACATGATGACTTGGGGATGTTTCACCATTGGGTTTACAGTTTTTTCACGATTTGTGTGTTTTCTTTTTGGCGGAACGGGCTCCATTTTCAACCAGCTGTCTGTGCTGAGCAGAATTCTAAATAGTTTTGAATTGGGAGTTTCTGAAAATGACCATGGTTCAATGGGAATTTCAGGATCCTAAAATGGAGGTACTGTACCATATGTTAGGCCATATTTTGTGGTGATATTCCCTTAAATAGGCCTTATATAGGCCTTATATATGGTAGGTACCTCCAATCTAGGATCCTGAAATGGCCATTGAATGGTTTGCGGTCTCCAAGAAACTGGGGAACATCCTCCCTTTGTGCATCCAAACCATCTGTCCAACGTATATATGTGTATATATATATAGAGTTGTTTTTTCTTATCGATGTCTATATCTATATCATTGTATATAATTCTATATCTATATACCTATGTGTTTAACTCTGTGAATATATATATATATGTATACACATATGTATATGCCTATATATATATATACATACATACATACATACATCTGTATATGATATATATATATACACGTACATACAATATATGCATCTTTGTCTATATGTTATTTTACATCTATAACATAGACCCGGGCAAGCCGGCGGCGGAAGTTTCCCAAAAATAAATGACCTATAGTTCAAAGACACCCTGTCCCGACCGTGTCCTTCCCTCGACAACCGTTTGATTTTTTCAGCGAGAG